>WNEV01000007.1_pt1 | contig 106535 bp, 95 predicted proteins | sample 5399861 | NCBI WGS metagenome assembly WNEV01 (sample SAMN13153335, study PRJNA577476) | soil metagenome | isolation source: 40 cm grassland meadow soil 2 days after 3rd rain plot 2 | place: USA:California | collected 2015-11-11 | reverse complement strand
GCCGACATCCTGCGGTATGCCACGCTACGGCTGGAAGAGAAGGCCGCGCCGGCGACGGTAAACCGCGAGCTCGCCGCACTGCGCGCTGCCTACCGGCTCGGGCTCGACAACGACGTGATCGTCGCGATGCCGCGGATCAAGCTCCTTCCGGAGAACAACGTCCGCAAGGGCTTCGCCGACGGGCACCAGGTCGAGGCGATCGCCAGGCGCCTGAGGGACGAAGTCGCCGACGGCGTGCGCTTCGCCTTCCAGACGGGATGGCGACGCGCCGAGGTGTTCTCGCTCTCGTGGAGTCAGGTCGACTGGAGCGGGGGCTTCGTACGGCTCGAGCCCGGCATGACGAAGAACGGCGAGGGGCGTGCCTTCCCGATCACCCCGGCACTTCGCGCGCTCCTCGAGCGGCGCCAGGAGTACACGCGGCGGTGCGAGCGCGCGCAGACGCGGATCATCCCACTTGTCTTCCATCGCAAGGGGCAGCCGGTGAAGTCGTTCAGGCGCACGTGGGCCGACGCATGCAAAAAGACGGGGCTGCCGGGGCTCCTCTTCCACGACCTTCGACGCAGCGCCGTCCGCAACTTGGAGCGCGCCGGCGTGTCACGGTCCGTGGCCATGAAGCTGGTCGGCCACAAAACCGAGAGCGTCTACCGGCGCTACGCGATCGTGGCGGAGAGCGATCTGCGAGAAGCGGGGGCGAAGCTGAGTGCACTTGGTGACAATCAAGGGGGCATTCGGGTGACAGCCCGCAAGGGTCGTCACCCAAATCCTTGATTAAATGGCGGGCTCGACGGGACTTGAACCCGCGACCTCTGGATTGACAGTCCAGTGTGCTAACCAGGCTGCACCACGAGCCCGCACCCGAAATCAACGGGTTAGCGTCCGCGAGTGTACCACGGCTCAGGGTGTGCCCCTGGCCGTTCGCCGATGAACCTCCATCGGCCAGGAGCGCAACAAACGCGAGTAGCCCGAAGGATAGCGGTCCCCTGAGAGTCCCCTGAGAGTCGCTATCGCTAACCTCCGCGCTGCTGCTCGAGTGCTCGATCAGAGCGAGAGCTGTCGGCTGTCGTCGTCGGGAGGCAGTTCGACGCGCGAGATGCGGAGCTTTCCCTCCTGCGCCAGCATCGAGAGCACGGAGGACACGGCCCCTTCGGATAGCCGGAGTTGGCGGGCAAGGTCGCGCGGGCTCATCGGGCCGAACCGCTCCAGGCACGAGCGAACGTCATTATCGATCTCGTTCCACCAGCCGTCCATCTACCCTCCTCCGATGTTCCGGATTGCATCACCTTAGTCGCCTGAGTGTGGACTCACAAGCCGTGAAAATTTTTTCCTACGGCCGTGTAGGACGCGGAAATTACGCGCTCGGCGAAGGACGGCGTGTTTCTTGCGTCTGGTCAACGGGCATGACGATCATTCCGCGCGATTCGGACATCATCGGAGCCGCTGCGCTCCTGGCGATCGTCCTCGTAACCGGACTCGTCCGCGTCCTCGGCCTGTAGTACCTCGTCACTCGCCGAACCGCAGTCCTGAGCTCGAGCGCTTCCTCGCCGAGGAGCGCGTCGTCACCTGCGCCACCCTCGGTCCGAACGGCCGCCCTCACCTGGAGCGCGTGCCGCAGGCCACCCTTCAGATCGAAGCGGGCGATACCTACGGGACGCTGCGTGGCGTCATGCTCGAGTGCGACGTCGAGATCCTGCGCGCTGCGGTTCCGCCCCACCCGGATCGTCAGCTGGGACCACCGCAAGCTGGCGGGCGTCGGCCACTGATCATTCTTGCCGCGACGATTAGGTCTGACCTATGATGCGGCGTATGACGGCTCGGAAAAGCGTCCGGCGCCAGCTGCTCTTCATCGTCTCCCGCGAGCGAATGGACCTGTATGACGCCCTCCGCCAAGCCTTGTCCGAGGAGGCCGACTGCGAAGTGGTCCTGGAGCGCCGCTCGGGCGAGCGCCGCAGTCGGGGCGGTAGTGCGCCGGACGGCAGGGACCGCCGGGCCAATCACCGTCGCGAGCGCATCCCGCTCGACAGCGAGATCCGCGAGTGCGGCTGGGCCGTGGTGAAGGTCAACACCTGGCCCGAAGCGAAACCCCGCGCCGCGCGACGCAGCTCCTAGCCGAGCTCGATCAGCAGCAGCACACCCACCGCGATCGGTCACGCGGGTAACGGGACTCCCCCACCGAGCCGCAGATAGCCGAGGTGCTTGTCGCCCGCGTCACGGCCGGCACGTAGTCAGGCTGCGCGGTCATCGAGTTGACGCGCGCCGCGTCCGACCCCGCGCGGCTGGACGAGCCAACTCCTCAAACGCTGTTGCAGTGGGATTTCGTACCCGGAGTAGACAAGCAGCGCTGCGGTCTGGACGACCATGAACATCGCGATCACGACAGCCCCAAAGACGGGCCACGAGCGCACTTCCCATCCCAGGTAGAGGCAGAGGCCTCTCACGGCACGGAGAAGCGGGGTGTGAATCAAGTAGAGGGAAAAGGTGGCCCTGCCGAGCAGGTTGAGCCAGGGCCGACTCAGGTGAGCCACGAAAAACCCGCGGTCATGGGCCAAACCGAGGACGAGAAGAATCGAGCCGGGCACGTACAGCAGCCCTCCCCACAATGGCCAAGGCACGTACGGCCTGGACATGGCCCCAGCGATGAGCAGCCCGATACCTGTCGCCTGCGCCAGGCCGGAAACGCCCGCGAGTTTTTGCCCCGACGACGTCAGAAAGACGCGGGCCAAGAAGACACCCAGGAGAAACTCCACAAACCTCGAGGGGGCGAACCGGGACACGAAATAGAAGCGGGCCTCGTCGGATTGCCCGTGCCAGAGGAACAATCCGAGGCCGCACGCATACGCCATGACCACAGCCACGAGCACCCAACGACGGCGGTTCCCCGACGCCAAGAACATAACCACCGGGCCAAGGAGATAAAAGAACCACTCGCAGCTGATGCTCCACGACGGGACGTTCAAATAACTGGAAAACGCCGGTGTCGAGGACGGCCAGAAGCATTGCAGCAGTAATAGATGGAGGGGCACAGCGCGCCAGTCGAGGCGCAGCTGCGGACTGAGGGTCGCGATGGGCAGCACCAGCAGCAGTGCCAAGAAGTGAACGGGATAGATTTTCGTCAGGCGATCCCAGATAAACCGCTTGTAGCTGGCTGCGGAGATGCCATCCCGGAACACGTCCGCGTAGTTGTAAGTCAGGATGAATCCGCTGAGGACGAAGAAGAAAGATACGCCGCCTTCGGCCGCATCGAGAAACAGACTGCGGCCGGCCAACGCGTACATCCCCGGGATGATCAAGATGACGTGATACCAATAGACGAAGAGTGCCGCGTAAAACCGGACTCCGGTCAGGCCCGACAGTTCCCCTTTGCGCACTCGCCCACTAGCCCGTCAGCCGCTGATTTCGCGTTCGTCCGGCGCGGCCTTGATCGCGCGCTGCTCTCGTGGCGTCAGCGTTCGACCGTCGCGCGCGCCGCCGCGGACGAGGACGACACCCGCCTCACTCACGTCCGGGCACCGCTCGATCCGCGGCGACTACATCAGCCATGCGACGGTCGTCCGGGCAACCAGGACCGTCCAGGTGAAAGTCGTAGAGCAACGGAGTCTCCTTGCTGGTTCGAATCGGCCCCTCGTTGGCGCTGCAAGCCGTATTCCGGACCGGAAGGCAAAATCGACCGGCAAAACTGTCGCGTTTCCTGTAAGGATGTGGCCAAAATCGGTGACAGCGCCGGTGTGGATAGGAAAAGGTTTCCCGTCTGGACTTCGTTCTCTGTACTTCGTTCTATGTAATATGTAATAAGTACGATGCGTCGTCGTCGCTCCATCGCGACCTACCTTCAGTACAGCGAACCGGACGAGGCGACCGACAAACTGCTATGGGATCTTCGGGACAGCCGGACCGATCTAGGAAAGCTGGCGGAGAGACCGCACGAGCCTACTGCCGACCGGATCCGCAACCGTCAGCATGACGACGGAGAGCGCCGCAAGCTCGGATCCGAGCGCCGATAGCCGTGACGGCGCGGGCGTCGTTCCCGAGGCCGGCTTGTTGAGGCGGGCCTTGACCGCGCTGGCGCGCTCGCGCGCCCAGTCGCGCAGCGTCGAATCCGAACTGCCCTTGGCGACGGCCTCGTAGTCCGCGAGCGCGGCGTCCCATGCCTGCAGCTCCTCGTGTGCCAGGCCCCGCCCCGCGAGCGCGCGGAAGCGCACGCCGGCCTCGACCTCGGCGACGGCGTCCACGGCCTCGAACGCCTTGATCGCGGGCTTCTGACGCTTCTGCTTGAGCTCGGACTCGCCGACCACCAGCCACGCCTCCGAGCGCACGACATCGTCGTCGCTCTTCGCGGCCTGCGTCGCGTAGGCGACGGCCGACTTCCAGCTCTTCCGCTTGAAGGCGGCGGACGCGCGCTCGAGCGCCATCCTGCGCGTCAGCGCGTCGTCGGGGAAGTCGGTGGTGAGCCGGTTCCACGCCGCCTCCAGGTCGCTCGGGCGGCCCAGGCGCGTCGCGATCTGCGCGGCGTTGTAGTACGCGTCGGCCGTCGGCGGATTCTGCTCCATCAGCCCCTTGTAGGCCTTGAGGAGCTGCGCGACCCTGCACGCGTCGAACAACTCCCACTCGCGGCCTTGCACCGTCGCCACGGACACGCCGTCGAAGGTGCGAGAGCCCATCAGAGCTGAGTTCCACTGCAGCCGCGCAGCGTCCTGTAGCCGCGGTGCGTACTCAGCCCGTACCTGCCGCTGCGCCCACGTCCGACACTCTGACTCGATGAGCGTGCGGCTGGTGCGCTCGCGATCCAGCGTGCTGCCGTCGCGGGCCGCGGTCGACGAGCACCATGCGATGACGAGGACGGCGACGAGCCCGGCGTGTCGCATGGGCGCGATTCTGTGGCTGACGCCTCGCGTCCCGCACGGGGCAGGATCTGACACGCCGTGGTTGTCTTACCGGAGCATTTGAAAGATTTGGTGGGCGGAGCAGGGCTCGAACCTGCGACCCCGGCCTTGTAAGGGCCGTGCTCTCCCAACTGAGCTATCCGCCCGCGCCCGGATTGTCGCGGACTCGCGGGCGCTGGTCAACGATTGCTGTCGGCGAACACCGGCGCGCGTCTCGCTGCATTCCGCCACGCCCGCGGTCGCCAGCACGCGCTCGGGCTCGTGAGGGCGACCGGCCGGACGTGGCGGCACGCCGGGTGAAGGATCGGACGGGCGTTACGGTAGCGAAACGGTGGCGCCGTCGCCGCTGGCGCTGATCGTGAACACGCCCGTGGCGGTGTCCGACGCGTACACGTACGCCGCCCAGCCCGACGGCGGGTTCGGGACAGAGGCCAGGAACGGACCGGCGACTTGGCCCTGGCCGTTGGTCACCTGGGTCGTCAGGGCCGTGAGGCCTGCGGCGCCGCTGGGGGGCACCACGCCCATGTGCGCACCGTAGATCGAGGCGGCCGAGGCGAGCGCGCGGGCGTCGGCCTGGGCCTTGGCGATGCGAGCGCGCTGCTGCACGTTGGCGTACAGCGGAATGGCGATCGAGGCGAGAATGCCGATGATCGCCACGACGATCAAGAGCTCGATGAGCGTGAAGCCGCGCTGACCGCCCAGCGTGAGGCGTTTCCGGAACATCCCCATGTCTGCCCCCTTCGAGATCGCTCGCGCACCTTCGCGCGATTTCCTGCCTGTCGGTGGAATTGATTGCACAGTGGATGCCAGGCCGGATGCTTCTCCATCACTAAATTTTTCCGCTAGTTAACCGTCATTATCGGGGCGCAGAGCTTTTCGAGCAGTCGCCTACCTGGCGCTCGGCCTGACAACATGTCAGCCGAGCACGGGCCTCCGGCCTCCCTGAAAAAAGCACGGAGGAGGACGTACAGTGAAGCCATGAGCGCCGCCGCGCGCGCCCTCGAACGCCTCTACGCCGTCGCGCCCAGGGACTTCACGCGCGCCCGCAACGCGCTGGCTGCCGAGCTGCGAGAGTCGCGCGACGCCGACGCCGCCCGCGCGATCGCCCGGCTGCGCCGGCCGAGCGCTCCGCTGTGGGCCGTCAACCAGCTCTCGCGGCACGCGCGGCCGGCGCTCGAGCGCTTCCTGGATGCGGTGGACCGCCTGCGCCGCACGCAGCTCTCCGATCCGCGCGGCGCGATGGAGGCGATGCGCGCCGAGCGCGTGCAGCTCGAGGCGCTCGTGGAGCGCGCCGAGCACGCCCTGGCCGAGGCGGGCTACTCGGCGTCGGCGGACGCGCGGCGGCGAATCAGCGACACGCTGCTGGGCGCGGCCGCCGACCGGCACCACGCGGAGGCGCTCACGCACGGGCGGCTGACCGAAGAGCTGCACGCGCCGGGTTTTGATGCCCTGACCGGCGCGACCCGGCTGCGCGTCGTCCAGGGCGGCGCCCCGCGGCACGACGAACCGGCGGCCGCGAACGCGCGCGACGAGCGACGGCGTGAGGCCGCCGTGGCGCGCCAGCGCGAGCGCGACGCGAAGGCGAGTGAGCAAGACGCGAAGATCCGCGCCCGGGAGGCCAGGATCCGCGAGCGCGAGGCCAGGGCCCAGGAGCGGCAGCGCGAGGCGGAAGCACGGCGCCGAGAGGCGAGCGAGCGGGAGGCGGAGGTGGCCGCGCTGGCGCGTGACGCCGCCGAGGCCCGCAGGCGGCTGGCGGACGTCGAGCGGCGGCTGAAGGACGCGCGGCGCGGAAACAGCCGCCGGGCGCGCTAATCCCCGGCGGCTCACCGACCGCCGAAGCCGCGGATCGCGGACGCGATCTCGTCGCCGGCGGTCGCGAACCCCCGCCGAATCTTGTTCCAATCGTCGCGGAACTTGTCGCCCAGACTCGGGGACGTGGCGACGCGCTCTCGGACGCGCGCTCCGCCTCCGGCGCGGGCACGCGGCGCAGCGGCGGGCGCGTCGCCGGACGCACGACGGGCTCGCGCACGCGCTTGAGCCCCGCCTCGACGTCCGCCACGCGGCCCTCGGTCTGATCGAGCCGCGCGCGGACACCCTGCACGTTGCCGCCGACGGCGCCGATCTGGTCGCGGAGCGCCTGCACCGCAGCGTCCAGTGTTCCCACCTGCTCGCCCAGCGCCTGCCGCTCGCGGTCCAGCGTCGCGAGCCGCTCGGTCACGCGCGGGTCGGGCGCGCTCACGACGCGCTGGACGGGCGTTCGCGCGACGAGGACGGTGGCCGGGATCGCGATCGTCGCGAAGCACACGCCCGCGGCGGCGTGGCCGAGGCGGGTCACCAGCAGGTCGCGGTCGGCGCGGGCCGGATCGGCGGGGCTGTCGATGGCCTTCCGCGCTAGCCCCCGCCCCCGATCGGCGGTCAAAAAACCCCAGGTCGCGGGTATACAGGTCCCGGCGCCTCTGGTGTCCTTGGGTCAGGAACGGGACACGAGTGACCGTCGAACGGATACGCGGCGCCCAGCCGGTGGAGATCCTCGACCGGGTCCTCGACAAGGGGATCGTCGTCGACGCGTGGCTCCGCGTCGCGCTGGTCGGGATCGATCTTTTTAGAATCGACGCCCACGTCGTGGTCGCCTCCATCGAGACCTCTCTCAAGTACGCGGACACGCATGTCGCCGAGACGCCCGCCCAGCCGGCGCGGCGCCGGCCGCCGGCCGAGCGTGGTCACGGGCCGCCGGGCGGCGCCGCGCGCGTCGTCCAGGCCGCGCTGAAGGCGTGGAACGGGCACGACACGCAGGGCTACGGCGCGCTGCTGAACGACGAGTACGTCGGCGAGACGCACGCCGTGCCCGTGACGATCTATGGCCGGGGGGCAGCCCGGCGGGCAATGCGAATGATGCTGGCCCTGTTCCCGGATCTCAAGTTCGAGCTCCTGGACGTGATCACGGCCGGTGACGAGACGCTCGTGAGCTGGGTCGCGACGGCGACGCTCTACCACGAGCGCGTGAGCGTCTCCGGCTGCACGGTGGGCCGGCTCCGCGACGGGAAGATCGGCCACACGTGGTGTTACTGGGACGTGGCCAACATGCTCGCGCCTCTCCGAGCCGTGTCAGATGGATCGCATCCTCTGCATTGTGTCTCGACAACATCCTGAGCTCTTCGCCTACCTCCAGTACAGGTTCAGGGACTCCGTGGTGACGGTGATCCTCGACCGTCGGATGTCGGCGCGTCGGCAGGAGTCTCACAGCGTGCCCCAGGAGCGCCGGCGGGAGGAGCGCCGCCGGCGTCCCGAGCTGGACGCCGACCTGAAGCGGCACTCGCACGTGATCGTCCGGCTCGGGGCCGAGTCGTGAGGGCCCGCGCGCCGGCGCTGCTCGAGGCGGGCGGCTAGAGGCCGAGCGCGGCCAGACGCGCCCCCGTCGGCACGCCGTCGGCGTCCCAGCCGCGCAGCCCGTAATAGACGTCGAGCATCTCGGCGAGCTCGGCGGGCGGACAGTGCATGCCGGCCGACGGTCCCTCGGGAATCGGCTCGTGCATCACGCGCCACGGCAGCGTGTCGTCGGCGCGGCGCACGCCCTCGCGCACGTTGAAGAGCCGCTCGAGGTTGACGATGCGCTCGCCCACCCGCTCGAGCTCCTCCGCCGTGACGTTCCAGCCCGTCACCGCGCGCACCATGCGCGCGTAGGGCTCGCCGACGAAGAGGCCGAAGCCGCGCTCGGAGGTGAAGCGGCACAGGACCAGCGAGTCGCCGAGCGCGGTGAAGTGCTGGCTGCGCATCGCGAACGCGGGCTTGTCCTTGGTCCCGCGCCGGTCGAAGGTCGGCGCGTACTGCGGCGTCGGCCGCGTGTCGTGGTGGCTGCCCCCGCGGGTGGCGGTGGCGTAGCCGATGGACAGCCCCTTGAGCGCGCGGGCGGAGTGTGCCGGCAGCTCGAGCCGCTTCACGGCGTAGACGAGGTTCGTCGCGCCGGGCCGCACCGAGGCCGCGAGCCGCCACGCGCCCTCGGCGAGGCGCTCGCCGAAGCCCTCGCGCGCCGCCGTCATCTCCACCAGGCGCAGCATCCCGCGCCAGTCGCCCCAGCCGAACGGCACGCCGACCTCGGCCGGCGTGAGCCAGCCGCGTTCGAGCGCCTCGCAGAGGAACGCCAGCGTCACGCCCATCGAGATCGTGTCCATCCCGAGGAGGTCGCAGAGGTCGTTGGCCAGGATCAGCGCCTCGGGGTTGTCGATGCCGAGCATGGGCCCCAGCGCGAAGATCGTCTCGTACTCCGGCATCTTCGCGCGCCGCCCGGCGAACTCGCCCGCGCCGATCGCGTACTGCTTGCCGCACGCGACCGGGCACTTGAGGCACGTCGTGTCGCGCTCGTGGTAGTGCGCCTTCATGTCCTCGCCGCCGATGACGCGCGCGGCGGCGAAGACCTCGGTCTTCAGATTGAAGGCGCCCAGCGCGCCGAGCGCGTTGATGGGGCCGACGAGGAAGGGCGTGCCGTAGGTCGACAGGGCCTTGGTGCCCGTGGCCAACGGCTCGCGCGTCTCCTCGAGCAGCGCCTTGAGCGCCGGCGCGTCGGCGACGGCTGTCTTGCGCGCCCCGCGCACGACCACGGCCTTGAGGTTCTTGCTGCCGAGCACCGCGCCGATACCGCCGCGGCCCGAGACTCCTTCGCGGTTCTTCCAGTAGTGCGCCATGGCCGCGAAGCGCACGCGGTGCTCGCCGGCCGGCCCGATCGCGATGGCGTCGGCGTCGGCTCCCTCGGCGGCGACGAGCGCCGTCACCGTGTCGCGCGTCGTCCGTCCCCACAGCGCGGCGGCCGGCTTCACCACCGCCCCGTCCTCGGTCACCACCAGATACGACGGCGCCGCCGCGCGCCCGGTGACACAGACCGCATCGAAGCCGGTCCGCTTCAGCGTGGCGGGAAAGCGACCGCCGAACGTCGAGTCGAAGAACAGGCCGGTGAGCGGCGACTTCGCGGCGACCAGCGCGCGGCTGTTGCCGGGCACCGTCGTGTCGGTGACGGGACCCACGGCGAAGACCACCGCGTTGGCGGGATCGAAGGCGTCCACGCCGGCCGGCACGCGATCGTAGAGGATGCGCGCGGCGAGCCCGTTGCCGCCGAGCAGCGCGCGCGCCGCCGACTCGGCGAGCGGCTCTACGCGTGAAGCCCCGGTGGTGAGGTCGACGAAGAGGAGGCGGCCGCCGTAGCCGTTCACGGCGCGGGACGCGGCAGCGCCTGCAGCTCCTTGCGGGCGGTGTCGCGCATGCCGGCCGGCAGATCCGTCTGCGCGAGCAGCTTCTTGTACGCGGTCATCGCCATCTCCGGCTGGCGGGCGGCGGCGAATGCGCGCGCCGCGCTCAGCAGGCCGCGGCGGCCCGTCTCGGTATCGGGCGCGACGTATGCGGCGCTCAGGTAGTACTCGACGGCGGCGAGCGCGTCGCCCTCGCCGTTGTACGTTTCGCCGAGCGCGTAGGCGGCCTCGGCCGCCCTCGCCGGCTCGCTGCTCTTGAGCAGCCGCTCGAGGATCGGGCGCGCGGCGTCCCAGCGCTTGTCCTGAACGAGCAGCCGCGCGTGGCCGAAGAGCGCCTCGGGCGTCCAGCCCGGCGCCGACACGTCGCGCGGTCCGCGCCCGTACGCCTCGAGGGCGCCGGCGCGATCGCCCGCCGCCTCGCGCGCGCGGGCCAGGGCGAGCCACGCGCGCGGCGCGTCGGCGCTGTTCGGCGAGGCCGCGACGAACTGCTCGAGCGCCGGCCGCGCCTCGGCGGGGCGCCCAGTCGCGACCTGCGCCTCGGCCAGTCGCAGCCACGCCGCCTGCGCCAGCGCATTTTGAGGATAGCGCTCGCGCAGCAGCTTCGTGCTCTCGAGCGCGATCTGCCAGGACGACGCCGCGGCCGCGCCGGCGCCGACGCGCTCGAGCGCGTCGGGCGCGACGTCGGAAGTCGGGTACTCGCTCACGAGCCGACGCGCGAGCCCGAACGCTCCGGGCCAGTCCTTGTCGTCCACGGCGATGGCCGTGAGCGCGTAAAGGAGTGGCGCCGCGCGGCTTGCCCCGGCCGGACCTGACGGCGTCGCCGACAACGCCGCCTGCGCCGGCGCTTTGAAGTCACGCGTCCCGCCTTTCGCGAAGGCGACGACCGCGAGCCCGTAGGTCGCGGCCGCGACCTCGTCCGGCGTGCCCGCGTTGCGCACCGCCGTGAACAAGCGCTCGGCCTCGTCGCGGCGGCCACCGGCGAGCGCGAGGCTCGCCACGCCGAGCTGGCCCAGCGCCACGGAGCCGTCCTTCTGCGCCAGCGTGAACTCGCGCAGCGCCTCGTCCCGCCTGCCCTGGCTCAGCAGCGCGGTGCCGAGCGCCGCGTGGGCCCGACCGAAGAGCGCGGGGAACGGGGCGCGCCCGAGCCAGCCGCGCAGCGCCGTCTCCGCGCCGGCGGCGTCGCCCTGACGCAGCATCGCCAGCCCGCGGTTGAAGCGCGCGAAATCGGCGCGCGGGTGCGTCGGATACGAGGCGACGATGCGGTCGACCATCTCGCGGCCGGCCGTGAGGTCGTCGGCCTCGAGCGCGAGCTCCGAGGCGAGGAGCAGCGTGTCGGGCGCGCGCGGGTCGTCCGGCTTGGCGCGCACGGCCTCCAGCAGCTCGCGGCGCGCGTCGCTCTTGCGCCCCTGCTTGAGGTATGTCCACGCCAGCGCGGTGCGCGCGAGCGGCGCCTGCGCGTCCGTCGGAAACTCCACGAGCATGCGGCGCAGCGCGGCGCCGGCGGCCATGAAGTCGCCGGCCTGGTACGCCGCCTCCCCCTGCAGGAGCAGCGCGGGCAGCAGCAAGTCGGGCGCCGGCCTGGCGTTGAGCACGGGCGTGAGGTCGGTGACGGCCTGGCCGTACTCGCGGATCTCGAAATCGACGCGGGCCTGCCGCACCGCGGCCTGGCGCCCCGCCGGCGTGCCGCCGGCGACCTTTTGCGCCAGCTCGAGCTGCGTGCGCGCGTCGTCACGATCGCCCTGCGCGCGACGGGCCTCGCCCTTCACCATGAGCACCCAGGCGCGCGCCGCGGGATCGAGCTGGCCGCCGAGCAGCTCCTGATAGACGGGCTCGGCGTCGACGGGCGGCGACATCTCGGCGGCCGCGCGCGCGAGCCGGAAGAGCATCGGATAGGCCAGCGGCGAGCGCCGCGCGCCGAGCGCCGCGACGCTCTTGCGCGCGCCCGCCCAGTCGCCGGTGGCCACCAGCGATAACGCGAGCCCCGCGGCCGACCACTCGGTCTCCGCGCTGCCCGAGTAGGCGCGGAACGCGGCCACGGCCTCTTGGGCGTGGCCGGCGGCGAGCGCCCACCAGCCCACCCGCAGAACGCCGGCGGGGAACAACAGATGCGCCCCGCCCTGCGTGAACTGGCGCAGCATCGTCTCGGCGCGCGCGGCCTGGCCGATCCGCCCGAGGGTGTCGCCATGCCAGAACAGAACGTCGCGCGCGATCGCCGGCGGCACGCTGCGCGCTTCCAGCTGCGTCCACGCCTTGTCCGCCTCTTCCCAGCGGCCGAGCGCGTAGAGCGACAGCGCGAGGCCGTGACGACCCCACGCGTCCAGCGGCGACGGCGTGGGCCCCCCCAGGAGCGTGCTGAACGTGTCGCGCGCGCGGGCGGCTTCGCGCAGGCGCAGCGCCGTCCAGCCGCTTCCGTGCAGCGCCCACACGCCCCAGTCCTGGCGCGGCGCGTCCTGCGCGACCTGGCGGAACAGCCAGTCCGCCTGCTCGGTGCGGTCGAGTCGCCAGAGCGTCTCGCCGAGCCAGTAGCGCGCCTCGCGGAGCAACTCGCGATCGGTGCTCTTGCGCACGGCGTTCTCGAGCGCTTTCGCGGCGTCCTCGAGGTCGCCGCGCTGGAACCGCGCGCGCCCGCACTCGAGCGACTCGCTCGCGATGCCGAGCCACGAGCCCACGCACGGGAGCGCGCGCGGCGCCTGCACGAACGCGGTCGGCTTCTCGGCGGCGGGCGGCGCGGGGCTCGCGGGCGGGAACGCGGGCAGCTCCACGGGCGGCGGCGGCAGCGGCAGCTCGATCGTCAGCGCCGGCTTCTCGGAGGGCGTCTGGGCGAAGGCGATGACGCGAGCGAGGTCCGGCGGCGGCGGATCGGCCGGCCGCGGCGACGCGCCCGCGAGCACGAGCCAGACGGCGGCCAGGGCGAGGGCGCGCCTCACGGCCTGCTGTCCTTCTTCGCGGCCGGCTTCGTTCCGTTCCCGTTCGTGGCCGGCGTGCCGCCGTTCGGCGAGGACTTCGGGGAAGCGGACCCGTCGGGCTTGGCCATGCGCGCCTTGACGGCGGCGACGCGCTCGCGGGCCCAATCCCGCAGCGTCGCGTCCGGACTGCGATTGACCACCGCCTCGTAGGCCGAGAGCGCGGCTTTCCACGACTGCTGCTCTTCGCGCGCCAGCCCGAGCCCCGCGAGCGCGCGGAAGCGGACGCTGCTCTCGATCTCGGGCACGGCGCCGACCGACTCGAAGGCCTTGGCCGCCTCGGCGTAGCGCTTCTGCTTGAGCTCTGACTCGCCCACCGTCAGCCACGCCTCCGACCGCACCGCGTTGTCGTCGCTCTTGGTCGCCAGCGTGGCGTAGGTGACGGCGGACTTCCAGTTCTTCTGCTTGAAGGAGGTGGACGCGAGCTTGAGCGCCATCTTGCGCGTCAACGGATCCTCGACGAAGTCTGTCGAGAGGCGCTTCCACGCCGCCTCCCGGTCGCGAGGCCGCTCGAGCCGCTCCGCGATTTCGGCCGCGGCGTAGAGCGCGTCGGCCGTCGGCGGGCTCTGATCCATCAATGCCTTGTAGGCTTCGAGCTGCTCGGCCTTGTCGCCGGAGCGGGCGAGCGTCTGGGGAATCAGTCGCCGCGCGGTGGCCGCCTGCGGGTGATTGGGGTGGGCCGCGACGAACGCGCGCAGCTCGGCGACGCCGCCGCGCGTATCGGCGCCAGAGGTGCTCTTCATCCAGCCGCTCCAGAACTGGGCGTCGGCGACGAGCGGCGAGGTCGAATACTTCCGCGGAATGTCGGCGAGCAGCGCCAGCGCCTCGGTCGTCCGCTTGAGATCGGCCAGCGCGCGCGCGGCCTGCAGCGCCGCCGACGGCGCCAGCGCGTGATCGGGAAACGCGGAGAGCAGCTCGCGGAAGCCCGCCACCGCGGCCTCGGTGTGCTTGAGCTCGAGGTCGCTCCACGCGCGCCCGTAGAAGGCCTCGGGCGCCAGCGGGCCGGCGGCATCGGCGCGCACGACCGCGTCGTAAGCGTCGCGCGCGTCGAGGAAGCGCTTGAGGCGGAACAACGATTCCGCCTCCCAGAAGCGCGCCTCCTGCGGCCGGCCCGGCACCGGCGTCGCCATCTGCGCGCGCTTGAACGCCTCGAGCGCGGCCTGGGCGTCGCCCGCCTGCAGCCGCGCCTTGCCCAGCAGCAGCACGGCCTCCGGCTGGCGCGCGTCTTTGGGGTATTGCGCGACGAAGCGCTCCAGGGCCCGGCGTGAGGCGGGATAGAGACCGTCGGCGAACGCACGCTCGCCCACGAGCCAGAGGCGATCCGCCTCCTCGATGGCGGCGGCGGGCGACACGAGCGATAGGACCACGAGCGCGATGCCGGCCGAGATGCGCGGCGCGCAGCGCTTCATCAACCAGAGCGTAGCACGGCTATGGTACGGTTCCAGCGTGCGTTTGTGCGTGTTCGACCTCGATCACACGCTGGTCTCCTCGCCGCTGGACCTGGCCGCGATGGCCCTCGAGATGCGGGCCTACATCGAGGGCTGCCGCGGCCCGCTGCCGGCGCGCGAGGAGCGTTACCGCGTCGGCGAGCTGGTCCGGTGGTGCCGCGACCACGCGCCCGACCTCAGCGAGCCGGTGTGGGACATCGCGCTCGAGCACGAGCGCCGCGCCGTCGAATCCGCGTGGCTCGAGCCGGGCGCGCGCGAGGCGCTCGCGGGCGCGCGCACGGCCGGCTTCGCCACCGCGCTCTGGACCAACAACGCGCGCGAGGTCACGCAGATCGCCCTCGACCGGTTCGCGCTCGCGGACGCGCTCGATCTCGTCGTCACGCGCGACGAGATGGCGGAGATGAAGCCCTCGGCCGACGGCTGGCGCGTCATCGCCGCGCGCTTCGCGAGCGTGCGGGACGCGGTCGTCGTCGGCGACTCGTGGGTGGACGGCCTGGCCGCGGCCGCCGCCGGCATCCCGTTCGTCGCCTATCGCCCGCGCGAAGCCGATCTGGCCCGCTGGAAGATCACGCCGATCGCGCGCATCGACGACCTCACCGCGCTGCCCGCGTGGCTGCGCGCGCGTGTGAACGACGACACCAACGGTTCCCCGCTGGGGGGTGCAGGGGGGAGCAGCGGCCGCTCCCCCCTGCGTTGATAAATGGAACTCTTCGAGCAACCTGCAAGCAGTGCCGGCGCGCCACCCCCCGGCCCCCTGGCCGATCGCATGCGACCGCGCTCGATCGACGAGATCGTGGGCCAGGAGCACCTGCTCGGCCCCGGCCGCGTGCTGCGCGCGGCGCTCGAGCGCGGCGAGCTGCACTCGATGATCCTCTGGGGCCCGCCGGGCTCCGGCAAGACCACGCTGGCCTCGCTGATGGCGCACGTCATGGGCGCGCGCTTCGTCGCGTTCTCGGCCGTGCTGTCGGGCGTGAAGGAGATCCGTCAGGTCGTGGCCGAGGCCGAGACCGAGCGCGCGCGCCGCCGGCGATGCACGATCCTCTTCGTCGACGAGATCCACCGCTTCAACCGCGCGCAGCAGGACGCGTTCCTGCCGCACGTCGAGAAGGGCACCCTCGTGCTGATCGGCGCCACCACCGAGAATCCGTCGTTCGAGGTGAACGGCGCGCTCCTGTCGCGCTGCCGCGTGTACGTGCTGCGCCCGCTCGGCGAGCCCGAGGTGATCGAGATCCTCCGCCGCGCGCTGGCCGATCGCGAGCGCGGCCTCGGGACGGCCGGCGTGAGCGTCGCCGAGGACGCGCTCGCGCACATCGCGCGCCTGGCCAACGGCGACGCGCGCGCGGCGCTCAATGTGCTCGAGCTGGCCTCCCAGCTCGCCGCCGGCGGGACGATCACCGCGGCGACCATCCGTGAGGCGGGGCAGCGGCGCACGCTGCTCTATGACAAGAGCGGCGAGGAGCACTACAACCTCATCTCCGCCCTCCACAAGTCGCTGCGCGACTCCGACCCCGACGCCTCGCTCTACTGGATGACGCGCATGCTCGACTCCGGCGAAGACCCGCTCTACGTCGCGCGCCGCCTCGTGCGCTTCGCCTCCGAGGACGTCGGCAACGCGGACCCGCAGGCGCTGACGCTCACGCTGGCTGCCAAAGAGGCTTACGACTTCCTCGGCTCTCCGGAAGGTGAATTGGCTCTTGCTCAGGCAACGCTCTATCTCGCCCTGGCCCCCAAATCCAACGCGGCCTACGTGGCCTACAACGAGGCGCGCGCCGACGTCGAGGCGGCGCCCGCCGAGCCCGTGCCGCTGCACATCCGCAACGCTCCGACCGGCTTGATGAAGGACCTGGGCTACGGCCAGAGTTACCAGTACGCCCACGACGCCCCGGACGCGCGGGTGGACCAGGAGCACCTGCCCGAGTCGCTGCGCGGGCGCCGCTACTACCGGCCCACCGACCGCGGACTGGAGGCCGAGGTCGCCCGCCGCCTGGAGGATTGGCGCCGCTGGCGCTCCGAGCACCGTCGCCCGAGCTGAAAGCCGCTGGCAGCGGGGGCCGGAAGCCGCTGAGACCCCCCGTCGCCGCCTGCTAGAATGCGGGGCATGGCCCCGCTCCGCGTGGGCGTGATCTTCGGCGGGCGGTCAGGCGAGCACGAGGTCTCGCTCGCCTCCGCGGCCTCGGTGATCGCGGCGCTGGAGCATCGGGGCCATGCCGTCGTTCCCATCGGGATCGGCCGCGACGGCCGCTGGGTCGTCGGCGGCGATCCGCTCCGCGCGCTGGCCTCCCAGGCGCGCGTCGGGCTGCCGAGCGGCGACGCGACGGGCGCCGTGAAGAAGGCGCTCGCCGATCGCGCCGAGAGCGCCGACACCACGCTCGCCTCCACCGCCCTGGTCCGTATGGAGCCGGCCGGCGGCATGCCCGCGGAGCTGCGCGCGGGTCTCGACGTCGTCATCGTGATGCTGCACGGGCCCTACGGCGAGGACGGCACCATCCAGGGTCTCCTCGAGCTGGCCGACGTGCCCTACGTCGGCGCCGGCGTGCTCGCCTCCGCCGTCGGCATGGACAAGGCGACGATGAAGGCGGTCTTCTCCGCGCACGGGCTGCCGATCGTCGAGTACACGGTGGTCCTGCGCCGCGAGTGGCGCGAGCGGCCCGACCAGGTGGCGCGCCGCGTGCGCGAGGTCACCGGGTTTCCGTGCTTCGTGAAGCCGTCGAATCTCGGCTCGAGCGTCGGCATCAGCAAGGTCGCCGACGCCGCCGCGCTGCCGGCGGCGCTCGACGAGGCGGCGCGTCACGACCGCAAGATCATCGTCGAGCGCGCGGTGCGCACGCCGCGCGAGGTCGAGGTGAGCGTGCTCGGCAACGATGCGCCCGAGGCGTCGCTGCCCGGCGAGATCACGTACGACGCCGAGTGGTACGACTACGCGACGAAGTACGCCGAGGGCCAGGCGCGCATCACGGTGCCGGCGCCCATCGGGCCCGCGCTCACGGCGCGCGTGCGCGAGATCGCCGTGGCCGCCTTCCGCGCCATCGACGCCTCGGGCATGGCGCGCGTCGACTTCTTTCTCGAGGGGGACCGCGTCGTCCTGAACGAGATCAACACGATCCCCGGCTTCACCGCCACCAGCGCCTACGCGCGGCTCTGGGAGGCCACGGGGCTCGCGTACGGCGAGCTGATCGAGCGCCTGATCGCGCTGGCCCTCGAGCGCCACCGCGATACGAGGAACAGCGGTTGACATGATCGTCATCGCCGGCGGCGGCACGGGCGGCCACACCTCGCCCGGGCTCGCCGTCGCCGCCGCGCTGCGCGCGCGCGGCGTGGCGTGCGCGTGGATCGGCAGCCGCTCCGGCCTCGAGGCGCGCCGCGCGCCGGAGGCCGGCATCCCGTATCACGCGATCCGCACCGGCAAGCTGCGCCGCGCGCTGGCGTGGCAGAACGTTCCCGACGTCTTCGTCAACGCGCCGGCCGGGGTGCTCCAGGCGTGGCGACTGTTGCGGCGGCTGCGACCGCGCGTCGTGTTCGCCACCGGCGGCTTCGTCGCGCTGCCCGTCGCCCTTGCGGGCGCGCTCGCGCGCGTGCCCGTGGTCGTACACGAGCAGACGGCGGTGCCCGGGCTCGCCAACCGCGTGGCCGCGCGCCTCGCGCGCCGCGTGGCGGTGACGTTCGCGGAGTCCGCGCGCCTCTTCGGAGGGACGCCGACCGTCGTCACCGGCAACCCGCTGCGGCCCGAGCTGCGCAGCGGCAGCCGCGCGGCCGCGCTCGAGCGCTTCGGGTTCGATCCCGTCCTGCCGCTCGTCTACGTGACGGGCGGCGCGCAGGGCTCGCACGCGATCAACCGCGCCGTCGGCGAGGTGCTCGCCGATCTGCTGACGCACACGCAGTGCCTGCATCAGTCGGGCGACAACCAGGCGACGGGCGACCGCACGTGGCTGCAGGCGCGGCGCGCGGCGCTGACACCCGCGCTCGCCGCGCGCTACGCCCTCCGCCCCTGGGTCGGCGACGAGCTGGCCGACGTCTACGCGGCGGCCGCGCTCGTCGTCAGTCGCGCCGGCGCCGGCACCGTCAACGAGTGCTGCCAGCTCGGCGTGCCCGCGCTCTACATCCCGCTGCCGAGCGCCGCCGGCGACGAGCAGACGGCGAACGCGAGGCTCGTCGAGCGCGCGGGCGGCTGCTCGATCCTGCCCCAAGCCTCGATGACGCCGCTGCTGCTGCTCGAGCGCATCCAGACGTTGCTCGCCGATCCGGCGCGGCTGAAAGACATGGGCGAGCGCGCCCGCACCCTCGCCGTGCCCGACGCCGCCGAGCGCCTGGCCGATCTCCTGCTGGAGATCGCCGCGTGAGCGGTGCGGGGGGCGGCGTGCCGGGCGTGCCCCCGCTCGACCACGCAAATCGACGGTACGTTGCGCCTGTCATCGTGCACCGATTCGCAGCCGGGCCCGACGCAATACCCGAAACACGGGTCTCGCGGGGGCACGCCCGGCACGCCACCCCCCGCACCACCCTCGCGCGAGCCTCAGAGCCGGGGCGGGCGGCCGGCCAAATCGCGGCGGAGCGGGCAGGCGGCGCAGAGCGGGATCGCGCGGCAGTACGTCTTGCCCACGGCGACGAGGAGCGCGTGCAGCTCGTTGAAGAGCGCCGGATCGGACGGCAGGTGCGCCTGCACGAACTCGCGCGCGGTCTCGTAGTCCGCGGTCCGCGCCAGCAGCCGGTGACGCGCCAGGACGCGGCGCGCGTAGGCATCCGCGACGAAGACGGGGCGACCGGCGGCGTAGAGCAGGATCGCGTCGACCGTTTCCGGCCCGAGCCCGGGCACGGCCAGCAGCTCGCGGCGCACGGGGCCGAGCGGCGCGCGACGCATCCCCTCGAAGCGTCCGCCGAAGCGCGCGAGCAGCCACGCCGTGAAGCCGCGCAGGCGCCGGGTCTTGAGCCGGTACGTTCCCGCCGGTCGGATCGCTTCCGCGACCACGCCCTCCGGAGCGGCGGCGAGCGCGCGCGGGGTCAGCAGTCGCCGCGCGCGCAGGGCGGCCACGGCGCGGGCGGCCTGGCTCCACGCGGTGTGCTGCGTGAGGATGGCGCCCGCCGCGATCTCGAACGGGCTGCGCCCCGGCCACCAGCCCTGCGGCCCGAAGCGGCGCAGCAGATCGCGATAGAGGCGCAGCAGGCGCGCCCTGACGAGATCGCGCGGCGGCCCGGGGATGCGCCGCCACGCCGAGAGCGCGGGGCGGGCTGAGCGCATGCTCGGCGCCATCATCGTGGCCCAGGCGCTGACGCTCGCGGTGAGCGGGCCGACGTCGTCACCCGAGTATCTTCCCCTGCGCGTGGCCGAGGCGGAAGGTCACTTCGCGAAGGAAGGCCTCGTGGTGACGCTCAAGACGACGCGCGCGGAGCCGGGCGCCGCGGAGGCGCTGGCGCAGGGCCAGGCCGACCTCGTGGCGACGTCGCTCGAGGCGATGCTGCGCTTCGGGCCGCGCACGCCGAAGCAGGCCCCGCGTCTCGTCCTGGGCCTGACGGCAGCGCCGCCGGTCGCCCTCGTGGTCGCCGAGAGTCAGAAGGAGCTCGTGCGCTCGCTCGAGGACCTGCCGGGCACGCGCGTGGGCGTCACGGCGCCCGGCGCGCCCGAACAGGCGTGGCTCGCGTGGCTCCTGGCGCGCGCCGGGCTGAGTCCGGCCCAGGTGTGGCTGGTGAGCCGCGGCGACCGCGGCCTGCAGCACGCCGTCGAGACCGGCGACGTCCACACCGCGCTCGTGCGCGAGCCGGCGGCCTCGCGGCTGCTGGCGGCCGGCCAGGCGCGCCTGCTGGTGGATCTCCGCACGCCCGCCGCGGTGAGCCAGGCGCTGGGGGCGGCCACGGTCAACGCGGCCGTCTTCATGCGCGCTGATCGGGCGGTGCGCGACCGCGACCTGGCCGCGTTCACCCGGGCCGTGCTCGCCGCCGAGCGCCGCGTCGCGACGGCCACGGCGCAGGCGCTCTCCGAACGGCTGCCCACGTCGATCACGGTCCCGGCCGACGACTTCGAGGCACGGCTCGCAGGGTGCCGCGACCTCTATCTCGCCGACGGCGCCGTGACGGTCGAGCAGGTCCGCGAGACGCTCACGGTGATCCGCGCCCACCTGCCGCTGCCCGTGACGGCCCGCGTTCCCCCGCCGGAAGAGCTGCTGCACGTGTCCCGGCGCGTCCTCACGCCGCCGGCGGCGGTGCGCTGACCGCCACGCCGAACCGGCGCAGCAGCGCGGCCGCGGCCTCGAGCGGCAGGCCCACGACGTTGCTCCGCGAGCCCTCCAGGCCGGCCACCAGCGCGCCGCCCTCGCCCTGGATCGCGTAGGCGCCGGCCTTGTCGAGCGGCTCACCGGCGGCCACGTAGGCCTCGATCGCCGCGTCCGGGTAGGCGGCCATCGTCACGCGGCTGACCACGGTCTCGGCGGCATGGCGTCCGGTCGCCGCGTCCAGAACCACCACGCCGGTCATGACCTCGTGCGTCCGCCCGCGCAGCGCTCTCAGCATCGCGCGCGCGTCGGCGGCGTCGGCGGGCTTGCCGAGCGCGCGGCCGTCGATCACGACGATCGTGTCGGCCGCGAGCACGAGTCCGGCCCGCCGTGAGGCGGCCACGGCGCGGGCTTTCCTGAGCGCGAGCGCGGCGACCGCGTCCGGCAGCGCCATGGGCTCGAGCGTCTCGTCCACGTCGCTCGGCACGACGTCGAACTCGAGACCCAGCGAGGCGAGCAGCTCACGGCGGCGTGGCGAGGCGGAGGCCAGAATCAGGCGGGGGACTTCGAGTCCCCCATGTTCTAGGCGACGATCAGCGGATGGGCGTCGGTGATCACGCGCGTCTGGGCGTCGATCGCCGCGCGGATGTGCTTGGGGATGCTGAAGGCGTGCTGGTGTGTCATTCCGTCCCAGTAACCAAGCGTGGCGCCGGGCAGCCGCTCGGCGACGAGCTTGTCGATCGCCTCTGGGTTTTGCGTCCGTGGGTCCACCTTCCTCGTGGCGGTGATGAACCCCCACGGGGTGCCGAAGCACGAGATGAACGTCTGGTACGCCGCCACCACCGGGAAGACCTCGCGCAGCGTGCGGTGGATCGAGGTGAAGAAGTCCAGCTCGTTGAGCTTGGTCATACCGGCCTGGAGCGTGATGGCGCCGCCGGGCGTGAGCCGGTCGCGCACCAGGGTGTAGAACTCCTTCGTGAACAGCAGACAGGCCGGCCCTTCTTCCAGCGGCTCGACCAGGTCGATCGTGATGAAGTCGAACCGCTCGGAGGATCTCTCCAGATAGGCGCGCGCGTCCTCGTGGCGGACGTCGGCGCGCGGGTCCTCGAAGACCCCCTGGTGCATCTCCGGCAGGTACTTCTTGCAGAGCTCGACGACCTCGCCGTCGATGTCGACCATGACCCCGCGCCTGACGCTGGGGTAGCGGAGGATCTCGCGAAGGGTCGCCCCCTCACCCCCGCCGATGACCAGGCCCGACTCGGGCGCGCGCTCGGAGGCCAGCATGCCCGGGTGCACGAGCGCCTCGTGGTAGATGAAGTCCTCCGCCTGGCTCGACTGGATGCGGCCGTCGAGCACCAGCAGCTTGCCGTAGGCCGGCGTCTCCATGATCTCGGCGTGCTGGAACTTGGTCTGCAGCTCGACGATGGTCCGCTTGATGGCGTGCATGTGGCCCTCGACTGCCGTCGTCGGCTCGAAGAACCACTTGTAGGACTGTGGGCTGATCAACTGACGGCGACCGTCTTGTTGACGATCGGCACCGCCGAGTTGAGGAACATTCCCCGCTGGACGTCGACCACCGAGGTCCGCTCGGCGCCGAACTGTTCGACGAGGTAGTTGGCGGCCACCTCGGGCTGGAGCACGTCGCCGCAGGAGAAGATGTCGACCGCGGCGTACTTGTACTCGGGCCAGGTGTGGACGGAGAGGTGGGACTCGGCGATGACCACCACGCCAGAGATCCCGAACGGGTTGAACTCGTGGAAGACGACGTCGACGATGGTGGCCTGGGCCCGCTTCGCGGCCTCCACCAGCGCTCCCTTCACGTTCTCGAGGTTGTTGATGGCGTCAGAATCGCAATCGAACAACTCGAGCAGCAGGTGCCGTCCCAGGGCGTTCAATCTGCTGACCCTCCTTTATCCAGTCCGTCCATCTACCGCACCTCTCCTGCGACGAGTCACTCGTCGCTGTTCACTGCACCTTCGCGCCGAAAAAATTCTTCGCCGCGACCAAACACTGTTTGACTGTAGGGTCCGTTTTCACCCATTGCAAGAAAAAAGTGCGGCTCGGCGCCGGTTTTGCCGCCGCCGCGACCGCCGCCGAGCCGGCCGAACGCCCGGCGCCGAGCCGCTCCACGACCGTCTCCGGCCTCCGTGAGCGTCGCTCTCGCCCGTTTCGCGCCGCTCACCGACCGCCGTCGGCGGTCGCGCGGCGCTCGCCGCGCGCGTCGCGCCGACGCGCGCGCCAGCTCGTCGCGCCGCCCGTCGCCGCCCACCGCGCCGCCTCCGAGCGCCCCGCGGCGAGGCGTCCGCCGGCCGCGGAACGACGCCGCCGAGGCTCCGGGAGGCGCCAGCGCCAGCGTCCGAGCTGCACTTTTCTCTTGCATTGGCGCGTCACGACGGTAAATTGGCAAAAGATTTTGTTCCCGCTCGAACGGGAGTCGATTGGAGGCGAGAACCTCAGTTGAGGAGGAGCGAATGACGGGGAAGGTCACGATGGCTGCGGCGACTGCCGGTCACGCCGAAGGCGGCACCACCCTCAACGCGTTCGACAACGCGCTTCTCGCGGCCGGCATCGGCAACATCAACCTGATCAAGGTCTCGAGCATCCTGCCTCCCGAAGTTCCGGTGATCGATCTCCCGAAGATCAAGCTCGGCGCGCTCGTCCCGACGGCGTACGCCGCCATGACGAGCGAGACGCCCGGCGAGATCATCGCGGCAGCCGTCGGCTACGCCGTCCCCGACGACCCGGCCAAGAACGGCGTCATCATGGAGTACCACGGCGTGGCCAGCCGCGCGGAAGCCGAGCGCCAGATCCACCTGATGCTGGACGAGGCGTTCCGGGTGCGCGGCGAGACCATCAAGGAAAAGCGCGTCGTCGCCGTCGAGCACACGACCCAGCGCATCGGCTGTGCGCTGGCGGCCATCACGCTGCTCGGCGACGAGGATCTCGTCTAGCGGCGCCACCGCCGCGGGCAGGGCCATGAGACCGGTGTCTCCGCGCTTCATCGCCTGCCACCGGTCGCTCGCCGACGCCCGCATCGTCCTCTACGGCATCCCCTTCGAGGGCCGCGTCAACCTCCGCAAGGGCGCCGACGGCGGCCCGCGCGACCTCCGCCTCGCCTCCGACTCCATCGAGACCTACTCGCCGTTCCTCGACCGCGACATGGAGGACCTGCCGCTCGCCGACATCGGCGACTGCGAGCTGCCCGACGGGGCGCCGCCGCGCGAGCAGCTCGACGCGGCGCGCGACGAGATCCGGGCGTGGTGGCGGCCCGGGCTGATCCCCTTCATGCTGGGCGGAGACCACACGGCCACCGTGCCCGTGATCGAGGCCATCGCCCCCGCCTTCCCGGATCTGCGCATCGTCCAGCTCGACGCTCACCCGGACCTGCGCGAGGAGTTCCTGGGCGAGCGCTACAACTACGCCTCCGCCATGGCGCGGGTCATGGACACCGTGCCGGCCGAGCGCGTGTACCAGGTGGGCATCCGGACGGGCGCCCGCGAGGAGTACGCCCGGCACCGGCCGCGCTTCTATCCGGCCTTCGCCGTGCACCCGCTGGACGCCGTCCGGACCATCCTGCCGGAGCTCCGCGGCCACCCGCTCTACGTGACGATCGACGTGGACGTGCTCGACCCGGCCGAGGCGCCGGGCACCGGCTCGCCGGAGCCCGGCGGGCTGCGTGTGCCCGAGCTGATCGACATCGTCCGGCTGCTCGGCGACTGCCAGGTGATCGGCGGCGACCTCGTGGAGGTCACCCACGCCTGGGATCCGACGGGCCGCACCGGCATCGCCGCCTCCTGGGTGATCCGCGAGGCGTTGCTGAGCTGGTGGGGGCACATGCGGTGAAGCGCGAGCGGGAGTACACGGCGCCGCGCTTCTACGAGATCGCGTTCGACATGAACCGCAAGGGCGAGGTCGACTTCCTCGTCCACTGCTTCAGGCGCTTCGCGCGGCGGCCGGTGCGGCGCGTGCTCGACATCGCCTGCGGCACCGGCCCGCACCTGGTCCGCCTCGCCGAGCGCGGCTATCGGATGGTGGGCCTCGACCTCTCGCGGTCGAACATCGAGTTCCTGGGCGAGCGGCTCGCCGCGAAGGGCCACGAGGCCGAGCTGGTCGTCGGCGACATGACCGACTTCCGTCTGGCCACGCCGGTGGACGCCGCGCTCTGCATGCAGGATTCGCAGGGCCACCTGCTCACCAACGAGCAGCTCGTCGCGCATCTCAGGGCGGTGGCGCGCGCCGTGCGGCCCGGCGGCCTGTACGTCTTCGACCGCTACATGGTGTCGTCGTGGACGGACCCCGCGCGGGCGTGGTCCTGGTCGCGGCGGCGCGGGCGCGTCATCGTGCGCGCCTCGTTCTCGGCGCTCCACAACGTCAACCCGGTCACCCAGGTGTTCCGTGAGGACATGGTGCTCGAGGGCATCGAGAACGGGCGCCGGCGGGTGTACCGGCAGTCGCACCTCTCGCGGATGCTCTTCCCGCAAGAGGTGAAGGCCCTCGTCGCGCTGGCCGGCGGCTTCGAGTTCGTGCAGTGGTTCTTCGGCTTCAAGCCGCACCAGATCCTCGAGAAGTCCAGGCACCCGCTGCTGATGGTCGTCGTCCTGCGCCGAATCTAACTCGGAGGGGGCTGGCCCGCTCGCGCGGGCCGTGCTTCGCCGACGGCCCCCTTCCGACGGTTGTCGCACGCCTGCGGCGTGCTCCGCCCTGCCTCCCCCAGAACAGGATTGCGCCGGCAAAGCCGGCGCTCGAACGGCGCGAGACTGAGTAGCCGGCGGTTCCTGTAAGCTGCGCCCCGTGACAGACGGGGTTTTGCGGCTCAAGCGCGGACACGACCGGGCGCGCGTGCATCCGTGGATCTTCAAGGGCGACGTGGCCGACGTCTCGGACGTCGAGCCGGGCGGCGTCGTGACCGTCGTCGATGCGGGCGGCCGGTTCGTCGGCCGCGGCCTCTTCAACCCGCGCCCGGCGCTCTGCTGCCGGCTTCTCACCTGGACCGACGAGGCGATCGACGCGCAGTTCTGGCAGCGGCGGCTCGCCGCCGCCCTCGCCGCGCGCGCGGGCCGTGCGGGCGCCGCCCGGCTGGTGTGGAGCGAGGCCGACGCGCTGGCGGGGCTCGTGATCGACCGCTACGGCCCGGTCGCCGTGCTCCAGACCGTCACGCTCGGGATGGCGCGCCGTCGCGCCGAGCTCGCCGCGGCCCTCCGCGGGGCCGTCGGCGACGTCGCCGTCTTCTGCGTCGACGATCCGATAGCCGCAACGCTGGAGGGCTTCGAGCCGGCGGCGGGCTGGCTCGACGCGCCGGGGCCGACCTCGCCGGGCCCGACATCGGTGATCGTCGAGGAGGGCGCCGCGCGCTTTCTCGTGCGCGTCGGCGGCGGTCACAAGACCGGCCTCTACCTCGACCAGGCGGACAATCGCCTGCGCGTGGCGCTGCTGGGCGCCGCGCGCGCGGTGCTCGACGTCTTCGCCTACACCGCGGGCTTCGCGTGCCACGCGCTGCTGGCCGGCGCGACGAGCGCCGTCTGCGTCGAGTCGTCCAAGGACGCCCTGGCCGGCGCCGTCGACAACCTCGCGCTCAACGGCGTGGCCGCGCGCGCGGAGGTCCGCGACGCCAACGCCTTCGACGAGCTGCGGCGGCTCGACCGCGCGGGCGCGCGCTTCGGTCTCGTCGTGCTCGACCCGCCGCCGTTCGCGCGCGGCCGCGGCGCGCTCGAGGGCGCGCTGCGCGGCTACAAGGAAATCAACCTGCGCGCCATCCGGCTCCTCGAGCCGGGCGGCGTGCTGGCGACGTTCTCGTGCTCGCACCACGTGAGCGAGGGCGCGTTCGAGGCGATGGTGCGGGACGCCGCGGGCGACGCCGGCGCGCGGCTGCGCGTGCTGGCGCCGCTGACGCAGAGCGCCGATCATCCGGTGCTGCTGACCGTCCCCGAGACGCGCTACCTCAAGGGCCTGCTGCTGGAGCGGATGTAGAGCCGCGCCACGGGTTCCCCGGGGCGCGGCGAACGCTGGGGGGTGTGGGGGGCCATGTCGGGGCCCCCCACTAAGATAGCCGCGTAGCTAGAACCGGCGGGTCTCGCCGTGCGCGAGGACCCAGACGCGCTCGTCGGGCAGGCGCATGGCGCGCGCGGCCGCGCGCAGGCGGCGCGGCGGCTCGTCGAGCGGCTCGTCGGAGAGGTCGAACGTCCCCCAGTGCATGGCCACGAACGTCCGCGCGCCGAGATCGGTGAAGACGTGCAGCGCCTCCTCCGGCGTCGTGTGGGTGAAGCGCATGATCGCGGGCGGCTCGTAGGCGGCGATCGAGACCAGCGCCAGGTCGAACGGGCCGAGCCGGGCGCCGACCTCGCGGAAGCCGCCGTAGTAGCCCGTGTCGCCCCCGAAGAACAGGCGCCGCTCGCGACCGGCGAGCGCCCAGCCGCCCCAGAGCCGCCGGTCGGTGTCCCACGGCGTGCGCGCGCACCAGTGCTGCACCGGCGTGAGCGTGAAGGTCACGCCGCCCACGCGGCGGCTGTCCCACCAGTCCAGCTCGAGCACGCGCTCGATGCCGAGCGACGCGAACCACGCTTTGAGCCCGAGCGGCACGAGGAACAGCGGACTGTGCGCGGCGGCCAGCCGCTCGACGCTGGGGCGGTCGAGGTGGTCGTAGTGGTCGTGCGAGATCACCACGACGTCGATCGGCGGCAGGGCCTCGAAGGCGAGGCCGGGCGGGTTGAGCCGGCGCGGGCCGGCGAAGCCGACGGGGCTCGCGCGCTCCGAGAAGTGCGGATCGGTGAGGATGTTGACGCCATCGAGCTGGATCAGGAGGGTCGCGTGGCCGATCCAGGTGAGCGTCGACGCCTCGCGGTTGTCGCGCAGGGCGCGGCCGTCGTTGGCCACGCGCGGGAACTCGGGGATCGGCTTGGTGGCGGCCAGCGTCGCCCACAGGCGCCGGGCGCGGAAGGCCTGCACCGTCCAGAAGCCCGGCCGCTCGATCGGAGGGACGTTGGCGAAGCCGTGCTGGCGGTGGTGCGGCGGCGCCCCGGGCACGGGACCGCCGACGCCCGCGCACCCCGTCGCGATCAGCAGCGTCGTCGCCAGCAGCGCGCGCCGGGCCGCGCGCCGCGCGGTCAGGCGCGCTCCCCCACCGGCAGCTCGACGACGAACATCGCGCCGCCCTCCGGACGGTTCTCAGCGTACAGCCGCCCGCCGTGCTGGCCGACGATGCCGTACGAGACCGACAGGCCGAGGCCGCTGCCCTCGCCCGGCGGCTTGGTCGTGAAGAACGGATCGAAGATGCGCGACAGCAGGTGCGGCGGGATGCCAGGCCCGTTATCGAGCACCTCGATGGCCACGTGCCGGTCGCGCGGCCGCAGCCGCACCGTGAGCACGCGCTCGCTCGCCTGTCGCGCCATCGCCTGGTGCGCGTTCTGCACGAGGTTGAGGAGGACCTGCTGCACCTGGTTCTCGTCGGCCCACACGGTCGGGCAGTGGTCCAGCTCCGTCGTCACCCGGACCTTGTCGTGCTCGAGCTGGTAGCCCTTGAGCGCGATGACGCGCTGGACCGCGTCCGCGAGTGAGCACGGCCGGCGCTCCGGCGGATAGTGGCGCGAGAACATCAAGAGGTTCTGGACGATCGCCGCCGCGCGCGCCGCCTCGTCGGCCATCAGCGCGATGCGCTCGCGAACGCCCGGCGTCACGTCCGACCGGCTGAGCAGCAGCTGGGCCAGGCCCAGGATCGTCGTGAGCGGGTTGTTGATCTCGTGCGCCACGCCCGAGGCCAGCTCGCCGACGGCCGACAGCTTCTCGGCGTGCACCAGCTCGGAGGACAGGCGTGCGTTGTCGAGCGCGATGGCGATCTGCTGAGCCGTCGCCTCGAGCAGCGTGACCTCGCCTTCGTCGAACGGATCGTCGGTCTGACGACCGAGCGACAGCGTGCCCAGCATGCGGCCGCGCGCGTGGATGGGCACACAGACGAAGCCGCGGATGCGGTCGCGGCGCACGGCCTCATGCGCCGACGGCAAGAGGTCGGGCGAGCCCATCACGTCGCGCATCACGGCCGTCGTCCCGCTGGCCGCCACGCGGCCGATGATCCCCTCGCCGACGGTGAGCACGCGATTGACCTCGCGCATCTGCCCCGAGAGGCCGCGATCGGCGCGCAGCTCGAGCGTCACGCCGTCGGTCGCGACGAGGTGCAGGCTGGCGATCTCGTGACCGGTGACGTGCGTGAGCGCCTCGAGCGCCGTCTTCAAAATTGCTTCGACGTCGAGGGTGCGGCTCACCGCCTCGGAGACGGTGTGGAGAATCTTGAGATGAGGCTCCACGGCCTCCTATCCTAGCAGCACGCTCAGGCCTGGCGGCCGACCCAGACGTGGACGAGCGCGAGCGCGCTGTCGAGCTTGCCCGGGTCCGCGGCGCCCGCCTGCGCCAGGTCCGGCCGTCCGCCGCCCCGGCCGCCGGCGGCCTGCGCCACCTCCTGGATGAGCTTGCCGGCCGGGAAGCGCTTGACCAGGTCCCTGGTGACGGCGGCCACGAGGTTGACCCTGCCGTCGAGCACGCTGCCGACGCAGACGACGCCCGAGCCGAGGCGGTCGCGCAGCGTGTCCGCCACCGCGCGCAGCCCGTCGGCATCGAGGCCGTCGATGCGCCCTGCGACGACGGCGACGCCGTTCACCTGGCGCGCGCTCGCCACCAGATCGTCCGCCTTCCCCCGCGCGAGCTTCGTCTCCATCTCGGCCAGCTGGCGCTCGAGCGCCTTCTGCTCGTCGAGCAGCTTGCGCAGGCGCTGAGGCGTCTCCTCGGCGCCGATCTTGAGGATGTCGGCGATCTCGCGCAGCACGCGCTCGCGCCGCGCCACCGCCTCCACCGCCGCGGTGCCCGCCACCGCCTCGATGCGGCGCACGCCAGCGGCCACCGCGCCCTCCTCGGCCACCTTGAAGAAGCCGATCTGCCCGGTGGCCTCGAGGTGCGTGCCGCCGCAGAGCTCCGTCGAGAAGTCGCCGATCTTCACCACGCGCACGCGCTCGCCGTACTTCTCGCCGAACAGCGCCATGGCCCCCGCGGCGAGCGCCTCCTTGAGGTTCATCTCGCTGTGAGTGACCGGCGTGTTCTTCTGCACCTCCTCGTTCACGAGCTCCTCGATCTGCTCGACCTCGCGATCCTTCACCGAGGCGCCGTGCGAGAAGTCGAAGCGCAGATGATCGGGCGCGACGAGCGAGCCCGCCTGCGTGACGTGGCTGCCGAGGACCTTGCGGAGCGCCGCGTGCAGCAGGTGCGTGCCGGTGTGGTGCTGGCGCAAGCCCTGGCGCCGCGGCGAGTCGATCGAGACCGCGACGTCCTCGTCCTCGTGGAAGCCGCCCGCGCGCACCTGCACGCGGTGCACGATCAGCTTGCTGCCACGGTAGTACGTGTCGACGATGTCACCCCGGCCGGTGCGGCCGACGAGCGTGCCGCGGTCGCCGATCTGCCCGCCCGACTCCGCATAGCCCGGTGTGCGGTCGAGGATCACCTCGATCTCGTCGCCGCTGGCCGCTTCGCGCACCCGGCGGCCGTCGGCGACGATGGCCAGGATCTTCGCCGGCGCCGTCAGCGTCTCGTAGCCGAGGAATTGCTGCGGGCGCGGCAGGCTGCCGCCGATCCGCTGGTAGAGGGCCACCGCCTCCGTCGCCTCCTCGTCGCCGCCGAAGGCGGCCTTGGCGCGGGCGCGCTCGCGCTGCGCCTCCATCTCCTGCGTCCACGTCGCTTCCGTCTCGTCGCTGACGCGCCAGCCCTGATCGACGAGGATCTCCTCCGCGAGGTCGCGGGGGAAGCCGTACGTGTCGTAGAGCGTGAACAGGAAGCGGCCGTCGATCGGCCGCCCGCGCCCGGCGCCCTGCGCCTGCGCGTATTCCTCGATCCGGCGCATGCCCTGGTCGAGCGTCCGCGCGAACTGCTCTTCCTCCTGCCGCACGACCTCGATGATCCGGTCGCGCTCCCTCACGATCTCCGGATACGCGGCGCCCATCACCTCGCCCACCCACGCCACGCCGCGCCAGAGGAAGGGCTCGGCGAGCCCGAGCTTGCGCCCGTGGCGCATCGCGCGGCGCATGATCCGCCGCAGCACGTAGCCGCGCCATTCGTTGGACGGAAGCACGCCGTCGGCAATGAGGAAGGTCGTCGTGCGCACGTGATCCGCGATGACCTGCGTCGACACGTCGTGCTCGGAATCGAGCCCGTACGACTTGCCGCTCAGCTGCGCGATGTGGCGGATCAACGGCGCGAAGAGGTCGGTCTCGTAGTCCGAACGCTTGCCCTGCATGACGGCCGCCATGCGCTCGAGACCCATGCCGGTGTCGATGGACGGGCGCGGCAGCGGCGTCATCTTGCCGGCGGCGTCGCGGTTGAACTGCATGAAGACGAGGTTCCAGATCTCCAGCCAGCGGTCGCACTCGCACGCGGGGCCGAGACACCGCCGGCCCGCCGCCTCCTCGGCGCAGGGCAGGTCGTCGCCCTGGTGAAAGTGAACTTCCGAGGAGGGCCCGCACGGGCCGGTATCGCCCATCGCCCAGAAGTTGTCCTTCTCGCCCAGGCGCAGGATGCGCTCGTCCGAAAGGCCGGCAACCGACTTCCAGAGATTGAACGCTTCGTCGTCGTCCGTGAAGACGGTAGCCTTGAGCCGTCGCTGGTCGACGCCCAGGTCCTTGGTGAGAAACTCCCACGCGAACTTGATCGCGTCGGCCTTGAAGTAGTCGCCGAAGGAGAAGTTGCCGAGCATCTCGAAGAACGTGTGATGCCGCGCCGTGCGGCCGACGTTCTCGAGATCGTTGTGCTTGCCACCCGCGCGCACGCACTTCTGGCAGGTGGTGGCACGCGTGTAATTCCGTCGCTCCTCGCCGAGGAACACGCCCTTGAACTGCACCATGCCAGAGTTGGTGAAGAGCAGGGTCTGGTCGCCGACGGGCACGAGCGGCGACGACGGCGCGCGCGTGTGCCCGTTCCGCTCGAAATACTTGAGGAATGCCTCACGGATCTGGGCGCCGGTCATGGGAGCGTCATTGTACCATCCGGGTCGTGCCCGACTCCGCCGCCCTGGCCGCCTTTCTCCTGCGCGCGAAGCGCGCGACGTATGCGGCACAGGGCGACGACGCGACGGTGACGCCGCTGATCCCCGGCAGCAAGCAGCTGGAGTATCGCGAGGGCGAGCGGCTCTACCGCGACGTGTACGTCGGCCTCACCACCTTCGCCGGGCTCGAGACCGTGGACGACACCGGCGCGCCGCGCTGGGCGATGACGTACGCCGGCGGGCTCGTCGCGCCCGCCGACTTCCCTGCGGTGTACGCGTTTCTGCGCGAGGCGCTGCAGCGCGGCGACGTCGCGGCGCCCTACCGCGGTCCCGCGCGCCACGCCGGGGGCGAGTGGGCGTACACGAACGCCTGGGAGGGTGATCTCGACCGCTTCGCCGGCGCCGAGGCCATCGAGCGCGCCGGCGTCGTCGTCTACCGGCTGCGCTACGCCGGCGGCCGCGTGCGCTGAGCGGCTCACTCGTCGGCCGCGACGCCGGTCGTCTCGCGGACGACGCGCACGACCACGCTCGTCGCGAAGCCGCGGCGCAGCAGATGGTCGCGCAGGCGGGGTGCCACGCGATCGGGCCGGCCCCGGCGCAGCGCGGGCAGCCGGCGCCGCGCGGTCTCGCGGGCACGCGCCAGCGCGTCGTCGCCGCCGAGCGCGATGAGCGCGGCGGCGATCACGGGCACGGCGATGCCGCGGGCGCGCAGCTCCATCCGGAGGCGTGCGGCGCCATAGCCGCGCGCGGCGCGGGCCGTGACCCAGTGGCGGGCGAACGCCGCGTCGTCCACGTAGCCGCGCGCGACGAGATCGTCCACGACCTCGGTGGCCACGTCGGCGGGAGCGCCGCGACGGCGCAGCCGCGCGGCGAGATCCGCGCGGGTCCACGCGCGGCGGGAGAGCAGGTCGCCCGCCGCGAGGCGGGCGGCCTTGGCGTCGAGGACCCGGCGAGGCGCTACGATTTCAGCGGCGCGGGCGCCCTCAGCCCGAGCGTCTCGCGGATCTTGGCCTCGAGGTCGGCGAGCACGTTGGCATTCTCCTGAAGCCACTTCCGCGCGTTGTCACGACCCTGGCCGATGCGCTCGTTCTTGTACGAGTACCAGGTCCCGGACTTCTCGATGATCCCCTGCTCGACCCCGGCGTCGAGAACGGTGCCGGACTTCGAGATGCCCTCGCCATACATGACGTCGAACTCGGCCTCGCGGAACGGCGGCGCCAGCTTGTTCTTCACGACCTTGACCTTGGTGCGCACGCCGACCGACTCCGTGCCGATCTTGATCGCGTCCTGCCGGCGGATGTCGAGCCGCACCGACGCGTAGAACTTCAGCGCGCGCCCGCCCGTCGTGGTTTCCGGCGAGTTGTGGACGACGACGCCGTCGGCCAGGTAGGTGTGCTGGCCTTCGACCTCGAGGTCGAAGCGGTGCGTCGAGCCAGCGGGCACCCGCACCGTGCGACCGATGATCTTCGCCGGCGCGGCGCCCGAGCGCTCCATGACCAGCACGTCATCGCCGATCTGAAGATCACCAGCCTTCACCTCTCCACCAGGCGTGAAGATGAGGTGATTCTCCGTTGCAGCGAAGCGATGGCCACCCGCAACCTCGAAGTGAACGAACGAATCGCTTTCGCCGTTGTCGAACCAGTTCAGCACCCGGCGCGGCTCGATCCGACCGGTCAGCGGGTCGTACGACAGTACGTCGACGGGCAGCCGTTGCTCGACGATTCTCCCGATCGCTTCGCGGCGCCCGTCGGCGAGCACGACCTGGGTGTCGTACTCCAGACAGCCAAACATTACGCCGATCTTCTCCCGGATCTGGTTGATGAAGACCACGACGGCGCCGGAGCGCGAGATGGCGGCGGTCAGCTTGCGCAGCGCCTGCGACATGAGGCGCGCCTGCAGGCCCGGCAGCGAGTCGCCCATGTCGCCGTCCAGCTCCGCGCGCGGCACCAGCGCGGCCACGGAATCGATCACGATGACGTCCACGGCGTTGGAGCGCACGAGGGTCTCGGTGATCTCCAGCGCCTGCTCGCCCGTGTCGGGCTGGGAGATCAGCAGCTCGTCGATGTTGACGCCGAGCTTCCGGGCGTAGATGGGATCGAGCGCGTGCTCGGCGTCGATGAACGCGGCGGTGCCCCCCAGGCGCTGGGCCTCGGAGACGATATGCAGGGCGAGCGTGGTCTTGCCCGACGATTCCGGGCCGTAGATCTCCACGACGCGCCCGCGCGGCACGCCGCCCACCCCCAGCGCGACGTCGAGCGAGAGCGCGCCCGTCGGGATGACGGCGATCTCCTCCAGCGGACCGCCCGCGCCCAGGCGCATGACCGAGCCCTTGCCGAACTGCCGCTCGATCGTGGAGATGGCCAGCTCCAGGGCCTGCTTCCGATCCGTCTTCACTTCCGCCATGCGCGCGCTCCTTATGGGGTCGCCCGGGTCGTGGTCGTTGGATGACTGGCGCCATTCTAGGAGCCCCAACCGGCAGCGTCAATGTCCGATCTGGGACACACTCCTTGGGGCCGGCGGCTCAGTCCTCGGGCGGGCGGACCTGGTAGCCCTTGCGCTCCATGCAGCGGTTGACCACGTCCCAGTCGTAGCGGTTGGACGGCCAGACGGCGAATCGCGAGGGACGGAAGCCCTCGCGACGGCAGACCTCGAGGTCGCGATCGAGCTGAGCCGGGGTCGCGTTGCGGCGCTCGTAGACATAGCGCGGCGCCGCGCACCCGGCCAGGGCCAGCAGGAACACGGCCGCGAGCGCGGGCCTCACCGGCCGTGCATGGCGTCCAGGCACGCCTGGGCGTCGGCGCGCCCGCGCTCGAGGGCCTTCGCCATGCCCTCGGTGTCGAAGTCGAGCGGGCGCAGCATGAGCGGCGCCGACGGCGTCAGGAGCTGCACGTCCACGTCGGGATGGCGCAGCCGCGCCAGCTCCACGTCGCGCCGGATCGCGTGGATCATGACCAGCTCCATCGCCTCCTCCAGCGTGCGGCGCAGCGTCGTGGGCGCGCTCGCCCGCTCGTCGGGCGCGTAGCTCATGACGACCACGGCGCGGCCGATCGGGCGGCCGAGCGCCAGCGCCTCGAGGACGGGCGCGCGGCCGGTGAGGCCGCCGTCCACCAGCGGGACGCCGTCGACGCGCACGGGCGGAAACACGCCGGGCATGGCGGCGGCCGCCATCAACGCATCCACGCTCACGGTGCGATTGTCGAAGACGCGCTTGTCGTAGCGAGCCAGATCCGTGGCGACGACGAGCAGCTCGACACGCGAGGCGCGGATGCGCTCGAGGTCGATCGAGCCGGCGATCAGCTCGCGCAGCGGCGCGGGATCGAGGAGCGATCCGGCACGATCGAGGGCGAGGAGCGTCAGCACGCCGGGCAGCAGACCCGCCAGCACCACCGAGGGCCGCAGCGTGTAGACCTGCTCGCGCGTCACCGTCCGCCAGAGATCCTGGAGCCGGTCGAGACGGCCGTCGGCGACCATCGCGGCGTTGAGCGCGCCGGCGCTGGAGCCGGCGGCCAGCCGGACCGGCAGGCCGCGCTCGACGAGCGCCGCGGCCACGCCCGCCTCCCACGCCCCCTTGGCCCCGCCGCCCGACAGGATCAGGGCCACCGGTGCGTCGGCGGCGCCGCGCGCCCGCTCGCACGCGGGCGCGGGCGCGGCGAGCAGGCCCAGCAGCGCGGCGACGATCAGGGCAAGCTGACGACCACCACCGCGGCGAGCACGAGACCGAAGGCTGCGGCCTCGTTCCAGCGCAGCCGCTCGCCCAGCCAGAGCCAGGCGAAGGCGGCGAAGACCACCAGCGTGATGACCTCCTGGGCGACCTTCAGCTGCGCGGCCGTGTAGCGGCCATAGCCCCAGCGGTTGGCCGGTACCTGGAGGCAGTATTCGAAGAACGCGATCAGCCAGGAGAACAGGATCGCCCTCCAGAGCGGCGCGCTCTTGAACCGCAGGTGGCCGTACCACGCCGCCGTCATGAACACGTTGGACGCGAGCAACAGGCCGATCGTTTTCACGGGACTCGAGACTCCTCTCCGAGCAATGGCTCATCCCGCCAGCCGCGCGACTTCCGCCACCAGGCGGTCGATCTCCTCGTCGGTGTTGTAGTAGTGGACGGACGCGCGCAACACCTCGGAAAGCCCGCGCGCCCGCATGTCGAGCAGTGTGCCGCGGGCCGGCGACACGGTGACGTTGATCGAGGCGGCGCGGAGCGCCGCCTTCACGCGCGCGGCGTCGACGCCGCGCACGGTGAAGGAGACGATGCCGCCGCGCACGACGCCGAGGTCGCGCACGCTCACGCCGGGCACCGCGGCGAGCCGCGTGCGGAGCGTCTCGGCCAGCGCCTGCACGCGCGTCCAGATGCGCTCGAGCCCCAGCGCCTGGGCGTACTCGATGGCGGCGCCGAAGCCCAGGCGCGCGGCCACGTTCGACTCCCAGACCTCGAAGCGCTTGGCGTCGGGCCGGATGACGTAGCGCTCGGGCTCGACCCACTCCGCGGCGTGGCCCTCCATCAGCGGCGGCTCCAGCCGCTCGATCCAGTCGCGCGCGACCCAGAGGAACCCGACGCCGCGCGGGCCGCGCAGATACTTGCGCGAGGTGCCGGCGAGCGCGTGGCAGCCGAGGCGCCGCACGTCGAGCGGAATCTGGCCGACCGTCTGGGTGGCGTCGAGCAGGAAGAAGATACCCGCCTCGCGCGCGACCTCGCCCACCGCCTCCGCCGGCTGCACGAGGCCGCCGTTGGTCGGCATGTGAGTCATCGCGATGAGCCGCACGCGCGCGTCGAGGCGCTTGCGGAGCGCGCCCACGTCGAGCTGGCCGGTGGCGTCGGGCGGCACCACCTCCACGCGCACGCCGCCGCGCGCGCGGTGCAGATAGGTCACGAACATCGAGTGATATTCGGCGGTGGACGTGAGGATCACGTCGCCGGCGGCGAGGGGCACCGCGTAGAGCGCCATGTCGAAGGCGCGCGTGGCGTTCTCGAAGAGCGCGACCTCGTCGGGACCGCTGCCGCCGACGAGCCGCGCCGTCGCCGCGTAGACCGCGTCGAGGCGATGCTGGGCTTCCTCCTGCGCCTCGTAGCCGCCGATCAGGGCCTCGCGGCGCAGATAGGCGAGATGGGTCTCGAGGACGGGCGCGGGCGGCAGGCTGGATCCGGCGTTGTTGAAGTGCGCGACCTCCGCGCACCCCGGGGTCTCGGCGCGGAGGCGCCGGATCTCGTCTTCGGTGAAGCCGACTGTCACCCGGCTATTGTACGGCCAGCGGCGCCGCGGCGAGCTCCGAGTAGCGCGCGCCCCGCGGGGACAGCTCGCTGCGCATCAGCGAGACGCGCTCGACCCGGACGCGTCCGACGTCCGCGGGCCGCGCGAGCGCCTCACCGAGCGCGGGCTGACGCCGCGGCTCGCGCACCCGGCCGAGCGTCACGTGCGCGGCGAACGCCCGCGTCTCGCGGGGAAAGCCGAGCCCGGCGCAGCAGGCGTCGATGGTCTCCGCGAGCGCGGCGAGCGCGCCGGCGTCGTCCTCGAGCCCGGCCCACAGCACGCGCGGCCGCGTCGGCGACGGAAACGCGCCGAGTCCGCGCACGGCCGCGTCGAACACCCGGTGGCCGGCGACACGCGCGCGGAGCGCGTCGGCCAGCGCGGGCACGCGCGCCTCGTCGACCTGGCCGAGGAACTTCAGCGTGACGTGGAGGTTGGCCGGCGCCACCCACGCCATGTCGCTGGCGTGGGGACGCAGGCGCTCGATCTCGGTCGCCAGCCGCTGCCGGACATCGTCCGGCAGCAGCACGGCGACGAACGCGCGGAGGCCGGCTATCTGGGCGTGTCCAGCAGCTTCATGAGGTTCGCGAGCGACTCGCGGCGGGACGCGTCCGGCTCCAGCTGCATCGCGGTCGTGAGGTCCAGCATCGCGCCGGCGTGATCGCCGTCGAGCTCGCGGGTGATCGCGCGCGACGCCAGCGCGCGCGCATCCAGCGCCTGCAAGGACGCCGCGGGCTGCGGATACGACGTCGGAGGCGCCACCACGACCACGGGCGGCGACGTGGGAGGCGCCATCATGATCGGCGGCGCGGCCGGCGGCACCGGCGGATCCGCCGCGACCGGCTCGCGCGTGCTCGGCGGCGGCGCCACAGCGGGCTGCGTCACCTCGGTCGCCGGCACGACCGGGACCACCGGCGTGGCGTCGAGCCCGGCGCTGCGCCGCATCGCGGACTTCGTCCCCGGGTCGGGCTCCAGCCCGACGGCGCGTGACCAGTCGTTCTGCGCGGCGTCCCGCTGGCCGAGCCTCGCATAGGCGGTGCCGCGGTTGAACATCGCCTTCGAGTAGCTCGGATTGAGGTCGATAGCGCGCGTGTAGTCGTTGATCGCTTCCTGGTACTGGCCGGCGGCCACCAGCGCGTTGCCGCGGTTGTAGCGGACCTCCGCGTCCTGCGGCGCGAGCTCGACCGCCTTGCTGTAATCGGCGATGGCGCCGTTGACGTCGCCCAGGCGCAGCCGCGTGGCGGCGCGATTGTTCCAGGCGGCGGCCGAGCGCGGGTTCTGGGCGACGGCTTCGTTGAAGGCGGCGGCGGCGGCGACGTACTCGCCCTTCCGATAGTACGCGCTGCCGAGGTCCATTGATGTGCTGCATCCGACCAGCAGGACCCCGAGTGCGGCGAGACCGAGAGTCGCTGACGGCATCCGGTTCATGGTCATGGACCTCCGAGCCGCCTGCGGAGCATATCCAATGCCATTTGCGCCGACTGCCACTTCACCGCCGCCCGGTCGCCGGAGAACCGGAAGCGGCGGGCCGTCACCTTGCCGGCGACGGCGACCCCGATGAAGACGGTGCCCACCGGCTTCTGCGGCGTCCCGCCGTCGGGCCCCGCGATGCCGGTGATGGCCACCCCGCACGGCGTCTGCGCGGCTGCGCAGATGCCGCGGGCCATCGCCTCGGCGCAGGGGGCGCTGACCGCGCCGTGTGCCTTCAAGACATCCTCGGGCACGCCGAGCAGTTCCTGTTTGGCACGGTTGGAGTAGACGATCACGCCGCGCTCGAACCACGCCGAGGAGCCCGCGACGTTCGTCAGCCGGTGGCCGACGAGCCCGCCCGTGCAGGATTCGGCGGTGGCGACGGTCAACCCGCGTGCACGCAGCTTGTGCCCGACGACCTGCTCGAGCGTCTCGCCGTCACGTCCGTACCAGTCGTCGCCGAGCGCCGCCGTGACGCGCGACTCGACCGCGTCCAGCGCGGCCGTCGCCGCCTCGACCGTGGTGCCCCGCGCGCGCAGCCGCACCCACACCTCGCCGTCCGCGGGCACCGTGCTCACCGCGACGTCGCCCTCGCGGCCGAGCCACTCGGCGAGCCGGTCCTCGACGTCACCGAGACTCACGCCGGCCGTGCGCAGCGTGCGCGTGACGACGCCGCGCGCGCCGACGAGGGAGCGCGCGAAGTTGATCAGCTGCGCGCTCAGCGCCGCCGACGGCGTCCCGCGCGGCACCACCGCGAAGGCTCCGCGTGGCGTGTCGACCGCCCACGCCGGCTCACCCTCGTCGCCGGGCCACGGTGTCGCGCCCTGCGGCAGCAGGGCGAGGCGCTCGGCGCGGCGCGGCAGCGGCCGATCGTGACGTCGATACGACGCCTCGAGCGCGGCGAGCATGCGCTCGTTGAGCACGAGCCGCGTGCCGGAGAGCCGCGCGAGGACGCGCCGGACCGTCTCCCCCGCCGACCCGCCGGGCCCGGCCACGACGACGGCCAGCGGCGCCTCGGGGCCGAGCGCGCGCTCGATCGCCGCCTCCTCGTCATCCACGAGCACGCGGCCCTCGACGGGCACGCCGGCGGCGACGAGCGCCGCCTGCACGGGCGCCGTCGGATCGCCGCCCGACGCAGCGTCGGCGGCGACGCCGATCACGCGCACGCCGCCCGTCATGAGCTCGCCTCGGACGGCGGGATCTGGATCACAGGCTCGCCTCGCCTGCGGCTGCGGCTCGCACTGCGGCCCCGCGAAATCGGAATGGCCGCACGGCCATCACGGCCATCCGACGAGCGCGCGCAGGACCACCACCACGGCGAGCGCGTAGAGGCCGGCGATGAGATCGTCCACCATGACGCCGGCGCCGCCGCGCAGCGCCTGCGCCTTCCCCGCCGGAAACGGCTTCACGATGTCGAAGACGCGGAACAGCGCGAAGGCGACCGCGAGCACCGGCAGCGTGAGCGGCAGCGCGAGGACCGACAGCGTCATGCCCGCGACCTCGTCGATCACGATGGCGCCGGGATCCTTGCCGCCGAGCGCGCGCTCCGCGTGCTCGGCCGCCCACGTGCCGATCAGGGTGACGGCGACGAAGAAGAGGACGAGGCCCGCGCGGGAGAACGGGACCAGCCACAGCAGAAGCGCGGTCAGCGCGCTGGCGACGGTGCCTGGAGCCACGGGCGCCCACCCCGCGCCGCCCACCGTGGCGATGACGAGCGCCACCCGCGTCGTCGTCGAAACGGGACGGCTACACCCGCTCGCCGACGAGCTCGTAGCCTTCCACCTCGGCGATGCGCGCGCGCGCGAAGTGCCCCGCCGTGAAGGCGGCGCGGTCGCGGAGATAGACGACGCCGTCGATCTCGGGCGCCTGGCCGGCCGTGCGGCCCTCCCACGCGAACGCCGGGTCCTCGCTCGGCCCGTCCACGAGCACGTCGACGACGGCGCCCACGAGCCTGGCGTTGCGCTCCCACGCGATCCGGTCCTGAACGTCCTGGACGATGGCCGCACGCTCGGCGGCGAGCTCCGGGTCGACCTGATCGGGATAGTCGGGCGACGGCGTGCCGGCTTCGGGCGAGTACGTGAACACGCCGAGCCGGTCGAAGCGCGCGTCCTCGAGGAACGCGAGGAGCTTCTCGAACGCGGCGGGCGTCTCGCCCGGGAAGCCGACGAGCACGGTGGTGCGCAACGTGACGTCGGCGATGGCCGCGCGGAGCTGGCCGACGATCTCCGTCATGCGCCGCGCGGTGACCGCGCGCCGCATCGCGCGCAGCACGCCGTCGTCGCCGTGCTGCACGGGCATGTCCACGTACGGCACGATCCGCGCGCGCGCGAGCTTGTCGAGCAGGCGCTCGTTGACGTGCGCGGGATGCAGGTACATCGGGCGGATCCACGGCATCCGCGTGTCCTCGCCGAGCGCCAGCAACAGGTCGCCGATGTCGCCGTTGCCCGGCAGGTCGCGCCCGTAGGCCAGCGTGTCCTGGGAGACGAGGATCGCCTCCTGCACGCCGCGCTTCGCGAGGTTGTCGACTTCCGCGACGACGTCGTGCAGCGGGCGGCTGCGGTGCTTGCCCCGGAACTGCGGAATCGCGCAGAAGGTGCAGCCCATGTCGCAGCCCTCGGCGATCTTCACATAGGCGTACGGGACCTTCGCCGTGAGCAGCCGCGGGGCGGAGGCGTCGTAGAGGTAGCCGGGTGGCGCCGACGACGCCCAGTCCTCGCGGTTGGCGGCCTGGCCGACGAGGTCGACGATGCGCTCGAGGCCGGAGGTGCCCAGGATCGAGTCGACTTCCGGCATCTCCCTGAGGATCTCACCGCCGTAGCGCTGGGTGAGGCAGCCGGTGACGATCAGGGCGCGGCACACGCCGCGCTGCTTGAGCCTGGCGAGGGCGAGGATCGTGTTCACCGACTCCTCGCGCGCGCGGTCGATGAACGCGCACGTGTTCACGATGAGGCACTCGGCCTCCTCGGCGCGCTCGACGATCGGATGGCCGGCGGCGGCCAGGCGCCCGAGCATCAACTCGGAGTCGACCTGGTTCTTGGGACAGCCCAGCGTGGTGAGGTGGACCTTCATAGGGTCCGGCGGTTGTCGAAATTGATCGCGATCCCGAAGTCCTTCTCGCGAACGAGCTTCATCACGGCCTGCAGATCGTCGCGGCTCTTGCCGGAGATGCGCACCTTGTCCTCGTGGATGGAGACCTGGACCTTGATCTTGCTGTCCTTCACGAGGCGCACGATCTCCTTGGCCTTGTCCATCGGGATGCCCTGCTGGAGCGCGATCTTCTGGCGGAGCTGGCTGCCCGAGGCCTGCTCCACCGTGCCGTACGTCAGGCCCTTGAGCGGGATGCCGCGCTTGTGCAGCTTGCTTTGCAAGATATCCGTCACGGCCTTGAGCTTCATGTCGTCGGGCGAGAGCAGCACGATGTCCGTCTTGTCCAGCGTGACCTCGTTCTTGGTGCCCTTGAGGTCGTAGCGTGTCTCGACCTCGCGCCGCGTCTGGTCGAGCGCGTTGGTGACCTCCTGCATGTCGATCTTGCACACGATGTCGAACGAGTTCTCAGCAGCCATGGGGATATAGACTATCACCCGGCCGGTCGAAATCGGGCCCGGTCGCCCGTCATAGGGTCGAGGAGGAACGCGCCATGCAATACACGATTCTGGTCTACGAGACGGCGTCCGAGCTGACCGCGCGCACCGACCCCAAGCGCAAGGACGCCTACTGGGGCGCCTACCGCGCCTACACCACGGCGCTGCGGGAGGCCGGGGTCATGGTCGGCGGCGCCGCCCTCGAGCCACCGCGCACGGCGACGACGGTCCGGCAGCATGACGGCAAGCGCCGCGTGCAGGACGGCCCCTTCGCCGAGACGAAAGAGCAGCTCGGCGGCTACGTCGTGATCGACGTGCCGAGCCTCGACAAGGCGCTCGAGTGGGCGGCACGCTGCCCCTCGGCCTCGACCGGCGCCGCCGAGGTTCGGCCCAACATGTCGCCGTCCCCGCCGCCGGCGTGAGCGACGCGGCCGCCGCGGCGGAGCTCGCGGCGCGCGCGTCGTACGGGCGGCTGCTCGCCTACCTCGCCGCGCGCTGGCGCGACGTGGCGCGCGCCGAGGACGCGCTCGGCGACGCGCTGCTCGCCGCGCTCGAGACGTGGCCGCGCACCGGCGTGCCCGACAAACCCGAGGCGTGGCTGCTCACCGCCGCGCGGCGGCGGCTGGTCGACGGCGCGCGTCACGCGAGCGTGACGGCGGCCGCCGAGGCGGATCTGACGCTCATGCTGGACGAGCGGGCCGAGCACGAGCCTCACGCGGGATTCCCCGACGAGCGCCTGGCCCTGCTGTTCGTGTGCGCGCACCCGGCCATCGACGAGGCCGCGCGCACGCCGCTGATGCTGCAGACCGTGCTCGGGCTGGACGGCGCGCGGATCGCCTCGGCGTTCCTCGTCGCGCCGGCCACCATGAGCCAGCGGCTGGTGCGCGTGAAGGCGAAGATCCGCGAGGCCGGCATCCGCTTCGAGATCCCCGCGCCGGGCCAGCTCGCCGAGCGGCTCGACGCCGTGCTCGAGGCCATCTACGCCGCGTACGGCAGCGGCTGGGAGGACGTCGCCGGCGCCGATCCGCGACGGCGCGGGCTCGCCGAGGAAGCGATCTGGCTCGGGCGGCTCGTGACGCGCCTGCTGCCCGACGCGCCCGAGGCGCGCGGGCTGCTGGCGTTGATGCTGCACTGCGAGGCCCGGCGCCCGGCGCGCCGCAACGTCGCCGGCGGCTACGTCCCGCTGACCGAGCAGGACGTCACGCGCTGGTCGCTGCCGCTCATGGCCGAGGCGGAACGTCTCCTGGCGGCCGCCGCGCGGGCGAACGCGCCGGGGCGATTTCAGCTGGAGGCGGCGATCCAGTCCGCCCACGCCCAGCGCGCGCTGAACGGCAAGACGGACTGGGAGGCGATCGCGCTCCTGTACGAAGGCCTGCTGCGCTACGCGCCGACGATCGGCGCCCGCGTCGCCTACGCCGCGGCCCTCGCCGAGGCCCGCGCCGCCGACGCGGGGCTCGCGGCGCTCGACGCGATTCCGGCGGACGCCGTCGCCGCGTACCAGCCGTACTGGGCGCTGCGCGGCCATCTCTTGAAGGGACTCGGCCGGAAGGCGCAAGCCCGCGCGGCGTACGACCGCGCGATCGGGCTCAGCGAGGATCCCGCGCTTCGCGAGTTCCTGCTCCGCCGACAGCGCGGGTGACTACTTCAGCGGGACGGTCGCCACGCCCTTGGGCGGGACGAACGCGAAGAGCTTGTCCTCCAGGCCGGAGTTGATCGCGAGCTTGCTGAACTTCATCGTCACCGTGTTCTCGAACTGGTCGTAGACGACGGCCTTGCGCAGCTGCCAGCCGTTGGGATCGAACGACAGGATGAGCCGGTTGAGCGTCGGCAGCGGGCGCTTGGGCGTGAGGTCGAGCACCACGTTGCCCTCGGCATCCTTGGGCTGCGCCGGGTTCAGCAGGCGCACGTTGAAGTGCTCGCGCAGCTTGCCGAGACCGCTCAGGAACGAGCCGGCCGGCCCCGCCAGCGCCTCGGGCGCAGGGCCCGTGTTGACCTGGTTGAGCTGGGGCGTGTAGAGCCAGATCGTCTTGCCGTCGGACACGATCACCTGCTGGGTCGGCTCCGTGTACTCCCAGCGCAGCTTGCCACCCTTCTTCAGATAGACCTGCCCCGCCGCGGGGATCGTCTGGTTGAGGCTCTTGTTGAACGAGGTCTGCGAGATCTCGGCCTTGAGATCGGTCATGCGGCCGTACTCGGCCTCGATGCCGCGCACGGCGTCGTCGAGCGAGACCGTCGCGGGCTGGGCCGCCGCGGGAACCGCGAAGAGCACGAGCGTCAGAAGGGCCAGGGCGTGTCGCATGACTTCACTCTACCGGTCAGACGCCGGCGCTGCCGGTGAAATTCAGGAACGGCCGCCGGTGAAATTTACCGGGCGCGTCACCGCGAGCGCGAGGGCGGCCAGGTACTCGTCGCGGGAGATCGTCACGGCGCCCATGGATTGCAGGTGCGGCGTCGGCATCTGCACATCCACGAGCTGCACGCCCACCGCCCGCGCGTGCTGGGCCAGCGCGACGAGCGCCACCTTGGAGGCGTCGGTCACCCGGTGGAACATCGACTCCGCCGCGAAGAGCGCCCCGATCGACACGCCATAGAGCCCGCCCGCGAGGGCGCCGCCGACCCAGACCTCCACGCTGTGCGCCCAGCCGAGCCGGTGCAGCCGCGCGTAGGCGTCGCGGATGGCCGGGGTGATCCACGTCTCGTCGGCGGCGGGGCGGTCGGCGCAGCCGGCGACGACGTCGTCGAACGCGGCGTCGATCGTCACGCGGAAGGCGCCGCGGCGCAGCCGGCGCGCGAGCGACCGCGAGACGTGCACGCCGTCGGGCGGCAGCACGGCGCGCGGGTCGGGCGACCACCAGAGGAGGTCGATGTCGGCGGCGGGCCACGGAAACACGCCCTGGCGGTAGGCGGCGAGCAGCGTGGCCGGCTCGAGGTCGCCGCCGGTGGCCAGCAGACCGTCGGCGTCGGCCTCGCGCGGATCGGGAAAGTGGAAGCGGCACGGCCCCACCGGCGACGGCTGCGGCGCCGGCGCCACCATGACGTCGAGGGCCGGCTGGCTCACCCCTTGAGCGCGCCCGCCGTCAGTCCCCGGATCAGATGGCGCTGCAGGACGGTGAAGAGCACGGCCACGGGCAGCGTGCTGATGATGACGCCGGCGGAGAGCTGACCCCACTGGATCTCGTACTGACCGACCATGAACAGGAGCCCGGCCGAGAGCGTGCGCATCTCCGTCTGCGACGTGAACGTGATGGCGAAGAGCAGCTCGCTCCACGACGACACGAAGGCGAAGATGGCGGTGGCGGCCACGCCGGGCGCGGCCAGCGGCAGCACCACGCGGCAGAGCGCGCCGAAGCGCCCGCAGCCGTCCATGAGGGCCGACTCCTCCAGCTCGCGCGGGATCGACTCGAAGTAGCCGACGAGCATCCACACCGTGAACGGCACCGTGAACGAGAAATTGGAGTAGATCAGCGCCTGATAGGTGTCGATCAGCCCGAGCGCGTGCCACTGCGAGAGCAGCGGCGCGATGAGGAGAACCGCCGGGAACATCTGCGTGGCGAGGAACACCAGCATCACCGTCTGCCGCCCGGCGAACCGGAAGCGCGCCAGCGCGTAGCCGGCCAGCACCGAGATGGCCGTGGTGGCCACCATGGTGACCGACGAGACCCAGAGGCTGTTGGCGAAGAACCGGCTGAACGGCGTCAGCTTCGAGGTCCACGCCTCCACGTAGTTGGCGAGGCTCAGCGAGGTGGGCAGCCAGACGAGCGGCGTCGCGTAGAGCTCGGCGCGCGTCTTGAACGAGGCGAGCAGCACCCAGACGAACGGCGCCAGCGCGAACGCGGTGAGCGCCGCGAGACCGGCCCACAGCACGGGCCCGCCGAGCACGCGCTCGGCCGTGTCGAGACCGCCGCGCGACCTCACGCCACCGGCTCCACTCCGCGCGTGACGCGCAGGTAGAGGAGGGTGAAGGCGAGCATGATCAGCAGCAGGACCACCGACAGCGTCGCCGCGTAGCCGAAATCGAGGTTCGAGTAGGCCTGCAGCAGCGTGTAGGTCGACGTGATCTGCGTGGCGTTGGCGGGGCCGCCGCTCGTCATCACGAAGATGAGGTCGGCGTAGTTGAACGTCCAGATGATGCGGGTGGCGGTGGCCACCACGATGATCGGCCGCAGCATCGGCAGCGTGATGTGCCAGAAGCGCTCGAGCACGCCCGCGCCGTCCACCCGCGCCGCCTCGTAGAGCTCGTCGGCGATGGCCTGCAGCCCCGCCAGCAGCATGATCGCGAAGAAGGGCACGCCGCGCCAGACGTTGGTGGCGATGACGGCCGGCATGGCGAGGCTCGGGTTCGAGAGCCACGCGACCTTGTCGGTCATGAGCCCGGCGCGCGCGAGCAGGTCGTTGAGGGCGCCGTAGTTGGGCTGGTAGAGGTACTCCCAGATCAGCGCGACGACGACGCCCGGGATGATCCAGGGCAGCAGCGTCAGCGTGCGCACCGCGGCCCGGCCCTGGAACGACTGGTGGAGGAGCAGCGCCGCCACGAAGCCGCCGAGGAACTGCAGCGAGACGGAGCCGAAGACCCAGTAGAACGAGTTCCAGAGCGAGAGCCAGAAGACGTCGTCGTCGAGCAGCCGCGCGTAGTTGCCGAGCCCGATGAAGCCGTACTCCTGCGGCTTGATCAGGACGTTGCGGTAGAGGCTCATCTGGATCGCGCGCACGATCGGGACGACGACGGTCGCGCCGAGCGCGATCACCACGGGCAGCAGGTAGAGATAGCCCGTCAGCACCTCCCGCGCGCGCCGCGTCAGGAGCGGCCGCGCCAGCGGCCTCGCGAGGGTCGCTTCCCGGGCCATGGCGGCTACGACATGTTCTTGCTCAGGACCTCGGCGAACTTGTCGAGGAACTCCCGGGCCGTGAGCCTGCCGACGAGCGCCTGCTGGAAGAGCGGCACGCCCTCGGAGTCGAGCTTGCCACCCCAGCCCGCGTGGGCGAGGTAGGGGCTGACGATCGAGAACGGGAACGACTTGATGAAGCCGGCCAGCGCCGGGTCCCTGGTGAACTCCGGCCGCTCGGCAACGGTCTTGCGCGCGGGCAGGAGGCCCAGGGTCTTCGAGTACATGAAGTGCGGCTCGGGCTCCATGGCCCACGCCATGAACTTGAAGCCGCCCTCGCGCGCCTTGCCCGCCTTGAACGGCGTCAGCGTCTCCGAGAAGTAGAAGGAGGAGCGCTTCTTCGCCGGCCCGAAGGGCAGCGGCACGGTGGCGAAGTTCTCGGGCTTCACGAAGTCCTTCTGCTCCTCCGAGGAGCCGGAGTTGTGGATGTAGGAGTTGGTGACGCCGCGGCCGAAGCCCTCGACGATGCCGCGCCAGCCGTCGGTGGGCACCGAGGGCGGGCAGACCTTGTGCTTGCGGAACAGGTCGAGGTACCAGTCGAGCGCCTCCGCCGCCTCCTTGCTGTTGATCGCGACCTTGCCGTCCTTGCCGAGCACCTGGGCGCCGTTGGCGTACATGAACTCGGTCGCGTAGAGAACAGCCCAGGTCCCCTGCCCGCGCATGCCGAAGCCGTACTGGTTCTTGTCGGGCTTTGTCATGGTCTTCGCGTAGGCGAGGAAATCGTCGAAGCTCCAGTCGTCCTTCGGGGGCTTCGCGCCGTACTCCTTCGCGCGGTCCGTGCGCCAGTACACGCCGTCGTTCGTGACCACCCACGGGAACGAGAGGATGCGCTTCTTGACGGTCACCGTCTCCCACGCCAGCGGCAGCACGTCCTTGTAGCCGCTCCAGTCCCTCACCTTCGGCGTGAGGTCCTCGACGGCGTTCATGCCGTCGAACTCGCCGACCCAGTTGTCCCAGACCTGCGCGACGTCGGGCGGCGTGCCGGCGGCGATGGAGGTGATGAGCTTCTGCCGCGCCTGCGCCTGTGGCACGAACTCCACCTTCACCTCGAAGTCCTTCTGCGACTGGTTGAAGCGCTGGGCGAGCGACTCCACGAGGGCGGTGCGCTTGGGCTCCGGGACGCTGAACTGGAAGCGTACGGGCTGAGCCCCCCACGCGCGCCGCGGCGCGATGAGCGGCTCGTCCCACCACGCCAGCTCGGCCGTGGTCAGAGCGCCGGCGGCGGCCATGCCTTTGAGGATTTGACGGCGGGAAAGGCGCCAGCGCTCGTCCATGTGTCTCGGCCTCCTCGTGTGGTCGGTGGGAAAGTCGCGCGAGAGTAGGCGCGGAGCCGCGCGGCTGTCAAGTTTGCGGGCGCGGCGGGCCACGCCGGGCGCGCGGCGTGGCCCGCTCCACCCGACGTCACTTCGCCGGGCTGCCGCCCTGCATGCCCTGCAGCATGCGGCCGATGAGCACGTCGGCCAGTCGCGTCGGCCCGCCGTCGGCGCCGCTCACGGCGATCTCCGGCACGAGCTTCACCTTGTGCTCGCCGAGCAGCGAGGTCAGCTGCAGCGCGGTGTAGCCGGACGGCCCGAGGGCCTCGATGCCCAGCCGGTACGCCTCGGCCTTCGCCGCGCCGACCGCGCGCACGGACATGGCCTCGGCATCCGCGGAGACGCGCACGGCGTCCGCCTGGCCCTCGGCGCGCACGCGGGTGGCCGCCGCCTCACCCTTGGCCGCCTCGGCGACGGCCAGCGCGTTGCGCTCCGAGATGCGCACCATCTGCTCGGAGCGCACGACCTCCGCCTGCATGTTGGCCACCGCCGTCTCGCGCTCCAGCTCCTGGCGCTGCACCTGGGCCTGGCGCTGCGCCTGGTAGGTGCGCTCCATCTCCTCGGCGATCTTGCGGTCCGTCTGCGTCTTCATCAGCTCCGCGGGCGGCACGATGTCGCCGATGAGCGTGTCGATGCACTCCACGTCGTACGCCTCGATGGCCTGCCGGATGTTGTCGAAGGCCTCCCGCTGGCGCTGGGCGCGGTTGGACAGGAACTCCAGCACCGTCACCTCCTGCGCGGAGTTGCGGAAATAGTTGCCGACCGTCGGCTGCAGCACGTGGTCCACGAGGTTCTGCATGGACCCCACGCGCGAGATCACCCGCGGCGCGTTCTTCATCCCGACGTGGATGATCTGCGAGACGTCCAGGCTGAAGCCGAAGCCGTCCTTGCTGCGCACCAGGATCGAGTTCAGACGCTCGTCGTAGTGGTGCGCCTCCGTGCGCTGCGCCCAGTTCAGCACGATGTTCGTCGTGGGCACGAGCTCCACCTTCATCACCCGCGTGTTGATCGGGTGCTTGCCGGGCAGCAGCGGCTCGACCCACACGCCCTTGCGGCCGCGCTCGACGAGATCGCCGTGCGTGAACGTGTCGCCCGAGACGTCGAGGTGCTCGTTGCCGACATAGCTGACCACCACGCCGACGTAGCCGATCGGGACCTCCGTCAGCGTCACCGGCTCCACCTCGACGAACCAGGGATTCAGGTTCCACGAGCCCGCCAGCAGGACCTCCTCCTGCAGCCCGCGGCAGCCGCCCGCGTCGATGAAGGCCTGCCCGTGCTGGAAGCTGTCGTGGCCGCGCACCATCGGCCCCGCGAGGTCGCCGGCGGGGATCGCGCGGCCGTCCAGCGCCGTCACGATGCCCTGGCGGTCGGGCGCCACGTGGTAGACGCGCAGCTGCGCCGGCGTCATGCCGTGATGGGCGGCCGACGCCGCCGTCACGACCTCGAACAGCGCGGGGTTGATGCGGTACGTCCCCGCGGTGAGGAAGGCGAGCTGGCGCCCGCGCTCGCCGCCGTTCTTCAGAAACGCCGCGGCGTCCTGGAAGCTGTCGCACACGACCTCGCGCGCGAGCACGCGGCCCGGCGGGATCGGCTTGCCGTCGGCGGCGACGACGAGCGCGATGTCACCCGGCTGCACCACGAGCACGGGCACGCGCACGACGCGATAGCGCCAGCGCCAGACCGGGAAGTGCCAGCCCGGGCCCAGCATCCGGGCCTGATAACCGGCCTCGCCGTTGAGCGCGATCACGTGGCCGGCGGGCAGCTCCGGGCCGTAGCGCTTGATGCGCAGACCGGATTCGTTCGGACCGATGACGCGGAGTCCGAGCCGCGCCACCGCCACCATCGCGGCGGCGATCGCCGCCACGACCATCCACTGCTCCAGCGTCAGCAACCCCGGCAGCCACATGGCGTCTCCTCCCCGCGGGCAGCGGCCCGCGCACCAGGAGATCCACGCATCAGCCGCGCCACGCCCAAGTCCGCGACCTGGCTGGCGCCCAGAGTATAGGAAGAGGCCATTTCGTGATTTCAATGACGACACCAGCGTGATTCAATACACGCCATGCCCCCGACCCGCCTGGACTGGCTCGGAACGGCGCCGCCGGCGGCGCTGGTGGCCGCGCTGGCGGCGCGGGACGTGCGGGTCCATCACGCGCGCGCCCCCGGGGACGCGCCGTGCGTGCTGGCGTCCGCGGCCGGCCGCCGGCCGCGGGCTCCGGCCGAACGCGCCTGGATCTGGGGGTGCGAGGGCCGGCTCGACGACGCGGCGGCGACGGCGGCCGTGCTGGACGGCGCCTACGACGTCGTCGCGCTCGGCGCGGCCGACGCCGCCGACCGTCTCGCCGCGCGCGCTCACGAGCTGGCCGCGGCCGTCCCGCCGGTGGCGCCGTCCTCCGACGTCGTGGCCAGGAGCGCCGCCGCGCGCCGGATGCTGGCGCAGGCGGCGCGCGCCGCCCGGACGTCCATGGCCGTGCTCCTGACCGGCGAGACGGGCTCGGGCAAGGAGCTGCTCGCGCGCCTCGTGCACCAGTGGTCACCGCGGCGCGAGCGGACGCTGGTGCCGATCAACTGCGCCGCGATCCCGAACGAGCTGATGGAGGCCGAGCTGTTCGGCTACGCGCGCGGCGCCTTCACGGGCGCGGCGCACGAGTACGCCGGCCAGCTCGCGGCCGCCGCCGGCGGCACCGTCTTCCTGGACGAGATCGACGACACCCCGCCCGCGCTGCAGGTGAAGCTCCTGCGCGTGCTGGAGGACCGGGTGATCAGCCGGCTCGGCGAGAGCACCGGGCGCCAGGTCGACTTCCGGATCATCGCCGCGACGAACCGCGACCTGCGCGCGCTCGTCGAGGCCGGCGCCTTCGGCGCCGACCTCTACGAGCGTCTCGCCATCGTCACCATCGCGCTGCCGCCGCTGCGCGAGCGGCTGGAAGACCTCCCCGAGCTCGCGCAGCGGTTCGTCGAGCGCTTCTACGCCGAGGAGACGGAGGCGGGACCGCGCGTGCGCGGCCTCCGCGCCGACACGCTGCGGGCGCTCGCCGCCTATCCCTGGCCGGGCAACGTCCGCGAGCTCCGCAACGTCGTGTGGGAGACGCTCGTCTACAAGCGGGCGGGCGACGAGATCATCCCGAGCGACCTGCCCCGGCGCGTGCTGCGCCCCGGCGCGACGCCGCCGCAGGCCTCGCTGATCGACCGCGGCGCCGTCGCGCGCAAGCTCGCCGCGCGCGCGCTCAACCTGAAAGACGAGATCGCCGCGCTGCAGCGCGCGGCTCTGGCCGAGGCGCTGGCGCTGACCGGCGGTAACGCCGCCGAGGCCGCGCGGCTGCTCGGCGCCGTCGGGCGCGGCCGCGCGAAGGATCCCGGCGGCACGGTGCGCGCGATGCTGCGCCGGCTGGCTCGGTAGAGTTTTCTACTGCAAGCGGAGGCGGCCGCGCGTGGCGGCCGTGGCGAGCGGGCGTCCGAAGGCGGCGGCCACGCTGTCGGCGAGCTGGGTGAAGCTTTCGTCGTCCACGGCGCCCTCGGCCTCGAGCATCTCGAGCAGGGCGGCGAACGGCTGCAGCCGCTCGGCCCAGCCGAGCACGTCGCGCTCGCTGCCGGGGGAGGCCACGATCTCCTCGTGCAGCGCGCGGGCCGCGGCCTGGCACTCCGCGAGCGGCGCGAACGCCGGATCGTCGTGGTGGACGATGGCCTGCACGCGGTCGATCACGTGCACGGCGGCGGCGCGTCCCGCCTCGTGCCGGCGGTGGCTCTCGGCGTTCGTCAGCGTGGCGGCCATGGCGTCGACGACGGGCACGAGATCGCGGAGCGCGACGAGCGTGTCGGCGGGCTTGGGCAGCACCACCTCGATGCTCGCCGCCGTCTCCAGCACGTCGTCGCGCAGCGCCTGGAACTCCTGGGCGACCGCGGCGAGCTGCGCGAGCAGCTCCTCGGACGGCGGCGCCCCGCCGGCCCTCACGTCCGCGGCCGCGCTGGCCGCGCGCGTCCCGAGCTCGGCGAAGCGCGTCTGGAGCGCGGCGATGCGTCTGCGCAGGTCATCGAGGCGGCTGGTGGTGGACGCCGCGGCCGTCATTCCGACGTCACCCGGAGCACTTCCTCGAGCGTGGTCACGCCGGTGCTCAGCTTCTCGAGCGCCGACTCTCGCAGCGTCAGCATGCCCTGGTCGCGCGCGATCTGGCAGATCTCCGTCGGCGGCGCGTTCCGGAGCACGCAATCCCTGATCTCGCGCGTGATGGGCAGGATCTCGTAGATCGCCACGCGGCCCTTCAACCCGGTGTGCGTGCACGCCGCGCAGCCGCGGCCCTTGTAGAGCGTGACCTTGCCGACCCCGCGGCTCACGTAGCCGTAATCGACCAGCGTCGCCTCGTCCACCTCGTAGGATCGCTTGCACTCGTCGCATACCTTGCGGATCAGCCGCTGGGCGACGACGAGGCGCAGCGAGGAGGCGAGCAGGAAGGGTGGGATCGCCATGTCGAGCAGGCGCGCCACGGTGGACGCGGCATCGTTGGTGTGCAGCGTGGTGAGCACGAGGTGACCGGTGAGCGCCGCGCGATTGGCGATGCTCGCCGTCTCCTGATCCCGCATCTCACCGACGAGGATGACGTCGGGGTCGTGGCGCAGGAACGAGCGCAGGGCGGTGGCGAAGGTGAGCCCGATCTCGTCGTTCACCTGCACCTGGTTCACGCGCGGCAGGTTGTACTCGACGGGATCCTCGAGCGTGAGGATGTGGATGTCGGGTGAGTTCACCGCCGCCAGCGCCGAGTAGAGCGTCGTCGTCTTGCCCGACCCCGTGGGGCCGGTGACGACGATCATGCCGTGCGGGCTCTTGATGGCCTTCTGGAACTGCTCGAGGCCGCGGGGGTCGAAGCCGAGCCGCGCGAGGTCAAGCTGGAGCGCGCTCTTGTCCAGGATGCGCAGCACCACGCTCTCGCCGAAGAGCGCCGGGATGATCGAGACGCGGAAGTCGATCTCGCGCGAGACGTCGCGGAACTTGATCCGGCCGTCCTGCGGCAGCCGGCGCTCGGCGATGTCGAGGTTGGCCATGATCTTCAGCCGCGACACGATCGCGGGCTCGAGCTTCTTGGCCGGCGTCATCACGTCCTGCAGCATGCCGTCCACGCGGTAGCGCACGTGCAACGTCTTCTCATCGGGCTCCAGGTGGATGTCCGAGGCGCCGCGCTGGATGCCCTCGAGCAGGATCATGTTCACGAGCCGCACCACCGGCACCTGGTCGGCGGAGGCGCGCAGCTCGTTGAGGTTCATGCCCTCGCGCAGGTCGTCGGCAGAGCCGACCTCCGCCTCGGCGTCGGACAGCGCGCTGGCGAGCCCGGTCCGGGCGTGGTCGTAGGACGTCTCGATGGCGGCGCGGAGCAGCGACGGCACGCAGAGCACCGGGAACACGCGCATGCCCGTGCGGAAGGCCACGTCGTCCACCGCCGAGAGGTTGGTCGGGTCGACCATCGCGAGCGTCAGCGCGCCCGCCGAACGTCCGATGGGCAGCACCTCGTGCTTGCGCGCGATGGCGCCGGGCACCAGGCGCAGGATCTCCGCGGGGACCGACTCCGGGAACTTCACGGAGGGGATCCGGTAGTGCAGCGACTGCGCGTGCATCATCTGCTCCTCGCTCAGGAGGCCGAGGCGCACGACGATGTTGGCGAGCTTGTCGTTCGTCTTCTTCTGCTCGGCGAGCACGAGCGTGAACTGGTCCGGGCTGATCAGGCCTTCGGCGAGGATGAAATCCGAGAGGCGGCGGCCGACCTGCGTTTGGCTCTCGGTGGTGGCGGCACCGTCAGCGGCGTGACCGTTGCCGTTCGCGGGCGAGGAGACGGGGGCGCTGGCGGCCGACGCTTTCCGGGCCCACTCCCGGTCAATGGCGCGCTTGAGACTCATAGCCGTGAGACAAGATTGCAAGGCGGAAACCAAAGTGACCAGGCCAGCCACCGAATTGCTATTTCCGTGACTTGCGTGACGCCGCGGCCAGCAGCCCGGGTGATTCCTGGCCTGGCGGGCAACGAGGTGCCCGGCCAGGAACTGACCGAGGCCGCGCGCGCGTTGGCCACGCGGGGACTCTAGCACGCGTTCGTGAGATGATCGGCGCGACATGCGCTCACGCGCACTCGGGCTGGCCTTCCTTCTCGGCCTCGCCGCCTGCAACCAATCGCCCGGCCCCTTGTACAAGACCGACCGCGTCGCGAAGGCCGAGGCGGCGATGGCCGAGTGCAAGAAGCGGGTCGGCCTCGACGACGTCGCCACCCCGTCCGGCATGGTGCTCGACGATCCCGCGACGCGTGGTCAGGAGATGACACCGGAGATGGCCGGCCAGCTCCGGCTCAAGGTGCAGTGCGCGCTCGAGCTGAACGAGCTGCTCGCCGCCCGTCGCGACGCTCAGTGAACGCCGCGGCCATGGCGCTCACGCTCACCCTCGCCACCGCCACGCCCGGCGGCGGCTTTCCCGTCTACGGCGACGCCGTCATCGCCGCCATCCGCGAGGTCGACCCGACCCTCGAGATCGCGCCGCGCAACACGAAGGGCAGCACCGAGAACGTGCCGCTGCTCGAAACGAACGCGGTGGACCTGGCCCTCGTGCAGGGCGAGGTCGCGTACGAGGCGTTGCAGGGCGTGGGACGCGCCCCCTCGCCCATCCGCATCGTGGCCGCGATGTACTCCACGCCCGGCATGTTCGTCGTGCGCGCGGACTCGCCGGCGCGGACGATCGAGGATCTACGCGGCAAGCCCGTGGCCTTCGGCGCTCGCGGCTCGGGGCTCGTGCTGCTCGCCCGCTACGTCCTGGACGGTCTCGGCCTCGACCAGGAGCGCGACTTCCAGGCCGTCTATCTCGATCGCGCCGGCGACGGTCCCGCGATGGTGCAGGACGGCCGCGTGGCCGCGCTCTGGGGCGGCGGCGTCGGCTGGCCCGGCTTCACCGCGGTGGCGAAGGCGCCCGGCGGCGCGCGCTTCATCGTCCCCGACGCCCAGGGGCTGAAGAAGATCCAGGCCAAGCACGCCTTCCTGAAGCCGCTGACCGTTCCTGCCGGATCGTACCCGGGCCAGGACGCGCCGATCGCCTCGCTCGGCTCCTGGTCCTTCATCATGGCGCGGCCGGGGCTCGCCGACGACGCGGCGTACCACGTCGCCAAGGCACTGCACCGCGCGGAGGCCGGGATCGCTCGGCGGCTGCCACAGGGGAAGGAAACCACCGCGGCCAATACCGCGGCCGCCGCGCCGCGCCCCGACCTGATCCATCCCGGCGTGCGGCGCTACCTCACCGAGCTCGGCCTCCGCACGCGCTAGCGGGCGCCGGCCGCCGACGCCACGCGGCCACGTTGTCCTCGATCTGCCGCGCGTGCTCGTGCAGGTGCACGGCGTAGGTCTTCAGCCAGTTCTCCGCCGTGTAGCGCCCGTGAGTCTTGTGCTGGTGCACGCGCTGCCACGCGGCATCGGGCAGCCGGCGGATGAGCGGCCCCGTGTTCGCGCGCACCGCCTCCACCGTGGCGAGCGCCGTCTCCAGCGGATGCGCGTGGTAGTCGAACTCGATCGCCCACCGGTCCTGGTCGTAGTTGTCGAGCGAGAGGTCGCGCTCGCCCGCGAGGTACCGGACGCGGGAGGCCGAGTTGGTCTCGGAGTCCGCGCAGTGGCAGACGATCTCGTGCACGGACCAGGCGCCGGGCGCCGGCCGCCACTTCAGCGCCGCCGCCGGCACGCCGGCGAGCGCCTTCTTGAACGCGGGCACGCCGTCTTCGTACTGTCGGATCAGCTCGGCGCGTTCGGCCTCGAGCATTGCGCACCTCCCTGCGTGCAGTACTCTAGCGGTCCCCGGCGCGCCGCGACCAGCGCGGATCGAAAGCGGCCCGCGCGCGGGGCCTCGAGATTCGAAAGCGGGAGGCGGCGATGAAGCGCGGAAACGAAAACGGCCTCGATGCCGTCGGCTGGTCCATCCTCGGCGCGCTCCAGGAGAACGCGCGCATCTCGTTCGCCGCGCTCGGCCGGCGCGTCGGACTCACCGCTCCCGCCGCGGCGGAGCGCGTGCGCCAGATGGAAGACGCGGGCGTCATCCGTGGCTACCGCGCCGAGGTGGGGCTCGAGCGGCTGGGGCTCGCGGTGACCGCGGTGATCCGCGTGAGCGCGCCGGAGGAAAAGTGCCCGGCGCTCAAGGCGTGTGTGAAGACGCTCGCCGAGGTGGTCGAGTGCCACCACGTGACCGGAAGCGACTCCTACGTGCTGCGGGTCATCGCGACGTCGGTCGGACATCTGGAGGCGGTCATCGAGACGCTGGGCCGCTTCGGGACGCCGACGACGTCGATCATCCTGTCGTCGCCGGTGGCCGCTCGCGCCGTCGCCGAGCCGCCCGTCACGTGGCCGCTCGCGCGCACCGCGAGCCGGCGCGCGGCCGAACGCGGAGCCGTCGCCCCGCGGCGTTAACGGCCCGGCGCGCCCTCGTCCTGGCTCCAGGTGTGGATCCGCCCGGAGCGGGCAGTCACCACGACGTCGACCATCGTGGGGCTGCCGGCCGGACTCGGACGGATCTCCACCTTCTCGATATCGCTCACGGAGAGACCCCGCTCGTCGAGCTCTCGCTGGAAGGCGGGCCAGTTCTGGGGAAGATATCCGTACGTCATCTCGTGGCTCCTCCGATCAACGGGGTGTGTCGGCGCTGTCCATCGGTTTCCAGCCAAGCACCCGGCCCGGGTGCTCCACGTCGCGGTAGCCGTGGCGCAGGTTCGACACCACGTAGAAGACGTCGAAGCGCAGCGACGCCGGCGCCTCGATGCAGGCCTCGATCATGCGCACGATGTCGCGCTGGCTGCACCACACCGCGACGTCGCGCGTGGTGGTGGGCCGGTCCTCGGCCTTCACGCGGCCGATGCGCAGACAGATGACGGACATCTTGTGGGCGTCGGAGTAGTGGCGCCCGAGGGCCTCGCCCCAGACCTTGGTCGCGCCGTACAGCCCGCTCGGCCGCAGCGGCGACTCGTGGGTGAGCGGCGTGATCTTCCCGGCCTCGGCATAGCGGCCGGCCACGAGGTGGCTCAGCGGCGGCTCCTGCTCCCAGCCGCTGACCGTCGCGCCGCTGCTGGCGAAGACGACGCGCTTGACGCCCGCGATGCGCGAGGCCTCGAAGACGTTGAGGGCGCCGACGACGTTGGAGCGGATCAGCACCTCCGGCGCGTGCCTGTCGCCCGCGGCGGCGGCCAGGTGCACGACGGTGTCGACGTCCTTGAAGGCCGGCTGGATCGCGGCGAGGTCGCCGAGGTCGGCCTGGTGCGTCTCGACGCCGGGGACGGCCCGGCGGTTCAGCGCGCGCAGCGCGTACTTGCCCTCGATGTGTTTCCTCAACGCGCCGCCGATGAGCCCGCTGAGCCCGGTGACCAGCAGTCGGCGGGGGCTCAACCCTCCAGCTCGCGGTTCAGGCCGAAGTCCTCGGGCACCGGGGGCCCCCAGCGATAGAGCGCGTCCTCCGGCGGAAAATCGCGGGGCTGCCACGCGCACGTCTCCGGGATGTGGTCGAGGTCGTGGAAGTACTCCGCCCACGAGCCCCACGGGTCGCGCACGTAATAGAAGAAGTTGGAGCCGATGACGTGGCGGCCAAGCCCCCAGCCCACGGGAATGCCGGCGTCGTGAGCGCGCTGCATGCCCATCGCGATCTCGTCGACGCCGCCGACCTCGAACGAGCCGTGGTGAAAGCCCGGGCCCTTCGAGGCGAGCAGCGCGAGGTTGTGGTGATCCGGCGTGCAGCGCAGGAACGCGATGATGCCGGGGCAGCGGTCGGAGAGCTTCATACCGAGCACGCGCGTGTAGAAGTCGATCATCCGCTCGAGGGCGCCGGAGAATAGCAAGACGTGGCCGAGCCGGCGTGGCCGGGCCTCGAAGCGGTCGGGGCAGCCGCGGGCGCCGGTGCGGGGGGTGTGGCCCGGGCTGTTGAGGGCCAGCGGCGGATCGGCGGGCGGCGTCTCGCCGGCCTCCGGCCGGACGTTGACGAGGTTGCCGTCGGGGTCGCGCACCCAGAGACCGCCCTCCGGCGCGCCGCGCGGCGGGTCGACCTGACTCACGCCGGCGCGGCGCAGCGACTCGCGCGTCGCCTCGAACTCCGCCCCCGGCGCGCCGAACGCCACGTGGTGCAGGCGCTTCTTCGGACCGCCGTAGAGCAGCACGGTCTCGCGCTTGAGCAGCGCCGGGCGCAGGCGCACGGCGCCGTCGCGGCCGGGCTCGTCCACCAGACCGAAGCCCGTGTAGAACTTCTCGCCGACCGTCTGGTCGGGGATCTCGAGCGCGTAATGGAGCAGGGCCTTCACGGCCATCGCCACACCTCCGGGATGTCTGCCTGAGTGTACCGCCATCAGCGGCCGCGGCGGCGGCCCCCCTCGCGGACCGCGCGCACGACGCGCTCGGCCGTGATCGGTTGATCCGTGATCATCACGCCGAACGGAGCGAGCGCGTCGTTGACGGCGTTGAGAATCGCCGCGGGCGCGCCGGTGGTGCCGGCCTCGCCGGCGCCCTTGTAGCCGCCGGCGATCGAGGGCGCCGGCGTCTCGAGGTGGTGCAGCTCGAGCGGCGGCACGTCGGCCGCCGTCGGCACCGCGTAGTCCATCAGCGTGCCGCAGAGCGGCTGGCCGGCGCCGTCGTAGGCGCAGTGCTCCATGAGGGCGCCGCCGAGCCCCTGCGCGACGCCGCCCGCGGTCTGGCCCTCCACGAGCGCGGGATTGACGACGCGGCCGCAGTCGTCGACGGCCACGTAGCGCAGGACGCTCACGCGACCGGTCTCCGTATCCACCTCCACGACGGCCAGATGGGCGCCGTTGGTGAACGTCCACGGCTGGGCGTTCGTGAAGTGGACCGTCGCCTCCAGATTCGGCTCGAGCCCCTTCAGCTCGTTGCTGCGGAAGTGCACGGTCCGCGCGAGGTCGCCCAGCGTCATGCCGCGATCGGGCGCGCCGCTTACGGCGACGCGCCCGTCGCTGAGCCGGATGTCGTCCGGGTGCGCCTCCAGCAGCGTCGCCGCCACGCCGCGGATCCGCTCGGCCAGAGCGCGGGCCGCGAGCAAGGTCGCGCTGCCGCCGATCGGCATGCCGCGGCTCGCCCAGGTGCCGCCGCCGTAGGGCATGAGCGCCGTGTCGCCGGAGCGCACCGCGACGCTGTCGGGCGAGATCCCGAGCTCATCCGCCACGATCTGAGCGAACGCCGTCGGCGAGCCCTGCCCCTGATCGGTCACGCCGACGAGCGCGGTGACCGCGCCCGACGGCTCGAGCCGCAGGGTCGCGCCGTCCTGGCCGGAGATCGGCGCGCCGCCGACGCCGTAGAACTGCGCGCCCGGCCCCGTCAGCTCGATGAAGCACGAGAGCCCGATCCCGAGGTGGCGCCCCTCGGCGCGCGCGGCGGCCTGCTGGGCGCGGAGATCGTCGTACTTCGCCGCCTCGAGCAGCCGCGCGAGCGCCGCCTGATAGGAGCCGCTGTCGTAGACGTTGCCGGTGGCCGACGTGTATGGAAGCTCCGCGGGCCGGACGAGATTTCGACGGCGCACCTCGGCGGGATCCAGCGCGACGTCGCGCGCGATCAGATCCAGCATCGACTCCGTCACCGCGGCGGCGATGGGGTGGCCGACCGCGCGGTACTGCGAGGTGATCACCTTGTTCTGCGCGACCACGCGCAAGGTCCCAGCGTAGTGGCGCACGCGATACGGCCCCGGCAGCATGCGCAGCACCTGGCCGCCCTCCACGACGCTGGAGCGCGGATACGCCGAGTACGGACCGACGGCGGCGACGATTCTCGCGCGCATGGCGGTGACGACGCCGTCGTCGCCGCCGGCGACCTCGACGTCGATCGTCTGCTCGCGCGCGTGGATGTCGGAGACGAACGACTCGCGGCGCGTGGCCACGAACTTCACCGCACGGCCGAGCCGGAGCGCCAGCGCGACGGCGGCGAGGTCGTCCTGATAGACGTGGATCTTGATCCCGAACGAGCCGCCGACGTCGGGCGCGATCACGCGCACACGGTGCTCGGTCAGGTCGAAGAGCCCGGCGAGCACCGCCTGCATCATGTGCGGCACCTGCGTGGAGATCCACACGGTGAGCGCGCGCGTGGCCGGCTCGAAGTCGGCCACGAGCCCGCGCGGCTCCATCGGCACGCCCGTGTGGCGCCCGGTGGTGAAGCGTCCGCGCCAGACGCGCGGCGCGGCGGCGAAGGCGGCGTCGGGCTCGCCGCCGCGCATGCTCGTCTCGTAGATGATGTTGTCGCCGAGCTCCGGGTGGATCAGCGGCGCGGTCACCGAGTCGGGGTCGAGCACGGCCGGAAGCGGCGCGTAGTCGACGCGTACACGCGCCGCCGCATCGTGCGCGGCCGCCGCCGTCTCCGCCGCGATCGCGACGACCGGCTCGCCGACGCAGCGAACACGCTCGAGGGCCAGCGGCGTCATCGCGCCCGTCTTCATCCCGTGGTAGTGCCGCAGGATGCCGCGATACGGCCTGCAGAGCCGCGCCGCCTCGACGCCGGTGAGGACGCCGACGACGCCGGGGCTTTTCGCGGCCGCGCTCACGTCGATGCGGGTGATCGCCGCGTGGGCGTGAGGGCTGCGCACGAAGGCCACGTGGACCATGCGGGGCAGCGTGATGTCGTCAACGTAGCGGCCGCGACCGGTCAGGAGTCGCGGGTCGTCGGGGCGCTTGAGCGGAGCGCCGACGTGCGGCATGGGCGGGAGCCTAGCACGGCGGGCTCAATCATCGTCCTTCTTCAAGAGATGGCGCCAGTAGCTCTGTGGATCCTCGAGAATCCCGCGCGTGATCTGATAGTGCGAGGTGTCCTGGAGGCGCACCGAGCGCAGCGGCGCTACGTCGAAGCTGACGATGTCTGCGTCGGGAAAGGTGAGCAGGACCGGGGAATGGGTCGCGATCACGAACTGGCTCTTGCCGGCGCGCACGAGCTCGGCCATTCGCACGAGCAGGGAGAGCTGGCGCTGTGGGATGTCGTAAGGGAACTCGTTGATCGACCAACCCGGTGGTCGGATTGGCCGCGAGAAAAATCCCGCTTGACAGCTTTCAGGACCGGCGACCACGGCTCGTCGGCAGGCGTCGACAAATACCGCCCCAGCGGGCCGTCCTGACGCTGCGGTGATCGCGTCGCGGCCTCCTCCCAAAAAACACGGCTCACGACGCGATCGTGTGTCCTGGAGGCGCCGAGGACGGCTGAAAATCGCGGTGTAGAGTCGGCGCAGCACGAGGAGGCGCCCCGATGAACATCAATGGTCCGCACGTCATCCCGACCCATCCGCGCATTGTCGAGCTCGAGCGGCTCGGCGACGAGATCGCCGAGCTCTCGGCGCACCTCGACGCCGCCACTGCGCGCCTGCTCGACCTCATCCGTGACTTCGACGCGCGCGGCGGCTGGAACACCGGCTTTATGTCATGCGCTGCGTGGCTGTCGTGGCGTGTCGGCCTCGACCCGCGCGCGGCCCGGGAACGCGTCCGCGTGGCCCGCGCCCTCGGCACGCTGCCGCGGCTGGCCGAGGCGCTTGCGCGCGGCGAGCTGTCGTACTCCAAGGTCCGGGCGCTGACGCGCGTCGCGACGCCCGAGACCGAAGAGCGACTGCTGCGCGTCGGCAGGGCCGGCACCGCCGAGCACGTCGAGCGGATCGTCCGCCGCTGGCGCCTGACGGATCGCAAGGCGGAAGCGGAGGAGACGACGCGGCGCCACCGGAGCCGCGCCCTGCACGTGTATCACGATGAAGACGGCATGGTGATCATCCGCGCGCGGCTGGAGCCGGAGGCCGGCGCGGTGGTGGTTCAGGCACTGGCGGCGGCCCGGGAGGCGCGACATCAGCGGCCACGGGGGACGGACGCCGTGGGCGGTTCCGCGGGACCGCAGTACGTGGATGGTTCCCCAGAAGCACCCACCGTGGAGCAGCAGCAGGCGGACGCGCTCGCGCTGGTCGCCGAGACAGCCCTCCACCGGGGAATCGATCCGGGGACTCCAGGCGAGCGCTATCAGGTCGTGGTCCACGTCGACGCCGCGGTGCTGGTAGACGCCGAGGCGCCGGGCCAATCCGTGCTCGAGGGCGGCGCGTATGTTTCGGCGGAAACGTCGCAGCGCCTCGCGTGCGATGCGAGCCGGGTCGTGATGCGCCACGACGCAGATGGCCGGATCACCGAGGTCGGCGCCCGGACGCGGACCATTCCGCCGGCGCTGCGGCGCGCGCTTCAGCATCGCGATCGCGGCTGTCGCTTCCCGGGCTGCGGGCGCTCGTTCGGCCAGGGTCATCACATCCGGCACTGGGCTCACGGCGGCCCGACGACGCTGTCGAACCTAGCAATGCTCTGTCGTCGGCATCACCGCGCGGTCCACGAAGAAGGCTTTCAGGTCGAACGACAGGCCGACGGCGAGCTCTGCTTCCGGCGCCCCGACGGCCGGCTGCTATCCGAAAGTCCGCCGCTGCCCCCGGTCCCTGCCGATCCCGTCGGGACGCTTCGAACGTGCAACGATGCCGAGGGAATTCACATCGACGCGCTCACGTCGACGCCGGGGTGGCTCGGAGAGCGTCTCGATGTTGGATACGCGATCGACGTCTTACATCCCCTCGCCACCGTGAGCGGCTGACGATTGCATAGCCGCCGTCAGCGGCGACGGTGCCGCCCGCCGCCGCCCGCGGCCTGACGTGCGCATGTCGATGCCGGGCTGCCACGGAGAGCTTCTCGATGTCGGCTATGATCGGAGGTCATGTAGCTCTGGAAGTCCCCAACTAACGGAGCGGGCGGCACGTCCTTTCCGAAATCCTCTGGCGGGCCGGGAATCATGACGGTGGCGACGACGACCAGGCCTCTGACGAGCGCCGAGCCGCCGAACACGGTAAGACATCTCCGTCGATTATGACCAATCCGGCGCCCGTGCGCATTTGACAGCCCTCCGGCCCGCCCCTATCATCGGCGCCACTCGCCCCCGAGTCATGCGTGAGGAGGAGTCGACCATGAATCGTCGCGTGTTCCTGACCACCACCGGCGCCGGCGCCGCGACCCTCGCCTTCCCCGCCGTGCTGCGCGCCCAGAGCAAGGACCCGGTGCGCATCGGATTTCCGCTGCCGCTGACCGGGCCCTTCGCGGCCATCGCCGGCGACATGAAACAGGGCGCCGAGCTCGGGGTGGACGAGCTGAACGCCAAGGGCGGCGTCCTCGGCCGCAAGGTCGAGCTGCTCGTCCGCGACGACCAGCTCAAGCCCCAGGTCGGCGCGCAGCGTACGCAGGAGCTGATCGAGAAAGAAAACTGCCAGTTCATCGTCGGCGGCCTCGCCGCGCACGTGCAGATGGCGATCAACGAGCAGACGAAGAAGGCCAAGGTGCTCTTCATCTCGACGAGCCAGTCGGATGAGATCAGCGCCAAGCCCGACACGAGCCCGATCACGTTCCACGAGGCGCTGAACCCGACCATCACCTCGCGCGTGGTGGGCTCGTGGGTGATGAAGAATCTCGGCAAGAAGTGGTGGATCGTCTACGCGGACTACGCGTGGGGCAAGCAGAACAACATGGTCCTCACCGACACGAACAAGAAGCTCGGCGGGACGATCCTCGGCTCCACGCCCTACCCGCTCGGCAGCGCGGAGTTCTCGGCGCACCTGCCGAAGATCCAGGCGGCCAAGCCCGAGGTCCTCGTCGCCGTCACCCCCGGCGCCGACGACATCGCGTTCCTCAAGCAGGTGAAGTCGTTCGGCATGCACAACCAGATGAAGATCGCGAAGCCGCTGCACTGGATCTCGGTGGCCAAGCAGGGCGGCCCCGAGCTCTATCAGGACGTCTACGGCGGCATCAACTTCTACTGGGAACTTCAAGATTCGATCCCGGAGGCCAAGCGCTACGTCGAAGCGTTCCAGAAGAAGTTCGGGATTCCGCCCGGCGATTACGGCGTCTACGCGTACAGCGCGGTCCTCGAAGTCGCGCGCGGCTCGGAGCTCGCCAAGACGACGGACGGCGAGAAGGTCGCGGACGCGCTCCGCAAGAACCCGACCTACAACCACGTCAAGGGCAAGCAGTGGTGGCGCGCGTGCGACAACAAGTCGTTCCAGGACATGTGGATCCTCAAGGGGCGCGAACCGGGCAAGACCAGGGGCGAGTGGGGGCTGCTCGAGGTCGTGGCGCGCGTGCCGGCCAGCGACGACATGGACCGCACCTGCGCCGAGAAGGGGCACACCGCCTAACCGGCCGTGCCCGACATCTCGGCCGCGGCGCTGGCGGCCCAGGTCTTCACGGGCCTGGTCCTCGGCGGGATCTTCGTGCTGCTCGCCGTCGGGCTGTCGCTGATCTTCGGTCTGATGACGGTGGTGAACTTCTCGCACGGCGCGCTGTACATGCTCGGCGCGTACTTCGGCTTCGTGCTGATCGGACGCACCGGCAGCTTCCTCGTCGCGCTGGTGCTCGCGCCGGTGCTCGTCGGCGCTTTCGGCCTGGTCGTCGAGCGGTTCCTCATCCGGCCCCTGTACGGACGCTCGCCCGACGACCCGCTGCTGCTCACCTTCGGGCTGTCGCTCGTGCTCGTCGAGGTGGCCCGGCTCATCTGGGGCAAGATCGGTGTCACCCTCGACCCGCCGCCGGCGCTCGCGGGCGCCGTCAACCTCGGCTTCACGTATTTTCCGAGCTACCGGCTCTTCGTCATCGCCGTCACCGCCGTGGTGCTGGTCGGCCTCTGGCTCTTCCTCGCGAAGACCAACGTCGGCCTCGTCATCCGCGCGGGCTCGCGTGATCCCATGATGGTGCGCGCGCTCGGCTTCGACGTGGGGCGCATCTGGTTCCTCGTGTTCGGCATCGGCACCGGGCTGGCCGGCCTCGCCGGTATCCTCGCGGGGCCGATGCGCGGCGCCTATGCCGAGATGGGCGTCACGATCATCATCGAGTCGTTCGTGGTCGTCGTGGTCGGCGGCATGGGCAGCCTGCTCGGCGCCGTCATCTCGGGCCTGCTCATCGGCCAGATCGTGGGGCTCACCACGTTCTTCGCTCCCAAGCTCGCCGAGATCGTCGTCTTCATCTTCATGGCGCTCGTGCTCCTCTTCCGGCCGAGCGGCCTGCTCGGCGAAACGGGCTTGATGGAATGAGTCGCCGAGCGACCCGAGCGGGCTGGGCCCCGCCAGTCGCGCAGGCGACTCGAATCCAATGAGCAGCGTGGCGGCGTGGGTGCGACGGCATCCCATCCTCGGCTTCTTCGTCGTCTTCGCGATCTTCCCGTGGGTGGTGCCGTACAAGTCGCTCGCCGCGCAGGTCCTCATCTACGGGCTCTTCGCGCTCGGCTTCAACCTGCTCTACGGCTACACGGGGTTGCTCTCGTTCGGCTCCGCCGCCTACTGGGGGCTGGGCGCCTACGGCACCGGCATCGCGCTCGCCAAGCTCAAGGTGACCTCGCTGTGGCTGGCGCTCGGGATGGGACTCGGGTTCGCGCTGGTCGGCGGCGCCGTGGTCGGGTTCTTCTGCCTGCGCCGGCGCGGCATCTACTTCGCGATGCTCACGCTCGCCTTCGCCCAGCTCCTCTACTTCGTCGGCTTCCACCTCGCCGACTGGACGGGGGGCGACGACGGGCTGCGCGGTATCGCGGTGCCCGCCATCGGCCTCGGCAGCTGGCGACTGCCGCTCGACCGCTCGGTCGTCTTCTACTACTTCACGCTCGTGATCGTCGGCCTCGCGGTGGCGGCGCTCAAGCGCATCCTCGACTCGCCGTTCGGCGCCGTGCTGCAGGCGATCCGCGAGAACGCCGACCGTGCGACGGCGTGCGGCTACGACATCTCGCGCATCAAGCACCTCTCGTTCGTCTTCTACGCGGTGTTCTGTGGCCTGGCGGGGGCGCTGGACGCCCTGCGGCTGACCGTGGTCCCGATCGAGTCGCTCCACTGGTCGACGTCGGGCCAGGTCGTCATTATGACGCTCCTCGGCGGCGCCGGGACGTTCTTCGGTCCCTTCGTCGGCGCCGCCACCTTCCTCGTGCTCGAGGACGCGATCAGCGTATGGACCGAGTCGTGGCCCCTCGCCATCGGGGCCATCTTCATGGCGTTCGTTCTGTTCCTGCCCAAGGGCATCTGGGGCACGCTCACAGGAGGGTTCCATGGCCGTTAAGGTGCTCGAGCTCCATCATCACGGCATCCGCGTCGGCGCCTCGCCGGAGGAGGTCGCGAAGGCGCGCACGTTCTACGGCGACGTGCTGGGCCTTCAGCACGATGCCGGCCGGCCGCACATCCCGACCATCGACGGCTACTGGATGGACGTCGGCGGCACCGCGCAGATCCATCTGATGGGCGTCAACGGGCAGTCGAAGTTCGCCAAGGGGCCGGGCCAGGACCCGTCGCTGCCGCACGTGGCGCTGGCCGTCGCCGACATCCGGGAAACGCGCAAGGAGCTGGACCGGCTCGGCGTAGAGTACTGGGTGGCGGAGAACGTGGTGGCTCCGCAGTCGCAGCAGATCTTCATGAAGGACCCGTTCAACAACATGATCGAGCTGCACCAGATCGACACGTGCCGGTGCGTGACGTCCCGGCGCGCGGCCGCGGGCAGGTCGATGGCGTGATGACCAACGCCGGCGGCGACGCGCCGAAGCGGCCGCTCACGGGCGCGGAGTTCCTGGACAGCCTGCGCGGTCCGCGCGAGGTGTGGATCTACGGGGAGCGGGTCAAGGACGTCACCGCGCACCAGGCGTTTCGCAACCCGGCCCGCATGCTTGCACGCCTGTACGACGCGCTGCACGACCCGGCGCTGCAGCCGGTGTTGACCTGTCCGACCGATACCGGCTCGGGCGGCTACACGCACCGGTACTTCCGCGCGCCGGCCAGCGCCGAGGACCTCGTCGCCGCGCGCGACGCGATCGCCGCGTGGGCGCGGCTGACCTACGGCTGGATGGGCCGCTCGCCCGACTACAAGGCCGCCTTCCTGGCCACGCTCGGCGCCAACGCCGAGTTCTACGCGCCGTACCAGGACAACGCGCGGCGCTGGTACCGCGCGGCCCAGGAGCGCGTGCTCTTCCTGAACCACGCGCTCGTGCAGCCGCCGGTCGATCGCCACCGCCCGCCCGACGAGGTCGCCGACGTGTACGTGCACGTCGAGAAGGAGACGAGCGCCGGCCTCGTCGTCAGCGGCGCCAAGGTCGTGGCCACCGGCTCCGCGCTCACCCACGCGAACTTCATCGCGCATCCGACCACCACGCCGATCGCCACGAAGGAGTTCGCGGCGGTCTTCATCGCCACCATGGACACGCCCGGCGTCAAGCTGATCTGCCGCCCGTCCTACGCCATGACCGCCGAGGTGATGGGCAGCCCGTTCGACTATCCGCTCAGCAGCCGCCTGGACGAGAACGACGCCATCCTCGTGCTCGACCACGCCCTGGTGCCGTGGGAGGACGTGCTCGTCTACGAGGACGTGGGCAAGTCGAACACGTTCTTCCAGCACTCGGGATTCTTCCCGCGCGCCATGCTGCACGGCTGCACGCGCCTGGCCGTGAAGCTGGACTTCGTCGCCGGCCTGCTGCTCAAGGCCGCGGAGGCCGTCGGCTCCGCCCAGACACGCCACGTCCAGGCGTCGATCGGCGAGGCGATCGCCTGGCGCAATCTCTTCTGGGGCCTCACCGACGCGATGGCGCGCGCGCCCGTGCGGTGGGCGGGCGACACCGTGCTGCCGAACCCGGACTACGCGCAGGCCTACCGGCTGTTCGCGACCATCGCCTGGCCGCGCGTGAAGGAGATCACCGAGAGCATCCTCGGCAGCGCTCTGATCTATCTCAACTCGCACGCGGTGGACTTCAAGACGCCCGAGCTCCGCGCGTACCTCGACAAGTACCTGCGCGGCTCCGACGGCACCAGCGCCGTCGAGCGCACCAAGCTCATGAAGCTCCTGTGGGACGCCATGGGCACGGAGTTCGGCGGCCGCCACGAGCTCTACGAGCGCAACTACGCCGGGGCGCCCGAGACGATCCGGTTCCTCACGTGGCAGATGGCGCAGACGAGCGGCCTGGCCCAGGGGTTCAAGGACTTCGCCGAGCAGTGCCTGGCCGAGTACGACCTCGACGGCTGGACCGCGCCCGACCTCATCACGCCGCCCGACGCCGGTCGCTTCGAACGCGAGGAGCCGTGATCGAGAGCGATCACCGGGGCTCGTCCTGCGCGGGGGCCGGCGAGGCCCCCGCGAGGCCGAGCAGGGCGCGAACGCGAATCAGCGCCGGCCCATCTTCTCCGGCTTCTCCATCTTGTCCGGCTTCTCCATCTTCTCGGGCTTCTCCGCCTTGTCGAGCCTGGCGGTCTCGGGATGACGGTGCTCGTAGCCACGCACGACCTCGCCCAGGTTCTTCTGGGTCGTGAGGCCTTGCTTCTTCATCTCCTTGAAGACCTCGCCCCAGCCCTCGCGACCCTTCTTCTTCATCGCGATCTCGTCGAGGGTCAGGGGCCTCTGAGCGCTCGGCGCGCCGCTGGGCGGCTGGGCCTCGAAGAGGGCTCGCGCGATCTTCTGCTGCCCGGCTGACAGCTGCGAAAAGGCGCCGCCGGGGGTCTGCGCCAGCGCGCTCGCCGTGAACGCGCCGAGCGCGACGAGGCCGACGAGCAGCATCCAGGGTGTTCTCATCACTCGCATGGGGGGTTCCTCCGCGTTTGACGTCATGCCGGAAAGGTGATGTGCCGAGAGCGAAGAGCTCTCAAGGCTACCTGCACGGACGGTACCAAATCAACGCTTGAAGGAAGTGGGGCTCGTCAAAACGGGCATTTAGAGCCACCCGGCGGGGAAGCGGTCGGACCGCGAAGCCGTCCGAGCCGTGACAAAGGGCGTCGAGGTCGTGCCGGCGAGGCGCGATGCAAATGAAGGCCGTCGAGGGCGCCCCCGGCTAAGATGTGGCCGTGCGACGCGACAGACGTGAGGTGACGCTGCGGCGGCGGGCGGGTTGGCTGGCCGTCGTCGCCGTCGCGGCGGCGCTCGTCGCCGCCTGCGACCGCGGCCCGCGCGGCGGCCCATCCATCACGGTGGTGATTGCGGAGTACAGCAAGGACCACACGCGGCCGTTCTGGCAGGCGCTCGCCGAGCAGTACACCACACAGGGCGGCGGCAAGGTCGATCTGCGCATCATCGACTGGAACTCGATCGACCAGCAGGTCAGCACGATGATCCAGAACAACCAGCCGCCCGACGTGCTGAACCTGAACTCGTTCTCGAGCTACGCGCGCGACGGGCTCCTCTACCCGGCCGATGACGTGCTGTCGCCGGCCACGAAGGACGACTTCCTGGAGTCGTTCGCCCGCGGCGGGCAATACAAGGGCACGCTGTACGGCCTGCCGATCCTCTCCAGCGCCCGGGCGTTCTTCTACAACAGGGACCTCTTCGCGAAGGCCGGGATCGCCGCGCCGCCGAAGACGTGGGACGAGTTCGTGCAGGCCGCGAAGAAGATCCAGGCGCTCGGCGGCGGCGCGATCGGCTACGCCCTGCCGCTCGGTCCCGAGGAGGCGCAGGCCGAGTGGTCGATCTGGATGTGGAACGGCGGCGGTGACTGGAAGGCCGGCGACGGATGGGCGATCAACAGCGAGGCGAACGCCCGCACCCTCACGTTCCTCGCCGACCTCGCGAACCGCCACCGCGTGACGCAGGTGAATCCGGGCAAGACCAACCGCACCGACAGCGCCTTCCAGCTCTTCAAGGACGGCAAGGTCGGCATGGTGATCGGCTTCAGCCCCCTCGCCAAGCAGCTGGACGCCGAGCGCAAGGTCGACTACGGCGTGGCCGAGATGCCGACGAGCCTGGCGAAGTCCGCGACCCTGGGCGTCGAGGACTACCTGATGGCGTTCAAGAAGAAGGACAACCGCGAGGCCGTGAAAAAATTCCTCGACCTCTACTACCAGCCGGACAACATCACGAAGTGGATCACCGCCGAGGGATTCCTGCCGGTGACGAAGTCCGGTCTCGAGCGCATGCGCGCGGACGCGAAGCTGAAGCCCTACCTCGACGCGCTGCCGAACGCGCGGCTGGTGCCGACGACCGATCCGGCGTGGGACCGCGTGAAGCTCGACGTCCAGCAGAACATCGGGCTCGCCGTGCAGCCGGGCGGCAACCCCAGGCAGGTCCTCGACCAGCTCCAGCGCAACGCCGTGGCCGCGGCGGCTGCGCGCTGAGGCGCCTCACTCCGCGCGTCCCGTGAGAGGCCGTCGGTGGGAGGCGCTGCTCTGGCTCGGCCCGAGCCTGGCCCTCATCGCCGGCGTCGTCTTCTATCCCGCCGTCGCGCTCGTGCGCGCCTCGCTCGGGCGCTACTCGATCACCGGGGTCTTGTCGGGCTTCGTCGGCGCGGAGAACTACGCGCGCCTGCTCGAGCAGCCGGCGCTGCCGACGGTGCTCGCCAACACCGCGGTGTGGGTGGCGGCCGTGGTCGGCGTCAGCGTGGTCGTGTCGCTCGGCCTCGCCCAGCTCCTGCACCAGGCCTTCCCCGGCCGGTGGCTCGTGCGCGCGGCGCTCATCGTGCCGTGGGCGGCCTCGCTGATCATGACCGCCAAGCTGTTCGTGTGGATCTACGACTACTACTTCGGCGCCCTCAACCACCTGCTGACCTCGCTGGGCGTGCTCGCGGGGCCGGTCGACTGGCTGGGCGAGGATTCCACGGTGATGGGTGCGATGATCGCCGTGGGGATCTTCGTCTCCCTGCCATTCACGACGTACGTCCTCCTCGCCGGGCTGGCGTCCATTCCCGGCGAGGTCTACGAGGCCGCGCGGGTGGACGGCGCCTCCACGTGGACGGCCTACCGGCTGGTCACGCTGCCGCTCCTGAAGCCGGCGCTCCTCGTGGCCGTGGTCCTCAACGTCATCTACGTCTTCAACTCGTTTCCCATCGTGTGGACGCTCAACGACCGCAACCCCGGCTTCGGCCACGACACGATGATCACGTACATGTACAAGATCGCCTTCAAGAGCGCGCTGCGCGACGTCGGCCTGGCCGCCGCGCTGGGCGTGGTGAACGTCGCGCTGATCCTGCTCGCGGTCGTCGTCTACCTGAAGACGGTGCGCTGGGAGGAGGCCGGGGCGTAGCCCCCGGGGGGCCATCCATGACGCGGCGGGCGGCGCTGAGCGCGGCGGGATTCGTGCTGACGTGCGGCGTGCTGACGCCGTACGTGGTGATGCTGCTCACGGCGCTGAAGCCCGACGCCGAGCTGCGCACGACGCCGCCGCGGCTGCTGCCGCTCCACTGGCGGCCCGGCAACTTCCTCGAGGTCGTCGCCGACCCCGGCTTCCAGGACTGGCTCCGCGTCTCGCTCGTGGTGGCGGCCGCCTCCACCGCGATCGTCGTCCTGGCCGCCGCGCCGGCCGCCTACTACACCGCGCGCCACCGGTTCCGAGGCCGGACGGCCTTTCTCTTCGTCGTGCTCGTGACCCAGATGTTCTCGCCGACGGCGCTCGTGGTGGGTCTCTACCGGGAGTTCTTCGAGCTGGACCTCGTGAACACCTACGCGGCGCTCATCCTCACCAACGCCGCCTTCAACCTCGCCTTCGCCATCTGGATCCTGCGCGCGTTCTTCGCCTCGATCCCGAAGGAGGTGGAGGAGGCGGCGGCCGTCGACGGCTGCGGCCGGCTCGGCGCGCTGGTGCGCGTGGTGCTGCCGCTGTCGCTGCCCGGGCTCGTGACCGCGGTGATCTTCGCCTTCATCGCCGCCTGGAACGAGTACATCGTGGCCCTGACCCTGATGACGGCGCCCGAGCGCAAGCCGCTGACGGTGGGGATCACCTCGTACGTGACGGCCTACGTGCAGCACTGGAACCACCTCTTCGCCGCCTCGGTGATCGCCATCGTCCCGGTCGTGGTGCTGTTCGCGCTGATCGAGCGCCACCTGGTGGGCGGCCTCACCGCGGGCAGCGTGAAGTAGCTACCGGGCCTCGGCCGCCGCGCCGACCACGCGCCGGATCAGGCGTCGCACCTCGTCCAGGTCGCACGGCTTCGTGAGGAAGGGCGCGCCGGTCCGCGCCAGGAAGGCGCGCTTGTCGCTGTTGAGCACGTCGCCTGTGAGGAAGATGAACCGCCGGCACAGCGCCGGGAAGCGCCGCTCGAGCTCGGCGTAGAATGCCTCGCCGTCGAGCACGGGCATCCGCGTGTCGGACACGATCACGTCATAGGTGCCGGTCTCGAGCAGCTCGAGCGCCCTGGCGCCGTCGTTCGCGACGTCGACCGTGTGCCCGTCGCGCCCGAGCATCTCGGCAAGGGCTTCCGCCACCCCCACCTCGTCGTCCACCACCAGCACGCGCTGCGGCGCGAACGGCGCCGACGGGCTCGCGGCAGGCGCCGAGGCCCCCGGGCGCGGCGGCGTGACGACGGGCAGCTCGATGATGAAGGTCGCCCCCGCGCCGGGCGTGCTCTCTACCGTCATGGTGCCGCCGTGCTCCTCGACGATGCCCCGGCACAGCGAGAGCCCGAGGCCGGTCCCCTCGCCCTGCGGCTTGGTCGTGAAGAAGGCCTCGAACACCCGCGCCCGGACCTCCGGCGCCATGCCGGGGCCCGTGTCACGCACCTCGAGACGGACGCGCTCGGGCTCGTGCCCGAGCCGCGCCGTCACCGCGATCCGGCGCGGCGTCGCCTGCCGCCGCATCGCCTGGTGCGCGTTGGCGATCAGGTTCACGAGCACCTGGTGGAGCTGGTGCGCGTCGGCCCAGAGCACGGGAACGTCGGGGGCCACGTCCACCGTGACCTCGACGTCGTCGCACCGGAGCTCGTAGGCCAGGAGCTCGACGGCCCCGTGGATGACCTCCGTCAGCGCGGTGGACTTCCGCTCGGGCGGATGCTGGCGCGCGAGGGCGAGGAAGTTGCGGACGATCCGCACGCAGCGGCCGACCGCGTCTTTGATCCGCGTCGCGCGCTTGGCCACGACGGCGGGGTCGTGCTCCAGGTCGAGCAGCAGCTGCGCCTGGCCGCTCAGGACGGCCAGCGGGTTGTTCAGCTCGTGGGCCACGCCGGCGATCAGCGAGCCCATCGTCGCGACCTTCTCGCTCTGCAGCAGGCGCTCGGTCCGCTGCCGCACGGTCTCCTCGAGCGAGCGGTTCTGCGCCTCGAGTTGGCGATAGAGCCGCCGCGTGTCGAGCAGGTTGCGGATGCGCAGGAGCGCCTCGAACTGCTCGAACGGCTTCGTGAGGAAGTCGCGCGCCCCCGCGTCGAGCGCCTTGCGCCTGGTCTCCAGCAGGGCGTCGGCCGTCAGCACGAGGATCGGCACGTACGCGTCGCCGGGGATCTCGGTCTTGAAGAGCTCGAGCAGGGCGAGGCCGTCGAGGTGCGGCATCATGAGGTCGAGCAGGATCAGGTCGGGCTGGAACTCGCGGTACAGGTCGAGCGCCCGGCGCGGATCGGTCGTGCTGGCCAGCTCGCGGTATCCGGCCGCGCCGAGCAGGCGCTCGAGCAGCCGGACGTTGGCCGGCTCGTCGTCCACGATCAGGATCCGCGCTGAGGTCGTCTCGGTCACTTGCCGTCCTCTAAAGGTGTCCTCTCACCACCTTACCCGAAGGCGGAGGGCGCGCGGCAGACGGAAATGTCTCAACGAGGCCTAGCGGATGCCGGGCAGCGGAAACCAGCGGTTACGCAGCGCTCCGAGGACGGCACCGCCCAGCATCAGCCGCACCGTGCCGGGCCGCCAGAGCAACAGCGCGGCCACCGTCGCCACGAAGATCGCGACGGCGAACGGGTCGACGAGCGCGTACGGTGCCAGGCGCGTCAGCGACACCGCGAGCAGGCCGATCACGGCCGGGCTCATGCCGCGCAGCACCGCGCGCGTCCACGTGTACGTCCGCACGCGGTCGAACGCGGGGAGGATCGCGAGCATCATGACGAACGACGGCAGGAAGGCGGCGCCGGCCGCGACGGCGGCGCCCGCGACGCCCGCGACCTTGTAGCCGACGTACGCGGCGACCATGAGGATCGGCCCCGGCGTGAACTGGCCGAGCGCCAGCCCGTCGATGAACTCCTGGGCCGTGAGCCAGTGGAGCTGCTCGACCACCCGCGCCTGGATGAACGCGATCATCGCCAGCCCGCCGCCCACCGTGAGGGCGCCGACCTCGAGAAAGAACGTGGCGAGGCCGGCGAGGCCCGGCGACTCGGCGGCGCGCGCGTCGACCGACGCGACCGCCGCCGGCGGCGACCAGCGATGGATGGCGGCGATGGCGAGGCCCGCGGCCCCGAGCGCGGCGCCGCCGAGGCGTCGAGAGTAAAAGAGCCCGAGGCCGAGGGCGCCGGCCAGCACGAGGATGGCGGCGACGCCGAGCGGGCTCCACAGCGTCGCGGCCGCCGCCGCGACGGCGATCAGCGCCTGCGGCAGCGTGCCCGCCGCGGACCGACCCAGGCGATACACCGCGACCAGAAAGATGCCGAGCACGACCGGACCGAGCCCATAGAGCGCGCCGCGGACGAGCGGCGAGACGCCCAGCGCCGCGTACGCGACGGTGAGCGCCAGCATGATCGCGAACGCGGGCAGCACGAAGCAGATCCCGCCCAGGAGCGCGCCCCACCAGCCCCCGCGCGCGTGGCCCAGGAACAGGGCGAGCTGCGTCGCCGTGGCGCCGGGCAGCATGTTGACGAGCGCCAGCCCCTCGAGGAAGCGCGGCTTGCTGAGCCACTGCCGCCGCTCCTGCAGCTCGGCCTGCATGACGCCCATGATCGCGGGGCCGCCGTACGAGGTCGCGCCGAGGCGAAGGAACGCCGAGACGATCTCACGCCCGTGAGGGATGAAGTCCATGGCTCGCTTCTCTCCTCTAGACTTCGAGGAACCGCTGCTGGATCGTCGGGTCCTTCCGCAGCTCGTCGGGCGTGCCCTGGAACTGGATGCGGCCCTGATCCATCACGTACACGCGCCGCGACAGCGCCAGCGCGACCTCGAGCGTCTGCTCCACGAGCAGGATGGTCGTGCCGCCGCGGTTGATGGCGGCCAGGATCTCCGTGAGGTTCTGCACGAGCATCGGCGCCAGCCCCTCCGTCGGCTCGTCCACCAGCATCACGGTCGGCCGCGCCACCAGCGCGCGCGCGATGGCGACCATCTGCTGTTCACCGCCCGACAGGAACTGGCCGCGGTGGTCGACGCGCTCGCGCAGCCGCGGGAAGTGGCGGAAGACGTCCTCGAGTCGCGACCCCGCCTCCGCCTCGCTGGTCCCGACGCCGAGCATGCCCAGCTTCAGGTTTTCGAGCACGGTGAGGTTCGGCAGCACGCGCCGCTCCTCGGGGATCCACGCGATGCCGCGCCGGACGATCTCGTGCGTCGGCAGCCGCGTGAGGTCCTCGCCGCGCAGCCGCACGCGGCCGCGCGCGGGGCGCGCCAGGCCCATCACGGAGCGCAGCGTGGTCGTCTTGCCGGCGCCGTTGCGGCCGATGAGGCTGACGACCTCGCCCTCGCCGACGGCGAGCGACACGCCTTGCAGGATGTGCGCCTCGCCATAGTAGGTGTGGACGTCCTCGAGCTCGAGCAGGGCCATCAGCGGATGGCGCCGAGGTAGGTCTGCTGCACGCGCTCGTTGGCGCGGATCTCCTCGGGCGTGCCCTCGGCCAGCACCTGCCCCTGGTGCAGGACGGTGATGCGGTCGGAGATCTTCATGACGACCTTCATCTTGTGCTCGACGAGGATCACCGTGCGCCCCGCCGTCAGCTCGCGGATCAGCCGCATCGTCTCGTCCGTCTCCTCGGGGCTCATGCCCGCCGTCGGCTCGTCGAGCAGCAGGAGCTCCGGCTCGGAGGCGATGGCGAGGGCGATCTCCAGATGGCGCTTCTCGCCGTGCGCGAGGTGCGCGGCGAGCTGCGCGCTCTTGGCGGCCAGCCCGACCGTGCGCAGCAGCGCGTGCGCGCGCTCGGCGACGTCCGTGAGCGCGTCGGCGCGCGACCAGAAGTTGAACGAGCGTGCCCAGCCCTGCACGGCCACGCGCACGTTCTCGTGCACGGTGAGGTGCGGGAAGACGTTGGTGATCTGGTAGGACTTCGTGATGCCGAGCCGCGCGACGGCGTGCTGCGGCAGCCCGGTGATCTCGCGCCCGCCGAACCAGACGCGGCCGGAGGTCGGCGTGGTCTCGCCCGAGATGAGCCGGAAGAACGTCGTCTTGCCCGCGCCGTTGGGGCCGATGATCGAGCGCAGCTCGCCGCGCCGCACGGCGACGTCGACCCGATCCACGGCGATGAGACTGCCGAAGGCGCGCGTCAGCGCTTCGGTGCGCAGCAGAGGCGCCTCGGGCATAGGCGCAGATAGCACGGGCCCTTCCGGAGTGTCAAGGTCGCCACGACGCGTCAGGCGCGCGCCGGTATGCTATCGTCCTCGCGAGCATGGATGCGCTGCCGCTGGAGCTCCAGTGAGCCTCGAGCTGCCGCCGCCGCCGCGGCCGTGGCCGACGCAGGACGGCATGCCGACGACGCGCGGCCTCAACTTCTACGTCGCCGATCCCAATCTCGAGTTCGTCTGCTCCACGGTGATGGAGCCCGAGGTGCTCGCGCGCGCGCGGCCACTGCTGGTCGAGATGGGTGCCGTCGCCGGCGACGAGCTGGACGCGCTCGCGGCCGCGGCCGACCGCCATCCGCCCACCCTGCGCGCCTACGACGAGCGCGGCCGCCGCGTGGACGAGATCGTCTTCCACCCGGCCTACCGCGCGATGGAGCAGCTGGCCTTCGAGCGCTTCGGTCTCGCCGCGATGTCGCACCGCGACGGCGTGCTGGGCTGGCCCGGCCGCGTGCCGCACGTCGTGAAGTACGCGCTGTCCTACCTCTTCGCGCAGTCGGAGTTCGGCCTGCTCTGCCCCGTGAACATGACCGACTCCACGGCGCGGATGCTGACGCGCTTCGGCGACGAGGCGCTGCGCGGGCGCTACCTGCCGCGGCTGACCGCCACCGCGCTCGAGGACCTGTGGCAGGGCACGCAGTGGATGACGGAGAAGACCGGCGGCTCCGACGTCGGCGCCCTCACCACGCTCGCGCGTCGCGACGCCGACGGCGCGTGGCGGCTCTGGGGCGACAAGTGGTTCGCCTCGAACGCCAACGCCGACGTCGCGCTCACGCTCGCGCGTCCCGAGGGCGCGCCGCCCGGCACGCGCGGGCTCGGCCTGTTCCTGGTGCCCCGGCACCTGCCCGACGGCACGAAGAACGCGTGGACGATCAACCGGCTCAAGGACAAGCTCGGCTCGCGCTCGATGGCGACCGGCGAGGTCACGTACGCGGGCGCCGTCGCCTACGTCGTCGGCGACGTCGGCCGCGGCTTCGCTCAGATGATGGAGATGGTCAATGGGTCGCGGCTGTCCAATGCCATGCGTGCGGCGGGCATCATGCGGCGCTCGCTGCTGGAGGCGGTGTTCCACGCCCGCGGCCGCGCGGCCTTCGGCGGGGCGCTGTTCGACAAGCCGCTCATGCGCTGGACGCTGCTGGAGATGCTGCTCGACGTCGAGGCGGCCGCCTCGGTCGTCCTGAACGCCGCGGTCATGTTCGACGCGTGGGACGCGGGCGCCGAGGCGGCGGGCCGGCTGCTGCGGATCGTCACGCCGCTCGCCAAGGGCTGGATCACCGCGCGCGCCCGCGCGGTGGCGGGCGAGGCGATGAACGTGCGCGGCGGCAACGGCTACGTCGAGGAGTGGGTGAACGCGCGCCTGCTGCGCGACGCCTACCTGGGCGCGATCTGGGAGGGCTCGACCACCGTCGTCGCCCTCGACGTGCAGCGCGCGATCGTCAAGGATGGGGCGCTGGCGCCGCTGGCAGCCTTCATCGGCACGCGGCTCGACGGCGTGCGCGAGCGCCACGCCAAGCCCGTGACCGATGTCGTGCGCGCGGTCCTGGCCGACGTCGAGCGGCGCGCCGCCGCCTGGACGACGCAACCCCCGGACACGCGCGAGCTGGAGGCGCGTCCGGTGGCCGAGACGCTCTATCACGCCCTCGCCACGGCGCTGCTGCTGGACGAAGGCCAGACCCTGCGTCCGCAGCGTCAGGATCACCACAAGCTCCTCGTCGCCGCCCTCTACGCGCGCCGCTGGCTCGTCCCGGCGCCGCCCGGCGTCCCCGCCTTCTCGCCGAGCGCCCTCGAGTCGCTGGAGCGGCTCGTGGACTGGCGCCCGATCGGGGCCGACGCGCTCGCGGCCGAGGCTCCCGTCCGCGACTGAGCGCCGACCGGGAACTTCGCGAGGGCATGGCGGTCTAACGGATGCGCGAGGCCCTCGGCGCCGATCCGCCCGGTCTCCTCGAACGCCTGCGGGCCGGTGAGCCGCGCGCGTTCGAAGAGCTGGTGACCGCCTACCAGCATCGGGTGTTCGGCGTGGCGCTGCGCATGCTCGGCAGTCGCGCCGAGGCCGAGGAGATCGCGCAGGAGGTGTTCTTGCGGGCGTATCGCGCGCTGGCCGACTTCCGTGGCGACGCGCGGCTCGGCACGTGGCTCTACGGGATCGCCTCGCGGCTGTGTCTCAATCGCCTGGCGTCGCCGGACCGGCGCGTGGCGCGCGGCGACGCGGCGCTGGCCGACGTCCCGGCGGCGACGCCCGACGCCGCGGCCGCGGCCGAGCGCGCCGAACTGGACGCGGCGCTGCGCGCGGCCATCGCCGGGCTGCCGGAGGACCGGCGTCTCGTGTTGGTGCTCCGCGACGTCGAGGGGTTATCGTACGAAGAGATCGCGGAGGCCCTCGCTCTCGATCCCGGCACCGTGCGCTCGCGGCTGCACCGCGCGCGCCTGCAATTGAAGGAGAAGCTGGAGCGGTTCGCATGACGTGCACCGAGACGCGCGATCTGTTCTCCGCTCTCGCGGACGACGCGCTGACGCCCGCCGAGCGCGCGGCGCTCGACGCTCACCTCGCGGGCTGCGCCGACTGCCGGCGCGAGCTGGCGGGCTTGCTGCGCACGGTGAAGCTCGTCCGCGCCATCGATCCCGCGCGCGCGCCGGCGGGGTTCGTGGACCGCGTGCGCGCGGCCGCGCGGCCCGAGCCGGCGCCGAAGCGGCTGGCGCGCCGCCTGCGCGCGCCGTGGCAGACGCTGCCGCTCGGCGCCGCCGCCCTGTTCCTGATCGCCGGCCTGGCCGTCCTGCTCTTCCGCGGCTCGCACGAGCAGCAGCAGGCCGCGCGCTATCAGCCGACCACCCCGGGACCGGCCGCCCAGGCGCCGACTGCGGCGCCGCGAGAGACCGGCTCCTCGGCCACGACCGCGACCCGCGAGAGCACGCCCGCGGCGCCGCCGGCACGCTCGCGCAAGCTCGAGACGGCGAAGAACCGCGTCGAGCAACCGGCGCCGGCCGAGCCGCGCGCGGAGACGACGGCGAAGGGCGGATCACCGCCGCGCGACACGGCACCGGCGGCGCCGGAAGGCCGGCGCGCGAAAGTCGATTCCTCGGAGCGCGCCCAGGCGCCCGCCGGCGAACGCTTCTCGTCGACGGCCGAGGACGCGCGCGCGGACGCGACGACGGACGCGGCCAAGGAAGGCAAGCTGCGACAGGAGCCGCCGGCCTTCCAGTCGCCGCCGCCGTTCGGGGCCTCCCGTGTCGCGCCGTCCGTGGCCGCCAAGTCGCAGACGATGCCCCAGGTCGCGCCGCTCTCGCGCACCGGTCCGATGACCGGCGTTCCCGCCGCGGCGCCCGACGTGAGCGCGCACCTGCGCGTGCCCGATGTGACGCTCGCCGAGCTCTCGCTCATCGAGCTCGCCGCGCGCGTCGGCGGCCGGCAGACGGGGCGCCGGATCGACGGCGGCCGCGTCGTCGTCGAGCTGGCCGTGCCGCGCGACGCCTACGCGCAGTTCGTCCGCGAGGCGACGGCCCTGGGCTCGCTCTCCATCGAGCGCCAGGCGACCGAGCGGCCCGTGCTGGCCGTGACCGTCACCGTCTCCAACTGAACCCGCGGGAACTTCCTCCGTCCTGCCCTGTCTAACCGGTCAGCAGCAGACATCCGCACGCTGGAGGCCGGACCATGAAACGGACGATGGCGATCGTGCTGACGCTGGCGACGTCGCTCGCGTCGGGAGCGGAGGCGGCACAGCTCGCCGTCGGCCGCGACGCGCAGAAGGACGTGATGGTGACCATCTACAACGGCAACCTCGGACTCGTGAAGGACGTGCGCGAGACGCGGCTGCCCACGGGGCTGCACGAGACGGAGTTCACGGACGTGGCGGCGCAGATCGACCCGACCACCGTGCACCTGAAGTCGCTGACGGATCCCGCGGGCCTGCGCATTCTCGAGCAGAACTACGAGTACGACCTGCTCTCGAGCCAGAAGCTCATGGAGAAGTACGTCGGCCGCATGGTCCGGCTCTACAACACCGACGGGACCTATCTGGAGGCGAAATTGCTCTCCACCGCCGGGCCCGTCTTCGAGATCAACGGCCAGATCCACCTCGGGCACAACGGCCGCCTCGTCCTGCCCTCGCTCCCCGAGAACCTCGTGTCCAAGCCGACGCTCGTGTGGCTGCTCCGCAACGCGCTGGCGGGGCCGCAGCGCGTGGAGGCTTCGTACCTCACGGGGGGCATCACGTGGAAGGCCGATTACGTGCTGGTCCTCAACCCCGCCGACACCAAGGCCGACGTCACGGGCTGGGTCACCATCGACAACCGGAGCGGTGCGACGTACGGCAACGCCGCGCTCAAGCTGGTAGCCGGCGACGTCAACCGCGCGGTCGATGGCCGCCGCAGCCAGCGCGCGATGGAGATCGCGACCAAAGCGGCGTCGATGGCCGAGGCCGCGCGCGACTTCAAGTCCGAGGGCTTCTTCGAGTACCACCTCTACACGCTCGACGGCCGGACCACCATCAAGGACAACCAGACCAAACAGCTCACGCTCATGGCGGCCGGCGACGTGCCGGTCGTCAAGCAGCTCATCTACTACGGCGCGCAGGACTACTACCGGACGTCCTACGGCGTGCCCATGTCGAACCAGAAGATCGGCGTCTATTTCGACATCAAGAACTCGAAGGACAACCGGCTCGGGGTGCCGCTGCCCAAGGGCAAGGTGCGCGTGTACAAGGCCGACGCGTCCGGCAGCCAGCAGTTCGTCGGCGAGGACTGGATCGACCACACGCCCAAGGACGAGCGCGTGAAGATCAAGATGGGCGACGCCTTCGACCTGGTCGGCGAGCGCACGCAGAAGGAGTGGCGGAAGATCGCCTCCAATCTCTACGAGGTCGAGTGGGAGATCTCGCTGCGCAACCACAAGAAGGAGGACCAGACGGTCACCGTGATCGAGCCGGTGCCCGGCGACTGGCAGGTGCTGACGTCCACACACGCGTGGGAGAAGCCCGAGGCGCACACGCTGAAGTTCCAGGTCCCCGTCCCGAAGGAAGGCGCCTCGAAGCTGACGTACCGGGTACGGCTGAGGTTCTAGCCACAATGATCGAATACATACGTACGCTGTATGACTACAGCGCCTGGGCGAACCGCCGTATACTCGACACCGCGTCACCCCTTACTCTCGAACCTCGCGTTGCTCTGTCGCCGGCACCACCGCGCGGTCTACGAGGAGGGCTACCCGGTGGATCGACAACCTGACGGCGAGCTCCACTTCCGGCGTCCGGACGGGCGCCTCCTGCCCGAGGTGCCGCCTCCCGCTGCGATACTCGCCGATCCCGTTGATGTGCTGCGAGCGCGGCACGAGGTGCAGGGGCTCCGCATCCACGCGCGGACGGCGACTCCTGGTTGGCTGGGCGAGCGCCTGGACGTGGGCTGGGCGATCGACGTCATGCACCCCTTGGCGAGGTAGCGAGCGGGTGATGGGAGGACTGGATGCCGGAGAGATACAGCTACATCACGGTTGACGTGTTCACCGATCGCGCGTTCGCCGGCAACCCACTCGCGGTCGTGACGGACGCGAGCGGGCTGACGCCGGAGCAGATGCAGGCCATCGCGGCCGAATTCAACTATTCCGAATCGACGTTCGTGCTCCCGCCCGACGACCGGTCTCACACGGCGCGGGTACGGATCTTCACCAGGCAGAACGAGATCCCGTTCGCCGGACACCCGAACGTCGGGACCGCGTTCGTGCTCGCGCTCGTGGCCGAGCGGAGCGGAAGGACGCTCGGGTCAACGGTCGTCTTCGAGGAGGGCGCCGGTCGGGTGCCGGTCGATTTGATACGGGATGCCGAGGGGCGAGTGACCGGCGCAACCCTGACGGCTCCGCAGCCGCTCACGGTCGGCAAGACGATCCCCGCAGCGGTCGTGACGGAGTGCGTCGGTCTCGAGCCGACTGCCGTGCTCACATCCCGTCACGAGCCGATCGTCGCATCGGTGGGACTGCCGTTTGTGATCGCGGAGGTCGCAGACAATGCGATCGGGGCAGCCCGGCCCGACACGAGGGCGTTCAGCGACGCCGCCCGCCGTTTTCCGTTGGAGAACGGGCGTTTCTCGATCCATCTCTATGCCCGGACGGCGGGCCGGAAGGGGCAGGCCGACTTGCGAGCACGCATGTTTTCGCCCCTGGGCGGAACCGTGGAGGATCCCGCCACCGGGAGCGCCAACGGCGCGCTCGGCGCCCTCCTGGCGAGCCTCGAGCCGGCGGCAGACGCGGCCCTGGCCTTCGATGTTCTGCAGGGAGTCGAGATGGGGCGTCCGAGTCTGCTGGCCGTCAGCGCCGAGAAGCGGGCCGGCTCGATCGTGCGCGTGCGGGTCGGCGGGCGGTGCACGCCGGTAATGGAAGGGGTGCTTACCGTCTAAGTCACGATGAGTGGAATCGACCCTACCGCGTCAGCAGTTTAGTTCAACTAGAATTCGGCCACCGGATAGGCTGATCAGCGTATACCGGAAGCGCTGCGGGATTTCGCCGCCTATCCGGGATGCGAATGAACTGCTCGTCACCCCGATCTAGTTGCCCGATCGAGGGGCGCCCCGGGTTCCCTTGGGGCGCCTCCGAGCGAGTGGGGGTAAAGGGGGCCCTTCAAGGCCCCCTTTCAAGAATAGACGCGACGATGTGGTGCAGGTAGGCGAGGCGGACGGGCTTGGGCAGGTACGAGAACGCGCCGAGGCCGATCACGTCGCCGGCCACGCGCGTGCTTTCGTTGCCCGTGACCATGATGACCGGCACGCCGGCGGCAAGCGCGCGGATCTGCCGGAGCGCCGCAACGCCGTCGAGGCCCGGCATCTCGATGTCGAGTAGCACAAGCGTGGGCGGAGCGCGGCGTACGGCCGCGACGGCGGCCGCACCGTCGGCGACGGTCTCGACCACGCAGTCGCGGTACGCCGTCGCAAAGAATTCGGCGAGCGTGTCGCGCACCTCCGCGTCGTCGTCCGCGATCAGGATCCGCCTCACGGCGCTCATCGCTTCACGGTAACATCGCTCACGCCGGCGCCTTCCGGCCGATTCACGCTCCCTGGTCGATTCGTGAGCGGGCGGCAAGAATCGGCCGGTCAGGCGCTGGCCAGCGACTCGGATCTGCGCCATCCGACCAATGTGGTGACGCGCAGTTAGGGCGCACGCGGCCTTGGAGCCCGTCTTGCACAGGCAGTTCTGGTCGACGACTGTGTGAGAGGGGGACCATGCGCGACGTCCCGACATCGACAGAGCAGACCAGCACGCCGGTCGCCGCTGGCTCCGCGGAGCCGACGCCCGAGACGCAGACGCGAGCGCTGCCGCAAGCCGACGAGACCTCGCGACGCCGGCGCGCGCTCCATCAGGAGCTCGCCGTGCGCGCGGGCATCGCGCTGCTGATGCTCGTCTTCAACGAGTTGCTCACGATGGTGGCGACGGCGCAGGACGTGATCCGCGTGGCCGCGCTCCTCGGATTGCTCGTGAACGTCCCCTACTACCTCGCCGCGCGCTCGGGGCGGTGGCGGCGGCTGCAGGCCTGGGTCCGCATGGCGATGGACGTGGGCCTCATCACCGCCGGCCTCTACGCGGCGGGCGGGCTCGCCGCCGCGCAGTACCTCGGCGTCTACGCGATCGTGCCGGTGTACACGGGCATCGTGTTCTCGAGCTTCGCCTGCCTCGTCATCACGCTGCTCGCGAGCGTCGCCTACCTGGCGCTGGCCGGCGCGCAGTGGTTCGGCCTGCTGCCGTTCACGAGCCCGCCGCATCCCGACGCCTGGGAGGTGGCGATCTTCAATCTGCTCGTGCTCAACATCGTCGGCGGGCTGGCGGCGATGCTGGCCGACGCGTATCGCCGCAGCCGGCATCGCCTGGCCGCCGCCTACGGCGAGCTCGAGCGCGCGCATGAGCAGTCGTTGCGCATGCACGCGCAGATCGAGCGCGCGGGCCGGCTCTACGCGGTCAACGAGGTCGTCGCCGGCGTCACGCACGAGATGCGCAACGTGCTCCAGGGGGTGTTCGGCCACCTCTGGCTCGTCCGCCGCAAGCTCGCCAACGCGACGCCGGAGGTCGACGAGCACCTGGGGCAGGTCGAGGAGTCGTGCGAGCACGTCATGCGCATCATCCGCACGACCCTCGACATGGCGCGGCAGCCTGGCGACACGCCCGGGCCGCTGGCCGTCAACGAGGTGGTGGCGCGCGCGACCGAGCTCAAGGCGTACGACCTGCGGCGCGAGGGCATCACCCTCACCGTGGACGTGCCCGACGACCTGCCCCGCATACGCGCCTCCGCGTTCCAGCTCCAGCAGGCGCTGCTCAACCTCATCACGAACGCGCAGGAGGAGCTCCGCGACCGGGACGGACGCCGCGAGATCACCGTGACCGCCGTGCCCGATCCGCTCGGCTGCGTCATCGAGGTGCGCGACACGGGGCCGGGCATCCCGCGCGCGATCCTGCCCCGCGTCTTCGAGCCGTTCTTCACGACGAAGGAGACCGGCACCGGCCTCGGCCTCGCGATCTGCGCCGGCATCGTCGAGCGCTTCGGCGGCCGCATCACCGCGGCCAACCGGCGCGACGGCGGCGCCGTGTTCCGGATCGTCCTGCCCGCCGCCTGAGCGAATTTTCTTGGATCCCGGCCCGGACGCCCTTTTTAATGGCGTCGTGGTGGGGTGGCTTCCCCGAGAAGAGGTGACGCTCCTGCTCGGAGCGCTCGCGGCTCTGGGGTGTCTCACCCTCGGCGTCCTGGAGTTGCTGTGGCCGGCCGGCGTGCGCCGCGGCGCTCGCCCCCGCGCGGCTCCCGCCGGCCAGATCGTCCCGGCGCCTGGCAGTGCCCGCCCCTCTCGGTTTCTGCCGCGGATGTCCCCCGCTCGGCTCGTCGCCCTCGTCGACCGCGCCCGCACCGAGACGGATCCCGAGCGGCGGACGGCCGGGCTGCGCGTTGCCATCCTCACGCTCGAGCGCTGGCGCGCGGGCAGCACCACGCCCGATGACGGCGTCGGCCGCGCCCTGGAGCGAGCGCGCGCCGAGCTGTGGGCGGATTACCAGCAGATCGCGCTTCGCCGTCTCGCCTCCGCGGTGCCCTGGCGCGCCACGGCGCTGCGGTAGGCGGGTCGGTCGACACCGCCCGCTAGCAAATCTCGCCTCACGGAATTCGGTAACATCAGCGCCCAGCGCGGGCAGCCCGCTCGCGCCAACGATGGCTCGCCTGTGCGCCGCCGCGCTCGCGAGGGCTTCGCACGACCCTAACCCGGACGGACTCGTCTGCAAGCTTTGGCCCCCGACGGCGCGCTCGTCCCGCCCTCCGGGCCCATCCCAACAGCCGGAGGCTCCGTGCGGTTGGATAAGGAAGCTCAGACCATACCATAAATGGTATACTTCTCAACATAGTGCCGACTTGGGCAGTCGAATTCTACGAGGATGATGCAGGCTGCCCCGTACAGGATTTCTTGAACGCACTGGAGCCGCGCAAACGGGCGAAGGTCATCGCCAGATCGAAGGCAAGTTGCGCGAACTCCGCACGCACTACGGTCAGGACCAATACCGGGTGCTGTACTACGGGGCCGTCGATCGAACCTTCGTGCTGCTCCATGCGTTTGTCAAGCGAACGAAGCAGACACCGGCCGGAGACGTCAAGGTAGCCAAAGAACGGATGAACGGTTCTGTGACTCAAAAGCAGAAGCGGAGAGAGCGATGAAAAAGCGAACGAACTGGGAACGCTACTATAAAGAACAAATCAACGACCCCACCATGCGCAGGCTCGTCGACGAGGAGCTTAAGACACTCCGAATCGGCGTCCAGCTTGCGAGACTGCGCGAGGGAGCCGGTCTAACACAGACACAGCTCGCAGCAAAGGTCGGAATGAGCGCGCCAAACATTTCCCGGATCGAAACGAGTCCAGCACAGAACCTCACCCTCGGAACGCTTGTAAAGCTCTTCGGTGCGCTCGATCACGAGGTCACCATCAGTCCGCGAAAGCGTCGGTCTGGGCGGCGGGCTTCATAATGATACCCATTCCACTGCCTCGTCCGTTCCGACCGACTCGTCGCCGTCGCGCACAGGTCTTCGATCTCCACCTTCGCGATGTGTCGTTCAGCGAAGTTATGACAGACCCAGCCCTGACTTTGGAGCCGAGTGAATCGATTGCGAAGATTTGGTCCGCAACGTGTCGGATCGTCGATTACCCCGGACTTCAGGAGTGTTTCGGAACCGGCTTTTTTACACACGGCGGCGCTGAGGATGTTGTTGTCGTCACCAACGCTCATGTCGTCGATTCGTGTACCACGGTCGGAATCGAGTGGATCGAAGAAGACGAAATCGTCAGTTGGTCGGCGAGTTTGATCGCTATCGACTACACGCATGACTTGGCCATCCTAAAACCGGCGCTGGTGAAGCCTTTCGATGAAGAGGTTCCTACCTTTCCTGCTGGGCTAGAGATGGGTACGCCTCCGCATCCGGGAGATGAACTGTGGCTTGCCGGCTACCCCCATGCGTCCAAACTCCCCGCGTCGCGAGAGCGCTCGCGAGCGGCTATGACATTTATCAGCCATATGGCTGTGCAGTCGCAGCCGTGATGCTGGACGGTAATGTGAATCCTGGAAACAGCGGCGGGCCTGTCTTCGATGCCAGCCAAATGGTCGTGGGCGTAGTTGCAGCGCTCAGACGGAACCCTCTGTTTACGGCTAACGAGTCCGCGGCAATGACCGATGAGATGCGCAAGACCATAGAGACCTTGAGCCGTGTGCTGAGTGCCGCATCGGGCATCGGATATGCGATTCATCCAATTCATGTTCGGCGAATGCTATCTGCATTGGAATCATGCCCGGATCGCGCGAGAGAGGCGTTCGAAAAGTTCGCGCCGGCAGAGAGCGAAATGCGTCGCGAAGACTTCATTGCACTTCAAAGGCACGGCGCCAGCGCGCGGGGCGAAAAGATGTCGCCGATCGGCGTGTTCTCTGTAGACGAGGATGGGAGCTACTATGCTGGTTGGTCGACCAACAAGGAGAGGATCCGGGAGAAACAAAACGATAGTTGGAAGAACCTCTCACGCAACATCCGTGCGGTAGGACGGAACTTCATCCTACGCGGCTATGACATCGTGGCCTACCATCCCAAACGCGATCCATATCCCTACGGCTATTGGGCAGTCGCAGTCCGACTTCAGATCTCGGACTAAAACCGCGTGCCGAGCCCGTCAACGGCCGCGCTTTGCCAGATATTCCGGCCCCACCAGGACTTCCCGCGGCTTCGCGCCGTCGCCCGGGCCGAGGATGCGGTCCTGCTCCATCATGTCGATGAAGCGCGCGGCCTTGGGGTAGCCCAGCCGCATACGGCGCTGCAGGAACGAGATCGAGCCCTGGCGCTGGCCGATGACGAGGTGGACGGCATCCCAGTAGAGATCGTCGCGGTCCTCGGAGTCCCCGCCCTCGGCGCCGTCCGCCTCCGTCGGCAGCACGACCTCCTCGTAGACGGCCGTGCCCTGCGTTCTGAGGAACTCGCAGACGGCCTTGACCTCCTCGTCGGAGACCCACGCGCCGTGCACGCGGAGCTGCTTGTTGGCGCCGGGCGGGACGTAGATCATGTCGCCGCGGCCGAGGAGCTGCTCGGCGCCGTTGCCGTCGAGCACCGTGCGCGAGTCGACCTTCGACGCGACCTGGAAGGCGATGCGCGTCGGGAAATTGGCCTTGATGAGGCCGGTCACCACGTCCACCGAAGGTCGTTGGGTGGCGATGATCAGATGGATTCCAACGGCTCGAGCGATCTGGGCCAATCTCACCAGCGAGGTCTGCACCTCGCCCGCCGAGACCATCATGAGGTCCGCCAGCTCGTCGACGACGACGACCCAGTACGGCAGCTTCTCCTCGGCGGGCACGGCCTTGTTGTAGCCCTCGATGTTCCGCACCTGCTTGAGCTGCAGGGCGCGGTAGCGCTCGTCCATCTTGCCGACGATCCAGCGTAGCCGCGCCGCCGCCTCCTTGGCGTCGGTGACGACCGGCGAGAGCAAGTGCGGGATGCCCTCGTACACCGACAGCTCGAGCCGCTTGGGATCCACCATGAGGAAGCGCACGTCGGCAGGCGTCGCCTTGTAGAGGATCGAGCAGATCATCGAGTTCAGCCCGACCGACTTGCCGCTGCCCGTGGCGCCGGCCACGAGCAGGTGCGGCATCGCGGTGAGGTCGGCGACCACGGGCATGCCGTTGACGTCCTTGCCGAGGGCCAGCGGCAGCTTGCCCTTGGACTCGGCGAACTCCGCGGAGACGAAGATCTCGCGCAGGTACACGGTGGCCCACTCGTCGTTGGGCACCTCCACCGCCACGGTGCCGCGTCCCGGGATCGGGCCCACGATGCGCACGCTGGCCGCCTTCAGCGCGAGCGCCAGATCATCGGCGAGGTTCACGACCTGCGCGACCTTCACGCCCGCCGCCGGCTCGAACTCGTACGAGGTGATGATCGGGCCGGGGCTCACCTGCACGATGCGGCCGTCGACCTCGAAGTCGGCGAGCTTCCGCCTCAGGGTCTCGGCGTTGTCCTGCAGCTCCACGCGCGTGCGCTTGAGCTCGGTGGCCGAGGGGGCCTGGAGCAGGCCGACGGGCGGCAGCTGAAAGGCCTCGGCGCCGCCGTTGCCGAAATCGAATGTTTCCTGCCACGAGAGGCCTTTCTCCATGAGCGTGCTCTTGGGCCGCGCGGGCTCCACGATCGTGGGCAGCAGCGGCTCGCCCGCCGCCATGGCCGCCTCCGCGACGCCCGGCAGGCCCGCCGCGGCCTTCGCTGCCGGCAGGAGGCGCAGGGCTGCGCGGCGCTTTCGCAGCCGCGCCAGTCGCGCGCTCAGCAGCCGCGTGACCGCCGCGTACGACGTCTGGGTGACGAGCAGCGCGCCGACCGGCACCGCGGTCAGCAGCAACAGCCAGGCGCCGGCGTTGCCGATCGTCGCGTGCAGCGCCGCCGCGGTCGTCCAGCCGGTGAAGCCGCCTGCCTGCACGATGCCGCCGCGCGTGACGCGCGTGGCCGCGAACGAGTCGGTCGCCTGCTGGAGCAGGCCCGTCGCGGCGAGCAGCAGCAGGAGGAGCCCGGCGACCGGCGCCCAGCCGCGCGCCGCGAGCGGACGCAGGAACGCCGAGGCGCCCCAGACGCCGGCGGCCAGCGGGAACAGGAAAGCCGCGTAGCCGAACGCGCGGAAGGACGCCCACGCGAGCCAGATCCCGACGGGACCGACCATGGACGGCTGCTCGGCGGGCGCCACCGCCGGATCGAAGACGACGAGGGCAACCAGGAGAAAGACGCCCGCCGTCATGGACGCGATCCCCTGCACCTCGCGCACCCAGCGGCGCGGCGCCTCCCGCTTGCGGGCGCGCCGCCGCGGCGGCGGCGACGCCTCCGGTGCTCTCGGCTCCGACCTCACGTCCACGGACACGGTGGCAGGCATCAGACCTCCAGGATAATAGGCAACACCACAGGCTTTCGCTGCACCCGCTGGTTGACGAGCTGGCGCACGGCGGTGCGCACGCGGGCGGCGACGGCGTCGCGGTCCCACGGGTCGCTCGGATCCCGCGCGGCCAGGGCGGCGCGCACGGCCGCCTTCATGTCCTCCAGCAGGGCCTCGTTCTCCTTGACGTAGACGACGCCGCGCGAGGCGATCTCCGGCCCCGCCACCACTGTCCCGCTCCTGTCGAAGGTCAGCGCGACGGCGATCACGCCGTCGTCGGCGAGGATCTGGCGGTCGCGCAGCACCACGGCGCCGATGTCGCCGATGCCCGTGCCGTCCACGAGCACGCGCCCGGTCGGGTAGCCGGGGATCACGCGCGCGGTCGTCGGCGTCACCTCGATGGCGGTGCCGTCCTCCACGAGCATGACGCGGTCGGGACCGAACCCCATCCCGGCGGCGAGCCGTGCGTGGCCGAGCAGGTGGCGATACTCGCCGTGGACGGGGACGAAGTAGCGCGGCTGCGTGAGCTTGAGCATCAGCTTCAGGTCTTCCTGGCTCGCGTGGCCGGAGACGTGGACGAACGCGTTGTCCTCGTAGAGCACCTCGGCCCCGAGACGATAGAGCGCGTTGATCACGCGCCCGACGGTGCGCTCGTTGCCGGGGATCACGCGCGCCGAGATCACCACGAGATCGCCGCGCGCGATCTGCACGTACTTGTGCTCGCCGGCGGCCATGAGCGCGAGCGCGGAGTTCGGCTCGCCCTGGCTGCCGGTCGAGAGGATCACCTGGCGCTCCGCCGGCAGCGCGACGACCTCCTCGAGCGGGCGCAGCAGCCCCGACGGCACGCCGAGGTAGCCGAGGTCCGAGGCGATCGCGACGTTCTTCTCCATCGAGCGCCCGAGCAGCGCCACCTGCCGGCCGCGCGCGGCGGCCAGCGTCAGCACCTGCTGGATGCGGTGGATGTGCGAGGCGAAGGTCGCGAGGATGATCCGGCCGGTGGCGCCGTCGAAGCGCTCGGCCAGCGCGGCGCCGACCTCGATCTCCGAGCGCGTGTGGCCGGGACGGTCGACGTTCGTGCTGTCCGAGCAGAGCACGGCCACGCCCTGCTCGCCCAGCTCCGCGAAGCGCCGCGTGTCGGCCGGCTCGCCGTCGAGCGGGCTCGGATCGAGCTTGAAGTCGCCGGTGTGGACGATGGTGCCGACGGGCGTGGTGATCGCCAGGCCCATGCCGTCCGCGATCGAGTGCGTCACGCGGATGGGCTCGATGGTGAACGGCCCCAGCGTGAACGGCTCGCGCGGCCGCATGAGTCGCAGATCGGCGGGCTCGGGCAGCGGATGCTCGCGGAGCTTCTCGGCGACCAGCGCGCGCGTGAGCGGCGTCGCGTACACGGGCACCCGCGCCGACTTCAAGAGATACGGCAGCGCGCCGATGTGGTCCTCGTGGCCGTGCGTGAGCACGACGCCGCGGAAGCCCTCGCGCTTGGCCAGCGCGTAGGAGAAGTCGGGGATGACGTAGTCGACGCCCGGCAGCTCGTCGTCGGGGAACATGAGGCCGCAGTCGACGGCGACGACGTCGTCGCCGGACTCGATCAGCATCATGTTCAAACCGATCTCGCCCAGCCCGCCGAGCGGAATGAGGCGAACGGAGGGTTCCACCGAAACTCCTTTCACGACGGCCGTTTCATCGTAGCACCCGACCTTTGCGCGCCCGAAGTTTCGCCGGCGGAGCCTTGGCGCCGCCGTCGGGGACATCTGGCTTTGATTCATAAAGCTCTTGACAGAATAGGGTGAAAGGCGCCAGCATGCGGTGTGGCCACGACGCCGTCGGCGCCCCCGGATCGCACGCCGCCCACGCTGCACGAGCGGGCCCTCGCGGACCTGCGCTTCATCCGCCAGACGATGGAGGGCGCGGCCGCCTTCACGACCCTCTCGGGCGCCGGGCTCGTGGCCATCGGGCTCAGCGCGCTCGGCGCCGGCGTCCTCGCCGGCGCCGCCCCCGGCCCCGCGTGGCTGCGCGTGTGGATCGTGGAGGCCGGGCTGGCGCTCGTCGTCGGCGTGCTGGCCACGCTCGCCAAGACGCGGACGGCGCGCCTGCCGCTGCGCTCGGGCCCGCTGCGCAAGTTCGGCCTGGCGCTGGCCGCCCCGCTGCTCGTCGGCGCCGTCCTGACGGCGGCGCTCGCGCGCGCGGGATTCCACGCGATGCTCCCGGGCGCGTGGCTCATGCTCTATGGCAGCGGCCTGCTCGCGGGCGGCGCGTTTTCCATCCGCCTGGTGCCCGTCATGGGGGCGTGCTTCCTCGTCCTCGGCGTGGCGACGACGCTGGCGCCGCCCGCGCTCGGGCCCGCCGCGCTCCTGCTGGGCTTCGGCGGTCTCCACGTCGTGTTCGGCGCGCTCATCGCGTGGGGGCATGGTGGCTGAGCCCGCGGCGCGCCGGCGACGGACGGAGCGGCCGGCGCCCGCGGCGCCCGCGCTGCGCGGGGTGAAGGGCGAGCCCGGCCCGGACGTCGCGCGCGGCCTCGACGCGCTCCTGCATCACCGCCTGCGGCTGGGAATGGTCAGCGCGCTGGCCGCCGTCGAGTCGCTGGCGTTCAACGATCTCAAGAGACTGTTGCAGACGTCCGACGGCAACCTCAGCGTGCACGCGCGCAAGCTCGAGGACGCCGGCTACGTGACCTGCACCAAGACGTTCGAGAACCGGCGGCCCCGCACCGACTACCGGTTGACCGCGCGCGGTCGCCAGGCGGTGGGCCGCTACCTCGGCCACATGGAGGCCATCATCCGCGCCGCCCGCGACACCCTGGGACGCTGAGCCGGGGCGGGCCCTTTTTTTGCGAGGTAACTTTATGACTCAAAGCGCTTTGACATCTCAGGCCGGACTGCACGTGGCGGTGATCATGGACGGCAACGGGCGCTGGGCGACGGCGCGTGGGCTGCCGCGCACGGCCGGCCACGTGCGGGGTGCCGAGGCCGTGCGCCGCACCGTGGAGGCGGCGCCGGACCTCGGCATCCGGACGCTCTCGCTCTACGCGTTCTCCTCCGACAACTGGCGACGGCCGACGGGCGAGGTGCGCGTCCTGCTGCGGCTCTTCGCGCGTCACCTGCGCTCGGAGACGCCGACGCTGGCCGCGCGCGGCGTCCGTCTGCGCGTGATCGGGCGCCGCGACCGCCTGCCCGGGCCGCTGGTGGCGGCGATCGAGCGCGCCGAGCGGCGGACGGCCGGCGGCCGCGCGCTCGAGCTTCGCATCGCTATCGACTACTCCGCGCGCGACGCCATCATCCGCGCCGCGTCGCGTCTGGCGCCCGGTGAGACGGAGCGGACGGCCTTCGCGCGCCGTCTGGGCGAGGCGTGCGGCGCCGACGGCGCGCCGGACGTCGACCTCGTCGTGCGCACGGGCGGCGAGCAGCGGCTGAGCGACTTCCTGCTGTGGGAGTGCGCGTATGCCGAGCTCTACTTCACGCCGCGCGCGTGGCCCGACTTCGACCGCGAGGACCTGGCGGCCGCCGTGGCCGACTTCCGCGGCCGTACGCGGCGCTTCGGCGACATCGCCGCGGCGACCGACGCGTACTCCGCGGGGAGGGCATGAAATGAGCCGCGCCTGGATCCCGCGCGCGATGCGGCAGGCGCCGCCGCTGGATCCCTCGCTGCCGGCGCCGCCCATGGAACGCGGCCGGGCGCTGCTGATCAATCCCTTCTATGCCAAGGACCCGCACGCGAGCTTCGGCAAGCACGTGCTCACGCCGACGCTTGCGCTCACCAGCGTGGCCGGGGCGACGCCGGCGCCGTGGCGGGTCACCTACTGGGACGAAAATCTCCTCGCGGGCCGGCCACCGTTCGACCCGATGCCGGAGGTCGTCGGCATCACCGTGCACCTCACCTTCGCGCGGCGGGCCTACGCGCTGGCGGCCTGGTACCGCGCGCGCGGCGCGCGCGTGATCCTCGGCGGCCTGCACGTGCTCTCGTGCCCCGACGAGGCGGCGCCGCACGCCGACGCGCTGGCCATCGGGCGACGGCGTGCAGCTCTGGCCGCGCATCCTCGCCGACGTCGAGCGCGGCGCCCTCGCCCCGCGCTACGAGGCGACGTGGGAGACGGCGTATCGCGACGACCCGCCGCCGCGCCGCGATCTGCTTCCGCGGCGGAGCTTTCTCACGACCACCAGCCTCATCGCGACACGCGGCTGCCACAACCGCTGCGGCTTCTGCTATCTCGCCACCGACGGGCTGCGCATGCCGTATCGCGTGCGCGACCCCGAGCAGGTCGTCGCCGAGTTCCTGGCCGACGGCCAGCCCTACGCGGTGTTCGTCGACAACAACCTCGGCTCGCGCCCGGACTACCTGCGCGCCCTCTGCCGCGCGCTGGCGCCGCTCGAGCGGATCTGGAGCGCGGCGGTGACGCTCGACGTGACCGACGACCCGAGCCTCGTGCGCGAGATGGCGCTGGCCGGGTGCACGGGCGTGTTCATCGGGTTCGAGTCGCTCAGCGACGAGAACCTGGCCGCCTCACGCAAGCGCACGCCGCGGGCCGCCGACTACGCGCGCCGCGTCCGCCTGCTGCACGATCACGGGATCCAGGTGAACGGCAGCTTCGTGCTCGGCTTCGACGCCGACGCTCCCGAGGTGTTCGCGCGGACGGCGGACTGGATCGAGGCCGTGCGGCTGGAGTGCGCGACGTTCCACATCCTCACGCCCTATCCGGGCACGCCCCTGTTCCGCCGGCTCGAGGCCGAGGACCGGCTGCTGCACCGCGAGTGGGAGCTCTATGACACCGCACGTCGTGTTCCGCCCGCGGCGCATGACCGAGGCGCAGCTGGCCGACGGCTACGCGTGGCTCTACCGGCGCCTGTTCTCGCACGCCTCGATCTGGCGCCGGCGGCCCGCAGACTGGCGAGCCGTCGCGCCGTACCTGGCGATGTCGTACCTCTACAAGCGCTCCAACCGCGTCTGGCACCTGCTCATCCGCGCGAACCTCACGCACGCGGCGTGGCGCCCGCTCGTGGAGCTGACGCGGCGGCGGCACGTGCGCTTCCGGCGACGGCTGGCGGCGCGGACGGCGCCGGCGGGATCCGGGACGGTGGTCACGGCGGGCGTGTGAGCAAGTATGACTCGAGTTATACTTCAGGCATACCGAAGCCTGGAGGAGCGCTCATGGCAAAGGCGGCGACGAAGATCGCCATCAGCGTACCGGCTGAACTCTATCGCGCCGTCGAAAAAGCCCGGCGCACCACGGGACTCAGCCGCAGCGCCGTCGTTCAACGGGCACTCCGCCTTTGGCTGGAGCGTAGCGTGCACGAGGCGGCCGTGCGGGAATACGTGGCCGGCTATCGGGCTCGCCCCGAAGGCCCTCGCGACGTGAAGGCGGCCGAGGCGGCGGCCGTCCGGCTGCTTGCCGGCGACGCCTGGTAGATGCGGCGTGGTGAGGTCTGGTGGGCGGAGCTCCCGGCACCGGCTGGGCGCCGCCCCGTCCTCCTGTTGTCGCGCGACGAGGCCTATCTCGTCAGGGAGCTCGTGACGGTCGCGCCGCTGACGACGCGGGTCCGAAAAATCCCGAGCGAGGTGCCGCTGAGTCGCGACGACGGCGTGCCGAAGACGTGCGTGGTGAGCCTCGACACCATCACCACGATTCCACGCCGGGCGTTGACGGTTCGTCTGACGGCGCTCTCGCCGATCAAGCTCGCCGCGGTCGATCGCGCCGTTCGCTTCGCCCTCGGTCTGGGCGAGCCCGCCGCGCGCTGAGCGCGTGCCCACTCGCGCGTAATACGGGTAATAGAGGAGCGCCACGGCTTCGCCGGGGCGCTCCGAACGTCTGGGGTTTGGGGGCCATTTCGGGGCCCCCATATTCAGAAGGGGGCGGCGTCCTCGAGACGGCGGAGGAGCTCGCGGGCGTGGCCGGTGAAGGCCCCGCGCTCGGCGGCGGCGATCGGCTCGCCCGGGATGAACTTCTCGCCGAGCGGATTGACGAAGCGCCCGTTCTTCGCGACGCGATAGTCGAGGTGGGGGCCCGTCGCGAGCCCGGTGGCGCCCACGTAGCCGATCACCTGGCGCTGCATGACGCGCCCGCCGGGGCGGATGCCGGGGCCCAGGCGCGAGAGGTGGTTGTACATCGTCTCGTAGCCCGAGCGGTGCCGGAGCGTCACCGAGATGCCGTTGCCGCCGGCCCAGCCCGCGGCGCCGATGCGGCCGTCCGCGACCGCGCGCACCGGCGTGCCCGTCGGCGCGCCGTAGTCGATGGCGAGGTGCGGGCGCACGCCGCCGAGGATCGGATGCGGGCGCGCCCAGGTGAAGCGGGAGGTGATGCGGGTGAACTCGAGCGGCGATTTCAGGAAGCTCTTGCGGAGCGAGCGACCGTCGGGATCGTAGAACGCCCGGCGGCCGTCGGCGGCGCGCTCGAAGCGGACGCCGGTCAGCACGCGGCCGTCGCTCACGTACTGGGCGACGAGGATGCGTCCGTAGTCGACGAACGTGTCGTTGGCGAAGCGCGTCTCGACGAGCAGGCGGAAGCGGTCGCCCGCGCGGGTGTCGGCGGTGAAATCGAAGTCGGACTCGAAGATCTCCGCGAGGTCCACCGCGAGCTGCGCGGCGCCGCCCGCCTGCTCCACGGCCTCGAAGAGCGAGCGCGTCACATCCCCCGCCACGACGTCCACGCGCACGTCGGGCCGCGTCTCGGCGCGGCGCACCTCCCAGCCGCCGTCGGTCGGGATCACCGCGTAGCCGAGCCACGGGCTCGGCTCGTAGCGCAGCGCGACCGGACGGCCGTCGAGGGTCCACGTGACTTCCAGCGTGTGACGCGGCGAGAGCTTCCTGAGATTGGCGCCGCTCGCGGCCAGCGCGGCCGCGATGCCGGCGCTGGTGTCGCGCTGCATCCCCCCACGCTCGAGCGCGCGCACCAGCGTGTCGCCCCTCCGCACGTCCACCGCTTTCACGCGCGTGCCGGGCGTCGGCATGGGCGGCTCGGCGACGATGGTCGCCGGCGGTGCGACGGCGGGAACGACCGGGAAGCGCGAGAGCCAGCCGCCGCGATAGAGGACAGCACCGGCGCCCAGCTCGATGGCCAGCAACGTGAGCAGCACGATGCGACGTCGCATCCCATCCACTATAACCGGCGGGCCACCTCGGCAAACTCTTGAATGTTCAAGGTTTCCGCCCGGCGCCCGGGGTCGACCCCAGCACTGGTGGCGGCCTCCCGGGTGGCCCCCACGGACAGACCCAGGCCGGCCGCCAGGGCGTTGGCGAGGGTCTTCCGGCGCTGGGCGAAGGCGGCCCGCACGACGGCCTCGAAGCGCTGCTCGTCCTCGAGGTCGACCCGCGGGGCCGGAAGGGGGCGCAGGCGCAGGACGGCGGACTCGACCTTCGGCGGCGGACGGAACGCGCCGGGCGGCACGCGCAGCGCGAGCTCCACGCGCCAGTGCAGCTGCACGTGGACCGAGAGGCTGCCGTAGGTCTTGCTGCCGGGCGCCGCCGCCACGCGCTCGGCGACCTCGCGCTGGAGCATGAGCGCCATCGCGTCGATCGCGCGCGGCGCGCGCACGAGGGCGCCGAGGATCGTGGTGCCGACGCTGTACGGCAGATTGCCGACCACGAGCGCGCGGCCCCCGGCGGGGCGCGCGAGCGAGGTCCAGTCCCACGCGCGCGCGTCGGCGGCGAGCACCTCGATGGCGGGGAACGCGACGCGGAGCCGCTCGATCAGCACGCGGTCGACCTCCAGCGCCAGCACGCGGCCGGCGCGGCGCGCCAGCTCGCCGGTCAGCGCCCCCTGCCCGGGCCCGATCTCGACCGCGAGGTCGGCGGGGGTCGGCGCGACGAGGTCCACGATCGCGCGCGCCATGCCCGCATCGCGCAGGAAGTGCTGGCCGAGCGCGTGACGCTTACCGCCCGGCACGCGCGGACCGATGGCGGTTCCACCGACGGCCGGTGACGGCGCCCGCCAGCCCGAACACCCCGTAGATCGCCACGACAGCAACGATGGTCAGCATTATCTGGATGACGGCCGATGATCCGTCACCGAGATCTCTACGGCCCGGGCCGATCCACCGCGAGATCGCCCATCCGAGGGTGCTGTCGACGGCTCCGACCCCTGCCGTGAGCACTGACGCGCGTCCCGGAGCTTCCGATCGACCGAGGACGACTCCAATCACGAACGGAATCACGAAGGCTGCGATCGTCAGAACGACGTCCAAGATCGGGCGTAACCCGGGCACTCCTCGATAGACGAGCGGCCACATCACGTCGTAGACGAGGATGCCCGCTGCCGCCGTGCCCGCAACGGCGGCCGTTCTCACGCCGAATGTGCAGACCGACGCGCCGCCAGATCCGCCAACAGCGCCGCGTACACCTCGCGCGTGCGCGCCTCGGTGGCCGCGCGGTCGCCGGTGTTGTCGATGACGTGGTCGGCGAGCTTGGCCTTCTCGGCGAGCGGCATCTGGCTGGCGATGCGACGCTCACCGTCGGCGGCGTCGGCGTCGCGCGCCACGAGGCGGGCGCGCTGGGTGGCCTCGTCCGTCACCACGACGATCAACCGGTCCATGTGTGTGTAGCCGCCGGACTCGATCATCACGGGGGCGTCGAAGACGACGATCCCCTCGAAGCCCTCGCGCGCGAGCGCGTCGAGCCGCGCGTTGAACCGTTCGCGGATCGCGGGGTGCAGGATCGCCTCCAGCCGCTTGCGGCGGGCGGGGTCGGCGAAGACGATCGCGGCGAGCTTCTTTCGGTCCAGGGCGCCGTCGGGCTGGAGCACGTCGCCGAACTCCCGCACCACCTCGGCCAGCGCGGGCTCGCCCGGCGCCACGACCTCGCGCGCCAGCTGGTCGGCGTCGATGAGGACGCAGCCCAGGCGCGTCAGGATCTCGGAGACCGTGCTCTTGCCGGTGGCGATGCCGCCGGTGAGGCCGACGAGCAGGAAGCGCCGCGGGGGCGCCGTCACACCTGCGACCAGTCGTCGCCGGACTTGACGTCCACCACGATGGGCACGTCGAGCGGCAGCGCCGCCTCCATGATCTCGCGCGCGAGCGCCTCGACCGCCGGCACCTCCGCGCGCGGCGCCTCGAAGAGCAGCTCGTCGTGCACCTGGAGCAGCATCCGCGCCTTCAGCCCGCGCTCGACGAGGGCGGCGCGGATGCGCACCATCGCGGTCTTGATCATGTCGCTCGCCGTCCCCTGCACCGGCGCGTTCATGGCCATGCGCTCGGCGGCGTTGCGCGCCACGGGGTTGCCGGAGCGCAGATCGGGCAGGTAGCGGCGGCGGCCGAGGAGCGTCGACACGTAGCCGCGATCGCGCCCCTCGACCAGCGTCCGGTCGATGAAGGCGCGCACGCGCGGGTGCATCGCGAAATAATCGCTGATGTACTTCTGCGCTTCCTTCTGGTCGATCTTGGTCGCCTGCGACAGGCCGAAGGCCGACACGCCGTACAGGATCGCGAAGTTCGCGCTCTTGGCGATCGTGCGCTGCAGCGACGTGACCTCGCCCGGGGCCACCTTGAAGACCTCCGAGGCCGTGCGCCGGTGGATGTCCTCGCCGCGCCGGAACGACTCGATGATCGCCGGCTCGGCCGACATGTGGGCGAGGATGCGCAGCTCGATCTGCGAGTAGTCGGCGGCGACGAACGTCCAGCCCTGGGCCGGGATGAAGGCGGCGCGGATCCGCCGGCCCAGCTCCGTGCGGATCGGGATGTTCATGAGGTTCGGATCCTGCGACGATAGCCGCCCCGTCGAGGCCACGAGCTGGTTGAACGTCGTGTGGATGCGCCCGGTCGCGGGATTGACGAGCCCGGGCAGCGTGTCCGCGTAGGTGCCCTTGAGCTTGGCGAGGCTGCGATGCTCGAGGATCTTGCCGGGCAGCGCGTGGCCGAGCGCCAGCTCGCTCAGCACGTCGGCGTCCGTCGAGGGCCCGGTCTTCGTGCGTCTCAAGATCGGCAGCTTGAGCTTCTCGAAGAGGATCTGCGCGAGCTGCTTGGGCGAGGCGATCGTGAACTCCTCGCCGGCCAGCGCGTAGATCTCGCGCGTGAGGTTGTCGAGGTCGCGCTCGAGCTCCTTGGCGAAGGCCTCGAGCCGGGACGGATCCACGCGGATGCCCGTCCGCTCCATCTCGGCGAGCACCGGCACCAGCGGCCGCTCGATCTCCTCGTAGATGTGCATGAGCCCGCGCTCCTGCAGATCGTTGCGCGCATGCTCCCAGAAGCGCGCGAGCCAGCGCGCGCGGTCGCCGAGCACGCGCGGCAGGTCGTTCGGCGCCACATTGAGCAGCGCCGGCGGACACTCGCCGAACGCCTCCATGCAGACCTCGTCGAGCTTGTACGTCGCGCGCGCCGGGTTGAGCAGGTACGCGGCCACGGCGCTGTCGTCCACGACGGGCAGCGGCGTGCGCGCGTCGAGCCACGCCGCGAGCAGCGGCTTGGCGTCGTGGGCCACCAGAGGGTGGCCGCCGAAGACGGGCGCGCCAGCCGCGAACAGGTCGCCCCATGCCTCGCCGCCCAGCGCCACGCCGGCCGCGCCCGCGTCAGGCTGGAACACGCCGAGCCCGTCGATGCGCGGCGTCGGCGGGCGCGGATCGCCCGCCCAGTCGAGGAGCACCGGCGCGCCGGCCGGCACGTGCGCGACCCAGTCGGCGAGCGCACGGGGCGCGGGCAGCACCGTCACGGGGCCGGCATCGGCGGCCGGCGCGGCCGCCGGCAGCTCCTTCACGAGCCGCGTGAACTCGAGCTCCAGCCACAGTCCGCGCAGCTGCGGCCAGTCGGGCTCTCCACGCCGGTACGCGTCGAGGTCGAAGACGATCGGCACCTCGCGGTTGAGCACGACCAGCTCGCGCGAGAGCAGGGCGTGCTTGCGCCCGACGGCGAGCGTCTCGCGGAGCTTGCCGGGAATGAGCGTGAGGTTGTCGTACAGGCGCGCGACGGAGCCGTATTGGCCGATGAGCTTCACGGCCGTCTTCTCGCCGACGCCTTTCACGCCGGGCACGTTGTCGATCGAGTCGCCCATGAGCGCCATCACGTCCGGGATCTGGTCCGGACCCACGCCCCAGCGCTCGCGCACCTTCGCCTCGTCGTAGACGATCTTCTCGCCCGTGCGCCCGACCACCGAGAGCACGCGCACGCGCGGACCGACGAGCTGGAGGAGGTCCTTGTCGCCCGTCACCAGCACAACGTCGAGGTCGGTCAGCTTCAGCGCGTGCTCGACGAGCGTGGCCAGAACGTCGTCGGCCTCGTAACCCGGCACCTCGAGCACCGGCGTGCGCAGGGCGTCGAAGAGGCGGCGGATGTACGGGAGCTGGCGCGCGAGGTCGCTGGGCATCGACGTCCGCGTCGCCTTGTACTCCGCGAACAGCTTGTCGCGAAACGTCGGCCCGGGCGGATCGAGCGCGATGGCCAGGTACTCGGGCTGCTCCTCTCGGATCAGCTTCCAGAGCATGGTCGACAGGATCAGGATGGCGTGGGTCGGCTGGCCACGCGACGTCGAGAGGTACTCCATCGCATGGTAGGCGCGGAAGATGTTCGAGTGCCCGTCGACGACGTACAGCGCCGGGCGCCGGCTCACGCGAAGACCTCGGTGTACGCCGCCCGCACCGCCTCGGTGTGCTCGCGGTAGGCGGCGAGGAAGGCCTCGCGCGACGAAAAGCCGAGGGCGGCGGCCACCCGCGCGGGCATCGGCCCCGCCAGCTCGAGGGTGTCGGTGGGGCGCGCGCCGAGCAGCCGCAGCGCCGTCGAGGCGCGGCGCAGGAAGCGATAGCGCGCTGCCAGCGCGTCGGCCGCCGGCAGGGCCCCGAGGCGGCCGAGCGCCGCCAGCGCCGCCGTCGTCGACGGGGTGCGGACCTCGGGGTGCGCGGCGCCGTGAACGAGCTGCAGGGCCTGCGCGAGGAACTCGACGTCCCCGAGCCCGCCGCGGCCCAGCTTCACGTGCCACCGCCCCCGCGTCTCCTTGCCCAGCTCGACCTCCATGCGCCGGCGCACGTCGCGGATCTCCTTGAGCGCCCCCGCCGGCAGCGGCGCGCCGTAGACGAGCCGACGGAGCGTGGCGCGCACCCGCCGCGCCAGGGCCCGATCGCCCAGGAGCAGCCGCGCGCGCGTCAGGCTCTGCCGCTCCCAGAGGTCCCCGTGCTCCTCATAGTACCGTTCGAGCGCGTCGACGCCCGCGGCGAAGCCGCTGCCCTTGCTGCCGGGGCGCAGACGCAGGTCCACCGCGAAGGCGATGCCGGCCGGCGTGATGTCGCCCAGGGCGCTCGCCAGCCGCTCGACGGCGCCGCTGTAGAACGTGTGCGCGTCCACGCGCTCCCCGCCGTCGGTCTCGCCGTCCGTCGTGTCGGCATCGGCGCGGCCGAACGTCACGAAGATGTCGAGGTCGGAGCCGGTCGTCAGCTCGCGTCCGCCGAGCTTGCCGAGGCCGACGACGACGGCGGGGATGAACCGGCCGCGCGCGTCGCGCGGCACGCCGTAGCGCTCGACCTGCGCGCCCAGCGCCATCAGCCAGCCGGCGGCCAGGCTGGCCTCGGCCAGCGCGGTCATCTCACGCGAGTAGCGATCGACGTCCGTGACGCCGAACAGGTAGCGCCACACCACGGTCAATTCCTGCGCCTGCTTGATCCGTCGCAGCCGGTCGCGCCGCTCCGCCGCGCCGAGCCCCGGCGCGAACACCGGCGCGAGCGCCGCACGAAAGTCGGCGCGCGTGCGCCGGCCCTCCAGCACGCTCCGGTCGGCGAGCGACGAGAGCAGCTCGGGCTGAGCGACCAGCAGCTGCGCCAGGAGGTCGCCGCCGGCGCAGAGCCTCACGAGCCCGGCGAGCAGCTCGGGCCGGGCGGCGAGCAGCTCGACGTAGCCCGCGCGCGGCCCGGCGGCGGCGAGGAACCGCTCGAACTGGTTGAGCGCCTCGTCGGGATCGGGGCTCTTCCAGCACGCGTCGAGCAGCACCGGCTGCAGGCGCGTCAGGGCCGCCCGGAGCGCGCCGGGGTACGGCACCAGCGGCCGGCCCTCGACGATCATCCGGAGGTTCTGGAGCGCGCGCTCGGGATCGGAAAACCCGGTGGCGGCCAGCGCGATGCGGCTCGGCAGTCGTGGGCGCGCGGCAACGGCCGCCGGGCGCTCGCCGAAGAACTCGCGGAACGCGCGGTGGACGTCGCGGGTGACGGCGCGATGCTCGGCCGTGAAGCGGCGCGCGGCGACGCGCGGCGGGGCGTCGATGCCGACGCGGCGCGCGAGCCGGCCGAGCTCGAGCGGATCGTCCGGCAGGGTGTGAGTCTGGAACTCGTGCAGGATCTGCAGCCGGTGCTCGACCGTGCGCAGATGCACGAGCGCGTGCGAGAGCCGGCGCCCGAGGTCCGGGGCGAGGTACCCCCGCTCGGTGAGCCGGAAGAGCGCCTTGAGCGAGTTGCGCTCGCGCAGCCAGGGATCGTCGCCGCCGTAGAGGAGCTGGAGCGCCTGCGCGAGGAACTCGATCTCCCGGATGCCGCCGCGCCCGAGCTTGACGTTGCGCGCGAACGCCTCGGCGTGACGACCGCGCAGCGCGCGGTCGATCTCCCGCTTCATGCCGCGGATCGCGGGCAGCACGCGCTCGTCGAGGCCGGGCCGATAGACGATCTCGCGCACGAAGTCCATGAAGCGCGCCCCGACCCCGGGATCGCCCGCGCCGACGCGCGCCTTGAGCAGCGCCTGCCGCTCCCACAGCTCGGCGCGCTCGCGGTGGTAGGCGCGGTAGGCGTCGAGCGACATCGCGACCGGCCCCATCCGGCCCTCGGGGCGCAGCCGCAGATCGACGCGGAAGGCGTAGCCTTCCTCGGTGACCTCCTCGATCATCGCCACGAGGTCGCGGCACACGCGCGCGAAGAACGTGCCGTTCTCGAGCCGGCCCTCCGGCCCGCCCGCGGTCTCGCCCTCGGCGCCGTAGACGAACATGAGGTCGATGTCCGACGAGTAGTTCAGCTCCTCGCCGCCGAGCTTGCCCATGCCGACCACGGCGAGCCCCGTCTCGCGGCCGCCGGCGTCGAGCGGCGCGCCGAACCGCGCGCGCGCGTCGGCCAGCGCGTCGGCGTGCGCTTGCCCCAGGCACGCGTCGGCCAGCCGCGAGAGCTCCTCGGTCGTCACGGCCAGGTCCGCGTCGCCGAGCAGGTCGCGGGCGCCGATACGGAGGAGCTGGCGGTACTTGAAGCGGCGCAGCGCGTTCAGGCGCGCCTCGCGCGTGGAGAACGGCCGCACCGCCTGCGCGACGTCCTCGGCGAACTCCTCGGCCAGCCACGGGCGCATGGTGCGCGGCTCGAGCAGCCAGGCCAGCGTGCTCGGGCGCCGGCGCAGGACGTCGGCGAGGAACTGGCTCGCGCCGCCGACGCGCGCCAGCAGCGGGGCGGCGCCCGGATGCTCGGCGAGCGTGCCGAAGAGGACGGCGCGGTCGACGGCGGCGGCGTAGCGCTCCAGGTTGTTGAGCGCCATGTCGGGATCGGGCGCGGCGGCAAGCTCCGACAACAGTCGCGGGAGGGCGGGACCGAGCAGCTCGGCGTCGCGGGGCGTCGGCGTCAGGGCTTCGAGATTCGCGACGGCCGCCGCGGGGTCGGCGAAGCCGGCCCCGCGCAGCATCCGCGCGAGGTCACCGGGACCACCGAAGAGACCGTGCGCGATGACTAGACGGCCTGCTCGCCCGTCTCGCCCGTGCGGATGCGGATGGACTGGCCGATCGGCAGCACGAACACCTTGCCGTCGCCGATGGAGCCGGTCTTGGCGGCGCCGACGATGGTGGCCGTGACCTTCTCCACGAGGTGGTCGGGGACGACGACCTCGATCTTGACCTTGGGCAGGAAGTCCACGGTGTACTCCGAGCCGCGGTACAGCTCGGTGTGGCCCTTCTGACGCCCGAAGCCCCGCACCTCGGTGACGGTCATGCCGATCACGCCGATCTCCGTGAGCGCCTCCTTCACGTCGTCGAGCTTGAAGGGCTTGATGATCGCCTCGATCTTCTTCATGGCGTCACACCTCGTCGAGGATGGGCAGCATCAGGGCCGAGACGTGGCTGCTGATGCGCTTGAGGTTCGTGAGAACGTCGAGGTGGATCTCGGACGTCTCGATCGACTCCGCGAGGCCGGCGCGCAGGCGGCCGATGTGGGACTCGCGCAGCTCGCGCTCGCGCATGCGCATGAAGGGCCGCTGGTCGAGCACCTCCTGCGCGAGGGTCTTGTCGTTGGCCGCGAAGGCGGCGATCGCGCGCTCGAGGTTCTTGGACACGAGACCGTGGAACTCGAGGATCTCGGTCCAGCCGGACTCCGAGAAGCGGCGCGCCTGGTAGAGCTTCTTGCGCGCCAGCTCCATGAGGTTCTTGTCGACGATGTCGCCGATGTTCTCGAGGTTGCCGATGAAGGAGATGAGGCCGATCTCCTTGCGCGAGAGCTCGGGGCCCATCGCCTCGCGCCCGAGGCGGGCCAGGAAGAGCTTGATCTCGCGCTCGAGGAAGTCGACCTGATCGTCGCGCTGCTCGACCTCCTCGAGCAGCGCCTGGTTATCGGTGCGAAAGACGGCCACGGTGTCGCGCAGCATGATCTGCACCACGTCGGCCATGCGCAGCGCCTCGCGCGTGGCCTGGCCGAGCGCGAGCGAGGGCTGGTCCAGCGCGCGCTCGTCGAGGTAGCGCGTGCGGAACGGCGTGTCGCCCGTCTGATCGTCGGGCACGATCGCCTCGATCGCGCGCGCGGCCAGCGGCGTGAACGGCAGGAAGAGCAGGCTGATGCCGAGGTTGAAGAACGTGTGGGCGTTGGCGATCTGCCGCGCGGGATCGGCGGCGCTGGCCGCGACCATCGCCGTGAAGGGGCCGATGAACGGCAGCATGAGGGCAGCCCCCAGCAGCTTGAAGGCGATGTGCGCGACCGCCACGCGCTTGGCCTCCGCCGTCGCGCCCATGGACGCGGTGAGGGCCGTCGCGCAGGTGCCGATGTTCGCGCCGAGCACGATGGCCACCGCGCCGTTGAGGCCGATCAGCCCCTGGCTGGCCAGCGCGAGCGCCACGCCGAGGGTGGCCGCCGAGGACGCCACGAGCGCGCTGAACACGGCCGCCACGAGGATCGCCATCGTCGTGTTGCCGGCCACCGCCTCGATCAGCTCCATGGCCAGCCGGTTGTCCCGCAGCGGCGCCACCCCCTCGAGGATCACCTTGAGGCCGAGGAACACGAGCCCGAGCCCGAGGATGGCCTGACCCACGTCCTTGAGCGCGCGTCGCCCGGCCAGGAAGGTGATCGTGAAGCCGAGGCCGACGAGCAGCAGCGCGTAGTCCGTCACCTTGAACGCGATCAGCTGGACGGTGAACGTGGTGCCGATGTCGGCGCCGAGGATGATGCCGAGCGTCTGGCGGAAGGTCATCAGCCCGGCCGAGACGAAGCCGATGAGCATCAGCGTCGTGGCCGCCGAGGACTGGATGATCGCGGTCACGGCCGCGCCGGAGGCGACGGCGATCGGCCGGTGGCGCGCCATGCCCGTGAGCAGCGAGCGCAGGCGGCCGCCCGCCGCGCGCTGCAGGCTGTCGCCGCTCAGGCGGATGCCGTAGAGCAGCAGCGCGAGGCCGCCGAAGAGCGCGACGACGACGGCGGTCACGGCGCGAGCTCGTCGGACGGCGCCGGTGCGGGTCCCGCCGCGGCGGGCGCCCCGGCGGCGAGGGAGGCGCGGACGTGGGGGGCGGGGGCGAGCGCCCCCGGCAGGTGCGCGGTGTCGTTCAGCGACACGAGCCGCGGCGGCCGCACGACGGTCAGCGAGGCGTTGTCGACGCGCAGCCGCCAGAGCGAGTTGAACGAGCAGCCGAG
>WNEV01000041.1_pt1 | contig 111142 bp, 103 predicted proteins | sample 5399861 | NCBI WGS metagenome assembly WNEV01 (sample SAMN13153335, study PRJNA577476) | soil metagenome | isolation source: 40 cm grassland meadow soil 2 days after 3rd rain plot 2 | place: USA:California | collected 2015-11-11 | reverse complement strand
CCGGCGTCGGGGGGCGCCCTCCAGATCGCCGCGGTGCTCTCGATCTGCACGTACCTCCTGCCCGACGTGCTCAAGCGCTTCCAGGCCGCGTACCCCAAGGTCCTCATCACCGTCCGGTCGGGGCACTCGAAGGAGATCCTCGAGATGGTGCTGCGCGGCGAGGCGGAGATCGGGCTGGCGCGCTCCCTGCGGCACCCCGAGGTCGAGACGCTCTCCCTTCGGGACGACCCGCTCGTCCTGGTCGCGCGCCCGGCCGCCTGGCCGGAACGGGAGCGGCGGGCGCGCCTCGAGGAGGTGGCGGACCGACCCCTCGTTTTCTTCGACCGCGGCTCGAGCGACTGGACGCTCACCCACGGCCTCTTCCGCCGCGCCGGGCTCGTCCCCAACGTGGCGCTCGAGGTCGAGACGATCGAGACCGCGAAGCGGATGGTCGAGCGCGGCGTCGGCTTCGCGTTCCTCCCGCACCTCGCCGTCGGGCGGGAGCTCCGCCGACGCACGCTGGCGGCGATCGAGATCGTGGACGCCGAGCCGATCAGCCGGAGTCTCGACGTGATCCACCCGCGCGCGCGGCCGCTTTCCGGCGAGGCGCGGGCGCTGCTGGGCGTGCTGCGATCGGCGCTGTCGGCGGTCGGAGGACGGGTGAGCGCCAGACGACGCGCACGCGCGGGTCGAGCCTGACTGATCGGCTCGGCGCCCGCTCAGGAGAACTTGATCTGGACCGTCCCCTCGTACCTGCCGCCGGTCGTGTCGAGGAACTCGACCTTCAGCGGCCCGGGATCCGCCGCCCTGAGGGCGAAGGAGAAGAAGGGGTTCTCGCTCACGCTCTGGGTGGTGTCGAACGTGACGATCGTCTTGCCGAGGTACGTCACGACCACCCTGTGGATGTAGTTGTACGTCTTCGGGATGATCTTGCCCTGCGCGTCGCGCTCGATCCGCTCCATCGGATGGATCACGAGCGTGCGGACCTGCACGACGTCGCCGGGGACGATGCGCGACGGAATCCTGATCCGGACCTTGCCGAGGTCCGACATCCCGTCTAGCCCCCGCACCCGCCTACCGTGACCTTGACTTCGCGCGCGACCTGCCAGAGGGTGCCGTCGCTCTGCTCGACGATGGCGCGGACGTCGCCCGTCTCACCGAGCCGGACGTTCTCGCCCATGAACGCCTGCCCCGCCGCAGGCGTGAGTGTGACCCGCGTCACGACGGGAATCCGGTTCTTGTCCGCCACGATGTAGATGTGCTTGACGTAGCTCGTCGGCGTCATCGGCGAGTCCACACGCACCGACACGGGGACGACGGCGCCGTTCTCGGCGATGAGCGGGGTGTCGAGCTTGATCAGGCCCGCGCCGTCCCGGATCGGCCGGCTCCCGAACACCCGCTTCAGCGCCTCGTCGACGCTCTCGTGGAGCCCGAGCTGTTGCGCGCGGGCGGGCCGGGGCGCGGTGAGAACACCGCTCGCCGCGGCGACGCCGATCGCGCCGAGCGTCTCGAGCATTCGCCGTCGCGTCACGGTGGGGGATGACCGCATGACGGTCCTACTCTACACCCGGAGCGCCGCCGAGCGTGTAGGCGGTGGGATCCGGCTTGAACGCCCGGGGCAGCCAGAGCGGGCGACGGAGGTTGCCCGGTCCCGGCGCGGGCCGCGCGAGCCGGAGCCACTCGCGGTAGACCTCGAAGGACCGGTTGGTGTCGACGACGATGTCCCCGTAGCGATCGTCCGGGCCCGCCTTCGCGACCGTCACCTTCTGGTGCCAACAGTGCTGGCCGCTCACGGGATCGGGCTGCACCGGGAAGGTCAGGTTCTGGTGGACGCCCGCGTCCTGCCACCAGATCCGCGCGGAGTCAGGATCGTCGCTCGCGAACGGTCGCACGCCCTCGAGCTGGCGCATCCGCCACTGCCCGCGCTCGACCTGCTGGAGCTCGACGAGCGCGGTGGACCACCGCTCGCCACCCGCCGCGCGATGAAGCCGCCAGCGCCCCAGGTGGTGCGAGCACGCGATCACACCCGGGTGAATCGCCTCCGTCACCCAGGCGCGATCGACGAAGTGACCGATCGCCGTCGTGACCCGGAGGAGCTCGCCCGTCGTGACGCCGAGCCGGGCCCCGTCCTCTGGATGGAGCCACAGCGGGTTCGCGTGCGAGATCTCGGAGAGCCATTTCGAGTTGCCCGAGCGCGTGTGGATGAGCGTCGGGAGGCGGAAGGTCGGCAGGAGCACCATCTCGCCCCTGGCGCGATCGATCTTCGACCAGTGCACGTGGCTCCGGATGTAGCTCGGCACGGCCTCCGCGGGCCACTTCCACTCCTTGAGCGTCCGTGAGAAGAACTCGAGCTTCCGCGACGGCGTCGGAAAGCCGAGCCGCGCGACGCCGTCCACCTCGAGGCCGACCGCTTGGCCGTCCCTGACGACCACCTTCGTGACCGGATCCACGCGGGCGCCGTCGAGCTCGCGGGCCGCGAGCGGCTGCTCGTGGGTGCGGTAGACCTCATCCTCGACGAGGAACGCCCCGTATTTCCGCATATAGGCGAGCGGCGTCAGCCCCTCGCGCGCCGCCGCGTCGGGGAGGCCGGGGACGCTCCGCTCGAAGATCCAGCGGTAGACCTCCTCGACCCGGAGCTTCTGGCCCGGGCGATAGGGCGACTCGAAGTACTTCCGCACGCCGAGGCTCCCGTCGGGATCGATCCGCCACGAGAGCTCGATCCAGAACTCGTCCTCCTCCCACACCTGCCCGAGTCCGGCCGCCTCGTGGGCCTGCCAGGTGAGGTCGAAGGTCCGGCCCTGCCGCTCGAGCATCACGCGCAGCACGGGCTGGCGGAAGCCGATCCAGCGGGCCGCATGGGTCTCCTGCGACATGAGGTCGTGGCGCTCCGAGGCGTGCCCCATCGGCAATACAAAATCGGCGAACCACGCGGTTTCACTCCAGATCGGCGTGAGACACGCATGCCGCTCGATCTTCGCCTCGTCGGTCAGCATCTCGACCCACGACATGCCGTCGGGGTTCGTCCACACGGGGTTGTAGACGCGGGTGAAGTACATCGCGAGCTTCCCGCGACCCTCCTTCAAGAAGTGCGGCAGGAGGTAGCTCATCTCGAAGAACGCGAGCGGGTACTCGCGCGGCATCAGGAGCTCGCTCCACACGCGGGCGGGGGGCGGCATGAGCGGCGGCGCGGGCACGGCCTTGTGCCAGGCGCCGGGCGCGGTGCCGCCGGGCGTGGCGACCGCCCCCATGAGCACCACGATCAGCTCGAGCGCCCGCGCCACCTGCCAGCCGCCGAGGTTGCCGGCCGCGGCGTTGCGCCAGACGTGGGTCGCCAGCGCCGCGCCCGCGCGACCGATGGCACGCGCGACCTCCACGATCGTCGCCGCGGGAACCCCGCTCTCGTTCTCGGCGAACTCGGGCGTGTAGCGTGCGTAGAGGTCGTCGAGGGATCGTTCGAAGGTCTCGAAGCTCACGGGCAGATCCCGCCGCTCCTCGCGGAGGTACTCCTCCCAGTTCACCCAGCGGCGCACGAAGTCCCGGTCCCAGAGCCGCTCGCGGATGAGGACGCTCGCCATCGCGAGCAGCAGCGCCGCCTCGGAGCCGGGCCAGGGCGCGAGCCACCAGTCCGCCATCGACGCGGTGTTCGACAGCCGCGAGTCGATGACGCACACCTTCGCCCCGCGCTCCTTGGCCTCCATGATTCGCTGAGCGTGGGGGTTGAAGTAGTGGCCCGTCTCGAGGTGCGAGGAGAGCAGCAGGATGAACCGCGCGTTGGCGTGATCGGGCGAGGGCCGGTCCATGCCGTGCCAGAAGGCGTAGCCCGCGCGGGCGCTCGAGGAGCACACGTTGGTGTGGCTGTTGTGGCCGTCGATCCCCCAGGCGTGGAAGACGCGCTGGAGATAGACGAGCTCGTGGCCCGCGCGGCCGAGGTGGTACATGATCTCCGTGTGCCGGCCCTCGACGAGCGCCTTCCGGATCCGGCCACCGAGGTCGTCGAGCACCTCGTCCCAGCTCACGCGCTCCCACTGCCCGCCGCCGCGGGGCCCGACCCGGCGCAGCGGATAGCGGATCCGCTCGGGGTCGGTGACCTGGTTGAGCGTCGCCGGTCCCTTCGCGCAGTTGCGTCCGCGGCTTCCCGGATGCACGGGGTTGCCCTCGAACTTCTGGATCGCCAGCGTCTTCGGATCCACGTACGCCAGGAGGCCGCACGCCGCCTCGCAGTTGAAGCAGATCGTGGGGATCAGCGCGTAGTGGCGCGGGCGCTTCCGCGGCCACGCGGTGGGATCGTACTCCACCCAGTCGTCCCAGCGCTCGACGGGCGGGTAGCTCCTGAGACCGCCGGCGGGCGGCGCGAGCTCACGGGCCACGGGGTGCAAGGGCTCGGGGGCGCGCGGCTCCCGCTCGCTCACGACAGCGGCACCGACTGCCCGGCCTTCACCCATAGGTCCTCGTAGACCCAGAGGCCGACGAGGGCGAGCACCCCGCCGAACGCCGCCGAGTACGGGTTGGGCCAGATCAGGACGACCGGAAGCGCGGTGCCGGCCGCGACGACGCCGCCCCAGAAGGGCGTCTTCCACGCGCCGCGCGTGATGAGCGCCGCGGCGCGGGCGGCGTCGCGGTTCGCGTGGGGCACGAGGAGCTCGGCCAAGACCACGAGCCCGTGGCCGAGGAGCGCCGCCGCCATCACCGCGCTGAGCGTCCAGAGGGCCCCGATCTCCCCGGCGCTGACGAAGCCGACGATGAGGAGCGACGCGCTGCCCGCGACCACGGCGGCGAGGAGGAGCTGCGGCAGGAGGAGCGCGCTCTGCCAGAAGTCGCGCCCCTCCGCCTGCCCGAAGAGGAAGGCGCTGTAGCCCGCCGACGCTCCCGCCAGAACGAGGGCCGGCAGCGCCAGGAAGGGAACGATCTCGCCGCGGCCCAGGAGCGCGCTCCCGAGCCACAGGAGGGCGACGCCGCCGTAGGCGACGAGGACCCACGCGCCCCAGACCAGCCACGATCGGTGGTTCGACCGGAAGAGGATGTAGTGGAAGCGCTCGGGGCGCTTGAGGTCGAGCACGAGGAAGGCCGTCGTCGCGAGAAGGAAGAGGAGCGCGAGGGCCGGTGCCCAGACGCCGAGCAGCGCGACCGATGGCGAGGCACCGCCGAGCACCGCGACCGCCGCGATCAGGAGCGGGCCGGCGGCGATCGACTTCGTGAAGAGATACGCCGAGACCTTCCGGCCCCACGGCCGCGGCGCGTGCGGCACGTCGTAGACGGGCCGGGCGAGCGCGCCGTCGCCCTCGTCCGCCTGGACGGCGGCGACCATCCGCACGAGGTCGAGCTCCGCCTCGGGCCGCTCCGCCCAGAGGTAGCGCTCCGTCGTCGACTGGAGCTCGGGCGTGAGGGCCGAGGCGTCGGCGCCGAGGTAGAACACCTTGGGCCGCGTGCCCTGCTCGGCCTTGCGCACCTGCACGGGGGCGCCCGCGACGAGCCGGGCGATCCGCGACGCGGGATCGTCGAGGTCGCCGGCGACGATCGCCTGCTCGGGGCAGACGATCACACACGCGGGTTCGAGCCCCACCTCTATGCGGTGGGCGCAGTAGTGGCACTTCGCGGCGGTCCGGGTGTTCGGGTCGATGTAGAGCGCGTCGTAGGGACACGCCTGCATGCACGCCTTGCAGCCGATGCAGCGATCGCCGTCGAAGTCGACGATGCCGTCGGGGCGCCGATAGAGCGCGACCGTCGGGCAGATCGTCACGCACGGAGCCCGGTCGCAGTGGTTGCAGCGGAGCACCGCGAAGTAGCGCCGGGTGTGCGGGAAGGTCCCCCGCTCCACGTACTTGACCCAGGTGCGGAAGGCGCCGAGCGGCACCTGGTTCTCCTCTTTGCATGCCACGGTGCACGCGTGACAGCCGATGCAGCGGCGCTGGTCGATCACGAAGCCGTAGCGCACGAGACCTCTCGTCGGAGGGGGCGATTTCGCAGGCGCGCCCTAGGGGCGCGACGGCCCCCTCCGAAACCGGGGGAAGCGCTCCCGAGAGGGAGCGAACCCCCAGAATAGGTTGCGCGGGCAAAGCCCGCGCTCGAGCGGCGGGTACTCAGACGCGCTCCTGTCTGGCTAGCGCAGACTCGAGTAGTACGCCGCGAGGTCGGCGATCTGGTCGTCCGGAACCGATTTCATCAGCTCCTTGAGGGCCTTGAGCGTCGGGTCCCCCGGGCTCCGCTGGTCCGCCTTAAAGAGGAGCATCTGGTTCGCGAGATAGCCGGGGGGCTGCCCGCGCAGATCGGGAATGCCCTTCGCGGGATCGCCCTTCCCGGACTCCACGTGGCAGACGACGCACTGCTGGGACGCCACGCGGCCCCGCTCGACGGCGCCGGCGTCGACCTTGACCGCTGTCGGCTGGCGCGACTGGCTCGCGAAGTAGGCGGCGAGATCGTCGATCCCGGCCTCCCGCACGTACTTCGCGTAGGGCTCCATCTCGGGTGACGGTCGCCGGCCCGCGGCGTAGTCCTCGATCGCCTTCTTGAAATACCAGGGCGCGATGCCCGCGATGATCGGCATCGTGTTGGACGGGCTCTGGCCGCCCAGACCGTGACAGGCGCTGCAGGCGAGCGCCTTGGATGCGCCGGGCGCGTCGAGCGGGCCCGCCCCGGCGGGTCCGCTCATGAGCACGCTGAGACCCAGCGGGCCCAGGATGAGGCCAAGAATCGTTCGCATCGGGCGCTCCCTCCTCCAGCCTAGCCGAGAATGTCCTGCCAGATACTCCTGGCCCAGCCGTCCGCATTCTGCGCCCACTGGGCCGACTGGCCGGGGGTGAGCTTCTGCTCGATCTGGACGACCTTGCCGCCCTCGATCTTGTACGCGTTGACGACTGCGATCGCCTCGCGGTCGTTGACCCAGCTGTAGCAGGTGTTGCCCGGCGCCATCGCCGGCGGTTCCTTGCCGTTCAGCAGATGGACGACCGCGACGGCGCAGATCTTGCCCATGGCGTTCGCGATGTTGCCGGACTTGGGCACCGGCAGCCCGATGGTCGAGTCGCCGACGACGTGGACGTTCTTGTGCTTCACCGACTCGTAGGTCAGGTGGTTGACCTCGCACCAGCGCTTGTCCGCTCCGACCAGGTCCGCCTGGGCCGCGATCGTCCCCGCCCGCTGGGGCGGGATCAGGTTGACGACGTCGTACTTCACCCGGTCGCCGAGGTCCGTCGTCACCTCACGGACGGAGGGATCCACCTTCACGACCTTGTTGGACGCGCGGTACTCGAGGTTCGGGTAGTCCTTCCACGCGGCGCGGAAGAGAGCGGCCTTCGAGACGACGTTCTGGTTCGCGTCGAGCACGATGAGCTTCGACTTGGGCTTGTGCGTCTTTAAGTAAAACGCCACTTGACACGCGCGCTCGTACGGGCCGGGCGGGCAGCGGTAGGCGACGGGCGGCACCGTCAGCACGAAGACGCCACCGTCCGGGATGGCCGCGAGCTGTCGGGCGAGCTCGACCGTCTGCGGGCCGGCCTTCCACGCGTGGAGCACGCGGTCCTGGGCCGCGGCGAGCCCGTCGACCTGCTCCCACTGGAACTCGACGCCCGGCGAGACGATGAGCCGGTCATACTGCAAGTACCCGTCGCCGACTCGGACGCGGCCGGTGTCCGGCTCGATCGCACTCGCCGACTCGTGGTAGATCCTGACGCCGTGATTCCGGAGACCGCCGTAGCCGAAGGTGAGGCCGTCGATCGAGCGGACGCCGGAGAGGACCAGGTTGGAGAACGGGCACGACACGAACTGTTTGTTGGGCTCGAGCAGGACGACCTCGATCGACGGGTCGGCCAGCCGCACGTACTTCGCGGCCGTCGCGCCGCCCCAGCCGCCGCCGACCACGACGACCCGGCGGCCCGCTTTGGGCGCGAAGTCGCCCTTGATCGCCGGCGCGCACCCCGCGGCCAGGAACCCGAACCCGGCGCCGGCCGCCGACGTCCTGAGAAACTCCCTGCGCGTCAATCGCGTCATGACACGACCTCCGTTCGCGTCCGTGTTCTCGATGCGCCGCTCACAGCGCGCTGAATCGTCGGTGCTCCTCGTTCCAGGTCGCGCCCAGAGCCCACGCCGCCATCACGAGGACCACGAGGCCGAGGGCCGGGCCCCAACCGATCGCCGACGGCAGGAACACGGCGGCGCCGAGCTCCCGGAGGAGGCCGGTCTGCGCCGCCACGAGGCGCGCCAGCGAACCGCCGAGGGCGAAGCAAGCGATCGCCGCCCAGAGCTTCACCTGGCCCTCGCCCGCGCGCCAGATCGAGCCCGCACCGCAGCCGCCGGCCAGCGTCATCCCAACGCCGAACACGAGGCCCCCGCCGAGCGCCCCCGCCCCCGCGGCGGGGAAGACCCACTCGCCCTTGTCCTTGAGGTCGGTGAACTTGAGAATCGCGAACCCGACCGTGCTGATCACGAGCGCGAGCGCGGCGGCGCGCGTGTGCTCGGCGTCACCGGTCATGAACGGCTCGCGAAACGCGCGCACGAGGCAGAAGCGCGAGCGCTGGAAGATCACGCCGAACGCGACGCCGAAGAGCAGGAAGACGCCCTGCGCCACGTAGCCGCCGCGCGAGTAGACGAACGGCGTCGCGAGCAGGACGATCAGCAGCAGCGCGCCGACCCACGGCTGCCGGCTCGGCCCCGCGGCGGACGACGCCAGGTACACGCGCCCCGTGCCGCCCGACCACTCGGGCCGGTGCTCCGTCTCCCAGACGAGGTAGCGGAGCCCGAGAAACGCGCCCGCGCCGAGACCGAGCATCATGCCGAGGCCCGCGAGCGAGAGCGCGCTCGTCGCCGAGAAAAAGCCCCCGATGTTGCAGCCGAAGGCGAGGACGGCACCGACGCCCATCAGGAGCCCGCCGCAACCACCCTTCAGGAGCTCGCCCCGCGGCGGCACGCGTACCGCGAACTCCCTCGCCAGGAGCGCCGCCACGAGGCCGCCCAGGAGGACGCCCGCGTTCAGCAGCGACCCCGAGTAGAGCCACGGGGCGAGGAGATCGGCGCGGCGCACGACCCCGAGGCCCGTCAGGACCCAGTCGCCCCAGTTCCGCATGCCGTCCGACGCGGTCCACGGCCGGTCAAAGGTGAACAGAAAGACGTTGAGCGTCGCGACGAGGATCGCCGATCCCCAGACGGGCCAGGGACGGCCGAAGAGCACCGCGTACTGCGCCGAGAGCGAGCGGCCCATGCGCCGGCCGTTACTTCGTCCGTTGCACGACGAACCGGAAGACGCCCGCCGACTCCCCCCGCTCCACGATCCGGTGCCCCGACTGCTTCTCGAACGCCTCGAGGTCCACCACCGAGCCTGGGTCGGTCGCCAGCAGCTCGATCGCCGCGCCGGGCGGGACCGTCTTGATCGCCTTCCCGAGCTTCACGACCGGCAGCGGGCAGTCGAGGCCCCGGCAGTCGAGGGTCGTGCGGTCGGGTGGCGGCGGGGGCGGCGGCTCGAGGGTCGTCGAGCCCGCGACGGGGTAGCCCGACTTGACCCACGCCGTCATGCCGCCGGTGACGTTGTACCAGTGCTGGATGCCGTGGCGCTTGAGCGCGCTGATCACCGTGCTCGAGCGGAGCCCGCCCGCGCAGAGCACGGCCTTCGGCCGGTCGAGTGGGACGCGGTCGCGACGGGTCAGGGACTCCATCATCGGCAGATGGAGGGCGCCCTCGATGTGGCCGTCGAGCCACTCGAAGGGCTCGCGGACATCGATCACGGCGAGGTCGCGCCCCTCCTCGAGCCACTCCAGGAGATCGTGCACGGTGATCTGGTCCACGGTCTCGAGGGCCAAGCCCTCGCTCTTCCACTCGATCATCCCCCACTGGAGGAACCCCGTGACCTCGTCCACGCCGACGCGCGAGAGCGCCTGCACGGCGCGCTCGAGGTCCGATGGGCCCGGCGCGAGGAGCAGCAGCGGCACGCCCGCCGGGACGGCCCACGCGACGCGCTCGGCGAACTGCGGGCTCTCGATCCACACGTTGATCGCGCCCGGGACGTGGCCCTCGCCGTACGCGCCGGGGTCGCGTAGATCGACCACGCACTCCCCGCGTCGCACCGCCTCCCACGCCTCGCGCGCCGTGTACGGGCGTGGCTTCGCGGCCTGGAGCGGGATCAGCCCCCGGTTCTTGCCGACGATCTTCTCGAACTGGGGCGGCTTCGGCGGCAGGTCGCGCATGATGAACTCGACGAACGCGGCGCGGTCGCGGAGCTGCAACGCGGGGTTGAAGCGCCGCTCGAAGCCAATCGTGGAGCCCGCCTTCGCCGACATCGCGCGCCCACACGCGGAGCCCGCCCCGTGGGCCGGGTAGATCTCGACGCTGTCGTCGAGGCGCAGGAGCACGCGCGTCAGGCTCTCGTACGCCTCCGCGGCCGCGCGCGCGCCGCCGAGGTCGGGGCGCCCAACCGACCCGACGAAGAGCGTGTCCCCGGTGAGGACGAACCACGGCTCCGTGCAGCGCTCGAGGTCGGTGACGAGGAGACAGATCGAGTCCGGCGTATGGCCCGGGGTGTGGGCGACCGTCAGCCGGATCCGCCCGACGTCGAGCGCGTCGCCGTCGCTCAGCCGCTCGTGGTCGAAGGCGAACCCGGCCGTCGCGTGGGCGAAGATCGGCGCGCGCGTCGCGGCGGCGAGGTCACGGTTGCCCGAGATGTGATCGGCGTGCGTGTGCGTCTCGATGACGTGCGTGATCGTGAGGCCGCGGCGCCGGGCCAATCGCAGATATTCGTGGACGCGGTCGCGCCCGGGATCGACGACGACGGCCCGCCCGGCCTGGCCGCAGCCGATCAGGTACGAGAGGCACCCGGACTCTTCGTTGACGATCTGCTGGAAGATCATCCCGGCTCCCTATTCTATGCCAGGACCTCAGTGCTTCTCGGCCTTCTCCTTTTCGGTCTTCGCCTCCTTGATGACCTTGTCCGCCAGGAACGCCGGGACCTCCTCGTAGTGGGAGAACTCCATCGCGTAGGCGCCGCGCCCGCCGGTCATCGAGCGCAGGCTTGACTCGTACGTCAGCATCTCGGCCATCGGCACCGCGGCCCGGACCATCGCCGTCTCACCCGCCGGCTCCATGCCGACGATGCGGCCACGGCGCGAGTTCAGGTCGCCAATGATGTCGCCCGCCACGTCCGACGGGCAGGTCACCTCGACATTCATGATGGGTTCGAGCAGGATCGGATGGGCCTCCATGAACACCTTCTGGAGGCCCAGCGAGGCCGCGATCTGGAACGCCATATCCGAGGAGTCGACCTCATGGTAGGTCCCGTCGTAGAGCGTCACCTTGAGGTCGACGATCGGATAGCCGGCCAGGATCCCCTTCTTCATGCAGTCGCGGACGCCCTTCTCCACCGACGGAATGTAGTTGCGCGGCACGGCACCGCCGAAGATGTCGTCCACGAACTCGAAGCCGCCCCCGCGCGGCAGGGGCTCGGCGCGGAGCCAGACGTCGCCGTACTGGCCGCGCCCGCCCGTCTGCTTCTTGTACTTGCCCTGTCCCTCGGCGCGTCCCTTGACCGTCTCCTTGTACGGAATGCGCGGGGGCAGCAGGTTGACGTCCACGTTGTACTTGCGCTTCATGCGCTCCACGACCATCTCGACGTGGAGGCTGCCGACGCCCGCCACGAGGAGCTGCTTCGTCTCGGGGTCGAAATGGTAGTGGACCGTCGGGTCCTCCTCGGCGATCCGCGCGAGCGCGTTCGAGATCTTGTCCTCGTCGCCGCGTGTCTTCGGCTGGATCGCGAACGAGATGGCCGCCTCCGGGAATGTGATCCGCGGCAGCTCGAACGGCTGGGTCTCGTCGGTGAGCGTGTCGCCGGTGAGCGTCTCCTTGAGCTTCTGGGCGACGCCGATCTCGCCGGCCCCGAGCGCCTCGACATTCTTCTGTGTCTTCCCCATGAGCCACGAGACGTGTCCCATGCGCTCCTTGACGGAGCGCGCGGCGTTGAGGAGCGTCGAGTCGGATCTCAGCGTGCCGCTGTAGACGCGGAAGAGCGAGAGCTTGCCGACGTGGGGGTCGGAGAGCGTCTTGAACACCAACGCGGTCACGGGCGCCTTGGGATCGGCCGCGCGCGTGCCCGCCTGCTTCGTCTTGAGGTCCGTCCCGGCCACCTCAGCGCGGTCCGCCGGCGAGGGCAGAGAGTCGACGACGAGGTCGAGGAGCGCGTGGGCCCCCAGATTCCGGGAGGCGGACGCGCAGAGGACCGGCACGAGCTTGCCCTCGGCGATGCCGGCGGAGAGCGCCCGGAGCATCTCGGGCTCGCCGAGCGATCCTTCCTCGAGGTAGCGGTTGAGCAGCTCGTCGTCCGTCTCGGCGGCAGCCTCGACGAGCTTCTCCCGGTACTCCTTGACCCGTTCGGCGAGGTCGCCGGGAACCTCGCCCTCGCTCGGCTTGCCGCTCGCGTACGTCACGGCCCGGAGCTTCACGAGGTCGACGTAGCCGCGGAAGCTCGACTCCTCGCCCAGCGGGATCTGCAGCGCGACGAGACGACCCTTGAGGCGGCGCGCGAGCGAGTCGACCGTCCGGTAGAAGTCGGCGCGCTCGCGATCGAGACGGTTGACGACGACCGCGCGCGGCAGGCCGTACTCGGTCGCGAACTTCCAGACCTTCTCGGTTTGCACCTGCACGCCGGCGACGGCGTCCACGACGACGATCGCCGCTTCGACCACCCGCAGCCCGGCGCGCGCGTCCGCGATAAAGTCGCCGTATCCCGGCGTGTCCACGAGGGTGATCCGATGTCCCTTCCAATCACAATAGGCAACCGCCGTGTTGATCGAGATCTTTCTCTTTATTTCATCCGGGTCGAAGTCGGTGGTCGTCGAGCCGTCGTCCACCTTGCCCAGGCGCGTCACCGCGCCGGCGGCGAAGAGCAGCGCCTCCACGAGGGACGTCTTGCCGACGCCCCCGTGGCCGACGACACCGACGTTGCGGACCTTCCCGATCTCGATCGCCATGGACCGCTACCTCCCGGGGGGCCTTCCGCGGTGCGGCAATCCTACCACAGGCCTCTACGGGCGGATGGCGCGCTTGAGCTCGGCCAGGACCTCGGCGTCGCTGCCGGCCAGGTCCACCGGCGGGGCGAGCGGCGGCGGCTCGTACTTGAGGCCGGCACCCGTGAAGATCATCGCGACCTCGGTGTCGCCGGCGACCTCGCCCCCTTCCCTCAACGCGGTGAGCGCTGCGACGAGAGCGGCGGACTCGGGCGCCGTCCAGATCCCCTCGAGCCGCGCGACGCGCTGCTGCGCCTCCTGGATGGCCGTCTCGCTCACCGCGACTGCGCCGCCGCCCGTCTCGCGGAGCACCGTGAGCATCTGGCGCCCGGCGAACGGTGACGGCACACGGAGCCCCGCGGCGCGGGTCGTCGGATTCTCCCAGGCAGTGGTCGTCGGGGCGCCCTCCCGGAAGGCCTTGACCACGGGGGCGCAGCCCTCGGCCTGCACCGCGAAGACGCGCGGGAGCGCACCCGTGAGCCAGCGCATCGCGCGGAGCTCCTCGTAGGCCTTCGGGATCCCCAGGAGCCCGGTGCCCCCGCCCGTCGGATAGAGGAGGACGTCGGGCATCCGCCAGTCGAGGTCGGCCGCGAGCTCGAGACCGATCGTCTTCTTGCCCTCGAGCCGGTACGGCTCCTTGAGCGTCGAGAGGTCGAACCAGCCGAGCTCGGGCGCGACCTTCGCGGCGACCTTGCCCGCGGTCGCGATCGAGCCCTCGAGCGTGAAGACGTGGGCACCGGCGATCTGCGCCTCGGCGATCGCGGCGGGCGGCGTCCCACGCGGGACGATGACCGCCACAGGGAGTCCCGCGCGCGCGCCATACGCCGCCGCCGCGCCGCCCGCGTTGCCCGCCGACGGGATGACGAAGCCCCGCGCGCCGAGCGTCCGCGCGCGCGTGATCGCCATGGAGAGCCCGCGCGCCTTGAAGGAGCCCGTGGGGTTCTGGCCCTCGTCCTTGGCCCAGAGCCTGCGCATCCCGAGGTGGGCCGCGAGCCGCGGCAGCGCGAGCAAGGGCGTCCCCCCCTCGCCCAGCGTCACGGGCACCTCGCCCGCGTCGAGCGGCGTGAGCTCGCGGAAGCGGTACATCCCGGGAGGGCGTTGCCGGAGCGCGTCCTTGCTCACGCTCGCCCGCACGCGCTCGAGATCGTAGCGCGCCGCCAGCATCTGCCCACACGTCTCGCAGACGGTCAATATCCGCTTCGGGTCGTGGCGCTGGCCGCAGACCGTGCACTCGACGCAGCTCAGGAAGCTCATGAGGCTCTCCTCGGCTCGAGGATAGCTCATTCTGTCCGCACAGGATCACAATGTACCCCGTGGGGGACGTTGACGCACCGAGGTTGACCTGATTGAATGAGGGCCGTGGGTGTCTACGACCAGATCAAGAAGGCATTCCAGGACATCATCGCCCCCGAGCTGCACGCACTCCGCGGAGACATCCGCGTGCTCGATCAGAAGATCGTCGGTCTCGACCAGAAGATCGACGGCGTCGACGCGCGCCTGACGGTCAAGATCGACGGCCTTCGGACCGAGACGGTCTCCCTCAAGGGCGAGCTGATCGCCGAGATTCGGCGCCTCGACACCAAGATCGACGGCGTGGATCGAGAGCTGCGGACCGCGATCGATATCCGCGAGCGCCTCGCCGCTCTCGAAGCCCGCCGCGCCTCCTGACAGCTCCCCGCCGCAGGCCCCGCTAGATCGACTGGCGCATCGCGGTCCGCGCGGGCAGGGTCATCCCGCGCTCCTCGGCCATGCGCGCGAGCTCCTGCGGCAGCGCGAACCGAACGTCCTCCTCGACGACGTGGACCTCCCGCACGGCGACGCCCTGCCCTCGCAGCGCTTGCACGGTCTGGGTCACGAGCACCTCGGGCGTCGAGGCGCCCGCGGTGACACCGATGCGGCGAGCGTCCTGCAGCCACTCGGCGCGGATGTCGCCCACATCGTTGATCAGGTAGGCGCGCGTGCCCGCCGTCTGCGCGACCTCCACCAGGCGGATGGCGTTCGAGCTGTTGGCCGAGCCGATCACCAGCAGCACGTCCACGTTGTTCGCCAGCCGCTTGACCGCCGCCTGACGGTTCTGCGTGGCGTAGCAGATGTCGTTCCGCGAGGGGCCGACGATCCTCGGGAACTTGCGGCGGAGAGCCTCGATGACGTCGCGCGTGTCGTCCACCGAGAGCGTCGTCTGGGTCAGGTACGCGATCTTGCTCGGGTCGGGGACCTCGAGCTTCTCGGCCTCGTCCACGTCGGCGATGACGAAGATGCGATCGGGTGCCTCGCCGAGCGTGCCGATGACCTCGTCGTGATCCTCGTGACCGATGAGGACGATCGAGTAGTTCTCGCGCGCGTAGCGGATCGCCTCGAGGTGCACCTTGGTCACGAGTGGGCACGTCGCGTCGATCACGCGCAGGCCGCGGCGCTCCCCCTCCCGGCGCACCTCCGGCGAGATGCCGTGGGCGCTGAAGATCACGGTCGCGTCGTCCGGCACCTCGTCGAGCTCGTCCACGAAGATCGCCCCCTGCTTCCGGAGCGTCTCGACCACGAGGCGGTTGTGGACGATCTCGCGACGCACGTAGACCGGGGGCTGGCAGACCGACAGCGCCAGCTCGACGATGTCGATGGCCCGCTCCACGCCAGCGCAGAAGCCGCGCGGCCCGGCCAGAAGGATCTCGGAGATGGTCGATCTCATCGCTCCCCTCGCCTCACCTGAGATAGTACGACACTCCGGCCACGGCCACATGGGCTTGCCACCCGCGGTTCGGGTCGGACGTGTTGCCGTTGGAGTTGTGGGCCAGGCGGTAGCCGACGTAGACCGCGGTCGAGTCGGTGAGGAAGACCGACGCGCCGACGCCGCCCCACACGAGGAACGAGAAGCTCGAGTCGATCTCCCGCACCCGAAGATCGGTCCCGCCCGCGCCGCCGGCCAGCTCGGCGTAGGGCACGACCCGCCCGAGCCCCAGGAAGTGGTACCGGAACACGGCCGCGACGCCCGCCCAGAAGGCAGGCATCGGCTCCGTGTAACGCTGGTAGACGGGCTCGAGGCCGATCTCGAGGGCGCCGTAGAGCGGCCCTCGGAACGAGGGGCCAAAGGGGAGGAACGAGGACCGGAAGCCCAGGCTGAAGAACTCGAGGTCGCTCTGCGTGGCCTTCCCTTCCAGATTGAACTGCGCGCCGTAGGCGCCCTCGGCCGAAACCACTTGCGTGCCCTGGGCGAAGGTCCGCTCCGGGTCGAAGGCCTGCGCGGGTGACACGAGTGCCGTGACGGCGAAGAGCGCCGTCCCGGCGGGCCAGAGCGGAGAAGCCCTCACGGTTCGATCAACACTTTCAGCGCGTTCCCTTCCGCCATCAGATCGAGCGCCTGCCGGACCGCGTCCAGACGCATCCGATGCGTGATGAGGTCGTCCGGTACCAGCACGCCGGACTCCATCAGGTCCACGGCTCGCCGGATGAGCTCGGGCGTGTGGTGGAACGCGCCGAGCAGCGTCAGCTCCTCGTAATGCGCCCGACGCGTGTCCAGACGGATCGAGGTTCCGGGCGCGCAGCCGCCGAAGAATACCACGTTGCCGCCCCGGCCCGTCGCGTCGATCGCCTGCTCCCACACCTCGGGCCGGCCCGTCGCGTCGATCGCGACGTCCGCGCCAGAGCCGCCGGTGGCGGCGCGGATGGCTGCCACGACGTCGTCGGTCTGCGTCGCGTCGAGGCATTCGCCGATCCCGAGCCCCCGCACCCGTGCGAACCGCCAGCCGGATTTCCCGACCAGGATGACGCGGGCCTTGCGCGCGGCCGCCACCATCCCGAGGAGACAGCCGAGCGGACCCGCGCCGAAGACGACGATGGTCTGGCCCGACTCCACCCGCGCCCGCTCGATGCCGAGGAGCGCACACGCCACAGGCTCGGCGAACGCCGCGCGCGCGGCCGGGAGCCCGGGCCCGAGCCCCACGACGTTCTTCGCCACGAGCCGTGGGGGAAGCGCGATGAACTCACCGTACGCGCCGTTAACGAACAGGAGGTCGTCGCACAGGTTCGAGCGGCCCGCCAGGCACGGGCGGCACGCGCCGCACGGTGCCGAGTTCGCGGCGACGACGCGGTCGCCCTCGCGGACACCCCGGACGCCGGCGCCGACCGCCGTGACGGTGCCCGCGAACTCGTGGCCGAAGACCGTGGGGACCTTCGGAATCATGACCGGGTGGCCACGACGGAGCGTCTTGACGTCCGTCCCGCAGGTGAGCGCCGCGTCGACCCTGAGCACCAGCTCGCCGGTCTCCGGCTCGGGCACCGGGAGCTCCTCCGCGCGGAGGTCGCCCGGGCCGTGGAACACCATCGCCCTCATGGCGTCACGTACACCTTGAGCGCCTCGCGGCGTCGCATCAGGTCCACGCCGCGGTCGAGGCCGGGGAGCGTGACGCGGTGGGTGACGAGCCCGTCCACGGACACCTCGCCCGCGACGATCAGCCGGAACGCCTCGGCGAGATCGGACGGCGACGACGAGTACGTGGTGGTCAGGGTGAGCTCGCGGTGGTAGAGCGTCTCGAGCTGGAGCGGGAGCGTGTCACCGCCGGCGGCGAAGTAGTGGAGCGTCCCGCCGTCGCGGAGGCTTGCCACCGCCCACGGCAGCACGTCCGTCCCGCCGCCGGTGACGATGACCTGGTCGGCGCCGCGTCCGCCGGAGAGCTCGCGCTGCGCGGCCGCGGCCACGGGCGCGGGCCCCGCGGCGGCCGCACCCAGGCGCCGGGCGAGCTCCGCGCGCGCGGCGATCGGATCGCATCCGACGACCGCGGCGCCGGCGTGCCGGAGGAGCTGGACGAAGAGACAACCGATCGAGCCGAGGCCGACGACGACGACCGTGTCTCCGGGAGCGACCCGCGCGCGCCGCACCGAGCGCAGACAGCACGCGAGCGGCTCGACGAACGACGCCGCCTCGTCGGTCACGTGGCGAGGCACCCGGAACAGCGCGTGACGGACGTTTGGTGCGGGCACTCGCACGTACTCGGCGAAGCCGCCGGGGTCGAGGTTCGACGCCTTGAAGGCGCGACACATCGATTCGCTCCCCCGTCGGCAATAGTGGCAGTCGCCGCACGGGACGTGGTGGGCGGCGACGACCCGGTCACCGATCGCACAGTCGGTCACGTCCGGGCCGAGCGCGACAATCTCGCCGACCACCTCGTGGCCGAGCACGAGTGGCACCGGTGTCGACGGGTCGACGATCTTCGCGATGTCCGAGCCGCAGAGCCCGCAGCCTAGAAGACGCAGCAGCACCTCACTGTCGCCGATCGCCGGCCGGGGCCACTCCTCGGCGATCACCTTCCCGGCGCCGCGGTAGACGGCGGCAATCATGAGCTCGCCACGCCAATCACAGACTCGCCTCGGCCGTCGGACGGCCTGCGGCTCGCACGGCCACGCCAATCACAGACTCGCCTCGGCCGTCGGACGGCCTGCGGCTCGCACGGCCACGCCAATCACGCGGCGATCCGCTGCGGAGCGCGCCCGAGCCGGGCCGCGACCCAGCAGCGGAGCGCGATCGCGAGCTTCTTCGCGATCGGCACCGTGACGCGCTCACCGAAGACCCGAAACCGGCGCGCCTCGATCTCGTCGAGCAGGGCGAGGTAGATCCGCCCCATGATCTCGGCGGGGACGAGCGGGCGGGCGTCGGCCGGCGGGAAGCTCTCCCACGCGAACCGGTAGAATCGCCGCGCGCGCGCCGCCTGATGGGCCATCAGACGCACGAAGCGGTCGGTGTAGCGCTCGGCCTTCAGATCGTCCACGGTGACACCGAACGCCCGGAGGTCCGCCTGCGGCACGTACACGCGCCCCGCACGAGCGTCGGCGCCGACGTCGCGGATGATGTTCGTGAGCTGGAGCGCGGTGCCGAGGCTGATTGCGTACTGACGCGCCCTCGGGTCGGTATAGCCGAAGATCTCGATGCAGCAGAGCCCGACCGCGGAGGCGACGCGGTAGCAGTACGGGTAGAGGTCGTCCGCCGTCTCGTAGGCAACCCGGTCGAGGTCCATCTCGACGCCGTCGATGATCGCCTCGAGCGCCGCACGCGGGATCGTGTAGGCGCGCACCGCGGTCTGGAGCCTGAGCGCGATCGGGTGGTCGGGGACCGCGCCTGGCTCGTAGCAGCGCGCCACGTCCTCGCGCCAGCGCTGGAGCTCCCGGCGCTGGGCCGACGGAGCGGCGCCACGCTCGCCACCCAGATCCGCGATGTCGTCCACGGTGCGGCAGAACGCGTAGACCGCGTAGAGCGCCTCGCGACGCGGGCGCGGCAGCGTGAGGAACGCGTAGTAGAAGTTCGAGCGGCTCTTTCGAGTGAGCCGGGCGGTGAGGTCCGTGATCATCGGGCCCTCGCGTCGCCGTGCGCGCGGAACCATTCGGTCGCGTCGCGGAGCGCCTCGCGGATATCGGTCTGCGGCAGGCCGAGCTCTCGCACCGCCTTCGCGGGGCTGAAGTACATGCGCTTCTTCGCCATCCGCACCGCCGTGAGGGGCACCCGGGGCGGTCGCCCGCCGATGCGCGCGACCGCCTCCATCGCGAGGGCGGCGCCCCAGGCGACCCAGTACGGGATCCGCACGCGCGGCGGCCGGACCCCAGTGATCTCGGAGAGGAGGACGCCGATCTCGGCGAGCGACACGTTCCGATTGCCGAGGATGTACTTCTCGCCGATCTTCCCGCGCTCCGCCGCGAGGAGATGGCCGCGCGCGACGTCGCGCACGTGCACGAGATTGAGCCCCGTGTCGAGGGTCGCGAACATCTTCCCCTCGAGAAAGTCCACGATCATCTGACCGGTCGGGGTCGGCTTGACGTCCCAGGGACCGACAGGCGCCGACGGGTTCACGACGACGACCGGGAGGCCCTGGTGGGCGAAGCCGAGCGCTACTTGCTCGGCGAGAAACTTGGACGCCTTGTAGGGCCCGACCATGTCCCGGAGCGAGACCGGCGTCTCCTCCGTCCCCGGCCCGCCGTCCTCCGGGATCCCGAGCGCGCCGACAGTGGAGGTGTAGACCACGCGGCTCACGCCCGCCTCGCCCGCGGCCTCGAGGACGGCGCGCGTGCCACCGACGTTGACCCGGTGGAGGTCCTCCGGGTCGCGCGCCCATAGCCGGTAGTCGGCCGCGACGTGGAAGACGAGGTTGACGCCCTTCACGGCGCGACGCACGGAGGCCGAATCCAGCAGGTCGCCCTCGCAGATCTCGACGTCGAGCCCGGCCAGCGCGCGGCGGTCGCCGCGCGGGCGCGCGAGGACGCGCACCGAGCGGCGCTGGGCGAGAAGCTCGCGCACGACGTTCGCGCCGACGAAGCCGGTGCCCCCGGTGACGAGCGCGTCGATCATGGTAGCGGGAGCCGCGGGGCCGCCACACTCGGTGGGTGGCCCGCGACGAGGCGCGGCCCGGCTCCGTTCCGCATGGCGCTCCTCATTCCACCGGAGGCCGCGGGGCCGCCACACTCGGTGGGTGGCCTGAGACGAGGTGCGACCCGGCTGCGTGCCGGCTAGCGCTTCTCATTTCACCGGGCTCCGTCATGCATCTTTCGCGATGCGCCCGAGCGCGTGCGCGACGGTCCGCAAGGCCGCGTGTGTCCCGTTCCGGAGCGTCAGGGCGTCGGCGAAGGCGCGGGGGCGGGCGAGCACCGCGCGGACCGCGCGCATCGTCCGCACTCGCCCGTCGGGCTCGACGACCGCGGCGAGGTCGGCGGGCACGCCGCGCTCCGCCGTGTCGCTCACCGCGCGGATCACCGCCGCGGGGATCCCGCGAGCCCGGGCCCACTCGAGGATCACGGCCGACTCCATGTCACAGGCGAATGCGCCCGCCTCGACCCAGAGCCGCGCCTTGGCGGCGGGCGTCGCCACGACCTCGTCCACCGTCACGAGCGTTCCCGCCCGCCGGAGGCCCGCGACCTCCGCCGTCGCGTACCATGCACCAGCCCGGGCCACGACCGTCTCGGGCACGACCAGGTCGCCCTCGGCGAGGTCGGGCGCCAGCGCACCGCAGACGCCGGCCGACACGACGAGCGCGGGCGGCGCCACGCGCGAGGCGCGGGGATCGAGCGCACCCGCGCGCGGGCCCACGCACACGAGCTCGAGCGCCCCCATCCGGTAGTGTGGCCACTCGCTGCCGGTGACGCGCGCGAGCCCGAGCAGGCGAGCGAGGCTCCGAGCCTCGAGGTCGACCGCGGTGAAGACGGCGACGCGTGTCACGCGCCGGGTGCGGGCGGAGTGCGGGGACGCTGGTGCGAGGCTTCCTTGGCGCGGAGCCAGGCCGCGTACGAGTTGCCGGCCGCCGTGTCCTTGCCGGTGAACAGGATCGTGCGGATGTCGGCGTAGGGAATGTCGAAGGGGCCGTCGCCGGCGCGGTCGAACACCTGGATGAAGGGCACCTCCACGTCGCGGTTGCGGTTGGACACGTAGCCCTCGAGCCGCGTGCCGTCCGCCTTGATCACGGTGACGTTGCCGCGGTAATCGAAAGCCCGCTCGATGACCTCCTCGAGCGTCACCCCGCGGCCGATCGCGGGCACCCAGCCCTCGAGGCTCTCCGTGTCTGTCATCACGCTCAGAGCCGCCCGGTCACCGTCGCGGCGACGGTATCGACGAAGCCGCGCCAGGAGGCGAAGGTGTGGTTCACAGCCGTGGGCTCGTAGCCGCAGTGGACCATACAGTCGCGGCACTTGTCGTTGCCGCTCTTCCTGCCGTAGCGCTCCCACCGCGTGGTCTCCAGCAGCTCCTTGAACGTCGCCGCGTACCCCTCCTGGAGCAGGTAGCAGGGACGCTGCCAGCCGAAGATGTTGTAGGTCGGGTTCCCCCACGGCGTGCACTCGAAGTCGCGCTTGCCCATGAGGAACTGGAGGAAGAGTGGCGACTGGTTGAACTTCCAGCGACGCTGCGGATGGGTCAGGATCCGCGAGAACAGCTCGTTGGCGCGCTGCCGACGGAGGAAGTGCTCCTGGTCGGGCGCCTTCGCGTAACTGTACCCGGGCGAGATCATCATGCCCTCGACGCCGAGGTCCATCATCGCATCGAAGAACTCGCGCGTGCGGAGCGGGTTGGCGCCATCGAAGAGGGTGGTGTTGGTCGTGACCCGGAAGCCCCGCCGGAGCGCCTCCCGGATCGCCTCCACCGCCTCGTCGTAGACGCCGTCGCGGCAGACCGCCTCGTCGTGCTCCGCGCGGAGCCCGTCCATGTGGATGCTGAACGAAAGGTACTTCGACGGCTCGAAGGCGCCCGTCGCGAGCTTGTCCTTGAGGAGGAGCGCGTTGGTGCAGAGGTAGACGTACTTCTTCCGCGCGACCAGCTCGCGCACGAGTCGCCCGATCTCGGGGTACATCAGTGGCTCGCCACCGGGGATCGACACGATCGGCGCGCCGCACTCGTCCACCGCGCCGAGACACTGCTCGACCGTGAGGTGCTTCCTGAGGATCTGCGCCGGATACTGGATTTTGCCGCAGCCCGCGCACGCGAGGTTGCAACGGAAGAGGGGCTCGAGCATCAGGACCAGTGGGTAGCGCGTGCGGCCGGCGAGGCGCTGCCGCATCACGTAGCTCGCCACCGCCCACATCTGCGAGACAGGGACGCTCATACCCGCTGCACTCCCGGACGCTCCCGGCCCGGGACCTTCCCGGGCGTCTGGCGCGTCAGTCGAATCGTCACGACGATTACGGCGTGGAGCAGTCCGCCGAGGGCCAGCAGCGCCCACTCACGGATCCACGCGGTCACGGCCAAGTTGAATCCGAGCACCACGTAGTATAACGCGACTCCGGGCCACACACGTCCGGCACTCACGCCACCGACGATCGCCAGATACAGCCCGACGGAGGTCGCGCCGACGAGCGCCCAGCCTGCGAAATTCGACAGCGGGACGCCGAAATACACTCCGCCGTCGGGGTAGTAGAAGATCCGCCCGAGGAACCAGCGGTCGCCTCGCACCGCGAGCGGGTCGATGACGACGTCGAGGGCCGTCATCAAGAGCCCGGTGACGAGCGCGGGCGCCCACGGGGGTAGGCGGCGGCCGGCGAGCGCCGCGCGCGCCAGGCAGAACGACGCGTACGCGAGGAACGTGAACGACAGCGAGTCCATGAAAGGCACGTTTCCGATGTGAAGCTCTCGCCCGTGCGTGAGCCCCGTGTAGTGATAGAGGCCAAACGGGAACCCGACGCGCGTGGACGCGAACTCCGCGAGCCAGGCCACGGGCCAGACCGCGGCCCCGAAGACGAGCGTGCGCCGCCAGCCGACGTCGACGGAGCCGGCGACGAGAAAGAGCGCGAGAAAGACGAAGACATACGGGCGAAGCACGAGCGTACCGATGACGAGATCCATACGAGTCGCTTTCGGCGGCCGAGTCGACATGTTACCATCTGGCGTCGTGACGGTCCTCACCGACGCCATCGCCCGCGCCCAGGAGTATCTCCTCGCTCATCAAGCGCCGGACGGTCACTGGGTCGGCGAGCTCGAGGCCGACACGACGATCACCTCCGAATATCTCCTGCTCGGCCACCTGATCGACCGGGTCGATCTCCACAAGGAGGCCAAGGCCGTCCAGTATCTCCGACGCGAGCAGCTCCCGGACGGCGGTTGGAGCCTCTTCGCGGGCGGCCCGATGGATCTGTCGGCCACGATCAAAGCGTACTTTGCGATGAAGCTCGCCGGCGTGGGCGTCGACGACCCCGCGCTGGTCGCGGCGCGCGAGCGCATCCGCGAAATTGGCGGGCCCGTGAAGGCCAACGTCTTCACCAAGATCCAGCTCGCGCTCTTCGGCGAGTACGACTGGAATGGCGTGCCCGCGATGCCCGTCGAGATCATGCTGCTGCCGCGACCGTTTTTCCTCTTCAACATCTACGAGGTCTCGTACTGGTCGCGGACGGTGATCGTCCCGCTCTTGATCATCATGGATCGGAAGCCGGTGAAGTGGCTGCCGCCCCATCTGTCGCTCGACGAGCTCTGGCCCGAGCCGCGGGAGAAGACGAGCCTCCGGTTCCCCCGTGTGCCCGAGCCGTTCAGCTGGCGGAAGCTCTTCTGGAAGAACGTCTTCATCGCCGTGGACGACGGCCTTAAGATTTGGGAGCGCTTCACCACGCGCCCGCTCAGGAAGCGGGCGGTCGAGGCGGCGCGCGTGTGGCTCGAGGAGCGACTCGCCGTGCCCGGCGGCCTGGGCGGGATCTACCCTGCGATGGCCAACTCGATCCTCGCGATGCGCCTGCTCGGCTACCCCGACGACCACCCGCTGGTGCTCGGGCAGCTCAAGGAGATCGAGGCCCTCGCGGTCGAGACGGACGACGCGCTCCACTATCAGCCGTGCCCGTCACCCGTCTGGGACACCGCGCTCGCGATCAACGCGCTGGTCGAGAGCGGGCTCCCGCCCGAGCACCCGACGCTGCGCCGTGCGGCGGAGTGGCTCATCGACCGCCAGATCCTCGTCCCGGGGGACTGGCAGAAGAAGCGGCCGCACGTCCAGCCGGGCGGTTGGGCGTTCCAGTACCGCAACGACTTCTACCCGGACCTCGACGACACCGCGATGGTGCTGATGGCGCTCGAGAAGGTGCCCGGCCTCGACGGGGACGCCGTGCGGTTGTCGAAGGAGCGCGGGCTCGGCTGGTTCTTCGGCATGCAGGGCGAGGACGGCGGCTGGGCGTCGTTCGACGCCGACAACAACCGCCTCTACCTCAACAACATTCCCTTCGCCGACCACGGCGCGCTGCTCGACCCGTCGACGGAGGACCTCACCGGGCGCGGCCTCGAGCTCCTCGGCACGCTCGGCTACCGAGGCGATTTCGAGCCGGCGCAGCGCGCGCTCCACTTCCTCCGTCACACGCAGCGACACGACGGGCCGTGGTACGGGCGCTGGGGGGTCAACTACATCTACGGCACCTGGTCCGTCCTCCGCGGACTCCGCCTGATCGGCGAAGACCTCCGCCACGAATACATCCAGCGGGCCGTGCGCTGGCTCGAGCGCCATCAGAACAGGGACGGCGGCTGGGGCGAGACGTGCGAGAGCTACAGCGATCCCGAGTTCGCTGGGGTCGGCGAGTCGACGCCCAGTCAGACGGCTTGGGCGTTGCTCGGCCTCTTCGCGGCCGGGCGCACGAGCGGCCGCGCAGTCGAGCGTGGTATCGAGTACCTCCTCGGGACGCAGCGGAACGACGGTGCGTGGGAGGACCGATTCTGGAACGGGACCGGCTTCCCGCGCGTCTTCTACCTCAAGTACCACCTCTACGCGAAGTACTTTCCCCTCTGGGCCCTGGGGATCTACCGCCGCGTCCAGGCATGACGGAGCGGCCGCTCCCGCTGGTGCTGCGTCCGCTGGATGCGATCGGGCGGGGGGCGATCGCGGTCGTCGAGGCGCTGGGCCGCTTCGGGATGTTCCTGGCGGAGGCGCTCGGGACGCTCCTGACCCCGCCGTTCAAATTCTGGGCGTTCATCGACCGGATCAACTACATCGGGTACCGATCGCTGCTGATCATCCTGCTGACCGGCGGGTTCACGGGCATGGTGCTCGGCCTCCAGGTGTATTTCACGCTCGTCCGCTTCGGGTCCGAGGCGTACCTCGGGCCCGCCGTCGCGCTCTCCCTCATCCGGGAGCTCGGCCCGGTGCTGGCGGCGCTCATGGTGACGGGACGCGCGGGGTCGGCACTCACGGCCGAGATCGGCATCATGCGCATCACCGAGCAGATCGACGCGCTCACGGTCATGGCGCTGAACCCGGTCCGCTATCTCGTCGCGCCCTCCATCCTGGCCGGTCTCGTGACGTTCCCGCTCATGACCGCGATCTTCGACACGGTCGGCATCTTCGGAGGCTACCTCGTCGGCGTCGAGCTCCTCGGGCTCTCCCAGGGCACCTATTTCGGCGAGATGCAGACCTTCGTCGATCTCAACGACATCATGATGGGGTTCTGGAAGTCGCTCTCGTTCGGCGTGCTCGTCACGTGGGTCTGCACCTACAAGGGCTTCCACGTGGGCCACGGCGCAGAGGGCGTCGCCAAGGCGACCACCGACGCGGTCGTCCTGTCCTCCGTGCTCATCCTGGTCTGGGACTACTTCATGGGCACGGTGCTCCCGTGAGAGCCGCGTGATGGTGGCCGTGCGAGCCGCAGGCCGTCCGGCGGCCGAGGCGAGTCTGTGATGGTGGCCGTGCGAGCCGCAGGCCGTGCGACGGCCGAGGCGAGTCTGTGATTAAGATCGAGCGGCTCGTCAAGTCGTTCGGGAGCCAGCAGGTCTTGCGCGGGCTCGACCTCGAGGTCGCCACCGGCTCGATCACGGTGATCATCGGCCGGAGCGGCGGCGGCAAGTCGGTCCTCCTCCGGCACCTGATCGGGCTCCTGCGCCCCGACGGGGGCCGCGTGCTCGTCAATGGCGCGGACGTCACCAAGCTCGGCGGGCGCGCGCTCGACGAGGTCCGGCGGCGCTACGGGGTTGTCTTCCAGGGCGGCGCGCTGTTCGACTCGATGACGTGCGCCGCCAACGTGGCGTTCCCCCTCCGGGAAAATCTTCGATTGCCCGCCGCGGAGGTCGCGACGCGGGTGGAGGCGTCGCTCGCCCAGGTGGGGCTCGAGGGTATGGGGAGCAAGTACCCGGCGGAGGTTTCGGGCGGCATGCGCAAGCGCGTCGCGATCGCGCGCGCGCTCGTCACCGAGCCCGAGATTGTCTTCTTCGACGAGCCGACCACGGGCCTCGACCCGATCCTCGTCAACACGATCCACCACCTGGTCCTCAACCTCCACCGGAAGCTCCGGTTCACCGCCGTCATGGTGAGCCACGAGATTCCCGAGATCTTCGAGATCGCCGACGCCGTCGCCATGCTGCACGACGGGCGGATCGTGGAGGTCGGGCCGCCGGGGGTCATCCAGGCGTCGCCGAACCGGGTCGTCCGGCAGTTCATCCGCGGCGAGCCGGAAGGCGCGGAGGGAGCCTGATGGAGCGAACGCGGGTCAACGTCACGGTCGGGCTGTTCGTGCTCATCGGGATGCTGGCGTTGGGCTACCTTTCGGTGAACCTCGGACGTGTGTCGTTCCTGGGCGGGGTGGGCTATCGGGTCACCGCCGAGTTCCCGTCGGTCGGCGGGCTGAAGCCCGGGTCGACGGTGGAGATCGCGGGCGTCGAGATCGGGCGCGTGGAGTCGATCGCGTTGAAGGACTACCAGGCGCTCGTGACGCTCCGGATCGATTCGCGCATCAAGCTGCAGGAAGACTCGATCGCATCGATCAAGACGAAGGGGCTGATCGGGGAGAAGTACTTGCGTATCAGTCCGGGTGGATCGGAGAAGATCATCCCGCCCGGCGGACGAATCCGAGAGGTCGAAGCGCCGGTCGACTTCGAGGAGCTGCTGTCCAAGTACATCTTCGGCAAGGTCTAAAGAGAGGAATCCTTTCCGGAGAGACTCCACCCGCTATAGGGTGGCAGGACACGCGGCGGACGTCGCCGCCAACGGGCGGGAGGAGGACGCGATGGCAACATTGGGTCGGAGCGGTTGGGTGTTCGCCACCGGGCTCGCGATGGTCCTCGCCGCGGCTCCCGCGCGAGCCGGTCAGCCCACGGATCAGCTGCGCGTCGAGATCGATCGAGTCCTTGACGACCCGGAGCTGAAGCGAGAGGGCCGAGCCCGGGAGCGACGGGTCGAGATCCGGAGGATCGCGAACGGCATCTTCGACTTCGAAGAGACCGCGAGGCGCTCGCTGGCGCGTCACTGGGCCCCGCGGACGCCAGCGGAGCGCGACGAGTTCGTCCAGCTCTTCGCCGACCTCCTCGAACGGTCCTATCTCTCCAAGATCGAGCTCTACGGCGGGGAGCGGATCGCCTATGTGGGGGAGACGATCGACGGCGACACTCCGATCGTGAAGACGAAGATCACGACCCGCCAGGGCACGGAGATCCCGGTCGACTATCGGATGCACAAGCGCGGCGACCGATGGCTCGTCTACGACGTCATCATCGAGGGCGTCAGCCTGGTCGCGAACTACCGCGCCCAGTTCAACAAGATCATCACCACCTCGTCCTACGCGGACCTCGTCAAGAAGATGCGGGCCAAGCAGGACGAGGTCCTCGGGGACGAGAAGCAGAAGCGGACCTCGCAGCGCTGACCGCCCCCGCTGTCCGCATCCTTGTCGCGCGCGTGCACCCGTATGCTACACTGGCGCGAGAAATCAATTCCGTCAAGCGCGTCAACCCGTCATGTCGCTGAGGAGGAGCCAGTGGGATCCGTCCGGGTCGCAATCGTCGGCGTCGGCAACTGCGCTTCGGCGCTCGTCCAGGGCGTCGCGTACTACAAGAATGCCCGGGACGACGCGTTCGTCCCCGGCCTCATGCACACGCGACTCGGTCCGTACCATGTCGGCGACATCGAGTTCTCGGCCGCGTTCGACATCGACGAGCGCAAGGTCGGCCGCGACCTGGCCGAGGCGATCGTCCAGGAGCCGAACAACACCGTCCGGTTCGCCGACGTCGAGCCCCTCGGCGTGCCCGTGCAGCGGGGGATGACGCACGACGGCCTCGGGCAGTACCTGTCGCAGATGATCCGGAAGGCGCCCGGCTCCACCGCCGACATCACGAACATTCTCCGCGAGACGCGGACGCACATCGTGGTCAACTTCCTTCCCGTGGGCAGCGAGATGGCGACCAAGTGGTACGTCGAGCAGGTGCTCGATGCGGGCTGCGCGTTCGTGAACTGCATCCCGGTCTTCATCGCGCGTGAGGCCTACTGGCGCCGGCGCTTCGAGGAGCGAGGCCTGCCGGTGGTCGGCGACGACGTGAAATCCCAGGTGGGCGCGACGATCGTGCACCGCGTCCTCACGCGTCTCTTCATGGACCGCGGCGTGCGGCTCGAGCGGACGAGCCAGCTCAACTTCGGCGGCAACACCGATTTTTACAACATGCTCGAGCGCGAGCGGCTCGTGTCCAAGAAGATCTCCAAGACCGACGCGGTTCGCTCGCAGCTCGGCCACGACCTCCCGGCGGACGCCGTCCACATCGGCCCCAGCGACTACGTGCCGTGGCTCCAGGACCGCAAGTGGGCGCATATCCGCCTCGAGGGGCGCGGCTTCGGCGACCAGCCGATCAACGTCGAGTTGAAGCTCGAAGTATGGGATTCGCCGAACTCCGCGGGTGTCGTCATCGACGCGATCCGCGCGTGCAAGATCGCCCTCGATCGCGGTCTGAAGGGGGCCCTCCTGGCGCCGTCGGCCTACCTCATGAAGTCGCCGCCGGAACAGTGGTCCGACGACGTCGCCCGTCAGCGCCTCGAGCGGTTCATCGCCGGCGACGAGTAGGTGGCGCTCGCCCGAGCGATCGGTCGTCCGCTGCGGTGGCTGGTGCGCTTGTCGTGCGCGCACCCGTCCCTCACGGTGGCCGGGGCGCTCGGCCTTGCCGTCGCGTCGGTCCTGTACGCGCTGGCGACGCTGACGTTCCAGACCTCGACGCTCGGACTCCTTCCGCCCGGCCAGCCCTACGCCGAGCGGTACCGCCAGTATCAGCGCGAGTTCGGCGAGCTCGATGATCTGGCCATCGTCGTCCAGGCGCCCTCGCTGCCCGAGGCCACCCTCTACGCGCGGCGCCTCGTGCGCGAGCTGCGCGCCGCGCACGTGCCGCTCGCGCGGATCGCCTACCGCATCGACCCCAAGCAGTTCGAGGGGCGCGCCCTCCTCTACCTGTCCAAGGAGAAGCTCGTCTCGATCCGCGACAAGATCTTCGACTACCAGGAGTTCATCGAGACGTTCGCGGGCCGCCCCACGCTCGACCAGCTCGTCGACGGCGTCGCGACCCAGGTCGCCTCCGCATTCGTCACGGCGTTCATCGACCTCGGTCTGTCCGACTCCAAGCCCGCTCTCGACATCCGCTTCGCCGACGACCTGGTGGCCCAGATCTCGGCACGGCTCGATCGGCCGACGCCGTACCGCTCGCCGTGGGACGCGCTCTTCACCGTGGGCAGCGAGGGCCCGGGCACAGGCTACTTCCTGTCCGGGGACGAGCGGCTCCTCTTCATCCTGGTCGAGCCCGAGAGTGAGCGCGGGAGCTTCACCGGTGACCGGCGCGCGATCGAGGGCGTCCGGAGGGTCATCCGATCGCTCCGGTCGCAGTTCCCCGACGTCGAGGTGGGCGTCACTGGCAAGCCGGCCCTCTCGAACGACGAGATGACCGCGGCGTTTCGGGACAGCGAGCGCGCGACGCTCCTCGCCTTCGGGCTGACGCTGGGACTCCTGCTCGTGGCCTTCGCCCGGTTCGGCAAGCCGCTGCTCATGCTGCTCGTGCTGACGACGAGCCTCTGCTGGGCCCTCGGTGTCGCGACGCTCGTCATCGGCCACCTCTCGCTCTTCTCGGTCATGTTCATCTCGATCGTGATCGGGATCGGGATCGACTACGGCATCTACTTCCTCTTCCGGTACGAGGAGGAGCTGTTTCTGGGGCGGAGCCTCGGCGAGGCGCTCGAGATCACCGCGGCGCGCAGCGGCCCGGGGATGCTGCTGGGCGCCGTGACGGCGGCGGGGACGTTCTACGTGCTCTGCCTGACCGAGTTCCGCGGAGTCCAGGAGCTCGGGTTCATCGCGGGCACCGCGATCCTCCTGTCGTGGGTGGCGATGATCACGGTCTTCCCCGCGACGCTCGTCCTCGTCGACCACCGTCACGCGCTCCGTCCGTCGGGCACGATCCCCCGGGCGTTCGCGCTGGAGCGCGTGCACGTCCCGCTCGTCGAGCGGATCATGACGTACCCGAAGACGGTGCTGGTCCTCACCGTCGTCCTCACGGGCGTGTCGGCGTGGGGGCTCACGTACGTCCGGTTCGACTACAACCTGCTCCACCTCCAGGCGGAGGGGACCGAGTCGGTCGTCTGGGAGCGCCAGATCCTCGCGACCGCGGGTCGCTCGGGGTTCACGGCGCTGGCGAGTGCGGACTCGCTCGAAGAGCTGCGCCGCAAGGACGCCGCCTTCAGCCGGCTCTCCACGGTCTCCGCGGTGGACTCCGCGCTCCTGCTCATCCCCGACGACCAGGCGGAGAAACAGAAGATCATCGGAGGCTTCGCGCCGATCGTCGCCCCGGTGCGGGTCGGCCGGGCGACGCCGATCGACCTCGAACGGCTCACCGCCGCGTTCGAGACACTCAAGCGGCGGTTCGATATCGCGGAGAACGAGGCGCCCGAGGGCGAGACCAAGGACAAGCTCCGCGACATCAGCTCGAAGATCGAGCGACTGCTGATCAAGCTGCGTCAGACGGATCCGGAGGCGAGCGAGCCCGCGCTGACCTACTTCCAGTCCCAGGTCTACAAGGACTTCGTGAAGAACTTCCAGCGGCTGCAGGCGAACCTCTCGCCACGGCCGATCGGGCTCAAGGACATCCCGCCCGAGCTCCGCCGCAAATTCATCAGCGACCGGGGGCGGTTCCTGCTCCACATCCATCCGGCCGTGGATATCTGGGACCGGGAGGGCGCGCTCCGCTTCGTCACCGAGCTGCGGTCGGTGGACCCCGAGGTCACGGGGACGCCGATCATCACGTTCGAGGCCATCCGCTTCATGGAGCGCTCCTACCAGGATGGGACGGTCTACGCGATCGTGCTCGTCTCGTTCGTGACCGCGCTCATGCTGCGCCGCCCGCGCGAGATCCTGCTCGCGCTCCTGCCCTTGGCACTCGGGATGCTGTGGACCTTCGGCCTGATGTACTTCTTCGACCTGACCTTCAATATGGGGAACGTCTTCGGCCTGCCCTTGATCCTCGGCGCGGCCGCGGAGTACGGCTTGAACATCGTGCTCCGCTACATGGAGGGGCGCGACCACGGCGGGCCCCTCGTCGCGCGCAGCACGGTGATGGCCGTCCTCGTCAGCGGGCTCACGACGATCGTCGGCTTCGGCAGCCTGATGATCGCGGACCACCGCGGAATCTTCGGCCTCGGGCTCCTGCTCACGCTGGGGTCGGCGACGAGCCTCGTGGCCGCCCTGGTCGTGCTGCCGGTGCTCCTGCGCCTGTTGCACCGGGCGCCGGCCGCGCCGCCGACCTGGCGCTACGAGGCGCCCGCACCCCCGCCCGTCGCCGCGGTCCAACGCGGCGACGACCGATAACGCCGGGGTGAAATCAGGGGTTGTTGTGCCCCCCTGAAACACCGGCGCGCGTGACGCCGACACCCCGGCGCCGCGCGGCCAGAAAGCGGACGAACTCGACACCCTCCCGGAGCCGCCGGCGGAGCACGCGCCGGTCCTGCGCCATCTCGCCTGCGAGCGCGAAGAGCTTGCGCGGGCGGAAATAGAAACGCCGGTAGAACGTGTCCACCGAGTCGAAGATCTCGGTATGGGCGAGGTGCGGATAGCTCAGCGCGCTCCGCTGGACGCCCCGCCCGTCGACGAGCTCGCGTCCGTCCAGCCAACCCTCCTCGAGGGCCTGCCGGTACATCGCCGTGCCCGGATACGGGGCGGCGATCGACACCTGGATCGTGTCCGGATCGAGCTCGCAGGCGAAGCGGATCGTCTCCGCGATCGTCTCGAGCGTCTCGCCGGGAAGCCCGAGGACGAACGTGCCGTGGATCCGGACGCCGAGCGCCTTGGCGTCTCGCGTGAACCGCCGCGCCACGTCCAGGCGGACCCCCTTCCGGACGTTGTTGAGGATCCGCTGGTTGCCGGACTCGTAGCCGACGAGCAAGAGGCGCAGGCCGTGGTCCTTCAGGACCTTGAGCGTCTCGTACGGGACGTTCGCCTTCGCGTTGCACGACCACGTGACGCCGAGCCGTCCGAGTCCGCGCGCGATCGCCGCGGCGCGCGGCAGGTCATCGGTGAAGGTGTCGTCGTCGAAGAAGAACTCGCCCACCTGGGGAAAGTAGCGCTGCGCGCGCGCGACCTCGTCCACGACGTGCTCGACCGAGCGCGTTCGGTACCGGTGACCGCCGACGGTCTGAGGCCACAGGCAGAAGGTGCACTTGGACCGACAGCCGCGCCCCGTGTAGAGCGACACGTACGGGTGACGGAGGTAACCGATGACGTAGTTCTCGATCGTCAGGTCCCGTCGGTAGACGTCCACGACGTACGGGAGCGCGTCCATGTTCTCCAGCTTCGGACGTTCCGGGGTGTGGCGAATCACATCGCCGTCCCGGTAGCTCACGCCGAGCACGCGGCTCAGGGGGCGACCCTCGGCCACCTCCTTAATCGTGAAGTCGAACTCGCTGCGCGCGACGAAGTCGATGGCGGGCGAGGCGGCGAGTGACGCGCCGGCGTTGACCGCCACGTGGGCGCCGACGAAACCGACGCGGAGCCGCGGGTTGTCTGCCTTGAGCGCCTCGGCCACCCTCACGTCGTGGGCGAAGGAGGGCGTGCTCGTGTGGAGCACAGCGAGCTCGTAGTCGCGGGCGAGCGGGCGCACGTCCTCCAGCGTGAGGCCGTCGGGCGGCGCGTCCACCAGTCGCGAGTCGGGGACGAGCGCGGCGGGCTGGGCGAGCCACGTGGGGTACCAGAATGACCGCACCTCCCGCCGTGCCTGGTAGCGGGAGCCCGCGCCGCCGTCGAAGTCCTCGTACGACGGCGGGTGCAGGAAGAGCGTCCTCATGCGCGCGACACCTCCACGAGGTTCGAGTGGAACGCGGGACCGTCGCCCAGATCGGTCACGCGGTCGCTCGTCAGCACGTTCACGCCCTGGCCGCCAGGATGGAAGCGGTGCCACCAGACCCCCTCGATCACGACCACGCCCGGCCGGGTCGCGTCCGTCACCCGGGCGGTGAACCGCGCCGTACCGCGCGGGCTCTCGACGGTGACCACCGCGCCGTCCACGATCCCGCGCCGCGTGGCATCCGCCGGCGCCAGCATCACCGTCGGCGTTCCCTGCCGGCGGCGGAGGAGCGCCGACTGGCTGAACGACGAGTTCAGGAAGAACCGGTTCGGCGGCACGAGGCACTGGAGCGGGTAGCGCGCCGTGAGCTCGCGATTCTCGGGGCCCTCGCCGAGCGGCACGTACGTCGGCAGCGCAGGCAACCCTTGCCGCGCGAGCCGCTCCGAGTAGAACTCGACCTTGCCCGACGGCGTCGGCGCGCCGTGGGCGAACGGCGTGTACGGCCGGGGCAGGTTCACCCGAACCCAGCCCCGAGCCGCGAGCTCGTCGAAGGTGATCCCCCGCACCGTCGCGTCGCCCTTCGCCAGGAACTCGCGGATCAGGGCCTCCGGGCTCTTCGCGTAGTGCGTCTCGGCGACGCCCATCGCGCGCGCCAGGAGCTGGAACGCCTCCCAGTTGGACTTCGCCTGGCCCTGGGGCGGCAGCACCGGGCGGGCGAGCTGCAGGGTGAACTGCCCGTAGGAGCGGTAGAGGTCGAGGTGCTCGAGCGAGGTCGTCGCCGGCAGGACGAGGTCGGCGTAGGCGGCGGTGTCGGTGAGGACCTGCTCGTGCACGACCGTGAAGAGGTCCTCGCGCGCAAGCCCCGCGAGGACGAGCGTCTGGTTCGGGCACACGGCCGCCGGGTTCGAGCTGTACACGTAGAGCGAACGGATCGGCGGAGCCAGCCGCCGGTCGGTCAGCACGCGTCCCAGGTGGATCATGTTGACGATCCGGGGCGGGGGGGCGGGCATGAGGTCCGGCCGCTCCAAGACCGCGTAGTCGAAGCCGAAGCCCGCGGTCGACGACAAGAGCGCGCCGCCGTGGGGATCGGCGTAGGCGCCCGTGAGCGCGGGCAGGCACGCGAGGGTGCGGCACGTCATCCCGCCGTTGTCGTGACGCGAGATCCCGATGCCGATCCGGATGAAGGTCCGGGGGCCCGCGCCGTAGCGCCGCGCGAACCCGACGATCGTCGCGACGTCGAGGCCGACGATCGGCGCCACCGTCTCCGGCGAGTACGCCTTCACGTGCTCGGCGAGCCGCTCGAAGCCGAGCGTCGCCCGCTGGATGTAGTCGCGGTCGAGATACCCCTCCGCGATCAGGACGTGCATCACGGCGAGCGCCAGCGCCGCGTCGGTGCCCGGGCGGACCATGAGGTGCAGGTCCGCCTGCTGGGCGGTGGGTGTGCGATACGGATCGACGACGACCACGACGGCGCCTCGCGCGCGCGCCTGCTTCACGAGCGTCATCACATTGATCGTCGAATAGGCCGCGTTCACGCCCCAGAGGACGACGAGGTCCGCGCCCACCATCTGCTCCGAGTCGTTCCCGGTGACGGCGCCCAGGGTGGCACGCCAGCCCGCGTACGCGGTGTTGACGCAGATCGTGCGGTCGAGACGGGACGTCCCGAGCGCGTGGAAGAGGGGGTGGCCCGCGTAGAACTGGACCTGGCCCATCGAGCCCGCGTAGGAGAACGGCAGGATCGCCTCGGCGCCGTCGGCGTCCAGGATCCCGCGCCAGCGCCGCGCGATTTCGTCGATCGCCTCGTCCCAGGAGATCGGCGCGAACTCGCCCGTTCCCTTCGCTCCCACGCGCCGGAGCGGGGTGAGCACACGCAGCGGTGAATGAACGCGCTCGGCGTACTCGCGCACCTTGCCGCAGATCACACCCTGCGTGAACGGATGGTCGGGGTTGCCGGTGACGGACGTGAGACGGCCGTCCTCGACGGTGACGAGGAGGCTGCAGCACGACGGACAGTCGTGAGGACAGACGGACAGCATGCCGCGTTTAAAGGTATCATGACGCCGGCCATGCTCGGTTGGGTCGCGCGGCTGAACCCCTTCAAGACCCCCGACACCCAGCGTCTCGCGGTCCTCTTCGGCATCGTCTACTTCGCCCAGGGCATGTGGTACCTGCCCAACCAGACGATCACCATTGTGCTGAAGGAGCGCGGGCTCTCCGCCGGCCAGGTCGCGACATTCTTCTCGATCACGACGGTGCCGTGGCTGATCAAGCCCGTGTATGGCCTCGTCTCGGACTTCGTGCCCCTCTGGGGGCGCCGGCGCAAGAGCTACCTCGTGCTCACCTCCGCCCTGGCCGCCGGCGCCGGCGCCATGCTGGCCGTGGCCGACGATCACGGCTACTGGCGCCTGGCGATCCTCTTCACGGGGATGGGGTTGGGCCTCGCGTTCACCGACGTCCTCGTGGACGCGCTGATGGTCGAGAATGGACGGCCGCGCGGTCTCACGGGCGCCTTCCAATCCGTGCAGTGGGCCGCGATCTACGGCGCCACGGTGATCGTCGGCATCCTCGGCGGCTGGCTCGCCGAGCACCGCAACCTGCACCTCGCCTTTGCCATCGCGAGCGGCTTCCCACTCGTCTCTCTGGTGATGACGCTGCTCTTCATTCATGAGGCGCCCGCGCCGGCTGACCGCGAGGCCTTCCGGCAGACATGGGCTGCGATTCGCGAGGCCGTGCGGGCGCGCGAGGTGTGGGTGGTGGCGGGTTTCATCTTCTTCTTCAACTTCAGCCCGTCCTTCGGCCCTGCCCTGCTCTACTACCAGACCGATCACCTGAAGTTCAGCCAGCAGTTCATCGGTCTACTCGGCTCGCTCGCCGCCGTCGCGGCCATCGTCGGCGCCGCGATCTACGCCCCGCTGTCGCGGCGGGTGGAGCTCAAGCGCCTCATCTCGCTCGCCATCACGATCGCCGTGGTCGGCACGCTGGCCTATCTCCTGTATCGCGACCGGGCGTCGGCGATCGCGATCGACATCGTCTTCGGGTGCGTCGGCATGATCACGCAGCTCGCCTTCCTGGATCTCGCGGCCAAAGCCTGCCCGCGACGGGTCGAGGCGACCTTCTTCGCGCTGCTGATGTCGGTCTTCAACGGCGGCATGCAGGTCTCGCAGATCACCGGCGGCTATCTCTACGACTGGCTGGGCTACACCCCGCTGGTCTTGATCTCGGCGGCGATGACGGCCCTGGCGTGGCTGCTCGTGCCGCTCGTACGGATCGACCTGATCGCGGCGCGGGCGCGCGAGGAGGCCCGGGCGCGCGAGGCCGCCGCGGCCCCGGCGAGTTAGTCCGTGACCGCGAGGTAGAGCTCCACCTCCGGCGGACCGGCGACCAGCGGGTCACGACGCGCGCGGAAGGCGGCGAGGTGGGGGGCCTTTCGATGCGCATCGAAGGCCGCGTCCGAGCGGTACTGCTCGTAGAAGAGGAAGAGGTCCGGGTTCTTCTTCGATCGGTGAAGTCGATAGACGAGGCAGTCGGGCTCCGCTTTGCGCACGGCCGCCACCTGCTCGCGCAGGATCGCCGCCAGCTCGTCCCCCTTCCCCGGTTTCGCCGAGAGCGTTGCGACGACGGTCAGCACGTTCACCATCACGTTTCTCCCTCCGCGTCGGCGTGTACGCCTCGCGTCACCGTCGCGTGCGCGCACCGGAGCCAGCGGAGCGCGCGCTCGACGTCGTCCGGTCCCTCGATGTCGACCTCGATCCAGCCGCGTCGCGCGAAGCGCCGGTGGGGACGGATGCGCGCGTCGGCGAGCGCCCGCGCCTGGTCGGCCGGCGAGAGGCGGAGCCACAGATCGCGCTCCTTCTCCCGGAGCGGGAAGCACGCGAAGAGCGTCTCGCCGACGAAGTAACCCCACCGCCCGAACATCGGCGTGATGCGTACGCCCTCCCACGTGCGGAGCGTCTCGTTCAAGCGCTGCGCGGCGCCGGCGCCTCCGCGTGCGAGGACGCGCCGGAGCTTGCGCCCGCGGCCCATCCCGCGAAAGCGGCGCGCGTCTATGGCCAGACCTGCGTGTAGGCGAATCGGGCGCGCTGGCTCACCGCGCCGAACCTGGCGTCGTAGTCGGCCCGGAGCGTCTTCATGTGCTCCGAGGCAATGAAGCGCCGGTAGGTCGCCTCGTCCTGCAGCTCGTACACCGCCATGTACTGGTACGTCTCCTCGCCCTCGAGCGCCTTGTAGCGCCGTGCGCTCACGAGACCTTTGAATTGTAAAACGTGTGGCACGTGCTCTTCGTTGTACCAGCGGTTGAACGCGTCCTCTCGATCCGTGCGAATGGTCGCCTTCACGACGAACAAGATCGTCGCCATCGTAGGTCTCCCGGAGAGGTGGAATCGAACGCGGCCCATTCTGCCATTGACAGCCTCTCGGCCGCCATGCGAAAAGAGCCCGCGTTGGGTACGCGAGGAGGATCATGGCGGTCGACGCGACGCGTGTGAGGTTCGCTCCGGTCGAAGGCGCCGCACTGCTGTTCACGCCGGCGTTCTGCGAGTACCTGGCCCGCCTGCACGACGCGCTCGGCGCCCGCGTGCTCGAGCTCCGCGCGCGGCGCGCCGAGGGGCTGCGGCGCGCGCTCCGCGAGCATGTCATGCCCGGCCATCCGCCACCGAGCGCGGCCACCACGGGAGACTGGCGCGTGCCGCCCGTGCCCGACGAGCTCAGGAGGCCCGGAATCGAAATCTCGGGCCCGTGCTCGATCACCTCGATGTTCATCAACGCGCTGAACCCGGGGCCCGAGGGCGAGCGCGCCGAGGGCGATCTCGACGACGACGAGGACTCGGGCGGCCACCGGCTCGTCGACACGGTACGGGCGACGCATAACCGCCTCGCCGCGGTCAACCGCGAGCTCGCGTTCGAGGACCGCGAGCGCGGCAGGAGCTACCGAATCGCGCCGGGGGAGCTCCCGTTCTTCATGCACCGCGAACGCGGGCTCCACCTCGACGAGCCCGACGTCACCATCGACGGCAAGCCGGTGAACGCCGCGATCCTCGGCACCGCCCTCACGCTCTTCTACGCGGGACGGGCGCAGGCCGACCGCGGCCAGTCCATCTACTTCTACCTCCCCAAGCTCGAGCACGCGCCCGAGGCGCGCTGGTATCGGGACCTCTTCGATCGCTCGCGCGAGCTCCTGCCTGCCCTCCGGAGGGCGACGATCCGCGCGATCGTCCTCGTGGAGTCGCTCCCGTGCGTCTACGAGATGGACGAGATGCTCTGGGAGCTCGGTCCCTACGCCGCCGGCCTCAACGCCGCCCGCTGGGATCTCAAGGCCTCGATCTTCGAGTTCGTCATGGCCGACCCGACGCAGGTGTGGCCCGACCGCTTCGGGGTGGACATCAAGACGACGCCGTTCCTCGCGAACATCTTCCGGCGCCTCGTCGCGATCTGCCTCAAGCGCGGCGCCGTCCCGATCGGCGGCATGGCCACAGCGCTCCCGTCGAACGATCCCGAGGTCAACCGGGTGGCCGGCGAGGCGATCAGGAAAGACAAGGAATGGGAGGCCGCCCAGGGGTTCATCCGAGCCTGGGTCGCCCACATCTTTCACATGAAGACCGCGGCGGACCCGTTCAGGGAGCTCATCGGCTCCGGCTGGACGCCGACACCCGAGATGGCGAAACCCGAGACCTACCCGGTCAAGATCGAAGTGCCGGCCGGCGCCGTCACCGTCGAGGGCACGCGGCGTAACGCGCGCATGCTCATCGAGTACGTCGAGGGTTGGCTCAACGGCCGCGGCGCCAAGGGGATCGACAGCCTCGAGGGTAAGCCCGGCGTCCACCCGGCGCTGATGGAGGATCTCGCCACCGGCCGCATGTCGGTCGCGCAAATCGCCCAGCGCATCCGCCACCGCGCGCGGGACGGGCAGGCGGGCGTCGCCCACGATTTCGCCCTCGTGAAGAAGCTCCTCCAGGAGGAGCTGGAGGACATCCTGTCGCGGCGGCCGAAGCACGCCGAGGTCGAGACGCGTTACCGCCAGGCGATGCGGGTCGGCCTGCGCTGGATCAAGAACTACACGGAGCTGAACTTCCGGAGCCTCGGCTCGTACACGCGCGCCGAGCTCGACGCGATCGCCCGAGCGCCCGACGCCTTCTGATACAGGGTCAGCGCTCCCCGGCGCTTTCCATCGGGCCGAGTGCCAGGAGGCCACCGTCCACGACGATCGTCTGTCCCGTGAGCCCGCCCGTCGTCGCGAGGTAGAGAATCGCCGCGCCCGTCTCCTCCGCCGTCGGCAGGCGCTGGATCGGCGTCCGCGTGGACGTCGCCTTCCAGTGGACGTCGGTCCACCCGCCGAAGCCCGTCGGGATCAGGCCGGGCGCCACCGCGTTGACGCGGATCGTGGGCGCGAGAGCGCGGGCGAGCGACATCGTGAGCGTCGTCAGTGCGGCCTTCGAGGCGGCGTAGGCCATCGAGGAGCCGCCGCCCGCGAAGGCGGCCACGGAGGTCACGTTGACAACCGACCCCGCGCCGCGCTGGCGCATGTGCGGGGCCGCCGCGCGGACGCAGTAGAAGGCGCCCTTGACGTTGACGGCCCACACCCGATCCCAGACGTCGTCGGTGAGGCTGTCGAGGTCCGAGTGGGGCTGGACGCGCCGGGTCCAGCCGGCGTTGTTGACGAGGATGTCGACGCCCCCGAGCTCCTTGGCGACGCGCGCCAGCATCGCGCGCACCTCCGCCTCGTTTGACACGTCCGCCCGGATCGCGACGGCGGCGACGCCGAGCGCCCCGATCGTCTTGACCGCCTCGCTGGCCGCGAGGGTGTTCTTCGAGTAGTTCACGGCCACCGCGGCGCCGGCCCGCGCGAAGGCCAGCGACGCGGCGAGGCCAATGCCCGTGGCGCCGCCCGTCACGACCGCCACCTTGCCCCGAAGCTCCCCGTCACTCATACCGGCTGATGTGCAGGTGGACGCCGTGGCTCGACTGCGGCTCGACCGTCACCTCCCCCGTGCCCCGCAAACACTTCACGCCCGCACGATCGAAGGCGGCGATGAGCGCCTCGAAATCCTCGGCGACGAGCGAGAGCGCCACCATGCCCTCGGTCCCGCCGACCTCGTCGGACGGTACGATCAGGATCGCGCCCCGCCCGACGCCCAGCATCGTGCGCGGGCCGTCGTTCATCGCGAGCTCCTTGAGCCCGAAGAGCGACCGGAACACGCCCGCCGTCTGCTTCACGTCGCGGGCGCCGACGACAAGCCGCTTGAGCCGCACCTCGCACGGTTCCGCCACCGTGTGCTCCGCGGGCGTCAGGAGCTCGACCAGGACCCCGCAGCACGCCTTCGGGTGCAGGAACGCGACCTGGCCGGCGAGCCCGGGCCGGGGCGCCGTGTCGATTAGCTCGACCTGCTTCCCCTTCAGGGCGCCGAGCGCCGCGTGGATGTCCGGTGTGTCGAGGCACAAGTGGTGGAGCCCCTCGCCGCGCCGGGCGAGGAAGCGCCCGACGCCCGACGACGCCTCGAGCGGCTCGAGTAGCTCGATCTCCGTGTCACCGGCCGCGAGCAACGCGGCGCGCACGCCCTGGCCGGGAAGCCGGGCCTCGCGCACGAGCGGGAGGCCGAGAGTGTCCCGGTAGAACCGATACGCCGTCGCCAGGTCCCTGACCACGACGCCCACGTGATGAATCCGGCGCATCACGCGCGATCCCCTCCTCTATCTCAACGCACGAATGGTGCGACCCTGCGCGCGCAGGCGTCGCGGACACGGATCCGGTGATTGGACAGGAAGCTTCCCGGCAGCCGTCGAACGGGGAAGTAGTCCAGCGCCAGCGTCTCGTCCGAGGTCGCGAGCGCGCCGCCGCGCACCGCGCACTCGAAGCAGACGTTGACGTAGTGCCACACGTTGCCGTCAGGATACCGGACGACCTGCCGGGCGGGCTCCGAGTAGACGCCGACCAGCCGACGCACGGACACGTGCAGGCCGGTCTCCTCCTGGACCTCTCGGCGTACCGCGTCCCGGACCGATTCGCCGATCTCCACCGACCCGCCGGGCAGTCCCCACTGCCCCCCGTCGGATCGCTGCTGGAGCAGGAGGCGACCGCGACGGTCGAAGATGACGGCGGACACGCTGGGCCTGATCCCGAGCGCGCGCTCGTAGTTCGGCTCGAGCGTGATCACCCGACCAACCTACCCGACGCCGCCTGCTTGTGCAATATTTCGCAGGCGTCACCCGCCCGCTGCGCTGAACAGCCGCTGGAACTCGCTCCAGGGCGTCGGCGGACGCCGGGCGACGGCGGCGTTTTCCTCGACGTGCGCCGTCGACTTCATGCCGACCAGCGCCGTGCCAATGCCGGGTGTGGAGCGCACGAACTGGAGCGCCCGCTGGGCGTCGCTGGTGAGGCCCGGCAGAAGCTCGGCCACAACGGGCGGGAGATTTCGCGTGAGGTGCCCCTGGTAGACCGAGGCCGACGCCACGACGTACACGCCGAGGCGCCGGGCGGCCTCGAGGAGCGGGACGAAGCTCCCGTCGACCTGCTGGTTGGCGCGCGTGAACGCCTCCGGCATCGCGAGGTTGTACGGGAGCTGAATCACCTTGAAGTGGTGATCGGACCCAGCGACGGCACGAGCCGCGCCGACGAGCTCGGCGAGGGAGAGATAGCCAGGCGCGCCCGGGTCCTCGCGGTAGCCGTTCCACGTCGCGGTGCCGTAGCGGCGGATCTTCCCGTCGCGCACCGCCTGCTCGAGCGCCTCGAAGGCCGCCCGAGCGCGCGTGAGGAACTCCGCGCGGTCCACCTCCTCGAGCTCGGACTCGGGGTTGTGCACGTAATAGATGTCGATGCTCTCGAGCCCGAGGTTGGTCCGGCTCCGCTCGATCTGATCGGCGAGGTAGCGTGGCGTCATGCAGTGGGTGCCGGCCACGACGTCGCCGGGGCGCACGATACCCGTGTCCAGGTACGTCTGGGTGAACCACGCGCGGGCATCGCGCGGCACGGCGCCGTCGAAGGGGATGTAGCCGCCCTTCGTCGCGACGACCACCTCGTCGCGCCGGACCGCCCCCCCGCTGATCGCGCTCGCCAGGGCCGCCCGGACCGAGCGTTCGCTGCGCTGGTGGCGGTAGTTGATCGCCGTGTCGATCGTGTTGACGCCGAGCTCGAGCGCAAGCGCGATCGCGTCCTGGTACATGACGTCCGTCGCGCCGTCCTCGCGACCGAGGTAGGTCCCGAGGCCGATCGTCGCGACGGCGATCCCCTCGAGCTCGCGAAAGTGCGCGGGCACGACGGTGGAGGCGAGCCGCGTCAGATAGCGCTTCGTCCCCTCGGCAGTCGCGCTGCCGGAGATCAGCGTCGTCATCGGGCCGTCGACCCGCCCATCGCGTCAGGGGGCGACACGAAAGGTGAAGCGGCCGCTCACGACGTGGCCGTCCGCGGATAGGACCTGCCACTCGACCCGGTACGCGCCCGGTGCCAGCGCGGGCAGCGGCGTGCTCAGACGATCGGCGGCGCCGTCGGACGCGGGCGTCGCGAGCCGTACCGGCTCACCGCGCTCGGTGGAGAGCCGGAGGCGCGAGAGCAGCTTCTCGACCCGGTTGTTGAACCGCAGCGAGAGCGTGGACGGCGCCGCGGCGACGGTCGAGCCGGCGGCGGGTGTCGATTCGAGCAAGAGGGAGTGGGCGGGCGCCGGCGCCGGGACGCCCAGCCCGAGGGCCGCGGCGAGGAGCGCGCGGACGACGCGCCTCAACGCCAGTCGTCGAGGACGAGGTGCGTCGGGTCTTCGTAATCCTCCTGCCGGCCCCGCTGCATCCGGATCATGGTGAAGTCGATCTGGTATCCGCATTGGACGAGGGTGTTGTACGCGAGCCAGTACCGAGAATACACGGGGAAGATCACCCGCTGCATCCCCAATTCCTGAGCCAGCGTCTCGAGGGCCGAGACGAACTCGGTCAGGTGCTCGACCTTCCGCTGCGGCGGGTCGATCGCGAGGAACTTGACGTAGAGCGCACCCGACGGCGCCTCGCTCACGCCCGGCGTGTGGTAGACCGCGAAGCCCACGAGGTCGCGCCCACGCTCGAGCAGGAGCGTGTCGCCCAGCGCGAGCCCGTCCACGATCTCGATCTCCTTCGACAGGTCCATGCCGCGGCAGATCCCGTTCGTGATCCGATGCATGCGTGCCAGCGTCGCCTTCTTCTTCGTCTCCTCCAGCGACGAGAATCGGCGGACCGCGAGGACGGCCTTGGCCGGCTTGGCAACGGCCGCGCGGGGCGGGGTCCGGTCGATGGCGCGGCTCATCACGGCGGTGAGCGCCTTGGGCCGGTAGCCGAACTTGTGGAAGAGGAAGAGGTGCTTCGGGCTCGTCGGATAGGTCACGCACCCGTGGAGCGCCGCCTTGTTCTCCTCGAAGAACCCCTGCGACGCGCGGATGAGCTGCTGACCGATCGTCTGATTCTGGTAGTTCGTCAGGACTGCGACGGGCCCGAGGATCCCGACCGTGCCCCAGGTGACGGCGAGCGCGGCGCCCACGATCTTCGCGTTGTCCTCCTCCGCGACGAAGCAGCCCCACGGCTCCATGAGCCAGCGGTGGTGGACGTACTGAGCGCCGCCGAACGCCTGGCGCGGCCGGGTGCCGAGCTGGCGCTCGAGGAAGTCGCCGAACGTCTGCTCGAAGACGTCGCGGACCTTCGAGAGATCACCCTTGCGGACACGCCGGACCTGGATCTTCGGCAGGCGCCCCTGCGGATCGAGCCCCGCGCGATCGACCGTGGCCCTCACGCGGAGACGCCCGCGAGGTCTTCGAGCAGGGTGATCACCCCGGAATGGTCGAGGCCGCCCCGCCCCTTCACGCGGAGCGCGTTGAACAGTTCCTGGACAACGGCCGTCGTCGGCAGCGGCACGCCGAGCGCGCGCGCCGAGTCCATGATGAGCCCGAGGTCCTTGTAGTGAAGGTCGATCTTGAAGCCCGGCGTGTACGCGTTCGCGACGTAGTTCGGCCGTTTCTGGTCGAGGCACCGGGAACCGGCGAGCCCGCCCGCGAGCGCGGTCAGCGTGAGCTCGCGGTCGAGCCCCGCCTTCTTCGCGAGCGTCAGCGCCTCGGCGAGCGCCGTGAGGTTCACGGCGACGATGATCTGGTTGGCGAGCTTCGTGAACCCACCCGATCCGAGCGGGCCGAGATGCGTGATCGTCCGACCCATCGCCTGGAAGATCGGCAGCATCGCGTCGAACACCGCCTTCTCGCCGCCGACCATGATCGAGAGCGCCGCGTCGGTGGCGCCCTTCTCCCCGCCCGACACGGGCGCGTCGAGCATCTTGACGCCGCGCGAAGCGAGGGCCTTGCCGATCCGCTGCGAGACGATCGGCGAGATCGTGGACATATCCGCGTAGATCAGCCCGGCCCGCGCCCCCTCGAGAATGCCGTCCTTCCCGAGCGCGACGAGCTCGACGTCGGGCGAGTTGGGCAGCATCGTGATGAGCACCTCGCACCGGGTGGCGACGTCGCGCGGCGAGGCGGCGGCCGTGGCACCCGCGCGGACGAGCTCGTCCACGGGCGCGCGGCTCCGGCTGTGGACGACGAGCGGGTATCCGGCCTTCAGCAGATTTTTCGCCATCGGGCGTCCCATGATGCCGAGGCCAATGAATCCGATCACTTGCGCCATAAGACCCCCGTCAAGGAAGGCGAAATGAGCAACGACAAATAACACGACGCGACTTTCGGGGTCAAGTTCCCGGGCGACTGGTCGTCGTCCAAGGTCACCCGGAGGTGTGAAACGCGCGCAGCGCTACGCCTTCTTCCCCCAGAGGTCCCTGGCGAGCCAATCGAGCCCGAGCGCCTTGAGCGTCGCCGGCAGAGGCTTGCCAGTCTTCCGGTCGTAGCCGACCTCGCGGTACCAGGTGTCGACCATCTTCTCCCACTGCTCGCCGACGGCCTGGCCCTTGGCGGGGCCGTCGACCGGCGTCGAGCCGTACCGCGTCGACGGGCGTTCGAGGTCGGGCGTGTGGCCGCTGCGGAGCGACACCACGCGCAGGATGGCGGCCGTCCGGCGACCGAACCGGACCGTCTCCGGCACGGTGACGTCCCAGCCGGTGGCCGCGTTCAGGGCGCGGCAGAGGTTTTCGAGCCGCGTACGCGTGGTGAAGATGCACATCCCGAGGGAGTCCTCGAAGTTCCGGCGACCCCGGATCCCGGCGATGAACTTGGCCACGGCTTCGCCGTCAAAGGTGTTGATGCGCGCGGGTTGGCCCACCTCGGTCGGGTGCACGGGCACCCCGCTCTCCAGCGTTCCAGTTCCGGAGGTGCAGGTGTCGAGCATCTCGTCCCAGCGCGCGCGATGGTCGTGGCCGCGCGGCGCGGCGCCCCTCTCCGTGTAGATGGCGCAGTCTTTGGCGGGGCTCCCGAGCTTCTCGGCCGCACGCTTGACGCCCTCGGCCAGGAGGTCGCCGAACCCCTGGCGACGGCTGATCATCTGGATTAGCCGCGCGGCCCCCTTGATGTCGCCCCACGTGAGCCGGAACCCGAGCTGCGCCTCCGTGATGTAGCCCTTCTCCTGGCACTCCATCACCCAGCCGCAGATCCAGCCGAACTCGTTGACGTCCAGACACGCCTTGTCGAGCTCGGTGTTCAACCAGGCCACGCCATCGACGTCGCTGACCGCGCCGATCGCCCAGCCGGCGCCTGACCAGCCCTCGTACTCGGGCTCGTCCACGATGCTGCCCTTATGGTCGCCTTTCCGGATGACCGACATGTGGCAGTGGTGCATGCCGCACGCGCTGCACTGGTGGCCGCGATGGTCGAAGCCCTCGCGTAGCTTCGGGGCCTCCCACTGACTCATGTCGATGGACGGGACGTTGGTCGTGTAGTTCTTGATCGGCAAGGCGCCCAGCCGTGAGAGGTTCACCACCCCCGGCAAAGTCCCGTACTCGTAGAGCGACTTCGCGGATGGATCGGTGCGGAGATCGAAGCCGATGTCGTCGGCAGCCTGCACGAGCCCGCGGGCGTCCGCCGCCCGCAGTGACTTCGTGCCGCGAACGATCGCCACCGCCTTGAGCTTCTTCCTTCCCATCACCGCGCCGCAGCCGTTCTTCGAGGCGACGTGCCCGTAGTCGCCCTGGATCGCGGCGAAGCGCACGAGGCTTTCCCCCGCCGGGCCGATCGAGTACACGGACAGCTGATGACCGGCCAGGCCCGTCGCCTCGTGGAGCGCGTCCTGCGTCTGCCACGTGTCCTTACCGACCAGGAACTTCGCGTCTCGCAACTGGACGACATCGTCGTTAATGTAGAGATAGACCCAGTCCCGCGACTGCCCCTGGACGACGATCGCGTCGTACCCCGAGTACTTGAGATTCGTCCCGAAGAAGCCGTTCGCCTGCGTCGAGGTGGGGCCGTTGGTCCCCGCGCCGATCGTCACGACGGTGAGGCCGCTCGAGCCCCAGGCGGGCAGCCCGGCCATCGGCCCCGTGGCCAGGATCAGACGATTGTCCGGATGGTCCCAGCTCACGTTGCCCTTGCCGCCCCTCGTCGCGGTCTCCCGGTAGAGGATCATGGCGCCGAGGCCAACGCCGCCGATCAACTCCCGCATGTCGTCGGGGCCCCAGGACTCGGCCCAGCACTTCTTCTTCGTGAGGTCCACGCGCAGGAGCTTGCCGGTGTAGGCGCCGGGCAGCTCGCGGGCGCCGCTCGGGGTTTTCTTCTTGCTCGGAGCCTGGACAGTCGCTGGGGTCATACGGCCACCGGAGTGTTCCCGGGCGCCTTGGACGGACGGCCCAGGATGGTTTCGGGGAGCAGCGCGCTCGTGGTCTTCGAGGCGATGAAGGCCGGCTTGACGTCGAAGGGGTTCCGCTTGAGGTGCGCCTTGAAGCGCGCCAGCGACACGCCGGACTGCACGAGTCCCTTGAGCATACCGACGTCGTTGGTCGTCCAGATGTCGCTCGACGGGCCCAGGATGATCGCGCCCGTCAGGCGGTCGCCGCGCCAGAGGAGCTTCCGGTAGGCGGGCCGGTCGGGCTTGACGCCGCTCGCTGCCTCCGCCTTCGCGTCGTCCCACGCGCCGAACGACGCGACGTCGAGGTGGCAGACCTCGACGATGTTGACGATGAGGCTGCCACGGTAGCCGACGTCCTTGCCGGCCATATTGGCGCCGGCCACCCGCCCGTGCTCCTGGGCGGTCGGCTCGATCGCGTGGACCGCCGGCTCCCCCGTGATGAGATCGCGTCCCTCGGCGATGTCACCCGCGGCGTAGACGTTCCGGACACTCGAGCGCAAGTGGTCGTCCACGACGACGCCGCGATTGACCGTGACGCCGGACCCCTTGAGCCACTCGAGGTTCGTCTTGATGCCCGTCGCCATGATCACGACGTCGCAGAGGATGTCGCCGCCGGCGGCGAAGCGGAGCCGCTTGCGTCCCTTGGCGTCCTCGATCCCTGTGAGCTTGACGCCGGTCCGGATACGGACGCCGTGCTTCGTGAGCCAGTCCTCCACGAGCTTCGCCCCCGCGTCGTCGATCATGCGCGGCAGGATGCGCGGCGCCACCTCGACGATCGTCAGCGTGGCGCCGAGCGCGAGGATCGAGTTCAGGATCGTGAAGGCGATGAAGCCGGCGCCGACCATGACGACGTGGCTGCCGGGTCCGATCTCGGCGAGGACCGCGCGCGCCTCGTCGAGGGTCCAGAACGAGTGGACGCCGCGTCCATCGGCGCCGTCCACCGGCGCCTTCACCGCCGACGAGCCCGTGGCGATCAGACAGTCGTCGTACTCGACGGTCGTCCCGTCGTCGAGCGTGCACACGTTGGCCTTGGTGTCGAGCGCCGTCGCGCGGCGCCCGACCTGCGCCTTCACGCCCCAGTCCGCGAGCACGCGCGGCGTCGCCGTGAACACGTGGGACTCGGCGATCGAGCGGTCCAGGTAGTACGGGAGGACCATGCGCGAGTACGGCCGCTCGGCGCTCACCAGCACGATCTCCGAGCGCTCGCCCTCCTCCTCGCGGATCGTCCGGATCGCGTTCATGCCCGCCGTGCCGCCGCCGATGATGAGGTGCCGTGCGGCCATCGTCACAGCCTCGCTCGCGCAGCCAGGGCCATCATAGACTCGCCTCGGCCGTCGAACGGCCTGCGGCTCGTACGGCCAGAGCCATCATAGACTCGCCTCGGCCGTCGGACGGCCTGCGGCTCGTACGGCCATCACCGCGCCCCCACGAGCACGCGGGCCGTCCGCTCCCGCGCGAACTCGCCGAGCCAGTCGGCCGTCGCCGTCGCCTCGTACGTGATCGCCGCGGTCGGACACGCCTCGGCGCAGGCCGGAGCGCCGCCGCACAGGTTGCATTTGAACGCCTTACGGGTGTCCGGGTCGTAGAACATCGTCCCGTACGGGCACGCGATCGTGCAGAGCTTGCACCCCACGCACGTGTCGTCGAGCACGTCCTTCGCGCCGGCTGCGTTGATCGTGATCGCGCCGACCGGACACGCCGTCATGCACCACCCCTCGGCGCACTGCGTGCACGTGTACGGCGCGTACGAGGTGTGCCCCTCGAAGGGCGACACGCGGATGACCGACTTTGCGGGGTGGAAGGCGCCCGTCTGCATGTACGAGCAGGCCAGCTCGCACCGGAGACAGCCGGTGCACTTCTCGGGGTGGATGCGGAGGACGTTCGTCGTGGTCGCGGGCATGGTCATCGCTTCTTTCGGTCGCCGCGTCCCGTGGACGCGCCGCGTTCGAGGTGGCCGATGAACTCGTCGAGCGGGATCGCCGCCATCGTCATCCCGGCGGCGCCGCCGCGTGCGCCGAGCTCGACGGACACGCGAGACACCGTGGCGTTGTCCGGCGCCTCGATGACGGAGAGGAAATCGTAGGGGCCGAGCAGCGCGTACTGGGCGATGACGCGCACTCCCATGCGCGTCACGTCGGCATTCACCTTGCGGATCCAGCCCGGGCGCTCGCGGAGCACCTTACGCCCCGACTCGGACAGCGTGCTCAGCATGATGTACAGGGCCACCGCCGCGCCTCCTCACTGCTGCGCTCGCACAGCGGTCGGAAGTATATCATGCGCTAAACAGGAGACGACGACCATGACGACGCACGCGCTTCGCAGCCGCAACTGGTTCGGGCCTCGCACCCTCGACGGGCTGATGCACCGGGCCTACCTCCGGGCCGAGGGCTTCAGTGACCTCGTCTTCGACGGCCGCCCCGTGATCGGCATCGCCAACTCGTGGTCCGAGCTCACCCACTGCAACGCCCATCTCAGACAGGTGGCCGAAGCGGTCAAGCGCGGCGTGTGGAGCGCGGGCGGCTTCCCCCTATGGACGTCGAGGAGTGCATCCGCGCCTATCCGCTCGACGCGGTCGTGCTCCTCTCGGGGTGCGACAAGACCACGCCCGCCATGCTCATGGGCGCCGCCTCCGCCGATCTCCCCGCCATCATGGTCACCGGCGGCCCCATGCTCCGCGGCAAGTGGCGCACCGAGGAGCTCGGCTCGGGCACCGACGCCCGCCGGCTCTGGGCCGAGCGGCGGGCGGGCCGGATCACCGACGAGGAGCTCTGCGAGGTCGAGGCGTGCCTCTCGCGCTCGTCCGGCCACTGCATGGTCATGGGGACGGCGTCCACGATGGCCTCGATGGCCGAAGCCCTCGGCATGACCCTCCCCGGCAACGCCGCGATCCCCGCCCCCGACTCCCGGCGCCTGGCCCTGGCCGAGCTCAGCGGGCGCCGCGCCGTCGAGCTGGCGCAGGGCGGCGGGCCCCGACCCTCCGAAATCCTGACGGCCAAGGCCTTCGACAACGCGATCAGCAGCGACATGGCGATCGGCGGCTCGACCAACGCGATCATCCACCTCGTCGCCCTCGCCGGCCGCGCCGGCGTCCCGCTGCCGCTCACGCGCTTCGACGAGCTGTCGCGCTCGACGCCCTTCCTCGTGAATCTGCGGCCTTCTGGAAAGTACCTCATGGAAGACTTTTTCTACGCCGGCGGCCTCCCCGCGGTCCTCAAGGAGCTCCTGCCCCTGCTCCACACCGACGCCCTGACGGTCAACGGCAAGCCGATTGCGGACAACGTCAGGGACGCCCGGTGCTGGAACCAGGACGTCATCCGCCCGCTCGGGATGCCGCTCGCGCAGGAAGGCGGCACCGTCATCCTGTCGGGCAACCTGTGTCCGGACGGCGCGGTGCTCAAACAGTCGGCCGCCTCCCCGCACCTTCTCGTCCATCGGGGCCGCGCCGTCGTCTTCGAGGACCACGACGACCTCCACCGCCGCATCGACGACCCAGGCCTGCCGATCGACGAGACCTCTGTGCTCGTCCTCAAGCACGCCGGCCCGAGGGGGGCGCCGGGTATGCCGGAGTGGGGCGCGGCGCCGATCCCCGCGCGGCTCTTGAAGCGGGGGATTAAGGACCTGGTGCGGATCTCGGACGCCCGTATGAGCGGCACCTCCTATGGCACGGTGGTGCTCCACGTCGCGCCGGAGTCGGCGGTGGGCGGACCGCTGGCACTCGTCCGAGACGGCGACGAGATCGAGCTCGACGTGCCGAAGCGTACGCTGACCCTGCGGGTCGCCGACGAGGAGCTCGGCCGGCGCCGCTTGGCGTGGAAACCGCGACCGCCCCGGTTCACTCGCGGCTACGGTCGCCTCTTCCTCGACCACGTGCTGCAGGCCAACGAAGGGTGCGACTTCGACTTCCTGCGAGGCCGAACACCAGTACGCGCCGAGGACACGGCGGGGCCGTCGCACAGCTAACAGGGAAGAAAAGTAGCCGGTATGGTGGCGGCTTACCTACCGTTCCTGGAGACTCCACCATCGAGGCAGCGTCCTTTCCCTTCCATATCAGTAACTTAGAGGTCGTGGCCGTCTGGCACCACGCTTGCGTAGTCTCCGAAGGTATGGACTGGATAAGCGCGCTGTGGCGGGACCTCTCCCCTGAAGGTCAGGTCTTCTGGAAGAACGGCACGTTCTGGCTGACCGCGGCAGCGCTCATCCTGCCCTTCGGCTGGCTCCTCTTCGCCTTCAGGCTCGGTCCAGTCCGCGTCCGCGCCAGCTACTTCCGCCGCGGGCGCTGAAGCACCCCGCGGAGCGAGCCTCCGACCTCGCGGAGCGCCCGCGCCGCTTGCCGCGCGCTCCACCCGTAGCGCGCCATCACGATCGCGACCCTCACCCTGGCCCCAGACTCGACGAGCGCGCGACGCGCGTGGGGGCGCTGGACGCCCGCGATCTCGGCGATCAGGCGCACCGCACGCTCCCTCAACTTGGCCGAGCGCGGCTGGAGATCCACCATGCGGTTGCCGTACACCTTTCCGAGCCGCGCCATGGTCGCCGTCGTCAGTGTGTTGAGGACAAGCTTGGTCGCGGTACCAGCCTTGAGTCGTGTCGAGCCCGCCAGCACCTCCGGGCCCGGCGCGGGCGCGATGACGACGTCGGCTCGGACGCCGCGCGTCGAAGCGGGGTTGCACGCGACCAGCACGGTGCGGGTGCCGCGGCGGCGGGCGGTCGCGAGCGCGGCGCGCACGAAGGGGGTGACGCCGCTCGCCGAGACGCCCACGACCACATCATCCGGTCGCACGCGCGTCCGGACCAAGCGCGCAGCCGCGCGCGCGTCGTCCTCCGCGCCCTCGCGTGAGTGAAAGACCGCGGCGGGGCCACCCGCGATGATCGCCTGCACGAGGCGCCGCGGCGTGCCGAACGTGGGCGGACACTCCGCGGCCTCGAGGACGCCCAGGCGGCCGCTCGTACCGGCGCCGACGAAGAAGAGGCGACCTCCTCGGGAGAGCGCCGCGACGATCGCCTCCACGGCCGTCGCGATCTGGCGCCCGACGCGCGCCACCGCCAGTACGGCCCGGCGGTCCTCGCGGTTCATCAGGAGTGCGATTCGGAGCGGTGCGAGACGGTCGAGGGCGCGGCTCGCGCGGTTCGTCTGCTCGGTGGCGAGCCGCTCGTAGCGAATTCGCGAAGGCGTCACGCTCGCATGCTACTACTATCTGGCGGGATGCCCAGGGTCCGATCCGGCCTCGAGGTCCTCGTCCACGACCGTCGCGCGCTCCTCCGAAGCCGTCGTGTCGCGCTCCTCGCGCACCAGGCCTCGATCGACTCCCGCCATACTCACGCGGCCACGCTGCTCGGTGATCTGCGGGGCGCGCGGCTCGTGCGGCTGCTCGCGCCGGAGCACGGGCTCTGGGGCGCCCGACAGGACCACGAACGCGTCGGCACGACGCGCGATCCAGCGACCGGCCTACCTGTGTCGAGCCTCTACGGCGCACGACGTGCGCCGACGCGGGCGATGCTCCGCGGCATCGACGTCCTCGTCGTCGATCTTCAAGACATCGGCGCCCGGTACTACACGTTCGTCTGGACCATGGCGCTGGCGATGCGGGTCTGCGCGCGGGTCGGCGTCGACGTCGTCGTGCTCGACCGCCCCAACCCGCTCGGCGGCGCCGTCGTCGAGGGCAACGTGCCTGATCCCGCCTTCGCGTCCTTCGTCGGGCTCTACCCGCTCCCCGCGCGCCATGGCCTGACCATCGGAGAGCTCGCCATCTACCTCAACGAGCGGCACGGGCTCGGGTGTGACCTCGCGGTGGTCCCGATGAAGGGCTGGCGGCGCGCGATGGACTGGGAAAGCACGGGCCTGCCATGGGTGGCGCCGTCGCCGAACATGCCCACGCCCGACACCGCGCGCGTGTACCCGGGCGGCTGCCTCGTCGAAGGCACCAATCTCTCCGAGGGGCGTGGGACGACGCGCCCGTTCGAGTGGATCGGCGCCCCCTACCTCGACTGCCACCGCTACGCCGATGCGTTGAATGCCCTTGCGCTCCCGGGCGCCCACTTCCGCCCGGCGCGCTTCGCCCCCACCTTCCACAAGTGGGGCGGCCGGCTCTGCGACGGTGCGCAGGTGCACGTGACCGATCGCGCGCGCTTCAAGCCATTTCTGACGGGCGTCGCCCTGATCGCCGTCGCCCGGCGCCAGGGGCGCGCGCGCTTCGCGTGGCGCCGACCGCCCTACGAGTTCGAGCGGCGGCGGCTCCCGATCGACATCCTGTGCGGCACCGACGCGATCCGCCGCGCGATCGAGCGGGGCGCGTCGGTCGCGACGATCGAGCGTTCCTGGCAGGCGGCCTGCGCCCGCTGGCGGCGGGCGCGCGCCCCCTACCTGGCGTACCGCTGACGCAGGGCTAGTTCCCGAACAGACGCGCGAAAAAGCTCTTCACACCTTGACCGAAGCTCACGGCGCCGTCACGGACTTGCCCCCAAGCGCTCTTGGCCTTGGGCTCCGCGGCCTCACCGACCTTCTCGCCGCCTTCCTTGAGCGTCGCACCTGTGAACTTCGCGCCCTCGACGATGGTCTTGCCGATGCCCTTCGCGGTCTCCTCGACCCCCTGACCGATTTTGCCCGCGCCGATCTTCTTGGCGCCGGACTCGACCTCCTGGGTCGCGGCCTTCACTTTCGAGTCGTCGGCCGCGGAGGCAGGCAGGGCCAGAGCGAGGACGAGCGCACAGGCGGACACTCCGGTCATCGGTCTCATCACACACCTCCCGATGGGCAGCTTCATTACCTGGAGTAGCCGCGCGAGCGCATGCAGCTCCCGTAGGCCTCTCGGTAGCGCTCGTCGTGTTTCTTGTTCTCGTTGAGGCCGTAGAGGGTGCCGCCACCGGCACCTAGGACCCCGCCGATCGCCGCACCCTTGCCGGCGCTCTTGCCGCCGTCAGCGATGGCACCGCCCGCTGCGCCCACCGCGGCGCCCACCACCGCACCGACCGCAGCGTTCTTCACCGTGTCAGCGGTCTTGTCGCGGTTGCCGGCGTGCGCGGAAGCATACCGGTTGCAGGCGTCGACCACCGCCTGCGTGGGGATCAGAGGCGTCCGGGCCACGCCAGCCGCCGGCGCGCTCGTCGTGGGAGTGGTGGCAACCACCTTCGTCTCGTTCTCGGTGCCGACCCGATTGGCGACGACGAGCCCGGCCACGAGCGCCGTCGACATCATCAACGCCATCGCGATCGCCGTGACCTTCCACGGATTCCAGTTCATCACTTACCCCCTCTTTTGCGTCGGTTGAGTGACACGCGCCGGGCGCGATGGCGATCCCCCCACGACTCCTGAGTCCCGCCGGACTTCGCCGCGACGGCGTGCAGCGCACGTGCCAGCCCACACCGTTCAGAAATTCAACGGGTTCGGGCCAGTGTTGGACGGAACCGACGTGTCGCCGGCGTCGGCGTGTCAGCAGAGTGACGTGGCCGTGCGAGCCGCAGCCGAAGGCGAGGCGAGCCTGTGACGGGCGTACAATCACGACGTGACCGACCTTGAAGACCTCATCGGCGAGCGGCTGATGTTCGGCCTGCCCGGACCGACTCTCCGCGACGAGGACGTCCGTCTCTTCAAGGACACGCGCGCCGCGGGGCTCATCCTCTACAGGCGGAACTTCCAGAGCCCCGCGGGTCTCCTCCGACTTCTCGAGTCCCTCGAGGGCGCGCTAGGCCGTCGGCTGCTCGTCGCCACCGACCACGAGGGCGGGCGCGTCGTCATGCTCGGAGGGGCCACGACGATCTTTCCCGACAACCTGGCGGTCGGCACGGCGGGTGAAGAGGCGTTCGCGCACCGCCAGGGCCGCGTGGAGGCGCGGGAGCTCCGGCGGCTCGGCGTGGATCTGAACCTCGCGCCCGTCCTCGACGTGCTCACCGAGCGCTACAGCCCCAACATCGGCATCCGTTCGTACGGCAAGGACCCGGCGATCGTCGCCCGCTACGGGGCGGCGCGCATCCGGGGTATGAAGCGGGACGGCCTGTCGGCGTGCGCCAAGCACTTTCCGGGCAAGGGCCACGCGCCGCTCGACGCCCACCTCGCCCTGCCCATCATCGAGTCGACATGGGCCGAGATGCACATGACCCATTTGCCGCCCTTCCTCGAGGCGATCGCGGCCGGCGTCGACTGCGTGATGACGAGCCATCCCGTCTATCCGAACCTCGATCCCGGGCGGGTGCCGGCCACCTTTTCGCGTCTGATCGTTGAGGACTACCTGCGCGGGGAGCTCCGGTTCCGCGGTGTAATCGTCTCCGACGACCTCGAGATGGGCGCGATCGCTCAGAGCTGCCCGCTGGGCGAGGCGGCGGTCAGAGCGGCGCAGGCCGGCCACGACCTGCTGCTCATATGCCATACCGAAGCCGCCCAACGCGCCGCGGCCGCCGCGCTCTTCGAGGCCGCCCGTGCGGCCCGGCTTCCGCGCCACGGGCTGGAGGCCGCCGCCGAGCGCGTGCGCCGGCTGCGCGACCAGCGAAGCGCTCGGTCCCAGGGCGGCACCCCGGTGCGCGACCTGGACGGCCCCCCGCTGGCGATGGCGATCGCCTCACGCGCCGTGACCCCGGTCAGCGCGGGACCCGCGGACTTCCGGCGCGCGCTCAACGGCAGCGTGAGCGTCGTCTTCCCGCGCTTCTCGGAGCTCGCCCCGCGCATCACCATCGAGCCCGAGGTCGCCGACGAGCGCCCGTACCTTGTGGGCGCATTCGCGTCGGTGGGCATCGTCCCCAGCGTGCTCCTCGTCGGGATCGAGCCGACTGCGGCGGAGATCGCCGCGGCGGCGGAGCGCGCGGCGACCGCCGACGCGACGGTGCTGTTCCTCTACGACGCGCACCTCCTCGCCTCGAATCGGGCGTTGCTCGAGGGCGTCCAGGCACGGGCGCGCGCGCTCGCCGTGGTCTTGCTGCGCGATCCCTACGACGCCGCGCTCCTTGCGCCCGGCGTCCTGGGGATCACGGCGTACGGCTTCAGGAAGTGTCAGCTCGACGCGGCCATCGCGCGGCTCGCGCACCCGTAAGCGGTCCCTGCCGCTCGTGCCGGCGCAGCCGGCGGAGCCAGGCCGCGAGCCGCGCCACGAGTCGCGCACGCCGCACGGGCGCGGAGCGCGCGATCAAGCGTTGCGCCTCTGCACCGCGCCGGAGCTCGGCGAGGCGTTCCCTGACGAGGCACTCGAGCGCGTATTCGTTCACGCCCACGACACCGACCTCCCGCCGGGTACCTTCCGGACCGGTCGCGGGCCGGGACGCACGGCATTCTCCTGGGGGGTGAGCACGAGATCGAAGCGCTCCGCGAACGTCCGGCGCACGACCGCGACGACCGCCTCCACGACCGCGGGGCGCTCGAACGGAACCGCGATCCTCACGCGCCACGTCCTGCCGGGCCTTCGCGTCACCCAGGGCGCGACGACGGCGCCGACCTCGCGATGGATCGCGTCGGTCAGCTCGATCTGACGCGCGATCACCGCCGCCCGCCACCGCTCCACCCACGCGGTGAGCCCGAGCAGGACCAGCAGCGTGACGCACGGGAACAACGTGACGGCGACGACTGCGAGCAATGTCTCCATGGGGTTCCTCCGCCCCTATGACACCGCGGGACCGCTAGCGTGAAATCGGATGGAGATCCGGGCGGCAGTCGGTGCAAGGGACGAGCCCGAGCGTCTGCGCCAACTCACGAGAGGCGAGCAGCGTGACACGGCCGATCGGCCGCCGCGCGATCGATCCACACGTGGGCAGGCAGTATTGACGCTCGTCGTTGCGATCGTAGTGGTACAACACCCGCCGCGCGACGCGCGGCGCACGGGCGCCGCGCTCGGTCGGCACGCCCTCGACAGCGAGGAGGCGCTCCTTCAGCCCCACCCGGTTCCCGGCATACCCGATCAGGTCGCCGCTCGTCCCGATGATGCGGTGGCAGGGTACGATGATGGGCACAGGGTTGTGACGAAGCGCCTGCGCCACGGCGCGCACAGCCCGTGGCGCTCCGATCTCGCCGGCGATGCCGGCGTACGAGGTCACAGCGCCGTATGGCACGGCCGCCGTCGCCTGGAGCACCGCACGGTGGAACGGGCTCCGCGCGAGCCGCAGGTCGAGCGGCCACTCGAGCCGGGTACGCCGGCCCTCGACGTACTCGAGCAGGTCTCGGTACAGCCCCTCGACCTCGGCACCGTCCTGGAGCGCCTCGATGGACTCGTCGCGGCTCAGCCGCGAATGGGCGAAGTCGCTGCCGCCGGTGAGATACTCGATGCACGATACGCCCTCCTCGGACCGCGCGATCAGAATGGGGCCGAGCGGCGAGGGAAAGATCCGGTAGAGGAGCGTGCGGCGTCGGAGGTCGGCGAGACGCGACGTCAGGCGCTCGCGCGCCAGCTCTTCGGCGGGCGCCGGCGCGCCGCGCCACACGCCCACGGCGCGCTCGATCGCGCCGTAGCGGACAAGGTTCTCGCGGCAGCGTGCGCACGCGCGCGTGTGCGCCTCGACGCGCGTCGCCGTCGCGCTGTCCGCGTCGCCGATGGCGGTGGCGACGAGCGCCGGCTCGATCTCCTGGCACACGGAAGGCTTGCGCGTCATCTCTCGTCTCTCCCCAGCGGAAGCTCGTACCCGTTGAGGCTCCGGCGGATCTTGCGCAGGGCCTGGAACACGTGGGCCCGCGCGCTGTCCGGGGAGCAGTCGAGGCTCCGCCCGATGGCGTCGTAGTCGAGGTCGTGGACCTTTCGAAGGGTGAATGCAAGACGCTGCTTGAACGGCAGCCCGGCGACGACGGTGTCGAGCATGGCCCGGGTCTCCTTGAACAACGTCTCGCCCTCGGGCCCCGCGCCGTCGGTCTCGCTCCGGGTTTCCAGCACCGCGGCGTGGGCCCGGCGGCGACGGGACTCGGCTCGGAAGTGGTTCTTCGCGACGTTGCTCGCGATGGCAAAGAGCCAGGCGCGCCCGTTCGCGTCAGGGGGAAGGGCCCGGTGGGCGCGGTAGGCGCGCAGGAAGGTCTCCTGGGCGAGATCGTCCGCCTCGCTGGCCCGGAAGGTGGCCCGTAGGAGGTAGCGATAGATTTCCCGGTGGTGCGCCGCCACCAGGGTGTCGAACCCGTCCGCGTCCATGCCACCTCCTAAGACACCGGATCAGGGCTCCTGTGAAATGGGGACTCAGTTCTCCCGCTCTCGCCCCGCGGCCAACGCGGAGAAGGCGAGCGCCAGCGCCATCGTCCCGGCGGTACCGAGGATCACGAGCCACGACCAGGCGAACTCGACGATCTTCGTCTCGGAGAGCACGAGCAGGGCCAGGTTCACGAGCGCCATCAGCACCATGGCGAGGACGTTCGCCCCGTCGGCGACGCGCCGCCGGCTCAGCAGGCCCAGCAGAAACACGCCGAGCAGTGAGCCGAACGTGACGCCCGCGATCTTGAACGCGAGCCAGAGGATCTTGTCGAAGGCCGAAAAGAAGTGCGCGATGGCACCCAGGACCAGGCCGAAGGCGACGACGCTCACCCGCGACACCAGGAGGTAGTGGCGTTCCGCGCGCCCGCGGACCAGCAGGGGCCGGTAGATGTCCGTCACGAACGAGGCCGAGAGCGAGCCGAGCGGCGAGTCGATCGACGCGAGCACGATGGCGGAGAGCATGAGGCCGCGCAGAACCGCTGGCATCGCCTGCCGGACGAAGTGCGGGAGGATCTCGTCGGCGCGCGACACTGAGAGCTGCGGGTGCTGGGCATAGAACGTGAAGAGCGCCGCGCCGAGGCTCAAGTAGATCGCGAGCGTCGCGAGCGTGCCGAGCGGCGTGAGCGACAATGTTAATTGGCTCTGACGTCGAGTCTCGACGGTGAGCAGGCGCTGCATGAGGTCGTGGTCGGTGCCGAACGCTGCCATCGAGCCGACCAGGCCGTTGAGCAGGGCCACCCACACGATGTTGGGGTCCGTGAGGACGCGATGCCAGAAGTCCGGAGCGCCCGGCGTCGGTCCCCAATTGACGACGGAGAGCCGGCCGGCCGCCCCGGCCACGTGGAGGACGGCGGCCACCCCGCCGTCGATGTGGAGGATCAGGAACACGAGCGTGGCGAACCCCGCCCCGAGGAACACGAGCGCCTGGAAGACGTTCGTCCACACGACCGCGGTCACGCCGCCCGTGGCGATATAGAGGATCGAGATGACGATGAAGATCGCAATCGTCGGGCCGAGCGGCCAGCCCAGGAGGATCGAGACGGCGAGCGCCGCCGCCATCAACCGGACGCCGGAGCCGAGGAGGCGCGTGACGAAGAAGAAAAGAGACGCCGTGACCTGGCTCGCCCGGCCGAATCGGTGGGCCAGGAACTCGTAGATCGTCGTCACGTCGTGCCGGTAGAAGGCCGGGATGAAGAGCCACGCGACGGCGAACTTGGCGAGGCTCGAGCCGATGAAGAACTGCGCGTACTCCCAGTTCTCACTGTACGCCGTCGCGGGCACGGAGATGATCGTGACGGCGCTGATCTCGGTGGCCAGGAAGCTGAGGCACGCCGCCCACGCCGGGACCCGGCGACGCGCGAGGAAGAAGTCGACCGTGTCGCGCTGGCGCCGTGTGAACCCGATGCCGATCGTCAGGAGAACGACGAGAGAGGCGCCAAGGACGACGTAGTCCGGCCAGGTGAGCACTGGCTATTGTATGCGGGGACCGGCTTCTCTGCGGGGTACCGGGTCGGGGACCAGGCGGGGGCCCCCGAAACCCGTAGCCTCTGCGCGCAATCCCGGCGCCGTCCGGACGGCCCGACCTTGCGCTCAGCGTGCTAGCGTAGTCGAGGGACCCCCCGACCCGGTCCCCCGCCCAGCACCGCGCTTGGGTAGCTAGAGCTTCTTGCGATCGACGACGGCGGTGTCGAGGTTGCGCTTGCGCAGCCGCTCGACGAGCGCGCCGTAGGACTCGGCCTGAATGACCCGGTCGAACTGGGAGCGATAGGTGGAGACAAAGCTCACACCGTCGATCAGCACGTCGTACACCTGCCAGTGGCTGTCACGCAGGTGCATTTTATAGTCGATCAGGATCTCGCTCCGTCGCTGGGGGACCACCTTGGAGCGCACGGTGGCGTAGGTGCCGTCGAGCGCCTCCGCGGTGTAGAGGATCCGCTCACCCGCGTACGCTTCGATGCGGTTCATGTACGAGCGCTCGAGGAGATCGGTGAAGAGCCCGACGAACTCGGTCTGCTCTTCGCGGCTGCGACCGGCCCAGTGGCGGGAGAGGGCCCGGCGGGCAACCTCGTCGAAGTCGAAGAGGTCGCGCGCGATCCGCTTGATCTCGGCCCGCCGGTCGCTCGGAACACGGCCACTGGCATCGGTCTTCTGGAGCACGTCGATGACACGCACCACGGCCGACTCCACGGCCTCGCGTGGACCCGTCGTGGGCGCTGCCACCGCCCCGGCCACCATCAACCACGCGGCAAATGCCTTACCCATGGCCCTGCCTCCCCGCCTTGGTCGCAGCACGGGCCGTGCCACCTCACGGCGCTAAAAGAGCCCTGTAATATCAACGCGGTAGACGGGCCCAATGCTGGTAGCCGGAACCCATAATGGACAGAGTGGCATCTCTGTCGGCGCCTCGACGCGCGAACCGTCATCATTATTAGGAGGCCAATGATGGGCCTGGCGTGTGACCCGCTCAATACAGGGATCCACCTGAATCTCTGATAGGGGGTTTTACCGGATGGCGGCTCCCATCGTCCGAAGAAATTGCGTAGGCGTGGACGTCGGGGGCACGTGGGTTCGTGTGGCGGCCCGGCGAGGCCAGGGCCGTGTCACGACGATCGTAACCCCAGCCGACCGGGACCTTACGCGGCTGGCGCCACTGCTGCGGGCGATCTGGCAACGTCGGCGCTGGCGCCGTCGAGATATCGCCGCTCTCGTCGTCGCCTCGCGCGCGCTCTGGACGCGGCCTGAGCGCCGTGCCCTGGCGCTCACGCTCCGCGGTCTAGCGCAGCGTGTCGAGGTGATCGCGGACGCCCAAGCGGCGCTCCTTGGTGCGATCGGCGACGGACCGGGCGCCCTCGTCCTCGCTGGAACCGGCTCGATTGTCGTTGCCCACGACGGGCGCGGCGGCTGGACACGCGCCGGCGGCCTCGGCCCACTGGTCGGCGACGAAGGCTCGGGGTTCTGGCTCGGTCGCGAGTGGCTCCGGCTCTTGGCCGGGCGGGGCGATCTCCACACCGTCCTGCGCTTCGTTCACGCCCCCGACGCCGTGGGGCGGATCGCTGCTCTCGCCCCAGGCGTCCTCGCGCGCGCCCGCCGCGGCGACCGCGCCGCGCGCGCTATTACCGGCACGGGCCAGGCGCGGCTTGCCGCCTGCGTCAGCGACGCCGTGCACGCCTTGGCTCTCAAGGCCCCGATCCACCTGAGCTGGGCCGGGAGCGTCCTTGAGAACCCCTGGTATCGGTCCGGCCTGATCCGCGCCCTCGCGCGTACGGGGGTACGGGCGCGCTGGCGCGCCCCCGCCGCGCCCCCCGTCGCCGCCGCGCTCCGGCTCGCCACGAGGCTCGCGCGATGAAGCCCCGAGTCTTGGCCGGACGGAGCCGCGCCGTGCCCACGCGGCTCGTCGTCACCGTGTGCCCGCGCGAATCCGGCGTCGTGACGCTGCCCGTCGAGCGCGGCGAGCACGTGGTGCGGCTGGACGCCGCCGCCATTCTCAAGGCCCTCCGCGCCCTCGTCGATGCGCGAGGGCTCACCGATCGCGTGCGGCTCTGCGAGGGCTGCGCCGGCGGCTGCAGCGCTGACGGGCCCAACGTCAGCGTCGAGATCTTTCCCGCACCCCTGCCAGGCGAGCGACCCGACCACGTCGCAATCGGCTGGAAGACCTACGTCTACTCGCTCCCCACCCTCGCCTGCCTCGCCACGGTCATCGAGGAGAATCTGATACCGCCGCGGCGGGCCCGCCGCTGATCCGGCTCAGAGCCAGCCGGAGCGCTTGAAGCGGTAGTAGAGGTACGCGCACGCCCCGAGCATCACGCCGACCACAAGCGGATAGCCGAAGCGCCAGTCGAGCTCGGGCATGAACTTGAAGTTCATGCCGTAGATGCCCGCGACCATCGTCGGCACCGCGATGATCGCCGCCCAGCCCGCCAGGCGCTTCATCGCCTCGTTCTGCTCGACCGAGATGAGCGCAAGGTTCGCCTCGAGGGCCGTCGTGAGGAGCTCGCGCAGCATGTCCACCATCTCGTTGAGGCGCACGGAGTGGTCGTAGACGTCGCGGAAGTAGACCCGCGTATCCGCGGGGATCAGGGCGACGTCGGGCCGCATGAGCCGGGTGCACATGTCCGCGAGTGGCGAGACCGCGCGTTTCACCTCGAGGAGATCACGCTTGAGGTGGTAGATGCGCTCGGTCGTCCCCGCGCTGAACCGCTCGTGGAAGATCGTCTCCTCGAGCGCCTCGAGCCTGGCCTCGAGCGCATCCACGAGCGGGAAGAACTGGTCGACCACGAAGTCCATGAGGGCGTAGAGCACGAACCCCGGCCCCTTGGCCAGGAGCGCGGGCGTCGCTTCGCAGCGCGCCCGCACCGGGGCGAGGGGCACCGACGCTCCGTGACGCACCGAAACGACGTACCGGGGCCCCACGAAGATGTGCGTCTCACCGCGCTCGACGCCGTCGGCGGCTTGGGCGAGTCGCGCCGTGCGGAGGACCACGAAGAGCGAGTCGCCGTACCGCTCGAGCTTCGGCCGCTGGTGGGCAGCCAGGGCGTCCTCGACCGCGAGATCGTGGAGCGCGAATTCCTGCTGGATCTCCCGCAAGAGCTCCGTGTCGGGCTCGTGCAGCCCGATCCAGACGAACCGGTCGGGCTCTTTCAGGACCTCACTGATGTCGGGGATGAGAACGTCGCCGACCCGTTGGCCAGCGGCGTACGCGGCACAGGCGATGACGCCCTTCACGTGCGCCCCTTCCCGACTTCCAGCGCCCCCCGGCGCGCGAACGCGCGCCAGGCCACCGGGCCCGTGATGGCCGCGACGACGCCTGCCAGCGTGTTGAGCCAGCCCGCGGTCGCGAGCGCGGCGAGCATGAAGAGCGCCGGGAACACGACGACCGCTACGGCGCCCCCGAAGCCTCCCGGCACACGCCACGGCCGGGGCAGGGCGGGCTCGTGGACGCGCAGCCAGAGGAACGCGGCGAGCTCGACGAGCAGGGAGAGCGAGTAGAGCCAGACGTTGAGGACGATGAGCTCTTTGAAGGAAAACCCGGCGAAGATCGCGTAGAGCGCGGCGGAGGCGACGACCGCCACCCAGGGCGTGCCGAACCGCCGGTGCACGATGCCGAGCCACGCGGGCATCGCGCGGTCACGCGCGAGCACGTAGGGCAGCCGCGAATTGGTCAAGAGGAGCGACATGAAGAGCCCGGCCGTGCTCACGACGGCGCCCGCCGCGACGGCGTGCCCGAGCCAGTCGCCGCCGATCTGGTGCGCGATGGTGGGCAGGATGCCGGTGGTCCACGCGTCCCACGCGATCGCGCCGCTCGCCAGCGCCACACCGACCGGTACCACGTAGCCCGCCGTCATCAGGGGCAGCGCCAGCAAGGCCGCCAGGCGGAACGTGCGCTCCGGCGCGCGCGTCTCGCCGAGAACGGTCGCCGGTGTATCCCACCCTGAGTAGTTCCACATGACCACCGCGAGGCCGAGGCCGAGCGCCTCGACTCCCTGGCCCTCGCGCACGAGCGGTGTCCACGGCGACACGCGGGCCGTCCCGACGCCGACGAGCGCGAACGCGGCGATCGGGAGGAGCGCTGCGACCGCGAGGACCACCGCGGCGCGTCCCGTGGGGCGGACGCCGATCACGTTCAGCGCCGCCAGCACGGCGATGAACGCCACGACGAGGAGCCAGCGCTCGAGCTGGGTCATCGTCGGGTGCCAGAACCGCGCGTACTCCACGAAGAGGGCGGGGTAGACGGCCACGTCCACGAAGCTGTCGACCCAGCTCCACCAGCCGACCTGAAAGGACCAGAACGGCCCGAACGCGCGCCGGGTCCACGTGACGTAGCCCCCCGCATCGGGCATCGCGGCAGCGAGCTCGGACATGGCGAGGGCCACGGGCAGGCTCCAGAGGACCGGCGTGAGCAGCAGGAGCACGAGCGTCATCCCCGGGCCGAACGACGCCACCGTGTCCTCGATGCCGTACGGCCCGCCGCTCACGTTGAAGAAGAAGATGGCGGCCATCGGGACGAGCCCCAGCTCGCGCTTGAGGCCGCCGGTCAGGTCACGTCCCCCGGGCCGCGGCGATGAGCTTCGGGAGCTCCTTCACCCATTCTTCGATCGGACGCGCGGCGTCCACGACGATCTCGAGCTTGCCGCTCGGGAGCCTGCGCACCCGGCCAGGCGACGCGGGGCCCAGCGGGATGACCAGCATCTCCCGGTGAATGCCGAGGGCGTCCGTCACCACGAAGATCGCGTCGATTTCCTTCAAGGTAACGACCTCAAGCATCCTGACCTCCCAGGCGCTGATAGACTATCAAGACCATGCCCAACCCCGGGCACCGAAACGTCCGGCTCGGCGTCTCGGCCTGCCTCCTCGGCCAGGCGGTCCGCTATGACGGCGGCCACAAGCGGGACTCGTTCCTCACGGAGACTCTCGGCCCATTCGTCGAGTGGGTCCCGGTGTGCCCCGAGGTCGAAATCGGCCTCCCCATTCCGAGGACCCCGATCCGCCTCGTCGGAGCCGCGCGGGCGCCGCGCCTCGTGGTCGAGACCACCGGCGACGACCTCACCGAGCGGATGCGCCGGTACGCCTCTGCGAAGGCCCGCGAGCTGGAGGCGCTCGGCCTCTGCGGCTACGTCCTCAAGAGCGGCTCTCCCTCGTGCGGCCTCCTCGGCGTGCCCGTCTACCGCGAGGACGGCGAGCGGTCGAGCGGCGACGGCCGTGGGCTCTTCGCGGCCGCGCTCGCCGAGCGACTCCCCGCGCTGCCGATCGAGGAGGAAGGACGCCTCGCCAACCCGGTGGTCCAGAGAAACTTCATCGAGCGTGTGCTCGCGGCGGCCGGGCGCGTCCTCGACCGCGAACAGTTCATCGAGTACCAGGCGCGCGTGACCGAGGCCCTCGCCGCGCACCTCGCGAACCCCGCCTAGCGCCAGTGGAGGAGGCCCCTTCCGATGCCCGCCCCTCGCTTCGTCGGCAGTGAAGTCAAGCGCCTGGAGGACCCGCGGCTCATCCGCGGCCAGGCGCAGTATCTGGACGACCTCGTCCTCGCCGGGATGGTCTACGGCTGGGTCGTCCGCTCGCCACATGCCCACGCGCGCGTCGTCCGCATCGACGTCTCCCGCGCCACGAAGCACCCGGGCGTTCACGCCGTCTTCACGGCCAGGGATCTCCCGGGCGCGCTCCGACCCAAACCCCCGATCCTGATACCGCCGAACGCGAAGGTGCCCGGGCGGCTGCCGCTCGCCAGCGACCGTGTGCGCTTCGTCGGAGACCCGGTCGCCTTCGTCGTCGCCACGGACCGCGCGACGGCGCGGGATGGAGCCGAGCTCGTCGAAGTGGAGTACGATCCGCTGCCCCCGGCGGTCGATCCCGAGGACGCGATCGGGGCGGGCGCGCCCCAGCTCTGGGACGAGGCTCCCGGCAACGTCGCCTACGAGGTCGCCTGGTCGAGTGGCGACGTGGACGGCGCGTTCAAGGATCCACACCGCGTCGTGCGGCTCAGGACGGTGAACCAGCGGGTTGCCGGGCTTCCGCTCGAGACGCGCGGCGCGATCGCCCTGTGGCAGGCGGGCGCGCTCACCTTCTGGCAGTCCACGCAGGGTGTCCACAAGACGCGGGCGCTGCTCGCCGAGACGCTCGACGTCCCCGAGCACGCGATCCGGGTCATCGCGCCCGAGGTCGGTGGGGGCTTCGGCGTCAAGTTCGGTCTCTACGACGAGGACATCCTGACCGCGTTCGCCGCCCGCCGGCTCGGACGGCCGGTGAAGTGGGTGGAGACACGGAACGAGTCGATGCTCGCGACCCAACACGGCCGCGGGCAGACGCATACGGCGGAGCTGGCGGTCGGGCGAGACGGCACGTTCCTCGGCCTGCGCGTCACCGGGCTCGGCGACCTTGGCGCCCACATCGAGGGGTTCACGTGTCTGCCCCCGATTCTCTGCGGCCGTCTCGTCACCGGCGCCTACCGGATCCCCGCGGCGTCTTATGCGGTCAAGGGTGTCTTCACCAACAAGACGCCGTCGGGCCCGTATCGCGGCGCGGGACGACCGGAGGCCGCGTTCATCATCGAGCGTCTGGTGGACCTCGCGGCACGCGAGCTCGGCATGGATCCGGTCGCGATCCGACGGATGAACTTCGTTCGCGACTCCGACTTCCCGTGGAAGTCTCCCTCCGGCCTCACGTACGACTCGGGCCGCTACGCGCTGACGCTGGACCGAGCGCTCAAGATGCTCGACTACGCTCAGTTCCGCGAGGCCCAGGCGCAGGCGCGCAAGGCCGAGCGCCACCTCGGCGTGGGCTTCTCGACCTTCGTCGAGACCGCGAGCACGGGGCCCTCGCGCACGGGCGCGCTCGCCGGCCACGAGTACGGCGCCGTCCGCGTGGAAGCCTCGGGACGCGTGACGGTGCTGACGGGCACCTCACCCCACGGCCAGGGCACAGCCACCACGTTCGCCCAGATCGTCGCTGACGAGCTCGGCGTCACGCCCGACGACGTCACCGTGATCCACGGCGACACGGGCGCGGTCTCGCACGGCTTCGGCACGGGCGGCAGCCGCGGGGCGACGGTCGGGGGCACGGCCGTCCTCCTCGCGGCGCAGACCGTGCGCGATAAGGCGCGGACGATCGCCGCGCACCTGCTCGAGGCGGCGGAGGCAGACCTCGAGTTCGAGTCCGGGCGGTTCTCCGTCAAGGGGCTCACCGAACGCGCCGTCACGCTCACCGAAGTCGCCAGGGCGGCCCACCGCGGCGCCCGGATCCCGGCCGGGATGGAGCCCGGGCTCGAAGCGACGCGCGTGTACGACCCCCCGGACTTCACGATCCCGTTCGGCGTCTACATCGCAGTCGTCGAAGTCCTGCGCGAGACCGGCGAGGTGAAGCTCCTCCGCTTCATCGGCGTGGACGACGTGGGCCACGTGCTGAACCCGATGCTGCTCGAGGGCCAGCTCCACGGCGGCATCGCCCAGGGGATCGCCCAGGCGCTCTGGGAGGAGATCGTCTACGACGAGTCGGGACAGCTCCTCTCAGCGAGCCTCATGGACTACGCGGCGCCCAAAGCCGACTCGCTGGTCGACTTCGAGCTCGACCGCACGGTGACGCCGACCCCGGTGAACCCGCTCGGCGCCAAGGGCGTCGGCGAGGCCGGCTGCGTCGGGGCGCCGCAGGCAGTGGTGAACGCGGTGTGCGATGCGCTCGCGGGCTTCGGCGTCACCCACGTGGACATGCCGCTACGCCCCGAAAAGCTGTGGGTGCTCATGCGCAAGGACCCGCCGGCGGCTCTCCGCCTCGGAGGCGCGAGTCGCGGCGCCGTCAGGGAGCGCTGATCCCGAGGGCCCGCTCGGCCGCGCCCTCGCCGGACCGGACACAGTCGGAGATCCCCACGCCCCGGTAGGCGCCGCCAGCGAGGTCGAGGCCGGGGAGCGCCCGGACGAGACGCTCGATCGTGTCCACGCGCGCCAGGTGGCCCACGTGGTACTGCGGCATCGCCTTCGGCCACCGGAAGACGCGCGTGAGGACCGGCGCGGCCCTGATTCCCATCGCCTGGCGCAATTCGTCGCGCGCCCGCATGACGAGCGTGGCGTCGTCCCGCTCGAGCACGGCCTCGTTCAGCGCGCCGCCGACGAAGGCGCGCAGCAGCACGTCGCCCTCCGGCGCCCGGCCCGGGTACTTGACGCTCGAGAACGTGCACGCGAGGAGCGCGCGCCCCTCGGCGCGCGGCACGACGAAGCCGAAGCCGTCGAGCGGGTGCGGCACCTCCGCGCGCCGGTAGCCGAGCGTCACCGTCGCCGAGGAGGCGTAGGGGATCTCTGCGAGGAGCGTCGCGAGCGTGGGATCGACGTACCTGAGCATCCGCGCGGCGGCGTGGGACTCCGTCGCGACGACCACGCGCTCGGCATCGAGGTCGGCGCCCTCGACGGTCGTCACGCGCCAGCGGTTGCCACGGCGCTCGACCCCGGCCACCCGGTGCTTGAGGAGGACAGCGTCCGATTGGATCCGCGTGGCGAGCGCCGCGACCAGCTCCTCCATGCCCTCCTTGAGGGTGACGAAGAGGCCGAAGCGCGCGCCCGAGATCCCCGCCTGAGGGGCGCGCCGGCTCGCGCGCCAGAGCCCGAGGATGATCGAGCGCTCCCGCCTCTCGAGCTCGGCGAAGCGTGGCATCGTGGCCGTGAGGCTCAGGTCGTCGGGATCGGCCGTGTAGATGCCGGCGACGAGGGGCTGGGCGACGCGCTCGAGTGCCTCCCGGCCGAGCCGCCGCCGCACGAATGCGCCCAGGCTCTCGTCGTCGGCGATTCCGCGCGGCAGGACGAGGTCGAGCGCCATGCGGAGCTTGCCCGGCCAGGAGAAGAGCCCGGAGGTGAGAAACGGCGCGAGCCGCGTCGGGGCCAGGAGCTCCCATCCGTCGGGCAACGGGTGGAGGCGCCCGGCGCGCCACACGAACACTTTGCGGTAGCGATCGTCGGTGCGCGCGAGCCTGTCCTCCAGGCCCAGACGCCGGCAGAGGGCGAGCGCCCACGGCTTCTCGGACAGGAAGGAGTCCGGGCCGGCCTCGACGAGGAAGCCGCCGGCGCGCTCGGTCGCAATCGTGCCCCCGAGCCGCTCGCGTGCCTCGACCAGCGTCAGCTCGAGCGCGATCCCGCGCTCGCGCGCGACCTCGACCGCGCGGTGCGCCGCCGCCAGCCCCGTGATCCCCCCACCGACCACCACCAGCCTCACGGCGAAGTCCGCGCCGAGCGCGGCTGCTCGGCGGCGGGGCGGGCGCTGCCCTCTGAGACCCGTGTCTCAGGGGATTGACTCGGCCCCGCGTGCGAAGAAGGGTCGCTCTCGGTGTCAGCTAGCGTGGTCGAAGAGGGCACGCCCGCCGCGCCGCCGTGCTCCCGCACGAGATCCGCGAGCATCGCGATGAACGCCGGGTGATCGTTCAGCGCGGCCGCCCGGTGGAGCGTAATGCCGTGCGCGCTCGCGATCGCCCGTGCCTCGACGTCGAGATCGTACAAGAGCTCGACGTGATCCGAGACGAAGCCGATCGGCACCACGACCGCGTGACGCTCGCCGTCCGCCGCGAGACGCGTCAAGACATCGGCGATGTCCGGCTCGAGCCACGGCTCACGCGGGCTGCCGCTCCGGCTCTGGTAGGCGAGGGACCAGCGCGCGTGGCCGAGGCGTTCGGCGACGGCCCGCGCCGCTCCCGTCAGGTCGGCGACGTAGGGCGACCCGTCGGCCATGACGACCGGGACGCTGTGAGCCGTGAACACGAGCGGCGACCACGCCCGCTCGGTCGGGGAGATCTCGGTGAGCGCCGCGCGGGCGCGGTCGGCGACGGCTTCGATGAAGCGCGGGTGGTCGCACCACGCGGGCGCGAAGGCGACCTCCGGCGCGCCGCGCACCTTCGCGCGCGCGTCCGTGACGTCCCGCTGATACCGCTCCCACGAGGCCTCGCTCCGGAGCGGCGACAGGATGATGCCGAACGCGCGCCTGACGCCCCCCGCGGTCATCTCGGCGAGCGTCTCGTGGAGGAACGGGTGCCAGTTGCGCATGCCGACGAACACGGGCAGCGGCGCGCCGCCTCGCGCGAGCTCCCGCTCGAGCGCGCGCGCCTGGGCGAGCGTGAGCGCGCCGAGCGGCGAGCGCCCGCCCGGCATGCGCTCGTAGTGGCGCGCCACCTCCTCGAGGCGCTCGGGCGGCACACGCCGGCCGCGCGTGACGATCTCGAGGAAGGGCCGGATCTCGTCGGGCGCCGTGGGGCCGCCGAACGCGATCAGGAGGACCGCGTCGATGGCGGCCGGCGGACTCACCTGACCCCACGGTCCGACAGCTCGTGGACGATGTCCACGAGCGCCCGGACGTGCTCGACGGGTGTCGAAGGCAGGACCCCGTGACCAAGATTAAAGATGTGGCCCGGCCGGCCCCCCGCCCGGTCGAGGATGTCTTTGACGCGCTGGCGGATGTACGGCGGCTTGGCGAGGAGCACCGCCGGGTCGAGGTTCCCTTGCACCGCGACGTCGTGGCCGACGCTCGCCCAGGCCGCGTCGAGGTCCACTCGCCAGTCGAGCCCGATCACGTCGCCGCCCGCTGAGCGCAGGAGCGGCAGCAGCGCCGCGGTCCCGGTCCCGAAATGGATGACGGGCGCGCCGGGCGTCAGCGCGCGAATCAGCGCGCGCATGTGCGGCTGGACGAACGTGCGGTAGTCGTCGGCCGCCAGCACGCCCACCCAGGAATCGAAAATCTGTACGGCGTCGGCGCCAGCCGCAATCTGGCCGTTCAAGTAGCGCGCAGTCGCCGTCACGAGGGTCTCCATGAGGTGGTGCCACGCCTCGGGCTCCTCGTACATGAGACGCTTGACGTGGAGGTAGTCGCGTGAGGGGCCGCCCTCGACGAGGTACGACGTAACCGTGAACGGCGCGCCCGCGAAGCCGATGAGCGGCACCCGCCCCGCGAGCGCTCGCTTCACGCGCCGGGCCGCCTCGAAGACGAACGGCACCGCGGCGTCGACGTCGATCCGCGGGAGGTGGTTGATCTGAGCCTCGCCGCGCAGGGGGCGCCGGATGACGGGCCCCTCGCCACGCGCGAACTCGAGCCCGACGTCGAGCGGCTCGACGATCAGGAGGATGTCGGCGAACAGGATCGCCGCGTCGACGCCCAGACGGTCGACGGGCTGGAGCGTGACCTCCGCCGCCGCCTCCGGGTTCCGGCAGAGCTCGAGAAACCCGAACCGCTCCCGCATCGCACGGTACTCGGGCAGGTAACGGCCTGCCTGGCGCATCAGCCACACGGGGGTGTACGGCACCGGCGCGCGGCGCGCGGCGCGCAGGAAGGGACCGTCTGGAAGTGACACGCAAGAGAGCTTATCATCTGGCCCTATGCCATACCTCGCCGGCAAGCAGGCGTTCCTCGAGCTCCTCAAGCAGGAAGGCGTCTCCGTGATGTTCGGTAACCCCGGGACCACCGAGCTGCCGCTGATGGACGGGCTCGCGCGCGAGCCCGGGATCCACTACGTGCTGGCGCTCCAGGAGGCGGTCGCCATCGCGATGGCCGACGGCTATGCCCAGGCGTCGGGTGGGCTCGCCGCGGCAAACGTGCACGTCTCGCCGGGTCTCGGCAACGCGATGGGCATGCTCTACGACGCGCAGAAGTCCGGCGCACCTCTGCTCCTGACCGCGGGGCAGCACGACCAGAGCTTCACGGTCACCGAGCCGATCCTCTGGTCTGACTTGCCGCCGATCGCCCAGCCCTTCGTGAAGTGGTCCACGGAGGCGCGCCGCCTCGAGGACCTTCCGCGGATCGTGCACCGCGCGGCGAAGACCGCGCTCACCCATCCGACGGGGCCCGTCTTCCTCTCGCTCCCGGTCGACGTCCTGAACTCCGAGCGCGACCTCGACCTCACGGCGCCCACGCGCGTCGCCCGGCGGATCGTCGGCGACCGCGGGGCGATCGCCGAGGCGGCGCGGCTCCTGGCGAAGGCCGAGCGCCCGCTCCTGGTCGCCGGCGACGCGGTCGCCCACAGTGACGCCCTCGCGGAGCTGGTGGAGCTGGCCGAGCTGGTCGGCGCCCCGGTGATGACCGAGGGCGTAGCGTCGACCTGCAGCTTCCCCTTCACGCACCCGCTCTACTCGGGGTCCATGCCGCGGCTCGGGCCGCCGATCCGCGCTCTCCTGATGCGCCACGACCTGCTCTTCTCGGTGGGTGGCGACCTCTTCACGCTCTCGCTACCCGACGACGTGGACCCGATGCCGCCCGGCGTCCCCATCGTCCACCTCGACGTCAACCCGTGGGAGCTCGGCAAGAACTACCCCGCCGCCGTGGCGATCCAGGGCGAGCCCAAGGCGACGCTCCCCGAGCTCAGCGAGGCGGTCCGGCGTCTGACCGGCGCCCGGGGTCATCCTGACGCTCGCCGGCGAACCGACGCGGTGAGCGCCGCCTGGGAGCGCGAGCGCGCGGAACTCGCGCAGCGGGCCGACCGGGAGGTCACGCGCGTGCCGATCCCGCCGCTCACGCTCGTCCACGAGCTCGCCAAGCGCGCGCCGAAGGACGCCGTGATCGTGGACGAGTCGATCTCCTCGGCGCAGGGCGTGCGCCACTTCTTCCGCTGCGCCGACCCGAAGAGCTTCTTCGGGATCCGCGGCGGTGGCATCGGCTGGGGGCTGCCGGCCGCGCTCGGCGTCAAGCTCGCGCTCCGCGACCGGCCCGTCCTCGCGCTGATCGGCGACGGCAGCGCCATGTACACGAACCAGGCGCTCTGGACCGCGGCCCGCGAGTCGCTCGCGGTCGTCTACGTGATCTTCAACAACGCGTCGTACCGGATCCTCAAGCAGCGCACACGCGCGCTCAAGGGCTTCTCCGCCGAGGACGATCGGTACGTCGGGATGGACCTCGAGCCGCTCATCGACTTCGTCGGCATGGCGCGGGCGCTCGGCGTCCCGGGCGAGCGCCTGGACAAGGCGCCGGAGATCGCCCCCGCGCTCGATCGGGCGATCGCGAGCGGCGGCCCGTACCTGGTCGACGTCCGCATCGACCCCGCGTTCAAGTGAGACGTTGCACCGTGGCTGCCTGGCCCACTTCCTGACGGGGCGGTCCCAACGAGGAGGCGTCCGATGAATCCGTTCATGCTCCCCCGATGGCGGTTCACCAACTGCTGCGGCCACAGCTGGGGGCACCCGGCGACGCCGCACGGGTCCGCGGTCGCGCCGGACGGCGGGAGCCGTCGGGACTTCCTCAAGACGGCGGTCGGAGGCGTCGCCGGCCTCGCCGCGCTCGGGAGCGTGCCGGCGAAGGCGGCGGCCCAGGTGCGCGTCTTCCCGCCCCCGCCCCCGGCGGTCAGCCCGATCGAGGGGCTGATCGACTTTCACAATCACTGCGCTCCCGACGTCTTCGGGCGGGCGGTGGACGACGACGAGATGGCGCAGCTCTACATGGCCCGCAAGATGGAGGCCGTCGTCCTCAAGAACCATGTGGCGCTCACGGCCGATCGCGCGTGGCTCGTCCGCAAGCACAACCCTGGGATCAAGGCGTTCGGCGGGGTCACGCTGAACGGTGCCGCAGGCGGCCTCAACCCCGAAGCCGTCCAGTGGATGTGGCGGATGCAGGGGGGCTACGGCCGGGTCGTCTGGCTGCCGACCTTCGACGCCGACAACCATGTGAAGCACTTCAAGGACGCCCCGGAGGGCATCAAGGTCGTGGGCGCCGACGGCAAGGCGCTGCCCGCGCTTCGCGAGATCGCGAAGATCTGCGCCCAGCAGAAGCTCGTCCTCTGCACCGGCCACGCCTCGCCGACCGAGGTGCTCGCGATCGTCGACGCCGCGCGCGACGCGGGCTGCGATCGGATCGTCGTCACCCACGCCGAGTTCGACGTCGTCAACATGACGACCGAGCAGATGAAAAAAGCCGCGGCGATGGGCGCCCTGATGGAGATCGATGCGATGGGGCCGCTCATGGGCCCGCAGGCCCACCTCCCCTGGATGCGCCACTGGCGCCAGGTCACGTACAAGGAATCGGCGAGCCACATCAAGGAGGTCGGCGCGCAGCATTTCATTCTGGGCACGGACCTCGGGCAGACGGGCAACCCGTCGCAACCCGACGGCTACGCGATGCTCGTCGCCGGCCTTCTGGCCGAGGGCATCACGCGAGACCAGATCAAGACCATGGGGCGCGAGGTGCCGGGCAAGCTCCTGATGGGTTGAGTGAGGCACGGAGCCGCGGATGGCGATGACGTTCGGGATCCACATCGGCCACATGGGCGGTCCGCTCGAGGAGATGCGCCGCCTCTGGAAATTCGCCGACGCGCAGGGCTTCGACTGGTTCTCCGTCTCCGATCACTTTCAGGAATCTCCGCCCCGCGGTGGTGACCTCGACTGCTTCGAGGCGATCGCGACGCTGACGGCCGCCGCCGTGGAGACCAAGCGCGTCCGGCTCGGCGCCCTCGTCTACTGCGTCGCGTACCGTAATCCCGGGCTTCACGCGAAGTCGCTCACCACCATCGACCACCTCTCCGGCGGCCGCGTCGACTGCGGCCTCGGCGCCGGCTGGCACGAGATCGAGGCGCGCGCCTTCGGCTACGACTTTCCTCGGATCGGGGTCCGAGAGGACATGCTCGAGGAGTACGCGCAGATCATGCGCATGCTCCTCGACCCCGAATCGCGCCGCTCGAGCTTTCACGGCACGCACTTCAGGCTCGAGAACGCGCCGAACAATCCGAAGCCGCTCCAGCCGCGCGTCCCCATCTGGATCGGGGGCCGCGGCGAGAAGCGGACGCTCCGGGCGGCCGCGCGCTACGCCGACGGCTGGAACGCGCCCTACATCGGCCCCGAGGAGTGGATCGCGAAGGGCAAGGTGCTGGACCAGTGGTGCGAGAAAGAAGGGCGCGACCCGAAGACGATCCTCCGCACCGTCAACCTGGGGTTCTACATGGGCGCCGACGGCAAGGGGGCTGCGCGCGGAGAGGAGACCTTCCGACAGCACTGGGGCGATGGCCAGGGGCGAACGGGCTGGCTCCGAGGCACCCCCAAGCAGGCCTCCGAGATGGTCGCCGCCTTCCGCGACGCCGGCTGCGCCCGCGTCAACATCGCCTTCCGCGACGGCCCGTACGACTGGGACGCGCTCCGCGCGTTCGCCCAGGAGGTGGCGGCGAAATCCTAGGGCTCCCGGTCAGTTCCGCGGTGAGCCGGCGAAGTACTCGCGCTGGCGTGACGCGAACGAGCCGCCGAAGTACCTCTTCCACCACGTGTCCGTTTCGTCCAGTCGAGAGACCTGCGCCTTGTCCGGGTCGGGATGTTGGGACAGCCAGTCACGGAACGCGAAGTGGTTGTAGAGCCGCATGAACTCGCCAGCGTAGATATCCGCCACCCGTGTGTCGCCACGGATGATCAGCATGTTCTCGTCGTTGTCCTCGGTGGACGCCTCGCTGAAATTCGCCGACCCGCTCACCACCAGCGGATTCTCGCCGAGCGGATCGACCAGCATGTACTTGGTGTGCAAGTAGCGCACGTTGACGTTTAGTCCGGAGAGGCGTTCGGCGAGCCAGCGGTCAAACGCGCCGTTGCCCAGGTAGGCCCCGATGGCGAACTTGTTCGGCTCCATCTTGCGCAGCGCGATGATCTTCGCCTCGTTGGCCTTTCGCTGCGCCTCGGTTCTGGTCGGGCCGCTCATCTTCTCCATCAGCGCATAGCGCAGCCGCGCCTTGCCGGTGCGGTAGGCGTCCTGGAAGAGATCGTGCATGCCGAAGGCGAAGGTCATGAACAGCGCATCGTCAGCGTCCTTCGCCTGCTTGGCATACCACTCGAGCGCGTCCAGGTCCGGCCGCGGGCTGAAGATCGGCGCGGTTCCCGGCTTCGTCGGGCCGGCCGGAAGCGGCGTCCGGCCCTCGAGCAGCGGCGCAACGACCTTCTTGGCGTCGTTCTTCTTCAGCTCGTTCCAGAGCCAGAGGTACTCCGCGGCGATGTGATTGATCTCACAGACGTGCACCACGTTACTGTGCCCGTAGATCCCGCCCTCACTGAAGTTGGTCGACCCCGTCAGCACGGCCTGTGCCACGCCGCCCTTCGTCAGAATGATGATCTTGTTGTGCGAGAGCTTGAGCCCGGTGGCCTTGCGTGCCTCGCAGATCCCGACCAGCCCGCTCTTCTTGATCGCCGCCTCGTTCTTCGTCTTCTGGGCGTCGTTCATGGCGTGGTAGAGGATGCGCACGTCCGCCTGACGCGTCGCCCACGCCTCTTTCAGGGCGCCCAGCACCCTGGCGTCGCTGAACTCGTAGGCGCTGACCCGCAGCCCCCAGCCGGGGCCCGTGGCCCGTTCGATAAACGCCTTGATCGCCTCGGCCGCCCCGCGCGAGAGCCAATCAAACGCCGCCGGCCCCACGACCGTCGGCGACTTGTCGCCGAAGCGCCGAGTATATTCTTGCGAGGCGGCGGCGCCGCGGTTGAAGTGCACGTGGTGCGGGCTCCCCGCGACCCTCGCCGTCTCCGTCCTGACCTTCACCTCGACCTTCTCCGACGCCTTGAGCTCCGCCGGTGTTCCGCGGAGCGCCACGACCTCGTAGGTGTAGTCGTACCCGGGCTTGGCCGAGAAATCCGACCAGGTGAACCCCTGAATCGGATGCTTGCGCGTCGAGTACAACACGCCCCTGGCCGGATGGGGCTCGACGCTCGCGAACGTCTTGTACGCGCGCAGCCAGTACACCTCGCCCTCCGTATGGTCGTGCCGTCGGATCGCGAAGCCCAGAAGCCCCGGACATGCTTGCTCGGGCAGATTCATGCCGAGGAGCACGACGTGCGTTCCCGCGATAGCCTGAACGCTCAGCGGTCCGTTCTTCTCTTTCTGGCGCATCGTCAGCTCCTCCTCGCGCGACCGGGTGGTACCCTTCAACAGGATGCCACGCCCAGCGCTTCCGCTTCGCGCAGTCGCGGCGTTCTTCCTCGAGCGGCAGCACCTCGGCCGCCCCCGCGCGACCGCGCTGACCGCCAGGCGCCTCGCTCGCTTCGTCGAAGACGTGGGCGGGCTCCAGGTGGATTCCATCAACGTCCTCGATCGCGCTCACTACCTGACGGTGTGGAGCCGCTTCGGCCCGTACGACCGCGCGCGGCTCGACCGGCTCGTCTACCGCCGCCGGCTCCTGTTCGAGTACTGGGCGCACGCCGCCTGCCTCGTGCCGACCTCGATGCTGCCGTGGTGGCGGCGCGCCATGCTCGATTATCGTATCCGGCACACCGGCTGGTCCGACTGGCTGCGCCGGAACGCCAGGGTGTTGAGCCGGGTGAAGGCGGCCGTCCAGGCCAACGGGCCGATGGGCAACGCGGACTTCGACGGCAGGCGCCCGACCGGCGGCCGCGGTGGGTGGTGGGACTGGAAGCCCGTCCAGCACGCGCTCCACTACCTGTGGATGACGGGCGCGCTCGCCGTCCATTCCCGGCACCACTTTCAGAAGCGATTCGACCTTCTCGAGCGAGCGATCCCGGACGCGCTCGGCGTCGAGGCGGCCTCGTCCGAGGAGTTCCGGCGCTGGCACCTCGAGCGCTCCCTGCACGCCATGGGCGCGGCGACCGAGGCCGACCTGAGTCGCTATCTCACCTTCCCCCGCTTCTTGCCGGGCGCCCGCCGGGCCGCGCTCCACTCGATGCACAAGCGCGGCGAGGTCACCGAGATCGACGTCGAGGGAACGCCCGGTCGCTGGCTGGCGCTGACCCGCGACCTGCCCGCCCTGACCCGCGCCGGGCGGCCGCCCGCGCCATCGCACGGGACGACGCTCCTGTCACCCTTCGACTCGCTTCTCTGGCATCGCGACCGCGTGGCGCGCCTGTTCGGGTTCGAATACCGGATCGAGGTTTACACCCCCGGGCCCGAGCGCGTGCACGGCTACTACGCGCTGCCGATCCTCCATCACGGTCACCTCATCGGCCGACTCGACGCCAAGACTCATCGCCCCGAGCGACGGCTGGAGGTCCGTCGCGTGCACTTCGAGCCGTGGTTCGCCGAGGCGCAGGCGCCGCCGGCCGCATCGGGGCGCGTGGACCAGGACGAGGCGCTCGCGGGCTTGGTGGAGGCGATCGGTTCGCTCGCCGCCTTCGTGGGCGCCGCCGAGGTGGCTCTGAGCCGCGTGACGCCGCGCCGGCTCCGGGCGCCGATGGTGCGAATGCTGCGCGGGATGGGCCAGATCGCTCCATAGTTACGCCCCGTGTTCACGGCGCCAGAAGGCACCGCGACGGGATTCCTGTTACCATCCAGCTACCCTAGCTCCGAGAGGCGCGCCCATGGACAGAGAAAGCTCCCAGCTCATCCGGGGACTCGAGGGGGTCGTCGCCGCCCCAACCCAGCTCTGCGACCTCGACGGCACCCACGGCCGCCTGGCCTATCGCGGCTACGACATCACCGATCTCGCGCGCCACGCGAGCTTCGAGGAAGTCGCCCACCTGCTCTGGCACGGCGACCTGCCGACCGGGGGGGAGCTCGACCGCACGACGGTCGCCCTCATCGCGGCGCGGGACATTCCGCGCGAGCTCGTCGAGACGTTCCGCCTCACGCCGAAGGACACCGATCCGATGCGCGCCCTCCAGACGGCGGTGGCGATCCTCGGTATGCGCGATCCGGACGCGACCGACAACTCGCACGCGGCCAACCTCCGAAAGGCTGTGCGGCTCACGAGCCAGATCGCCACGGCGATCTGCGCCCACCACCGGGTGCGGAGTGGCCAGTCGCCGATCCCCGCCGCGCCGGACCTCGGGCACGCCGCCAACTTCCTCTACATGCTGACGGGCAGGCGTCCGTCCACCGTGACGGCCAAGGCCTTCGACGCGAGCCTCACCCTCTACGCCGAGCACGAGCTGAACGCCTCGACCTTCACGACGCGCGTCATCGTCTCGACGCAGTCGGACATGCACTCGGCCGTGGCGGGCGGCGTGGGCGCCCTCAAGGGCCCGCTCCACGGCGGCGCGGGCGAGGCGGTCATGCGCACGCTGATGGAGATCGGCGAGGTCGCCCACGTGGACGCCTTCGCCGAGCGGGCGCTCGCCGAGAAGCGGCGGCTCATGGGGTTCGGTCATCGCGTGTACAAGGCGGGCGACCCGCGGGCGGCGATCCTGCGCGGCATGGCCGAGGAGGCCTGCCGCCAGTCGGGCCAGTTCAAGTGGTACGAGATGGCCGTCAAGCTCCACGCGCGCATCAACGCCGCCAAGGGGCTCATCCCGAACGTGGACTTCTACTCGGCGCCCCTCTTCTACTCGCTCGGCATCCCCGTGGATCTCTTCACGCCCGTGATCGCGGCGGGACGCATCGCAGGCTGGACGGCGAACATCCTCGAGCAGCACGACGACAACCGGCTCATCCGCCCGCGCGGCGAGTACGTCGGCCCGAAGCGGCGCGCATTCGTCTCGGTGGACAAACGTGCCTGAAGCAGGCCACCCGGAGCCAGTGGAATGAGAAGCGACATCCGGAACGGAGCCGCGTCGCGCCTCGTCTCGGGCCACCCACCGATGGCACCCGCCTCGCGGACCCCGTTACAGTGAAACAGAGCCTCACCCGGAAGCTCATCGAATCGCACCTCGCGTCGGGCAAGCCCGTCGCCGGCGAGGAGATCGGTCTCACCGTGGACCAGGCGCTCCTCACCGACACGAACGGCACGATGGCGTGGCTCCAGTTCGAGGCGATGGGTTTCCAGCGCGTGGTCCCCCCGTGCGTCGTCACCTACATCGACCACAACGTCTACCAGGTGGACTCGCGCAACTCCGACGACCACCGCTACCTCCAGACCGCCGCGCGCCGTTACGGGGCGGTCTTCTCCAAGCCCGGCAACGGCATCTGCCACCAGGTGCACCTCGAGAGCTTCTCGGTGCCCGGCCAGACGCTGCTCGGCACCGACAGCCACACGCCGCTCTGCGGCGCCGCCGGCATGCTGGCGATCGGCGCGGGTGGCCTCGACGTCGCCGTCGCGATGGGTGGCGGCCCCTACCCCTTCACGATGCCCGAGGTCGTGCGCGTGTGGCTCACCGGCGAGCTCCAGCCGTGGGTGACGGCGAAGGACGTGATTCTCGAGCTCCTGCGCCGTCTCAGCGTCCGTGGCGGCACGGGGAAGATCTTCGAGTACGCCGGACCCGGGGTCGCCGCGCTCTCGCTCCCGCAGCGGATGACCCTCGCCAACATGGGGGCCGAGCTCGGGCTGACGACGAGCGTCTTCCCATCGGACGCGGTCACCCGCGACTACTTCCGTCGCCTCCATCGGAAGCACGCGTGGACCTCGCAGGCGGCGGACGACGACGCCCAGTACGATGACCGCTTCGAGCTCGACCTCGCCGCGGTCACGCCCCTCGTCGCGCTGCCCGGCTCGCCCGACCGCGTGGTGCCCGTCGCGGAGGTCGAGGGGACGAAGGTCGAGCAGGTGATGGTGGGCTCGTGCACCAACGGCTCGTGGGAGGACATGTGGGCGGTCACGCAGGTGCTTCAGGGTCGGCACGTGCACCCCGACGTCTCGTTCGTCCTGTTCCCCGGGAGCCACAGGATCCTCGAGACCATGGCGCGCGAGGGGCTGCTCGCCGACCTCCTCGCCTCCGGCGCGCTGATTTCTGAGCCGACGTGCGGCTCGTGCGCGGGCATCGGCCACGTGCCGGCGGCCGGCACGAAGAGTCTTCGCGCGTTCAACAGGAACTTCCCGGGCCGGAGCGGCGTGAAAGGCGACGAGGTCTACCTCGCCTCCTCGGTCACGGCGGCGGCGTCCGCGCTGACGGGCGCGATCACCGATCCGCGGACGGCGGGCACGCCAGCCTCCCTCTATCTGCCCGAGAGCTTCGCCGCCTCGAGCGCCGGGCTCGTCACGCCGGACGGCCAGGGCGAGGTCATCCGCGGGCCCAACATCAAGGCGGTCCCGCTCGGCGAGCCCGTGGCCGAGCGTCTCGAGGCGCCCGTGCTGCTGAAGCTCGGCGACAAGATATCGACCGACGACATCTCTCCCGCCGGTGCCGCGGTGCTCGTCTTCCGCTCCAACATTCCGGCGATCGCCGAGTTCTGCTTCAAGTACGTCGACCCGGAGTTCGCCGCGCGCGCCAAGGCGGCCGGACGCGGGATCGTCGTCGCGGGCGAGGTCTATGGCCAGGGGTCCTCGCGCGAGGCCGCGGCGATCGGCCCCATGTACCTCGGCGTGCGCGCGGTGCTCGCCAAGTCGTTCGCGCGGATCCATCGGGCGAATCTGATCAACTGGGGCGTCGTTCCGCTCACGTTCGACGATCCGTCGGCCTACGACGCGCTCGAGCGTGACGACCGGCTGCGCCTCGACGGCCTCAGGCAGGCACTCGCCGCCGGCGACCGCGTGAGCATCCTGGACACGCGCCGGGGCCGGCGCTTCTCGGCCTCCTGCGTCCTGACGGCCCGCGAGCGCGACATCCTCCTCGCGGGCGGGCTCCTCGCCCACACGTCCAAGGGCGGCCCGTGACGCAACGACGCGTCCGCGCCGTCTACATGCGGGGCGGGACGAGCCGCTGCCTCGTCTTCCGGGCCGCCGATCTGCCGGGCATGGGCGCCGAGCGCGATCGGATCCTCCTCGCGGCGCTCGGGAGCCCGGATCCCTACGGCCGCCAGCTCGACGGGCTCGGCGGCGGCATCTCGTCGCTCTCGAAGGCGTGCATCGTCGGGCCGACGTCCCACCCGGAGGCCGACGTGGACTACACCTTCGCGCAGGTCGAGGTGACGAGGCCCGTCGTGGACTACAAGGGCAACTGCGGCAACTGTTCCTCCGCCGTCGGGCCCTTCGCCATCGACGAGCACCTCCTCCCGGCGGTCGAGGGCGAGACGCGCGTACGCATCCACAACACCAACACGCGGAAGCTCATCGTCGCCCACGTCCCCGTGAAAGACGGCGAGGCTCAGGTGGCGGGCGACTTCGAGCTCGCGGGTGTCCCGGGCCGCGGCGCCCGGATCGCGCTCGACTTCCTCGACCCGGGCGGCGCGGGCAGCGGACGCCTGCTCCCCACGGGGAACCCGCGCGACGTGGTGGACGGCATCGAGGCCTCGCTCGTGGATGCGACGAATCCCGTCGTCTTCGTCCGCGCCAAGGACCTCGGCCTCGCCGGGATCGAGACACCGCTTGCGATCGACGCCGACCGTTCGCTGGCGGCCCGCCTCGAGGCGATCCGTGTCGAGGCGGCGCGCCGCATGGGGATCCCGGGAAGCTCGGCGGTGCCCAAGGTCGCGGTCGTGACGCCGCCAGTGGACTTCACGGCTCTCGACGGCGCGCGGTACCGGCTCGATCAGGTCGACCTCCTCGCCCGCGTGATCTCGATGGGCAACTGCCACCGCGCGTTCGCGCTGACCGCCGCCATGTGCCTCGCGGTCGCCGCCCGCGTGGAAGGCACCGTGGTCCGTGAATGTGTCCCGTCCGTGAGCGGCGACGTGCGACTGGGCCATCCGTCGGGGGTCCTGCCGATCGACGCCGCGGTGCGCGTCCGTGACGGGGCGCCCTGGGCCGAGCGGGTGACCGTCTACCGGACGGCGCGCCGGCTCATGGAGGGCTTCGTCCGCGTCCCCTGACGTACCCCTGTTAACCGGGGTCTTGACCGTCGAGTTCCGCGGTTGGATCCCCGCCGACGGCAAGTCGGCTCGCCCCTCCCGAACCCGCCGGCCGGCGGCGCGGTGACCGGGCGTTGAGAGCAGGGGCTACGTTTCCGAAAAATCAGATCCTTTTGTGTTGCGTTGCCTGACGCTTTAGGATAGTGGGTTGACATGGCCGGGCGCGACGTCCTGATCGTCGACGATGACCGTCAGGTCCGCGAGGTGCTCCACCAGATCTTCGTCGCTGCCGGCTACAAGTGCGTTCTGGCCAAAGACGGGGACGAAGGGCTGCAGGTGTTCAAGGCGGGACGCCCGCCACTCGTCGTGACCGACCTCAAGATGCCGGGCATCGCGGGCATCGAGCTCCTCCGCCAGGCGCGCGCGGTCGACGGCGACGTGGCCGTGATCGTGCTGACCGACGCCGCTGACTGGAAGAACGCCATCGAGAGCCTGAAGCTCGGTGCGCACGCCTTCCTCATGAAGCCGATCAACATGGATGAGCTGCTCATCACCGTTGAGCGCGCGCTGGAGCGCCGTCAACTCCTGATCGAGCGCCGCGAGCACCAGCAGGATCACGGACAACGCCAGGAGGCGCCGCGCGAGATCCTGATCGTCGAGGACGACCCCGTGCACCGCGACCTTTTCAATCGGATGTTCCTCTTTGCTGGCTACAAGTGCCTGCTGGCCAAAGACGGGGGTGACGGGCTCGAACTGTTCCGGCGATCGCGACCGCCGCTGATCTTAACCGAGTTCAAGATGCCGGTGATGAGTGGCGGTGAGCGCGTGGCCGGCGCGGGCATCGAACTGCTCAAGCAGATCGGCCAGGAGGACCCGGACGCGGCCGTCATCGTCCTGGGTAACCCGTCGTACGGCGCGGCCGACGTGAAGACCCTGGTTGCGAGCCTCAAGCTCGGCGCGTACGCCTTCTTCTGGAAGCCCGTGAGCAACGACGATCTGCTGTTCGCCGCTGAGCGAGCCATCGAACGGCGTCAGCTCCTGATCGAGCGCCGCCAGCGTGAGGAGGGAGTCTAGTTCCCACGCTGGCCGTCGCTTCGACGGCGGGCCGGGGCTCCCGGAGCCGCTCCGCCCGGCCGCTGGATCAGTCAACCGCCGCAGCGTTCCCGGCCGGTCGTCGACGGGTCGTTCATCTTCCCGTGACGTACCCCTGTTAACCGGGGTCCTGACCGTCGAGTTCAGCGGCTGGATCCCCGGCAACGGCAAGTCGGCTCGCCCCTCCCGAACCCGCCGGCCGGCGGCGCGGTGACCGGGCGTGGAGAGCGGGTGCCACGTTTCCGAAAAACCAGATCCTCTTGTGTTGCGCTGCCTGACGCCTTCTGATAGTGCGTTGACATGGCCGAGCGCGACGTCCTGATCGTCGAGCACGACCCGAAAGTGAGCGAGGTGTTACGCCTCATCTTCGAGGTGACAGGCTACAACTGTCTGCTCGCCCTCGACGGCCGCGAAGGCGTGGAGGTGTTCAAGGCGGGACGCCCGCCGCTCGTGGTGACCGACCTCAGGACGCCGGGCATGACCGGGATCGAGCTCCTCCGCCAGGTGCGCGCGGTCGACGACGACGTCGCCGTGATCGTGCTGACCGACGCCGCTGACTGGAAGAACGCCATCGAGAGCCTGAAGCTCGGCGCGTACGCCTCCCTCATGAAGCCGATCAATATGGACGAGCTGCTTATCACCGCTGAGCGCGCGCTAGAGCGCCGTCAACTCCTGGTCGAGCGCCGCCAGCATCAGCAGGCCCACGGGCAACGCCAGGAGGCGCCGCGCGAGGTCCTGATCGTCGAGCACGCCCGCCAAATCCGCGAGTTGTTGTGTGAGATCTTCCTCAGTGCGGGCTACACGTGCCTGACGGCCAGCGACGGCGACGAAGGGCTCGAAGTGTTTCGAAAGGCGCGACCGCCGCTGATCGTCACCGAACTTAATATACCGGCGCCGCTGATGGTCACCGAACGCAATATCCCGGTGACACTTGGCGGTGAGAAGATGGCCGGCGCGGGTATCGGGTTGCTCAGGCTGGTCCGCCAGGAGGACCCGGACGCGGCGGTCCTTGTCCTCGGCGGGAAGATGGACTTGAAGATCCATGCCGCGTGCCTGAAACTCGGCGCGTACGCTCACCTCTGGAAACCCGTGCTCATGGACGAGCTGCTGATCGCCGCTGAGCGAGCCATCGAACGGCGCCAGCTCCTGATCGAGCGCCGCCAGCGCTAGGAGGGATCCTAGTTCCCGCCGCTGGCCGCCGCTTCGACGACGGGCCGGGGCTCCCGGAGCTGCTCCCGCCCGGCCGCTGGATCAGTCAACCGCCGCACCGTTCCCGGCCGGTCGTCGACGGGTCGTTCATCTTCCCGTGAGCCGGCTCTATCTCTCCACGGCGAAGGACGAGATCGCGCGGCGGCGGGCCCTCGTCCCCACGGGCCAGGTCGTCGAAGCGTGGCCCGACCTCGTCGAGCCCGGCGCGTTCTGGCTCGGCGACGAGTCGAAGGCGCTCCTCGAGCGTGACGGCCCGCCGATCCCCGTCAGGCTCGCGTTGCCCACCGACCGCGTGGAGGTCTATTACGGCCCGCAGCTGACCGACGTCGAGTCGCTCCCCCGCGAGGAATCCCTGCGGGCGCGGGTCGTGTCCGGGCGCGGCATCGCCGCCGCGTGGATCACCCTGGACCGCTTCGGCCACCGCAACACCTTCGAGCCCCAGTCGCCGGCCGATCCGGTCTTCAACCTCCGGCGGGTCGGCGGCGGCAAGGGCCATCTCTGGCGGCTGTTCCGAACGAAGCAGGATGCGATCGTCTACATGGTCGAGGCCTACGGGAGGGAGGCCGAGGGCGCCGAGTGGGCGCGGGCCCTCACGATCGAGGGCTTCGAGGACCTCGTCAAGCGCCACGCGAGCGCCCTCGACGGACCTCCCCCATGACCACGGCGCTCGACAGGCCGGCCGCGCAGGATCGGCGGGAGCGCGTGTACCGGGTCGTCCGCGCGATCAGCCGTTTCTGGCTCTGGTTCTTCTTCAAGTCGGTGGACGTGCGCCATCCCGAGCGCGTGCCCGACGCCGGCCCGGTGCTCCTCTGCATCAATCACCCGAACAATTTCATCGACTCGCTGCTCGTCGGAGCGGCTATCCGGCGGAAGGTCCACTACCTTGCCACCGCCGGGCTCTTCCACCGCCGACTCGTCGCGGCGTTTCTCCGGGCCTGCGGGGCGATCCCCGTCTACCGCAGGCAGGACGATCCGGACCGCATGGAGAAGAACACCGACACGTTCGCGGCGTGTGCCGACGCGCTCGCCGAGGGCCGCGTCATCGCGATCTACCCGGAGGGGACGACGCACGCAGAGGCGCGCGTCCGGCGCATCAAGACGGGCGCGGCGCGCATCGCGCTCGCGCACGAGGCCGAGCACCCGGGCGCGCTCCGCCTGATTCCCGTCGGGCTCACCTTCGACGCGCGCAAGTCATTCCGGGCGCGCGTGCTCGTCTCGTTCGGCCCGCCCGTGCCCGTGACGCCGTACCGCGAGGCGTACCGCCAGGATCCGGTGGCGGCCGTGGAGGCGCTCACGACGGCCGTCCAGTGGGCGATGGAGGCCGAGGTGGTGCACGTCGAGCGGATCGACGCGACCCAGCTCGTGCGCGCCGTCGAGGAGCTCTACCGCGACGAGCTGGGGCGCGAGCTCACGGAGGAGGGCGGGGTCCCGCGCAAGCGGATCGACCCGATTCGCCTCTCGCGGGCCATCGTGGGCGCGGTGAGCCACTTCCGGGCGCGCGATCCCGCGCGCGTCGAGCGGCTCTGGCAGCGGATCGAGGGCTACCGCGCGCTGCTCGCGGAGTACCACGTCAAGGACGAAGCGGTGCGAGCGCGGCTCGATGCGCCGCGGCGCGCGCGCCGGCTTCGGCTGGGCTGGCAAGCCGTCGTCGGCCTTCCCCTCTTCGCCTACGGCGCCTCGGTGAACTTCCTCCCGTACTGGATCCCGCGCTGGACGGCGCGCCGGATGGCGCGGAAGGAGACGGACTACGCGACGTGGCGGTTCCTGGCGTCGGTGGTCGCGTATCCCCTCTTCTGGGGAACCGAGGTCTGGCTGGTCGCCCGGGTGCTCGGCGCGGCGTGGGCGCTGGCCTTCGCCCTGTCGCTCCCGCTCTCGGGCGCCGTCGCCTACCGGTACTGGGTGGGCGCCGGGCGCCTCAGGAGCCGCCTGCGACTCAACGTCCTCACGCTCACACGGGAGCACGTCGCCCGGCGGCTCACGGCCGAGCGGCAGGCGATCATCACCGAGTTCGAGCGCGCCAAGGCCGAGTATCTGGCCGACACGAAGGGGAGCTCGTTTTGACCGTTCGCCTGCTCGAGGAGATGTCCTCGCCGGCGCTCGACGCGCTCGACCGCGCACGGACCGTGATCGTCCTGACCGTGAGTCCGCTCGAGGAGCACGGTCCGCACCTGCCCGTCGGCGTGGACGCGATCGCCGCGCGACACTTCGCGGAGTCCATCGCCGAGCGCCTGGTGGCGGCGCGGCCAGGCTGGACGGTCGTGCTGGCGCCGACGCTCCACCTCGGCACCTTCACGTTCGACGCCACGGGGACCATCAGCGTGCGCCAGCGCGTCGTACGCGACGCGCTCGTGGACTACGGGGCGTCGCTCGCCCGCGCCGGCTTCCGCTACATCCTCGTCGCGAACGGCCACGCCGGGCCCGGCCATCTCGCGGCACTCGACGAGGCGGCCGCGGCCGTGTCCGGACGGTACGGGATCACGATGGCGTCGTTCACGGGCCACCTCGCGTGGCAGTTCCTGCGTGGACGCTACCTCGACAAGATCGGAGCGGCGCTCGGCCGCCCGCTCTCGGACGAGGAGCGCCAGGCGTTCGCGGAGGACGCCCACGGCGGCTGGTGGGAGACCTCGCTGATGCTGCTCGTCCGCCCGGACCTCGTGGACGGAGCCTACCGGGCGCTCCCACCGGCGCGCTACCCGCTCGCGGCGCGCGTGCTGCCGAACTACCCGCTGAGGAATGGCGGCCGTGGCTACGTCGGCCACCCTGCGCTGGCCGATCCGGCCTTCGCCAAGGCAACGACCGAGGTCCTGATCGCCGAAACGATGGCGCTGATCGAGGGTCTGCTCGAGGGCCGGATTCGTCCCGCCGACCGCCGCTCGCCCTTCTTCGCGCTCCCGTTCTTTCGCACCGACTTCTGGCCTCTCGCGACGACGGCCCTGGCGCTGATCGCCGCGGCGGCGATCGCCCTGTTAGTGAGGAGATCGGATCGATGAGCGCAGCCAGGTCGCTAGGATGAGACGCGACATGCTGAACGGAGCCGTTGCCGGACGGAGCCACTTCGTGCCCACGGCACGCCGCCCACGGAGTGTGCCGGCCCCGCGGCGCCCGCTACAGTGATCGACCTCGACGCCAAGGACGGCGTCGCGTGGCTCCGCCTCAACCGCCCCGCGGCGCTCAACGCGCTCGACCGTTCCCTCACGGGAGCCCTCGAGCAGACGCTCGCGCGCGTGGCCGCGATGGATGACGTCACGGTCCTCGTCGTCACCGGCCGCGGGCGCGCCTTCTGCGCCGGCAACGACCTCGCCGAGATGACGACGCTCACCGGGGACGAGGCGGAAGCCCTGGCAACCCGGCAGGCCGCGCTCCTCGACCGCTTCGCCCACCTGCCGCAGGTGACGATCGCCGCGATCGACGGCTGGGCCCTCGGCGGCGGCCTCATGCTCGCGGCGGCACAGGACCTCCGCGTGGCCTCCGACCGCGCACGCTTCGGCCTCCCCGAAGTCACGCTGGGCTTCAACCCCGCCTACGGCATCGCCCGTCTGCTCGACGTCGTGGCCGGGGGGTGGGCGTGTGAGCTCCTGCTAACCGGCCGGACGATCCACGCGAGCGAGGCGCTTCGCATGGGTCTCGTCAATCGCGTCGTCGCGCCGCCGACGCTCGAGGCGAGCGTCGCCGCGCTGGCGGCGGACATCGCGCGCGCACCCCGCGCGAGCCTCGCGGCGACGAAGGAGGTCGTCGCGGCTATCCGGAGAGGCGAGCGGGACCGCAGCCCTGAGGCGTACGGCGCCGCGCTCCGCACGAGCCCAGAAGCGCGCGCACGGATCCGCGCCTTCGTGGAGCGGAAGCGGAGGGCGAGCCGCTGAGGCGCGCGGCGCCGCGCGGACGCCGTTACGCCCTGGTCCGGTGCATCTGTGCGTCGGCCTCGCGGAGCAGCTCATCGGGCGTGTCCGGAGGCGACGGACTGTAGGCGACTCCGACACTACAGCGGATGTGGTCGACCGGCAGGCCGCGCTTTCCCGCCAGTTGTGCGATCCGGTCCCGCACGCGAGCCGTCACGATGTCGGTCGCGCCGGGCCCCGCATCCGGGAAGAAGACCGCGAATTCGTCGCTCCCGTGGCGTGCGAGGAGGTCCGTGGTGCGCGTCGCCTCGACGAGCGCGTCGGCCACGGCCCGCAGGACGTCGTCGCCGACGCCATAGCCAAAGCGGTCGTTGATCGCCCTCAGCTGAACGATGTCGAGCACGAGCATCAGCGCGCCGGTTCCCCGCCGGCGGGCCACGGCGGCGAGGCGTTTGTACTGGTCGTCGAACGCGCGGCGGCTCGCGAGCCCCGTCACCGGGTCGGGCGCGTATCGGGACAGCCGGCGGTCGGTCTCGGCGAGCCGCCCGGCCACCGTCCGGAGCAGGGCCAGCGCAAGCCTGACCGAGGTCTCAAGCACGCGCAGGAAGTCGTTCCGGTTGAGCACGAGGCAGTGCGTCCGCTCGATGGCCACCACCGTCGCCGACCGCGCTCGGTTGCGGATGACGGCGAGCTCACCCAGGATCTCGCCTTCGCCGAACTCGCTCAGGATCACCTCCGTGGGGCTGCCGGGGGCGGTCTCGAGCGCGCGGGCGCGACCCGCGAGGATCACGAAGAGGCGGTCGGGCGGGTCGCTCTCCTGGATGATCGAGTGGCCCGCGGCGAAGACCTCCTCGGACGCCTGCGCGATCAGCAGCTCGCGCTCCTCGTTCGTGAGTGACCCGAAGAGCGGCACCGACGCGAGCAGGCTCGCGCGGCGGGACCGGAGGTCGACGCGGTCGGCGTCCTCGGCCGGCCGCGCCCGCAGGCCACGCGTTGCGTCGGAGGCCACCCGCGTGCGCGAGAGCCAGGCGCGAACCCGCGCCCGCAGCATCGGCGGGCTGAAGGGCCGGGCGAGGTAGTCGGTGGAGGCCGCCTCGGCCGGGGCGACGACGTCAGCCGCCTCGGAGCCGTCCGCGAGCACGACGACGGGAAGGTTTCCCCGGCCGAGGCGTGCGCGCAGCGTGGCGAGCGCGCCCTCACCGGTGAGCAGCCCGCGGTCGATGATCGCGAGGTCCGGCCGGAGCTCCGACCCCCGGCTGAGCACGGCCGACATGTCCGCGAGGCGGAGCAGAACGAGAGCATCCTCGCCCAGGACCTCCTCGATCGCGGCGATCTCCTTGTCGTCGCCGCTGACGACCAGCACGCGCCCGCCCGCGATCTGCCGGTGCTGGAGCGCGGAGGCGGCGCCCACGTCGCGCGCGGAGCCGTTGCCGGAGAGCTCGAGCTCGAGGCCCTCGCGCGCCGCGAGCACCTCGAGCGCCGCCCCGCGCGAGACCGCGCGCGCCCGCGCCTCGGACTCGATGCGCTCCATGATCGTATCGTCGTGCTGCGGGTCGTGGTGGAAGAGGGCCAGGCGACGCGCGCCCGCCGCCAGCGCGACGTCGACCGCGTACTCGAGGGGACTGTGTCCCCAGCCGACCTTGCTCCGGTACTCCTCCTCGGTGTACTGCGCGTCGTGGATGACCAGGTCGGCGCCGCGCATGAACGCGATGTGACGCTCATCACCCGGGTGCTGCGACACCCGGCCCGGCACACTCCAGAACGGCTCGTGGTCAGTCATATAGGCCACGGTCGCACCGCCGCTCGACAGCCGGTACGCGATCGTGGGCGCGGTGTGGTTCAGGTACTGCGTCTCCACCAGCACGTCGCCGACGCGGAGGAAGCCCTCGTCGAGCTCGGTGTAGTGGATGCGGCTCTGCAGCTCGCGGAGTTTCACGGGGAAATACGAATACTCCATCTGCCCGGCCATCGCCTCCTCGAGCCCGCGCTGGAAACCGAGGGGCGCGTAGATGTTCAGCTCGGCGCCGGGCCGAAAGGCGGGGACGAAGAACGGGAAGCCCTGGATGTGGTCCCAGTGCGTGTGGCCGATGAAGAGGTGGATCCGCATCGGCTGCGGCATCGTCCGAACGAGGTGCAGGCCGAGCCCGCGGGCGCCGGTGCCACAGTCGAGGACGATGACGGTCCCGTCGGCGGCGCGCACCTCGGTGCACGACGTGTTGCCGCCGTAGACGGCCGTCGTGCGTCCGGGCGTGGCGATGGAGCCGCGGGTCCCCCAAAAGCGCACGTACATGGTAAGTCTTACGACTATCACACCGGCGCCGGCTTTGGAAATTCGGGCGTCCGGGCGCGCCGAACCGGCCCGCGCCGGAGTGTGATACAAAGCGGCGGGTGACCAAGCGCGGACGCGCAAGGAGGACGTCATGAGGACGACTCGGCGAAGCTTTCTGAGGCTGGTGGGCGCCGGAGCTGCCGCGGCGACGGTCCGGCTCGACGCTCCACCAGCGTTCGCGCAGGCCGGCCACCCGGTGAAGCTCGGCGTGCTCACGATCCGTGCGGGCATCGCGGCCCCGGTGGGCGCCGCTGGATTGCGCGGGACCGAGTGGTGGCTCGAGCGCGTCAACCGGGCCGGGGGGATCCTCGGGCGTCCCGTGCAGCTGGTCGTCGAAGAGGAATCGAACCCCAAGGACACCGTCGAGCGCTACCGGAAGCTCGTCCTCCAGGACAAGGTGGAGGCGGTGCTCGGCGGCATCTCGACCGGAGTGACGCTGGCGCTCGGCCCGGTGGCCGAGGACCTCGGGACACCATGGCTCTCGTGGGACGGCACCACGCAGAAGGGCGTCGAGGAAACGATGCCGAACCCCCGTTGGGCCTTCAAGAGCGTGGACAACGAGGTCGAGGCCATCGTCGCCGGCATGCTCACCGCCAGGCACTTCAAGGGGATCAAAACCGTCGCCGGCATCGGGAACGACTACTCCTACGGCCACGACTGCTGGCAGGCCTACCAGGCCGTCCTCAAGCGATACACGCCGGACGTGAAGTTCGTGCTCGAGCTTTTTCCCAAGCTCGGCGTCACGGACTTCACCTCGCACCTCGCCGCCATCCAGCAGTCGAGGGCGGACCTCCTCATGTGCTCGTTCTGGTCGGGCGACGCGACGATCATCCTGAAGCAAGCGGCCGCGGTCGACCTCTTCAAGACGATGAAGGGCGCGTTCACCACGGCGGGCGGCGTCCACGATTCGCTCAAGAAGAACTTCACGCCCGAAGGGTTGCTGCTCGGCTACAACACGATGTACTTCGACGATCCGAAGGGCTCGGCGCTCCTCAAGCAGTTCGTCCGCGAGTACAAGGCGAAGTACGCCGAGTACCCGCCGTACGAGTGCGACCACGCCTACTTCTGTGCCGAGTCGTACAAGGCCGCCGTCGAGAAGGCCGCCGCGGGGAGCACGAAGTGGCCCGAGAAGGCGACCGTCGTCCGGGCGCTCGAGGGCATCGAGGTCGAGTCACTCTCGGGGCGGCGCAGCTGGCGCGAGGACCACGTCCACATGTGCAACTTCTACCAAGGGATCACGACGCACAAGAACCCCTACGACTTCGTCACGATCGACCCGGTCGAGGTCGTCTCGACGAAGGTGGCGATGAAGCCCGCCGGCACGAAGCTCTTCGACTGGATCAACTCCTGGAAGATCTAGCGCGGGCCGTCGTCAATGTCGTGCTCAGCGGGGTGTTCCACGGGAGCATCCTCTTCCTGGTGTCGGCGGGGCTTCAAGTCGTCTTCGGCGTGCAGAAGATCTTCAACCTCGCGTGCGGCTCCTTCTACGCGCTCGGCGCCTACGTCGGGGTCTCCGCGGTCGGCTGGTACGTGGGGGCGGGCGGGCCGCCCGCGCTGTTCATCGCGCCGCTGGCCGTCGCGGGGCTCGCCGTGGGCGCGGTCGGTGTCCCCGTCGAGCGCGGACTCCTCCGCTTCGTCTACGACCGCGACGAGACCTTCCAGCTCCTCTTGACCTTCGCCATCGTCCTCATGATGGAGGACGCGATCCGGATGACGTGGGGCACGTCGCCCCGCTCCACCTCCGGCCTCTACCTGACCTACGGCCGCGTGGGCGTCCTGGGGACGACGGTGCCCGTGTACAACCTGATCGTGATCGGCGCCAGTCTCGCCATCGCCGTGCTCATCGGCTGGCTCCTGACCCGCACCACCTTCGGCTGGATCATCCGCGCCAGCGCCGACAACCGGGAGATGACGGAGGCGCTCGGCGTGGACATGCGGCGCCTCCACACGACGGTCTTCACGCTCGGCACGGCCCTGGGCACCCTGGGCGGCGCGCTCGTCATTCCGGCGACGGCGGCGATGAGCGAGATGGGCATCGAGCTGATCGTGGAGGCCTTCGCCGTCGTCGTGATCGGCGGCCTCGGGTCCATGCGGGGCGCCTTCGTCGGTGCGCTCGTCGTCGGCGTGCTCAGGTCGATCGCGATCTCCGTGTACCCGGAGCTCGAGATGCTCCTGATCTACCTCATCGTGATCGCGGTGCTCGTGCTCCGGCCGCGCGGCCTCTTCGGCGGTCCACCGGCGTGAGCGGCCGGCTCGTCCTCGCCCTGGCGCTCGGCGCGACCGTCCTGGCGCCCCTCGTCGCGCCGACCTACCACGTGCTCTTGATGCTGCCGTTCATGGCCTACGCGGTGGCGCTCCTGGGGCTGAACCTCCTCTTCGGATACACGGGCCTCGTCTCCTTCGGGCACGCACTGTTCCTCGGCGTTGGCGCGTACACCGGCGCGTTCCTCACGAGCGTCTTCAAGGTCCGCTCGATGGAGGTGATCCTCGTCGCCGCGGCGGCGCTCGGCGCGCTGGTGGCGGCCCCGGTCGGCGCCCTCTGCGTACGCTACGTGAAGATCTACTTTGGGATGCTCACGCTCGCGTTCGGCATGGTCTTCTACACGTTCGTGCTGAAGTTCTACCGCCTGACGGGCGGCGACGAGGGCATGCCCTTCCTGCGCCCGACCCTTCTCGGGAGGAGCATCGAGGGTCTGCCGAAGACCGACTACCTCGCCGGCCCCTACTACTACTACTCGCTGGCCGTGCTCGTCCTCGCCACCCTCGTCATGTGGCGCATCGTCCACTCCCCGTTCGGCCTCTGCCTCAAGACGATCCGCGACAACCCGACGAAAGCCGAGACGCTCGGCATCGGCGTCGCGCGCTATCGCTGGTGCGCCTTTGTGATCTCCGCCGTCTACGCCGCGGTCGGCGGCGCCCTCCTCGGCCCGCCGACGGGCAACGTGGACCCGACGCTCGCCTACTGGACGCAGTCGGGCAACATCGTTTTCATGACGCTGCTCGGCGGGTTCGCGAGCTTCTTCGGACCCGTCCTCGGCGCCTTCGTCTTCATCTACCTCCAGGATTGGGTGATGTCGGTCGTCCCGTTCTGGCGCCTGATTTTCGGCGCGATCCTCGCCGCGATCGTCATCGCCGCTCCTGGCGGGCTCGCGGGGCTCTGGGTCAGGCGGCCGTCCGTCGAGGCTTCGTCCTCGTGATCCTCCGGGCCGAGGGGCTCCGGAAGCTCTACGGCGAGTTCTGCGCCCTCGACGGCGTGAGCCTCGCCATCAGCGCGGGCGAGTTCGTCTCGATCATCGGGCCAAACGGGGCGGGCAAGTCCACGCTCGTCAACGTCCTCACCGGCGTCCTCCGCCCCACCGCTGGCGCCGTCACCTTCAGAGATCGCGACGTGAGTGGGATCGGCCCCGCCCGCCTGGCCCGGCTCGGGATCGCGCGGTCCTTCCAGCTCGTCCAGGTCTTCCCCGACCTCACGGTGCTGGAGACACTCCAGGCGGCGGTGGTCTCACGCCTCGGGCACGGCGCGCGCCTCTTCGCGTCCCTCGCCGCCGACCGCGCCGTTCGGGAGGGCGCGCTCGAGGTCGCCGAGCTGTTCGGCCTGGGCCGGAAGCGTCACGTGCCCGCCAGGCACCTGCCGCAGGGTGACAAGAAGCTCCTCGACGTCGCGTCGGCATTCGCGCTGCGGCCTCAGATCATCCTGCTCGACGAGCCGACGTCCGGCGTGAGCACGGCGGATAAGACGGCGATCATGGAGACGCTCGTCTCCGCCTCGAAGCGGATCGGCGTCCAGGCGATCATTCAGGTCGAGCACGACATGGACATCGTCTTCGGCTACTCCGACCGGATCATCGCCCTCCACGAGGGTCGCGTGCTCGCCGACGGCCCGCCGGCCGCGATCGAGGCGGACCGGCGCGTCGTCGACACGGTCATCGGCCGGCGCGCCCGGGCGCGGTGAGGGCGGGCCGATGCTGACCGTGGATGCGGTCGACGTGTTCATCCAGACGAGCCACATCTTGCGGTCCGTGTCGCTCGGCGTGGGGCCACGTGAGGTGGTGTGCCTCGTGGGCCGGAACGGTGCGGGGAAGACGACGACCCTGCGCACGATCATGGGGTACCTGCGCCCGCGCGCGGGCGGCGTCGAGTTCCGCGGCCACCCCATCCACGGCCGACGGACGCACGAGATCGCTCGGCTCGGCGTCGGCTGGGCGCCGGAGGACTGCGGGATCTTCGGCGACCTCACCGTGGCCGAGAACATCGAGATCGCCACCCGGACGCGGCCCGGGGGACGGCCTGCCACGGAGCGCATCGAGCTCGCCTTCCGCGTCTTCCCGATGCTCCGGCGGTACGCGGGGCGCAAGGGCCCGGAGCTGAGCGGTGGCGAGCGGAAGATGCTCTCGATCGCGCGCGCCCTCGCGCTCGACCCCGAGCTGCTCGTGCTCGACGAGCCCTTCGAGGGGCTCGCGCCCGCGATCATCCCGGCCGTGAGCGAGGGGCTCGCGGCGATCACCGAGCTCGGCCGATCGATCCTGATCGCCGAGTCCAACATCCACCACGTGCCCGAGTACACGCACCGTCTCTACGTCATCGAGCGCGGCGCGATCGTCTTCGCGGGCGGGCGAGAGGACGCCTGGCGCGATCCAGGTCTCGCACGTATCATCGGGAGCGCCACGTGACCCCACGCGCCGGAGGCCAAAGGCCATGACGCTGCCCCTCGTCCCGACCACTGTCATCGGCTCCCACGGAAAGCCCGGCTGGTGGTTCGCCGGAGTCAAGGCGTACGAGCGCGGCGAGTTCGGCCCCGCCGACGTCGAGGAGATGTTCGACGACGCCGTGCACGCGGCCGTCCGCGACATGGAGACCGCCGGGATCGACATCATCACCGACGGGGAGGTCCGGCGCCTCGACGGCTACGTGGACTCGTACTACGCGATCATCAAGGGCATCGAGCCCATCCCCGACCGTCGCAAGGCGGGCCCGTGGGGGTACGACCAGCAGACCCGCTACGAGGCGGTCGGCCGGATCGAGACGCCGCCCGGCGGGCTCGGCATCGTCAAAGAGTTCGAGTACCTCAAGGCACACACGACCCGGCACACGAAGGCGACCTGCGCCGGCCCGCTCACCTTCGGCTCGCGGATCCACCCGGGCAAGATCTACAAGGGCGTCGTGGACGTCGCCGAGCGCTTCGCCGAGGTCATCAACCAGGAGCTGCGCGGTCTCGTCGCCGCGGGTGCCGAGTTCATCCAGATCGACGAGCCCGCGCGCGGGAACGTCTCCGGCGAGGAGATGGCGCGCCTGTTCAATCTGGCCACCGACGGCATCGGCGTGAGGCTCGGCTATCATATTTGCTTCGGTAACCGCTTCGGACGCTCGCGCTTCCAGCGGACGTACGAGCCGTACTTTCCCGGAATCCTGAAATCGCGCGCCCACCAGCTCGTGCTGGAGTTCGCGGGCCGGGAGATGGCCGAGCTCGACCTCTGGAAGACGTACGGGGAGGGGCGTGAGCTCGGCGCGGGCGTGGTGGACGTGAAGGGCTTCGCCCAGGACACGGCGGAGGACGTCGCCAAGCGCATCCGCCGAGTCCTCAAGGTCTGCCCGCCGGAGAAGCTCACGGTCAACCCCGACTGCGGCTTCGGCTGGTCACCGCGCTACATGTGCAACGCGAAGCTCGGCGCCCTGGCCGGCGGCGCGGCGCTCGTACGGCGGGAGCTCCAGGGCCGGCGCTGACCGTCGGGCACCCCGAGCTCGTCGAGACCCGCAAGTTGCCAAGAACAGAACCCGGATGCTAATGTCCTTCAACAGAGGATCTCTATGGACGCCCCAGGGGCCGCCGACGCGCGTGAGCGGGTAACGAAGTGGATCGAGCAGACGCGACAGCTGTTCAGCGTGCTGCCGGAGCTGCTCGTGACCGATCCGCATGTCAGCGAGCGGGTGAGCGCGGCCGAGAAGGAGGCCGAGCGGCTCCGCAGAGAGCTCGAAGACCTGAAGCGGGAGAACAACCAGCTCCGGGGCGAGAGAGACGAGATGGCCCAAGCCATGAGCCTCGTCGCCCAGAAGCTTGGCTTCTCGCCGCGGAAGAGCCCCTTCGAACGCAGCCACGTGGGGGATCACCCGAAACCAGGGGATCACTCGAAACCGGTCGAGCCCCCGAAGGCGGCCGAGCCCCCGAAGGCCGGCGACTCGCCCAAGGCCACCGACCACCCGAAGGTTTGAACGCGCCGACGGCGCGTCGCGCTTAGTCCTTTTTCAAGGTCAGGGTCAGCTCGTACTTTTTCTCCGCCTTCGGGTCGGGGTTGAACACGGCGACCCAGAGCGTGGCGCAGTCCTTCCCGAGCGCGGGCACCGCGGTTCCTTCCGGTACCAGACGGACCGTCTCTGACTTGAGGTCCGCGCGACCCACGGGCGGCATCATCAGGAGCCACGCGTCTTTGGACTCGGCGCGGCCTCCCTTGAGCTTCACCCCGATCTCACGCGGTTCTTTGACATCCGCGGCCACCGCGAAGAACCGCGCGGTCAGCGGCGAGAGCGTCATGGGGAACCGGTGATCGGCGAACCGCTGCCTGTCGTGCGTGATGCGCTGCGTGGCATGGTCTGGATCGCCGACCCGCGGACTCGGGTGGGTGAAGACGCTCGTCTCCGTCGCCGACTCTAAAATCCGCGCCTGGGTCCACAGGCCGGGCTCGGGTACCGCGGCGAGCAGGACACTCTTGACGAACTCGGGGTACTGCTCGGCCAGCCGCGCCTCGTTGACCAGGAAGTTGTAGAGGTGGGCGCCGACCGACGGCGCAGCCTTGCCGGGCACGAACGTCTTCAGGCTGTTGAGCGCCTTGGTCACGATCCCCGGGCTCTGACGCTCGAGGAAATCGAGGAGGATCGAGTAGCCGTAGGCGAGAAGCCCCTCCTCGTAGTCGGCGGACTGCTGGATCGGGACACTCAGGAGGTACGCGTACTTCCCGAGCTCCTGTTTCGCGCCCGCCTTGAAGTCGATGGTGCCCTTCCAGCTCGTCCACCGCGCCCACGCCGAGACCCACCACTGGGCGCCCTCGTCCAGGGCCGCAGTCTCGACGACCTGCGGCGCGCTGTCGTCCTCGGGCGCCGCGGCGGCCGCGGCAACCTCTTGCTTTACGGGCGCAGGCGGAGACGGTGGGGGTGCGGGCGGCGGCGCCGGTGGTGCGAGTGGCGCCGCGGGAGACGATGCGGGCGGTCGGGCTGGCGGCAGGGGAGACGGGGCCGGCGGCGCGGCTAACGGGGCTGGTGGAGCGGGCGGCGGAGCCGGCGGGGCGAGCGGCGGCGCCGGTGGCGCGGGCGGGGGGACCGGTGGAGCGGGCGGCCGGGCCGGCGGAACAGGCGGCGGGGCCGGGGCCTGGGGCCGCGGCGCTATCGATGGGGTGGCCGCGGCGATGACGGGCCGCACTGGTTCGTCCACCGCCGTCGGTCGCGGCGCAGGTCGCTCAGGCGCGCGTGGGAGATCGGCCGGGCCGGCCACGAGCTTGCCGCGTGTGGCCGCCACCGTGAGCGTCCGACCGAATAATCGCGTGACGCTATCCTCGAGCACGGCGAACTTCGCGTCGTCGAGATGCTCGCGGCCTTCGACCAGCGTGAGCAACGCGGAGAAGGCGGGCGTGGTCTCTAGGATTTCCGCCGCGCTCTCCTCCGTGGGCCCCTTCGGGTCGAGCACCGCGGCGCGGATCTCACGCGCCTTCGCCTGGCACTCGAGCAGCGCGGCGAAGTTCGGGTCGTCCACGTGGTTGATGGTCATGATGCGGTCCAGGACCGCGAGGACGCGCCGTCGCGCATCGGCCAAGGTCGTGCGCCTGGACTCGTGCGCGGTCGCCTCCGCCAGCGCCCGGACCACGGCCTCGAGCGCCTTGAGGCCATCGATCGCGGTTTGTGCCGGCGCCGTGACGGCGAGCGTGCGCGCCGCGTCGAGCACGCTCGAGCGCAGATCGATGAACTCGTCGCGCGCGGCGGCGAGCTCCTCGATCAGCGACTCGGGGGGGAGCACGCCCCCCGTCTCGAGCTCGCGCGCCGCCTGGGCGAGCTTCGCCGCCAGTCCTGCGAACCGTCGGCTCAGCGCAGCGAGGTGCTTGACGAGATCGTCCGCGGTCAGCGTCATGGAATGCTGCGATTTTAGGCGTGCGCCAAGGAGGTGTCAAACGCGCCGCACCCGTCCGGGGGGGACGGAGGCGCTATTCCGTGGTGACGCGGAGCACTTCCTCGACGGTCGTCACGCCCTCGAGCACCTTAAGCAGGCCGGCCTCGCGTAGCGTCTTCATGCCTTGCTTCGCGGCGACGTCTTTGATCTCGGTGACGAAACTGGCGTTGAGGACGAGGCCACGGATCTCGGGCGTCGCGGGCAGGACCTCGTAGAGCGCGATCCGCCCCTTCATCCCGGTGAAGTGGCACACCTCGCACCCCCGGGCCTTGTAGAGCCGGCACCGTCCGACCCCGAGCGGCGTGTGGCCGTACGGAATCAAGAGCTGCTCGTCGGCCTCGTAGGGCTCGCGGCACTCCTGGCAGACCTTGCGCGCGAGCCGCTGCGCCACGACGAGACGGAGCGACGAGGAGAGGAGGAAGGGGGGAACGCCCATGTCCGTCAGCCGCGAGATGCTTTCCGCGGCGCTGTTCGTGTGCAGCGTGCTCAGCACCAGGTGCCCGGTCAGCGCGGCCCGCACCGCGATCTGGGCCGTCTCCTGGTCGCGCATCTCGCCGACGAGGATGACGTCGGGGTCGTGACGCAGGAACGAGCGAAGTGCCGCCGCGAAGGTGCGACCGATCTCGTCGCTGACCTGGACCTGCGTCGCGCCCGGCAGCTCATACTCCACGGGATCCTCGACGGTCACGATGTTCCGTTCCTTCGAGTTGAGGGTGTTGAGCGCCGAGTAGAGCGTGGTGGTCTTGCCCGAGCCGGTCGGTCCAGTGATGACGATCAGACCGTGCGGGGTCTTGATCGCTTTCTGGAACTCCGCGAGCGCGGTGGGCTCGAACCCGAGCTGGGTCAGGTCGGCCTTCAGCGCCTGCTTGTCGAGGATCCGGAGCACGACGCTCTCGCCGAAGACCGACGGAAGGACCGAGACGCGGAAGTCGATCTCGCGCGACTGCTGGCGGAGCTTGATGCGCCCGTCCTGCGGAAGACGCCGCTCGGCGATGTCGAGGTTCGCCATGATCTTGAGGCGCGAAACGAGCGCGGGCTCGACCCGCTTGGGCGGCGCCATCACCTCGTGCAGGATCCCGTCGATCCGGTACCTGATCCCCAGGGTGCCGTCGCCCGGGTCGATGTGGATGTCGGAGGCGCCTCGCTTCATCGCGTCGACGAGGATCGAGTTCACGAGCCTGACGATCGGCACCTCGTCGGCCGACGACCGCAGCGCATTGAGGTCGACCTGACTGTTCGTCTGCTGCCCTTCGACGAACTCGACCTCGGCGGCTTCCGCCTCGACCTCCGAGAGCACGTCCGCGATCGTCGGCGCCGCCGACGCGGTCCCGTAGTAGCGCTCGATCGCCTGTCGGATGATCGACGGCGACGCGATCGTCGCCACGACTTTGAGGCCCGTCATGAAGGCGACGTCGTCGAGCGCCGACAGGTTGGTCGGGTCCCCGACGGCCAGCGTCACGGAGCCGAGCGCCCGGCCGATCGGCATGACGCCGTACTTGCGCGCGATGCGCCCCGGGATCAGCTTGATGATCTCGGGGATGATCTTCTCGGGGAAGGCGATCTCGGGGATGCCGTACTGGCGCGAGAGGAAGTGGACGAGCTGGTCTTCGGTGAGCAGCCCGACGCGGATGAGGATCTCGCCGAGTTTCTCGCCTGTCCGCTTCTGCTCGGCGAGCGCCCGGTCGAACTGTTCCTGCGTGATCTGGCCGTCAGCAATGAGCAGATCACCGAAGCGCCGGCCGATCGGCGCCTGGCCCGGGCGGCGGGGGATCGGCGTCGCAGCGCCGGCCTTGGTCTCCTCGCCGTCCCCGCGCGCGCTTTCCAGAAGCCTCCCGATCTCGTGCCGTTGTCCGCTCTTCATAGTTTGAGGGTCGACCCAGACGTCGCAAACCCGATGCCACCCCCAGGGCATTTCCGGATCGAGGAAAAACAGGAATTTAGCAGTGGTATCGGTGCGCCACTCACGGTCCGGCGCGGCCAGTTTCGTTGCAGGGTGACCAGTTTCCTTTCTGCTAGACTCCACGCCGTGGCTCTCCCCCTGGAAGGGATCGTCGTCGCGGACCTCACGCAGAACGTCGCCGGCCCCTTCTGCACGCAGATCCTCGGTGACATGGGGGCCGAGGTCGTCAAGGTGGAGCGCCCGGGGCGCGGCGACGACGCCCGCGCGTGGGCCCCGCCGTTCTGGGGCGACGAGAGCGCGACCTTCCTGGCGCTGAACCGCAACAAGAAGAGCCTGGCCCTGGATCTGAAGCGGGACGGCGGGCTCGAGGTCCTCCACCGCCTGATCGCGCGCGCGGGCGTCTTCGTGCAGAGCCTCCGCATCGGCGCCATCGGCGAGCTCGGGCTCGACTTCCCGGGCGCGGCCCGGATCAACTCGCGGCTCGTCTACTGCGCGATCACGGCGTTCGGCAAGCGCGGGCCCCTCGCCGACCGGCCCGGGTACGATCCGCTGATGCAGGCGTACGGCGGGCTCATGTCGGTCAACGGCCACCCCGGCCAGGAGCCCGCGCGGGTGGGCACCTCGATCGTGGACATGGGGACGGGCATGTGGGCGGCGCTCGGGATCGTCGCGGCGCTCCGGCAGCGGGACGCGACGGGCCGGGCGGTGGAGGTCACGACCACGCTCTTCGAGACGGCCCTGATGTGGGTCTCCTACCACGCGATGGGCTACCTGGGCTCCGGCGAGGTGCCGCGGCCACAGGGCTCGGGCACGGCGATGATCGCGCCTTACCAGGCCTTCCCCACGGCCGACGGCTACGCGATGATCGCCGCCGGGTCCGACGCGATTTTTCAGCGGCTCGCCGCGGCGCTCGGCGCGCCGGGGCTCGCGGACGACGCGCGCTTCACGGACAACCCCTCGCGCGTCCGGCACCGCGGCCAGCTCGTCGCGGCGCTGTCGGCGATCACGCGGGAGCTCAAGACCGCCGACCTCCTCGAGCGCCTCCGGGCCGCCGACGTCCCGAGCGCGCCGATCCTCACGGTGGACGCCGCGCTGGCGGAGCCGCAGACGCACGCGAGCGGCATGCTCGTCTCGGCGCCGCACCCGCGCGTCGCCGACTACCGGAGCCTCGGGCTCCCGATCCTCTGGAACGATCACCGTCCAGAGGTGCGCCGGGTGCCGCCGCGCCTCGGCGAGCACTCGGCCGACGTCTTGACCTGGCTCGGCTACACCCTCGACGACGTCCGAGCGCTCCGCACCAAAGGAGTCATCCAATGACGGCAATAGCAGACCGGAGCCGCGCCGCACCTCGCTCAGGCCGACTCACACAGGCTCGCCTCGCGCGTCGGACGCGCTGCGGCTTCGCACTCCCACGGAGTCTTCCGGCCTCGCGCGGCCCGCTCCAATGACGGCGCCGTACCGCCACCTGCTCGTCGAGCGCTCGGCCGACGGCTTCGTGGCGACCGTGACGCTCAACCGCCCGGAGCAGATGAACGCGATGAACACCGCGATGGGCGAGGACCTCCTCGCCTGCTTCGAGGGCCTCCACCACGACCCCCTCGTCCGTGCGGTCGTCGTCACGGGCGCCGGCGACCGCGCGTTCTGCGCGGGCGGCGACCTCAAGGAACGCAACGAGATGACGGACGAGGTGTGGCGCGCCCAGCACGTCATCTTCGAGCGGGCGGCGTTCCGTATACTGAAGACCCCGGTGCCCGTGATCGCCGCCGTCGAGGGCTTCGCCCTCGCCGGTGGCTGCGAGCTCGCGGTCCTCGCGGATTTCATCGTCGCGAGCGAGACGGCGGTGTTCGGCGTGCCCGAGACGACGCTCGGGATCTTCCCGGGGATCGGGGGCACCCAGCTCCTGCCGCGGATCCTCGGCGCGCCGCTTGCCAAGGAGCTGATCTTCACGGGGCGACGCATGAAGGCCGACGAGGCGAAGGCCGCAGGGCTCGTCAATCACCTCGTCGCCCGAGGCGGGGCGCGCGCGAAGGCGCTCGAGCTCGCCGAGACGATCGCGCGGAACGGCCCGATCGCTATCCGGCAGGCCAAGAAGGCGATCGCCTACGGTCTGGAGACGGACCTCGACACCGCGATGATCCTGGCGATCGAGGCGTACAATGCCACCGTGGTGACCGAGGACCGGCTCGAGGGTGTCCGCGCCTTCAACGAGAAGCGCAAGCCGCAGTTCAAGGGCCGATAGGGATGACGACGATGGCCATGATCCCCCTCACGCTCACGGACGACCAGCGGGCGCTCAGGGCGGGGGTGCTCGAGATCTGCCGGCGCTATCCGGGTGAGTACTGGCGCGAGCTCGACGCGCGGCGCGAGTATCCCGAGAAGTTCGTCAAGGAGCTCACGCAGGCCGGCTACCTGGCGGCGCTGATCCCACAGGAGTTCGGCGGCGCCGGGCTCGGCATGGCCGAGGGCGCCCTGATCCTCGAGACGATCCACGCCGCAGGCGGCAACGCCGCGGCCTGCCACGCGCAGATGTACATCATGGGCACGCTCCTGCGTCATGGCTCGGCGGACCAGAAGCGGAAGTACCTGCCGAAGATCGCGACCGGCGAGCTTCGACTGCAGGCGTTCGGCGTGACCGAGCCGAACTCGGGGTCGGACACCACGAAACTCGCGACGACCGCCGTGCGTCGGGACGACCGGTACATCGTCAACGGGCGCAAGATGTTCATCTCGCGCGTGCTCCAGTCGGACCTCATGCTGCTCCTGGCGCGCACGACGCCCGTCGACCAGGTCAAGCGGCGGACCGACGGCCTCTCGGTCTTCCTCGTCGACATCCGCAACCTCAAAGGCCTCGAGGTCCGCCCGCTTCGGATGATGATGAACCATTCGACGAACGCGCTCTTCTTCGACGACGCCGAGATCCCGGCCGACAGCCTGATCGGTGACGAGGGCGCGGGCTTCGCCTACATCCTCGACGGCATGAACGCCGAGCGGATCCTGGTCGGGTCGGAGTCGATCGGGGACGGCCGCTGGTTCGTCGAAAAGGCCGTGGCCTACTCGAGCCAGCGCGTCATCTTCGGCCGGCCGATCGGCGCGAACCAGGGCGTGCAGTTTCCCATCGCCAAGGCACACACCTCCGTCGAGGCGGCCGCGCTCATGCGGGACAAGGCCGCCGCGCTGTTCGACGCCGGCCAGCCGTGCGGGCCCGAGGCCAACATGGCCAAGTACCTCGCGGCGGAGGCGGCGTGGGAGGCGGCCAACGCGTGTATCGACTGCCACGGCGGGTACGGGTTCGCCGAGGAGTACGACGTCGAGCGCAAGTTCCGCGAGTGCCGCCTCTACAAGACCGCGCCGATCAACAACAACCTCGTGCTCGCGTACGTCGGCGAGCACGTCCTGGGGCTGCCGCGCTCCTACTAGTCAGCGTCGGGGGGAGCGAGCGCCGCGGTTAGCCGAGGAAGGCGCGCAGCATCCACGCCATCTTCTCGTGCTGCTCCATGAGCCCCGTGAGGAAGTCGTTGGTCCCGGCGTCACGGTGCTTCTCCATCACGACCTCGAGATCCTCGCGGAGCCGGCGGATCACCGCCTCGTGGTCCCCGAGGAGGTCCCTCAGCATGCCCGTGGCGTCGGGGTAGGTGCCCGGCTGCTCCTTGAGCCGGGCGTGCTGGGAGAACTCGGCGAGGGTGCCGAGGGCCCTGCCGCCGAGCGCGCGGGCCCGCTCGGCCACGTCGTCCACGATGTCGTTCAGCTCGGAGTACTGCGCCTCGAAGAACTTGTGCAGGTCATTGAACTGCGGACCGACCACGTTCCAGTGATAGTTCCGCGTCTTGGTGTAGAGCACGTACTCGTCGGCGAGCACGTCGTTGAGGATCGTGACGACGTTCTGACGGCTGCCGTCGCTCATCCCGAGGTTCGGGTTCATGGTGCCTGACCTCCTGGCCTTTAGATGCGCGACGCCCGCCGAGCGGTGCCGTTGGACCGCTCGGGGAGCGTCCTCGGGTCCATCGTGCTAGAGTTGGGCACGGCGAGGTCGGAGGATACCATGAAGGTCCCCGAGCGCGTGACGATCTGCGAAGTGGGAACCCGGGACGGCTTCCAGATCGAGCCCGACTTCATCCCGACCGAGCTGAAGGTCGAGGTCGTGAACCTCCTCGCCGAGGCGGCCGTGCCCCGGATCGAGGTCACCTCGTTCGTCCACCCCAAGGTGGTTCCCCAGCTGCGCGACGCCGAGGAGGTCATGGCGAAGATCCGCCGCCGGCCGGGGACGCGCTACGCGGCGCTGGTGCCGAACGACAAAGGCGCGGTGCGCGCGGTGGACGCGGGCGTGGATGCGATCCACACCGTCGTCTCGGCGAGCGAGAGCCACAACCTCGCCAACGTGAACATGACGATCGGCGAGTCGATCCAGAAAATCGCCGCGGTCATGCGCGTGGCCGAGCCGGCCAAGGTGGACGTGGGCTGCGGCATCTCGACCTCCTTCGGCTGCCCCTTCGAGGGCGACGTCCCCCTGTCGCACCTCGAGAGCGTCGTCCGCCGCCTCGTGGACATCGGCGCGCGCGCGGTCGGTCTCGCGGACACGACGGGCATGGCCAACCCACGCCAGGTCGCCCGCGTCTTCGACCACCTGATCGCGCGCTTCCCGGGGGTCGAGTGGACGCTCCACACGCACGACACGCGGGCGATGGCGATCCCGAACATCCTCGCCGCGATGGAGTGCGGCGTGACGCACTTCGATTCCTCCATCGGCGGCCTGGGCGGGTGCCCCTTCGCGCCGGGCGCCTCGGGGAACGTCTCGAGCGAGGATCTCGTCCACTGCCTCGGGGCGATGGGCGTCGAGACCGGGATCGACCTCGACAAGCTCATCGCGGCCGCCCGGCGCGTCCAGGCGATCGTGGGACGGACGCTGCCCGGGCAGATCGTCAAGGCGGGCAAAGCCACGCGCCGGTACCCGCTCCCCGACACCGTGGCGGCGCGACTCCGGGCGTGACGAAACGGGCGCGGCGCATGCTCGCGCTGATGGACCGCGCGACGACGCTCTGGCACATCCCCGTCGTCGGGCGGGCCAAGGGCCGCGTGATCCGGCGCCTCCTCGAGCGCCACCGGCCCACGCGCGCGATCGAGATTGGTTCCCTCCTCGGCTACTCGGCGATCCTGATCGCCGGAGCGCTGCCGCCGCGTGGCCGCCTGACGTGCGTGGAGTCGAATCCCTATCTCGCGAAGTTCGTGAAGAGCAACCTCGAGGTCGCCGGGCTCGGCCGGCGGGTCAAGGTCGTCGGCGGCGACGCGCTGCGCGTCCTCCCGCTCCTGTCCGGGCGCTTCGACTTCGTCTTCATCGACGCCGTCAAGGAAGACTACCTCGACTATCTCCGTCAGCTCGAGCCGAAGCTCGTGCCGGGCGCGGTCGTCGTCGCCGACAACACCGGGGTATTCCGCCGCGACGTGGCGCCGTACCTCGAGCACGTGCGCGCCAGCGCCGGACGCTGGGAGTCGCGCGAGCACGACTTCGGCGACGACGCGATGGAGGTCTCGATCCTCCGCGGCTAGCGCCCCGCCGGATCGCGGTCCGAGCGCCGGCTCCGCCAGCGCAACCGGATCCCGGGGGTGGCTCGGAGGGGGCCGTCGAGGCCCCCTTCGATGATTTAGCGCGCCGGGAAGGGACGAGGCGCCGGGCCGATGTACGCGGCCCGGGGACGGATGAGCCGGTTGTCGGCGTACTGCTCCAGCGCGTGGGCGCACCACCCCGCGACCCGCCCCGCGGCGAAGATCGCGGTGCAGAAGTCCGGCGGAATGCCGAGTGCGTCGTAGACGACGGCCGAGAAGAAATCCACGTTCACCGGCAGCGTCGTGCGCGCCCGCACCGCGTCGACCACGCGCTCGGCGACCTCGAAGAGCCTTTGCCGACCGGTGGCCTCCGCCATGGACTTCGCCATCCCGCGTAGGACGCGGGCGCGGGCGTCGTCGACTTTGTAGACGCGGTGGCCGAAGCCGGGCACGCGCGCCTGCGGGTCGCCGCGTGCCTGCTTGGAGAGCGCCGCCCGCGCGGCGAGCCGCCGCTCGACGAAAGCCTCTGCGCGCGCGGGGTCGCCGATCTCGAGCAGCATTGCGAGGACGTCCTCGTTGGCGCCGCCGTGGCGGGGCCCCTTCAACGTCGCGACCGCCGCCACCACGGCCGCGTGGAGGTCGGCGAGCGTCGCGACCGCGACGCGCGCGGCGAACGTGGAGGCGTTGAGCTCGTGATCGGCATGGAGCGTCAGGACCACGTCGAGCACCCGCGCCACCTCGGGCGCGGGCGCGCGGCCCGCGAGCAGCTCGAGGAAGTACGCGGCGTGGGACTCCGCCCCCGGGGCCTCGACCGGCGCATGCCCCGTGCGGATCCGCTGCCATGCGGCGACCGTCTCCGGCACCAGGGTCATCAGCCGGACCGCCTTGCGCAGATTCGCCTCCCGATCGCTCGAGCGCGCGTCGGGATCGTGGGCGGCGGCGAGCGACACCGCCGTCCGGAGCGCGTCGAGCGGGTGGGTGTCGCGCGGCAGGCGCTCGAGGAGCGCTCGGACCGGCGCCGGGAGGCCACGCGCCGCCCGCAGGCGGGCGGCGAAGGCCACCGCCTCCGACGGGCGCGGCGGCTCGCCGAACCAGAGCAGCGCCGTCACGTCCTCGAAGCTCACCGCCCCCGCCAGCTCGCCGATCTCGTAGCCCCGGTAGTAGAGCCGCCCGGCCGCGCCGTCCACCCTGCAGATCGCGGAGCGCGCCGCGATCGCGTCCTCGAGCCCCGCCTTCCACGCCGTCTCCATGCCGCCTCCCGAGAGGTCTCTGTCTCTTCCAGACTTGATTATACTTGATTTATATTGATACAGCTACTCGTGGCTGGACCGGGTCCGGGGACCCTGCTAGCGTGAGGCGACGGTGGTCACCATCGAGGGCGAGGAGTACCTGACCGTGCGCGAGGCCGCGCGCCTGCTGGGCGTCAAGCCCGCGACGCTCTATGCCTACGTGAGCCGTGGCGTCCTCCGGAGCTACCGCCAGGGGATCAGGCGTCAACGCCTCTACCGCCGAACGGAGGTGGAGGGCCTGCTGCGCTTGGCGCCGAGCCGGGAGCGCTCCTCGAACGTGGTCCCGCTACGGGCGCGCCGCCGCGCCGCTCCCCCGATTCCGCTGGCGGAATCGTGGATCCGCGACTGAGTGGCCGTGCGAGCCGCAGCCGAAGGCGAGGCGAGTCTGTGGATCCTGGCCGTGCGAGCCGCAGCCGAAGGCGAGGCGAGCCTGTGGATCCTGGCCGTGCGAGCCGCAGCCGAAGGCGAGGCGAGCCTGTGGATCCTGGCCGTGCGAGCCGCAGCCGAAGGCGAGGCGAGTCTGTGATCCTGGCTGAGCCGAGGCGTGCCGCCTACCTGACCCCCGGGCGCGACCTCTCCGCCGCGGTGGAGCTCGCCCGGCGCGCCGAGGCCCTGGACTACGAGAGCGTCTGGCTCACTCACGGCCTGGGTCGCGACTCGTTCCTCGTCCTCGCCGCGTACGGGGCGGCCACCACACGCGTCGGGCTGGGCGTCGGCGTCGTCCCGATCTATCCGCGCCACCCGGTCGCGATGGCCCAGGCGGCTCTCACACTCAGCGAGATCACGGGCGGGCGCTTCACGCTCGGCATCGGCGTGAGCCACCGCGCAACGATGGAGGCGATGCTCGGGCTCGCACTCGACGCGCCGCTCGCAGTGATGCGCGAGTACGTCGCTGTGCTCCGGGGCGCCCTGGGCGCCGGCGCCGACTTCGAGGGCCGGCACTTCCGCGTCCGGTGGAGTCTCGCCCTCCCCGAGCGGCCGGCGGCGCCGCGCATCTACCTCGCCGCGCTCTCCCGCAAGATGCTCGAGCTGGCGGGCGAGATCGCCGACGGCGCGATCCTCTGGCTCTGCCCGCCCGCCTACGTGCGCGAGGTCGCGCTGCCGGCGATCGAGCGCGGGCGGAGGCGAACGGGCAAGACGCTCGTGGGCTTCGAGATCGTCGCCGCGGTGCCGCTCGCGGTCACCGGCGATGTCGCGGGCGCTCGGGCGGCGTTCCGGGCCGAGCTCGCACGCTATCTCGCGCTCCCCTTCTACCGTGCGATGCTCGTGGCCAGCGGCCTCGGCGAGGGCGTGCGGGCCTTCGACCGCGACGGCGAGGTGCCCGAGACGCTCGCCGCGGAGCTCGGCGCGGTCGGCGACGCCGTCGCCGGGCGAGCGTACGTCGCCGCCTATCGGAAGGCCGGCGTCACGCTCCCGGCGATCCGCCCCATCACCTTCCCCGACGCGCCCTGGTACGGGCGCACCCTCGAGGAGGCCGCACGCTGGTGAAGCGCCCGGCGCTCGTCGCGCTCGCGGTGCTCTTCGCCGGGTGCGCGCGGGGCGGTCACGATGGCGCGCGGCTCCTTCCGGCCGATCGGAGCGCCGCTGTGACCTACGTCGCCCTCGGCGACAGCACCGTCGAAGGCATCGGCGCCTCGAGCCTCGAGCACACCTACGTGAGTCGGGTCCACGCGCGCCTGCGCAGCGTGTACCCCGACGCGCGTCTGGCCAACCTCGGCGTGAGCGGCGCTACCTCGGCCCTCGTGCTCCTGCGCCAGCTCGACCGGGCCATCGAGCTGGGCCCGGACCTCGTCACCCTCTCGATCGGACCCAACGACATCACCGGACGGGTGTCGGTCGAGACCTACGAGAAGAACCTCGAGACCATCCTCGGGCGGCTCACCGACGAGACGACGGCGGTCGTCGTCGCGAACCTGATCCCTGATCTCGCGGTGACACCGCGCTTCAAGGGGAGCCCGGAGCAGGACGCCGTTGCCGCGCGCACCGTCCGTTTCAACGAGGCGCTCGCGCGGCGAGCCCGAGCGCGCGGCGTGCAGCTCGTCGACCTGTACACCGCGAGCCAGCGCGAGGTCTCCCGCCGGCCCGAGCTCGTCGGGCCGGACGGCTACCACCCGTCGGATGCAGGGTACGCACGCTGGGCGGCGTTGCTCTGGGAGGGCGTTGAGGCACGCATCGCGTCACGGTAAATACGCGCGTCGGGAGCGGCGTCGAAAGGAGACGAGGGGAATCGTCGTGATTCGCGCCGGACTCGCAGCGTTGCTCGTCGTCCTCGCCCACAGCGTCGGCCCCGTGGAGGCTGGCGACGTGAAGGTCGTCGTCAGCGGAGCCGGGCGATCCGCGTCGCAACGCGCCATCGGTGCGTCTGGTGGTCAGGTCGTCGTCAGCAGCCCGAGCCGGGTCACCGTTGGTCCCTCGAGCCGGGTCGTCGTCAACGCGCCCAGCCGGGTCGTCGTCGCTCCACCGAGCCAGGTCATCGTCAACGCGCCGAGCCGGATCATCGTCCGAACGCCGCCTGTCCTGGCGTTCCCCGTCTACGTGGCGGCGCCGCGCCGCTGCCTCGTCCCGGGCTACTGGGCGTACGCCTGGATCGCCCAGAGCTACGCGTACAGCGCCTGGGTCGACGGCCAGTACTCGGAGGAGGGGCTCTGGGTCGGGGGGTATTGGGAGCCCCGCATCTACTCGTCGGGCTATTACCAGCCGTACTGGATCCCGGAACGCTGGAGCGACTGCTAGCGCGGAGAGCGCGACGGTCCCGCGCGGGACCACCGCGACTCCCCACCCGAGGCACGCGTGGCCCCGTGATACAACTGTAGGCCCATGCGGGCCTACGCGCTTTCGCGCCTCGCCCAAACCGTGCTCGTCGTCTTCCTCTCGCTCACCGCGGTGTTCGTGCTGGTGCGGCTCTCGGGCGATCCGGTGCTCCTGTTCATGCCGATGGATATCCAGACAAAGGACGTCAACGAGTTCCGCGAGCGGCTCGGCTTCAACGACCCCGTGCCGGTCCAGTACGTGCGCTTCGTCGCCGGCGCGGTCCGCGGCGACTTCGGTGAGTCGCTCCGCTACCGGCGCGACGCGCTGGGGCTCGTGCTCGAGCGCCTCCCGGCGACCTTCCTCCTCGCCGGGACGTCCCTCCTGCTCACGATGTGCGTCGCCGTGCCGCTCGGCGTCCTGTCGGCGGTGCACCGGAACACGCCGCTCGACCACGCCGGCACGGTCGTGACCGTCCTCGGCCAAGCGACGCCCGGCTTCTGGCTCGGCCTGATCCTGATCTACGTCTTCTCGGTGAAGCTTCGATGGCTGCCGACGGGCGGAACGGGCGGACTGGCCCACCTGGTCATGCCCTCGGTCGTGCTCGCGGCGTTCTTCTCCGCGCGGATCGCCCGGCTCACGCGCTCGGCCGTCCTCGAGGTCCTGAACGAGGAGTACATTCTCACCGCGCGCGCGAAGGGTCTTCGCGAGGCGCGCGTGATCGGCAAGCACACGCTCCGCAACTCGGCGATCCCGATCGTGACGCTCGCGGGGCTCGAGGCGGGGCAGGTGCTCGGGG
>WNEV01000006.1_pt1 | contig 113060 bp, 101 predicted proteins | sample 5399861 | NCBI WGS metagenome assembly WNEV01 (sample SAMN13153335, study PRJNA577476) | soil metagenome | isolation source: 40 cm grassland meadow soil 2 days after 3rd rain plot 2 | place: USA:California | collected 2015-11-11 | reverse complement strand
CCGGCCTTGACGAGGTGCTTGTCCCCGGCGAAGCGCAGCAGGTGAAGGATGCCGATCGCGTAGTTGTTGGCGTCGCGGAACTCGTTGTCGATCGGCAGCGGGTTCAACTCGAAGAACTCCTTGTCCTGGAAGCGGAAGAACGACTGGGTCAGGTGGCCCACGTTGCGGACCGCGTCCACGAACGTGTCGGAGGCGCCGGGCTCCTTCTCCACGAGGAGGCTCGACAGCGTCGCCGTGTTGCGGCGCAGGAACTCCGTCTCGCGCAGATAGAGCATGTCCCACGCATAGGAGAGGCCGAACTGGGCCGGCATGTTGAACATCGCCGTCTTGTAGGCGAACGAGCCGTTCACCAGGTGGTCGGTCACGTTGAACGAGGTCAGGTCGTTGTAGTACGTGCCGAAGAACGAGTAGCCGAACGACGACTCGAAGCTGTCGCCGTCGCGGGGCACCCAGCCGAAGAGCGACCCGCGCAGCCACGTGTAGTCGAACCGGGCGTTGGCGGCCTCGCCGTGGGAGTCTTCCTTGTGTGCGCGCAGCACCGGGACGAGCGGTTCGTGCGAGTTCGGTCCCGGCCGCACGATGACGTTGTCGTCGTAGAGGAAGCCGAGGCTGACCGACGCGCTCAGCCGGCGGCCCGCCTGCGCGGCGGTCTTGATCGTGTCGCGCAGCCGCTCGGCGGGCCCGGTGAGCGGCGAGCCGGGCGCCAGCTTCAGCGCCTGCTCGACCTCGGCCGAGGCCTGCCCGGGCAGACCCAGCACCGCCAGCGAGAGGCCCGTGTAGAAGCGCGTGAGCTGCTGCAGCTGCGGGTCCGTCGTGCGGCCGCGGCGGAAGGCCTCGAGCGCGCCCCGGTAGTCTTTCTTGCGGTAGCGGATGAAGCCAACGTAGTAGCCGAGGCCCTCGATCGTGGGGTCGGCCTTGTACACGCGCTCGAAGAGCGGCTCGGCCCGGTCGTACTGCTGCAGCGCGAAGTACGCCAGCCCGAGCTGGAAGGCGACCGACGTGTCCTGCGGCGCCTTGGCCTGGGCGCGGGTCAGGTACTTGACGGCCTCCTCGGGTCGCCGCAGCGCCATGTGGACCACGCCCATGTAGTAGAGCGCCTCCACGTGGTCGGGCTCGCGCTTGAGGGCCTCCTCGAGGTTGCGGATGGCGTCCTGGTATTTCTTCTCGTCGAAGTCGAGGATCGCCTGGGCGACGTAGACGTCGGCCTCGGTCGTCTGCGCGAACGCGGGCAAAGGAACCGAGCCGACGAGTAGCATGCCGACCAGCAGCCAGATGAGGGCCGGGCGCACCCGAGGGTTATAGCACGAAACCTGCGATTCGGAAGCGGGATTCAGCCGATTTCGGGTCGCTTTCCGTACGCCGCGCGGACGTCGGTCTTGATGCCTCCGCGGACGTTGAAATCGCCGGTCACCTCGGCCCACCGGGGGCGGATCGCGGCCACCAGATCGTTGAGGATCCGGTTGGTCACGTCCTCGTGGAAGGCTCCCTGGTCGCGATAGGACCACATGTAGAGCTTCAGCGACTTCAGCTCGACCAGGTGCTGGTCGGGCACGTAGCGGATCCGGATCGTCGCGAAGTCGGGCTGGCCGGTCATCGGACACAGACAGGTGAACTCCGGGACCGCCATCGCGACCTCGTAGTCGCGGTCGGGGTGCGGATTCGGCACCGCCTCGAGCCTGTGCGCGGGCTTCGTGGGCATGGCCGATTGTACCGTCAACGCGCCGTGAGGCCGATGCCCACGGCGACGGCGAGGCAGGCGAGCAACAGGTCGCCCGTCAGGCGATCGCCGGTGACGAGCGCCGCGATCGCCACGCCGAAGATCGGCTGGGTGAGAAAAAACCCCGCGAGGCCCGAGGGACGGTAACGGCCCAGCAGCCAGAGGTTCGCGACGAAGTTGAAGCCGGCGATGAGCACGCCCTGGTAGGCGAGCGCGCCGGCCAGGCGCAGCGTCCACGCGGTGGGCGCGTGCTCGGTGAGCGCGGAGGCCACGATGAACACGGCCGAGCCGAGCGCCGCCTGCGCCAGGAGCAGCTTGACCGGATCGAGCGAGCGGACGACACGCGCCAGGTAGACGGTCCGCTCGGCCAGCACGAACGCGCTCACGAACATGATGCCGTCGCCGAGGAGACTCGACGGGCCGGCCGCCGCCTGGCGCACGAAGAGCACCACGATCCCGCCGTAGGCGACGACGACGCCCGCCGCCTTCCGGAGCGTGAGCCGATCGCCCGGGATCAGGAAGTGCGAGAGCACGACCGTGTGCACGGCGTAGAGGTTGAGGACGATCGCCGAGTGGGCCGCGCTCGTGAGCGACGTACCGACGTTCATCGTGCCGATCTGGGCGATGAAGAGCAGCGTCACGACGAGGAGCGGCCTCACCTCGGCACGCCGGAGTCGGAAGCCGGCGAGCCTTCCCGTGAGCCACGCCCAGAGCGCGATCACGATGCCGCCGACGACGAAGCGCATCCATGCCAGCCGCAGCGGCGGCGCGTCTTCGAGCCCGAGCTTGATCGCCACGGGATTGCCGCCCCAGAAGAGCGACAGGAGGAGGGCGAGCAGCGCGCCCCGGAGATCGACGTCCCTGCGTTCGATCACGGACGCTCCACTATAATCGAACGCATGAAGATCGGGCTCGTCGGTCTCCCCAAGAGCGGCAAGACGACGCTGTTCAACCTGCTCACCGGCTCCTCCGTCGCGACGGCGCGCTACGACACCGGCCGCGCGGAGCTGCACACGGGGGTCGCGCGCGTGCCCGACCCGCGCGTGGACGTGCTGCGCGGCCTCTTCAACCCCAAGAAGACGACATACGCGACGTTCGAGGTGGTGGACCTGGCCGGCATCGCGAAGGGCGAGCGCGCGGGCCTCGAGACCAAGGAGTTCCGCAGCGCCGACGCGCTGCTGCACGTGGTGCGCGCGTTCCCCGACGAGGCGCTCGGCGCACCCGATCCGCGGCGGGACATCGAGGATCTCGAAACCGAGCTGCTGCTGGCCGACCTGGAGGTGGTCGAGCGGCGGCTCGAGCGGCTGGAGGCCTCCATCAAGAAGCAGCGCAAGGAGGCCGAGCTCAAGGAGCGCGACCTCCTCGGACGGCTCAAGGCCGCGCTGGAGTCCGAGCGTCCGCTGCGCGCCGAGACGCTGACCGGCGACGAAGACAAGCTCCTGCGCGGCTTCACCTTCCTGAGCGCCAAGCCGATCTTCCACATCGTCAACCTCGACGAGAAGGCGATCGCCGAGGGCGAACGGGTGGTGGAGACGTTCGGCCTGGCCGAGATTGCGGCGCGGCCGCGGACCAGGGTCGGCTGGGTCTCCGCGGTGATCGAGACCGAGATCGCGCGCCTCACGGGTGAGGAGCAGCAGGCGTTCCTGGCGGATCTCGGCCTGGCCGAGCCCGCGATCCGACGCGTGCTCCGCGAGTGCTACGCGCTGCTGGGCCTCGTCTCGTTCTTCACGGTCGGCGAGGACGAGGTGCGGGCGTGGCCCATCCCGGAGGGCACTCGGGCGCAGGACGCCGCCGGGGTGGTCCACTCGGACATCGCGCGCGGTTTCATCCGCGCCGAGGTCAACGGCTACGAGGAGCTCGTGGCGGTCAACGGCGCCTTCGCGGACCTGCGGTCGCGCGGCCAGCTCAGGCTGGAGGGCAAGGACTACGTGGTCCGCGACGGCGAGATCTGCCACTTCAGATTCAACGTCGCGAAGTAGCGGGTGATGCGGACTGACCAAAAGTTTCGCCGGTTACGGCAGAGCGCCGCTCCCCCTTTCTCCTCTTATACGGTCCGCAGGCTCATCGGCTGCCGGCACGAAAGATGCCGAGACGCGAGGTATGAGCCTCGTGTTCTTGTTCGCAGCGTGTGCCTTCGCTCTCGTGCTGGGCTGCGCGGTGGCGTGCGTGGATCGGTGGCGAGAAGCGCGCCTCGCGGCGCCGCGGCTCCGGCCGGTGGCGCGCATCGACGATAGCGCAAAAGCCGGCTCGGCCGGCGACGCATCGCCGCGCCGCCTAGTGACATGGGGGGCCTCGAAGGGCCCCCCATCCCCCCCATCCCCCCCAAACGTTCGGAGCGCCCGGGGCGAACCCGGGCGCTCCTCTGCTCGGCGGTGCTCCTCGATTTCGCGACAGCCTCCTACTCGGGCTTCAGGCCCGGAATCGGCTTGAGCGGGCCGCCGAGCGCCTTCACCACCGCCGCCACGTTCGCGTCCGGCGTGTTGGCCATCAGCACGCATCCCGGCGCGACGATCAGTCCCCGCCCGCGCGTCTGCGTCACCGCATCCTCCGCCTCCGCCGCCGCGGCCTCGGAGGTCGCCTCACGCAGCGTTCGCCACTGATCGAGGCCCCCGCAGACCGCGCCCCCGACCAGCGCGGCGCCGGCCGCGAGCGCCGGCCCGGCCTGCCGATCGTCCCAGTTCCAGACGTGACCGGGCAGGCGCGCCAGCCGGTCGAACATGAGCCGGTCGCCGTGGCAATGGACGACCGTCAGGAACGACCGCGGCCGCAGCGCCTCCAGCACCCGGCGGTCCCAGGGCTCGCCGAAGCGTGCGTACGTCTCCTCGTCGAGGATGCTGCCGCTGGCGGCCTGGATCGAGTAGAAGATGCCGCCGATGCCCTCGCGCAGCGCCAGCTCGTTGAAGCGCAGCACCGTCTCGCCGATGGCGTCCACAGCACCGGCGACGGCGTCCGGGCGCTCGCGCAAGTCGGCGGCGAGGCGATCCCCCGAGAGCTTGCGCGCGATCGACAACGGCGAGAAGACCGTGGCCAGCACCGGCGCGTCGCCGATGCGCCGGTCGAAGCCCAGGCGCACGATCGTCTCGAGCTGCTCGACCCACCCCTCGGCGCTCGCCGGATCGAGCGGCCGGATGCGCTTCCAGTCGTCCGCGGCCTTCACCGCGCATGACGCGCACGGTCGATGCCCCGTGGGCAGCACCTGGTCCGACTCCACGCAACCCCAGGCGTCGACGCAGTAACCGCCGCGCGGCGTGATCTTCAGGAAGTCCGAGCCGTAGTGGTCGTGGAAGCGGAGCGTCGCCTGGGCCAGCCCGGCCGGCGAGTGGTCGACGGCGGGGAAGTGGCGCCAGACGGCGTAGGGCACGCGGTCGACCGGCTCGCGATTGATGGCGGCCGTGATCCGCTCGCGCCGCGTCATCTGCTTCATGATCTCGGGCTCATCGCGCGACCCGCCCGTCGGCCAGGACCGACTTACCCGCCGGATCAACGGTGTCGAAGCCGACGCCGCGCCTGTCGGCGGCGTGGCCGCGGACCGTCAGGCGCGAGGGCAACGTCACCATGCCCGTGAAGCGCGCCGCGACGCCGCGTACGCGGCCCGGGTCGCCGTCGAGGTCGCGGGCCACCACGCGGGAGACAGCCAGGGCGAGCGTCGCGGTACCGTGCAGGATGATCGCGGGCAGACCCGCCGCGTGCGCGACGGCGGCGTCGGTGTGGATCGGATTGTAGATTCGCGCGCACTCCGTGTAGACATGCGCCATCAGGAGCGGGATCTCGACCGCCGCTTCCCAGCGCACGCCGCCGGACGTGGCCGCCGTCGCGGCCGGGGGCGGCGTCGTCGGCGCGACCTCGGCGCCCCGCAGCTCGACGCCGCGGTAGATGGCGCCGTGATCGGTGGTGGTGACGGCGACGCCGGAGCGGTCCATGGTCGCGAACCGGATGATCACGAGGGTGCCCCCGCGGAGCCTCTGCGCGCCCACCACGCGCGCGCTCGCCCGCAGGCTCTCGCCGGCTTGCGGCGGCCGGTGCACGACCAGGTTGTGGAAGGCGTGCACGCCGCGCCGGGCGATCGCCTCGTCCATCGCCTTCGCGCGCAGCGCCAGCGCGAGCGGCCACTCGTAGCAGACGGAGAACAGGGGGTGCGCCAGCGGCCCGCCATGCGCGCGTGTGTCGTAATAGCGCGGATCGGTCTCGCCGAGCGCCGCCGCGTAGGCCATGAGCCAGCGCGCGTCGACGGTGACCAGAGTAGGGCCGACCTTGAGGCCGGTGAGGCGGGCGGCATCGAGCGTCGGGGCGGCCATCAGTCCCGCGGGAAGTTCATGGCGTCCACGAAGATCTGCTCGAAGTCGGGATGGGCCGCCAGCGAGACGTGCTCGATGCGCGAGGCGATGGCGTCGGCGCGCGCGCGCTCGGCCTCGGACAACAGGCAGAGCTGAGCGCCCAGGGAGGCGGCGTTGCCGACGTAGCGCACCCGGCTGAGCGGCAGCGCCGGGATCAGCCCGATCCGGATCGCGCTGGCGATCGAGAGGTAGTTGCCGAAGCCGCCCGCCAGCATCAGCTCCTCGACGCGCACGAGCGGCACCGCCGCGACGTGCAGCAGCATCGCGATGCCCGACGCGATGGCGCCCTTGGCGAGCTGGACCTGGCGGACGTCGTCCTGGGTGAGCACGATCTCCGCGCGCGCTCCCGCTTCGCCCGGGCGCAGCACGGTGAAGACGCGCTCCTCGCCGCGCATGGCCACGCGGTCGCGGAGCGCGGGCGGCAAGCTGTCGCGCGCCTCGACGCGGATGAGGCCAGTCCAGTCGATGACGCCGGCATCGAGCAGGCCGGCCAGCAGGTCGATCAGCCCGGAGCCGCAGATGCCGAGGGCGGGCGTCTCGCCGATGGTGTGCACACGGACGTCGGCGTCGATGGTCACCCGGTCGACGGCGCCCTGCGCGCCGCGCATACCGTGGCGGATCTGCGCGCCCTCGAGCGCGGGGCCCGCCGGGGCCGAGCAGGCGAACAGGCGCTCGCGCGAGCCGAGCAGGACCTCGCCGTTGGTGCCGATGTCGACGGCCACGCGCAGCGCGGGCGAGTCGGCCAGCCGCGTGGCGAGCGCGACCGCGACGGCGTCGGCGCCGACGAAGCCCGCGACGAGAGGCAGGAGGCAGACGCGCGCCTCGGGGGCGATCTTCAGGAGCAGCTCGCGCGCGGGCAGGACCGCCGCGTGCCGCATGACCGGCGCGTAGGGCGCCAGCCCGACGTGCGAGGGATCGATGCCGAGCAGGAGATGGTGCATGCACGTGTTGCCGACGACGACCGCCTTGTAGATCCACTTCGGCAGCACGCCGGACGCGCGGCACACCTCGGCCACGTGCTGGTTCAGCAGGCCGACGATCCGCGTGTGGAGCTTGCGGAGGTTGATCGGGTTGAACTGAGCGAACGCGATGCGCGACATGAGATCGCCGCCGAAGACCGCCTGGGGATTCAGGCTCGACACCGACGCGAGCTGCTCGCCCGACTCCAGCTCGATCAGGGTGGTGACCACGCTGGTGGTGCCGACGTCGATGGCGAGGCCGAATTTCATGGCCGTCGTGTCGCCGCGCTCGACCGCGACGACCGTCCGCCCGGCGCCGGCGGCCGCGCCGCCCGAGGTGCTGCCCGAAGTGAAGGTCGTGACGGTGACGCCGGCCGGATCGTCGCGCAGCGCCTGCGGCAGCCCCACCAGCACGCTCGGCCCAACGCTCTCGGGCGCCACACCGACCGCCGCCGCGAGCTGCTCGAGGTCGGAGGTCTGGTGGTGCTCCTCGCGCGGCAGCGAGACCTTCACCAGCTCCTTGGCGATGCCGGCGTCGATGCGCACGCCGAGCCCGCCGACGCCCGGACCGGCGCCGAGGATCTGGAACGCTCGCTCCTCGAGCGGCGGGGCCACCTGGACGGTGATCGGCTCGGTGACCGTGCACTGACAGGAAAGCCGATAGCCCTCGCGCACGAGGTCGTCGCCGAGCTGGATCTCGTCCATGATCGTGGGCGGCGGGATCGTGCCCTCGACGAACTTCACGCGGCAGGACGTGCAGCGGCCGCGGCCGCCGCAGGTGGCGGTGACATCCACCCCCCCGTCGTGCGCCGCCTTGAGGATGCTGGTGCCGGCCGCGACGGTCAGCTCGCGGCGTGTCCGGGCGTCGCCCGGGTCCGTCAGGATGACGAGCGAGACGGCCATCCGGCGGTATTGTACGCGCTCGCGGCGCGTTACCGCGTGATCTCGAACTCGACGCGGCCGGTGCCCTCGCCCTCGACGGCGGGCGGGGCGGTCTGGGCGGCGAGGCGTCCGGCGTCCACGTCGCGGGCGGCGAGCGCGTCGCGCACCGCTAGCACCCGGCGCTGGGCGAGCGCCGCCTGCGCGGCGGCCGGCGCGCGATCCTGGGCGGCCAGCGCCGCGAGCAGCTCGTCGAGCGCGGCCGGCGGCTGGCGCTTGGGGAAGCGCCGCGTAAAGACCCGCAGCGCCTGCTCGCGCAGCGCCGCGTCGCTGTCGTCCTTGGTCCGCGTCCTCAGACGCTCGCGGAGCGCCTCGCGCTTGAGCGGCTCGACGTCGGCGAGCGTGAGGACGGGCCGGAGCTGCAGCCGGATCGCCGGCCTGTCGCGCAGGAACGTGCCGAGGCGGTCGAGGTGCTCGGCCATGCCGGCCGCCGGCGTGGCGGCACCGGGCGCGAAGGTGACGGGATTCACGCTGAGCGCCTCGATGCGCGAGTCCTCGGTGAAGAAGAGCCTCCCGATGGTCGTGAAGGGCAGCGCGACCAGCTTCACGGCGGCGCCGCGCAGCGCGCTCCAGATCGCGTCGCCGAGATCGAACTGCGGCGACGACAGCCGGCCGTGCACCGGCAGCGAGAGCTCGACGTGGCCGTGGCGGTCCTTGAGGAGCGAGACGAAGGTGTCGAGCGGGAGCCCGATCGGCCACTTGGGAGGCTTCGCGCAGCAGTCGCGCGGCTTGACGACCTCGAGTCCGTCGGCGCCGACGTCGTTGGTCGCCTCCAGCTCGTCGCCCTCGATGCGGTAGTGCGCGGCCAGCGTGATCGCGCCCTGAGGCGCCGTCCAGCCGAACAGGGTCCGGAGGTAGGCGTTGGTGCGTGGCGCGGCGTAACCGCCCAGCGTGAAGACGGCGTCGACGGCCAGCGGCGCGCCGACGGTGCCGAGATCCCCGCTGATCGAGAGCGGGGCGCTCGGGCCGAGCGTCGCGCGCAGCGCGGTGCGCGCCTTGTCGGTCGGTGTGTTGCCGAGCCCGACCATGGTGAGGTTCACCGCCGATAGCTCCTCGGCGAAGTCGGGGTCGGTGGCGTGATCCACGAACCGGCCGAAGCCGTCGGTGAGCGCGAGCGTGCCGAGCGAGAACCGCAGCGGCTCCGTCGGCTCACGCGGCCCCGGGTCACGGCTCGTCCTCGGCTTCGGCGCCGCCCGCGCGCGCGGCGTCAGCAGGTCGACGAGCGGAAAGCGTCCCGAAGTCTCGCGCTCGAAGAGCACCCACGGCTTCGCGATCTCCATGCGCGTGACGCGCACGCCGCCGGGCCACTGCACGTCCACGCCCTCGGCGCGCGCGTGGTCCGCGGTCAGCAGCTGGCGGTTGGCGTCGCCGATCCCGAGCTCGTTGACGGCGGCGCTGCCGCGCAGCGAGAGCGCGAACGGATCGAACCGGGCGCTGATCTGCGCCTCGCCGTCGACGTTGCCGGTCACCCGGGCGCCGACCGGCAGGTAGGGCTGCGCCGGCGCGAGCGCCACGCCCATGAGCCTCACGCTCACGTCCATGCGCGAGGGATCGACCTGGAAGGTGCCGCGGCCCTCGAGGCGGCCGCCGCGCGGCATCGGCGTGGCGAGCGCGACCTCGGCGGGCATCTTGACCGGCCAGGTGAAATTGCGCATCTCGAGCCGCGTGCCGCGGACCTGGAAGCGCGCCGCCGGCTCGACCGAGTCGTCGACGATATTCGTGCCGCCGTCCTCGAACAGCGCGTGGCGGACCGCGACCTCCGGCCGGAGCCTGCGCCTGGCGGCCGGCGGCGGCTCCGGCGCGGCCGTGACCCGCGGCCGTGCCGTGAGCGCTGCGACGAGCGAGAGCTGGCCGCGCTCGTCGCGGTCGACGAGCGCCCACGGCTTGACCACGCGCACGTCGTCCACCGAGATCTGCGCCGGCGCGCGGTAGTCGATGCCCGTGGCGTCGATGCGTCCGACCGTCAGGAGCTGGCGGTCGCCGTCGACGAGCTCGGCGTCGCTCACGCCGAGATTGCCGCGCACCTGAACGGCCAAGGGGTCGAGGCGCCCCCGCACGTCCAGCTCGGCCTCGAGGCGACCTCGCACGCGGCCGCGGAACGGCAGGTACGGCTGCGCCTGCGCGACGTCCGCGTTCCTGGCGCGAACCTTGACGCGCACGACGCGCTGGTCCAGCTCGCCGTTGCCGGCCACCGTGAGCGTGCCGCCGCCGGGCAGCGTCGCCTCGAGCTCGATCTGCGCGGGGCCGCGCGCGGGCCAGCCCGCGTTCTTCACGCTGAGCCCGATCGCGCTCACGCCGAGGCGCGCCGCCGGAGTGACCGTGGCGTCGACCAGCGTGAGCGCGCCGTCCTGAACGCGCAGCTCGCCGATGCTCACGTCTGCAGCCCGCGTACCCTCGGCGGGCACGGGCTCGCCGGCAGCGGCCTGGCGCGTGAAGAGGGCGCGCAGCGCGAGCGCCCCCGCGGCGTCGCGCTCCACGGTGGCCCAGGGCTTTCTGAGATTCAGGAATCCGACGGTGAGGCGCGACGGCCACTCGTAGTCGAGGCGGGTCGCGTCGAGGCGCTCGACGCCGATCGGCGGGTCGCCCGGCCGCGCCGGATCCGCGACGACCAGTCGCGTGGCTCCCACGGACCCGGTGACGCCCAGCCGCATCTTCTTGTTCTCGAGCGACGCCGTGACGCGCGCGTCCACGTCGGCGACGCCGCCGAGCGTCCCCGCGAGCCGCGCGTAGCGGTTCGCGAGGTCGACCGGCAGGCGGAGCGCGCGCACGCTGAGGTCGGTCCGGAGAGGATTGCTCACGATGGTGCCGCGCACGTCGAGGCTGCCGCCGCCGGGCAGGCCGCCGGTGAAGGCCACGCGGCCCGGACGGCGCGATGGCCACGCGAGGTCCTCGGTGACCAGCCGCGTGTTGCTGAAGGCGTAGCGGATCGGCGGGTCGTACATGGCCTCGACGACGGCGAGGTCGCCCTCGACCTCGGCGCGGCGGACGGAGAAGTCGCCGCCTTTGACGGCGAGGTCGTTGAGGGTGACCGTGATCTCGGGCGAGGTCGCGAAGTTGCCGTCCTGGCCGCGGCGCTGGAGCGCGACGTTGCGCACGCGCGCGCCGGCGCTGACGCGCGTACCCTCGGTGGCGTCGTGGACGACGGTGACGCCGGCGGCGATGACGCCGCTCTCCGGCAGGACGGCCGCGTCGCCGGGGAGATAGAGCCGCAGGAGACCGAGGTCCACGTTGGCCGCGCTCACGTGTGCGGTCAGGTGGATCGGCGCCAGCCGGAAGTCCTCGACGCGCACGTACAGCGGCGCGCCGGCGGCGACGCTCTTGAACTCGAGGCTGCCGCCGGCGTTCGTGGTGGACAGCGCGCGCCCGTCGACTTCGATGCGCTCCACGGCCCACGTGCGCGCCGGCTTCAGGGTGCGGTCCTCGAAGAACACGGTGCTGCCCGCGATGCGGAGGCGGTCGATGGTGATGGCGACGCGCGAGCGGGGCTCGGCGGGGCGCTCGAGCAGGTCGGCGATGTTGAGGCGCCCGGACGGAAGCCGGACCAGCCGGACGTCCGTGCCCCCAATCGCGAGGTCCTGGATCCAGACGTGCAGCCGCCACAGGGAGCGCCGATGGATGCGGCCCTCGATCCGGTCCACCTTCGCGAGGGTGCCCGGCCCCTCACGGTCGGCCACGCGGAGGCCGACGACGGCGACATGCCCGCTCAAGATGTTGAGCTCGACGCGCTCGATGGTGACGCGCCGGCGGGTGAGGCTCTCCAGCCGCATGATGGCGGCGTGGCGGACGATCTCGGGAGCGAAGGACAAGACCGCCACGCCCACCGACGCGAGCGTGACGAAGACGATCAGGGCGATCAGCCAGACGGTGCGGCGTCGGATCACGAGCGCGGCCTTTCGATCCCCAGCATACCGCGATAGACTGCGCGCCATGGACGCCGTATTCGATCTCGCGACGCTGCGCGGCGCTGCACGCGTCGCCGGCTTCACGTGGACCGACGAGGAGCTGGAGGCCCTGCGGCCCGTGATCCAGGCCTCGCTGCGGCTCCTGGCCACCCTCGACACGCTGCCGCTCGACGCCGTCGAGCCGACCACGCAGTACCGGATCCTGTGAGCGCCGACCTCGCGTTCGCCCCGGTCGCCGACCTGGCGCGAATGATCGCGCGCAAGGAGGTGTCGCCGGTCGAGGTGGTGCGCGTGCACCTGGAGCGGATCGCGGCGCTGGACGCGACGCTCCGCGCGTACATCACCGTGTGCGACGAGGCCGCCCTGGCCGCCGCGCGCGCCGCGGAGAGCGCGCTGGCGGCGGGCCGGCCCGTCGGCGCGTTGCACGGCGTTCCGGTCGCCCTCAAGGATCTCTACGACACCGCGGGTGTGCGCACCACGGGCGGCTCGAAGATCCTGGCCGACCGCGTGCCCGAGGCCGATGCGACCGTCGTCAGGCGGTTGAAGGAGGCGGGAGCGATCGTGCTGGGCAAGCTGCACATGGTGGAGTTCGCCTACGGGCCCGAAGGGCTCAACGCGCACCACGGCGCCCCGCGCAATCCGTGGGACGCCGCCGCCGCGCGGATGCCGGGCGGCTCGTCGTCGGGCTCGGGTGTCGCGGTCGCCGCGGGACTGGCGCCCGCCGCGCTCGGGTCGGACACGGGCGGCTCGATCCGTATTCCCGCCTCGCTCTGCGGGATCACCGGGCTCAAGCCGACGTACGGCCGCGTCAGTCGTGCCGGCGTGCTGCCGCTCGCGTGGTCGATGGACCACGTGGGGCCGATGACGCGCACCGTCGCCGACTCGGCGCTGCTGCTGCGCGTGATGGCCGGCTACGATCCGGCCGACGCCTCGACGAGCGTGCTGCCCGTGCCCGACTATCTCGCGGCGCTCAGCGGCGACGTGAAGGGCCTGCGCGTGGGGCTGCTGCGCTCGTTCTTCCTCGAGTCGGCGACGCCGGAGGTCCGCGCGGCCGTCGAGACCGCGGCGAAGGCGCTGGAGAAGGCCGGGGCGATCCTCGACGAGGTCGCGCTGCCCGCCGTCGCGCACGTGGGAGCCGCCTCGTACGCCGTGGTGGCGTCCGAGGCGCTCGCGTATCACACGGGCTGGCTGAAGTCGCGGCCCACCGACTACGATCCCGAGGTCCGCAAGCGCCTGCAGCTCGGCGCCTTCATCACGGGCGCGCATTACGTCCGCGGCCAGCAGGTGCGCGCGCTCGTGCGCAACGAGGTCGACGCGGCGTTGGCGCGACGCGACGTGCTGCTGGCGCCGACCACGCCGCTGACCGCGCCGCGGCTCGACGAGCGGCAGACGACGCTCGGCGACGGGCCGAGCGAGGTGCGCGGCGCGCTGATCCGCCTGACGCGGCCGTTCAACTTCTCGGGTCACCCCGCCTGCGCGGTGCCGTGCGGATTCAGCACGGGCGGGCTGCCGATCGGCATGCAGCTCGTGGGACGGCCGTTCGACGAGGCGACCGTGCTGCGCGCGGCGGACGCGTACCAGCGCCTCACGGATTGGCACACCCGACGCCCTGTGCTAGCGTGACCGGCCGGGAGGAGCGCGGATGACGGATCCGAATCTCGATCGGCGGCTGGCGGCGCTGGAGTCGCGCCTCGGACGGCTCGAACAGCTGCTCGGCACGCTGAAGGCGGGCCTCGAGGACGCGCCGGCGCCGGGCGACACGAAGGCCGCCATCCAGGCGTGGGTCACCGACTACGTCTCGATGCGGCTGCAGCAGCTCGTGCCGGAGACGTGCGAGCATCCGGTGGACGAGGCGCCGGCGGCGGCGGCCGCGGGCCCGGTGCTGCCGGGCACGCGCGTGCGCTGCACCGAGGAAGTCCTGCATCGGCTCGGACGGATCCCGATCCCGTTCGTTCGCCAGATGGTGACGCAGAAGGTGGCCGAGAGCGCGCGCGCCGAGAGCGTCGGCGTGGTCGACGTGACCTTCTTCGAGCGCGCCGCCACGTTCTGACAGTGCAAGCTTGCAGGGGAGGATCTCCTGAGCTACCAGCACTGGCAGCAGCACGTGATGAGCGGCCCCAGCCTGTAGCCTGAGCGACGACGACCCCGTCCGCCTCCCGATCGAAGATGCGCTCGACCTGCACTCCTTCCTGCCTCGCGACGTGCCCTCCGTGGTCGACGAATACCTCCGCGCGGCGCACGCGCGCGGCTTTCGCGAGGTGCGGCTGATCCACGGACGCGGCATCGGCGTGCAGCGGGCGATCGTGCAGTCGCTGCTGCGCGATCACCCGCTGGTGGCGGGCTTCGCCGACGCGCCCGAGGACCGTGGCGGCCGCGGGGCGACGGTGGTGAGGCTACGGTAGCGCTACGTCTTCGGCTTGCTGCCGAGGTGGCGGAAGAGGAAGTCCTCGTCCGCGGGCGAGAGGTCGAAGCGACGTGACGCCTCGTCCACCAGCTTCACCCGGTCGGCCTTCGGGTTGTCGTGCAGCTGGTCGTCGATCCACTGGATGGCCTGTTTGATCGGCGCCTCGCCCACGCTCATGGGACGTCTCCTATGATTTCTGCTCGCGTTCGAACGTGGTCTTCCACTCCTTGTTCTTGTCCTCGATGTCGGGGATGTACTTGATGGTGGACCAGGCGGCGCGCGCGCGCCCGCGCATCGCGTACATCAGGGTCTCGCTGATCTCGTCCTCGGTGGCGCCGGCTTGCTTCGCAGCCGCGAAGCGTCCGGGCACTCAGGAGGTGCAGCCGGCGGCGGCCATCGCGGCCAGCGCCACCAGCTGCATCGTCTTCGGATCCAGCGCGCCTGCGCGGTAGTAGAGCCCGGCGAACTCCTTCATTTCCTTGGCCATCGGGGCCTCCTGTGCGTGAGGTGCCGCCATTATACGTCCGGCCGCGCATCCCTTCCCCCGCCGCCCCGGGATTGGCCGGTTTTGGCCCCAGCCAATTGGCACTTGACGACGGCCGCTATGGGAAGAAAATGGCCCGGTAAGGAGGCCGCGTGCAGATCCCGCTCGACCGCGACAAGCCGGTGCCGCTGGCGCGACAGATCCAGGCCCACCTGGAACGGCTGATCACCGCGCGCCTGCTCGCGCCGGGCGTGAAGCTTCCGGCGACGCGCGAGCTGGCGCAGTCGCTCGGCGTGAACCGCGCGACGGTGGCCCTCGCGTATGAAGAGCTCGTCGCCGCGGGCTGGGCGCGCGCCCACGTCGGGCAGGGGACCTTCGTGGCGGGGCCGCCAGCCGGCGCGGCCGCGCCGGCGGCGCCACCGGCGGCTCGGCCCCTGAACTGGTCGGCGCTGCTGTCGCGGAGCGCGCGCATCGTGGAGAGCGATGGCGAGCGCGCCCGTGCCGCCGCTCCGGGCGCCGTCCGCGACGGCGTGATCTCGTTCGCGGGTGGCATGCCGGACAGCGGGCTCTTTCCGACCGACGCCTTCCGCCGCGCCCTCAACGAAGTCGTGCGCGAGGAGGGCGAGTCGCTGCTCCAGTACTACCCGGTCGGCGGCTATCCACCGCTGCGGCGGTATCTCGCCACCTACCTGCTGCGGTTCGGGCTCGAGGCGCGCGCCGAGGACATCTTGATCGTCAACGGCTCGCAGCAGGGCTTCGACCTCATCGCGCGCACGCTGCTGGATCCCGGCGACGCGGTCGCCATCGAGCAGCCGACGTACCCGCGCGCCATGCAGGTGTTCCGCTCCTTCGGCGCCTCGCTGCTGGCGGTGGACCGGGACGCCGCCGGTCCGCGCGTCGACGCGTTCGAGCGGCTGCTCGAACGGCAGGTGCCGAAGTTCTTCTACTGCCAGCCCTGCGCGCACAATCCGACGGGGCTCACGATCCGCCGCGACGTCGCGGCGGGGCTGCTGGCGGCGGCGGCGCGACACCAGGTGCCGGTCGTCGAGGACGGCTTCGACGGCAGTCTCTACTATGGCGCGCGGCCGCCGGCGCCGCTGAAGGCCCTCGACCGCGACGGCGTGGTGGTCTACATCGGGACGTTCTCGAAGGTGCTGTTCCCCGGGCTGCGCCTCGGCTGGCTCGTGGCGCCGCCGCCGCTGGCCGAGCGCCTCCGCGCCGCCAAGCAGCTCGCGGACCTGCACACGAGCGCGCTCATCCAGGCGGCGGTCCACCGCTTCTGCGAGCGACGGCTGCTCGATCGCCACGTGGCCCGCATCGCCGCCGAGTATCGCCGGCGTCGCGACACGCTCGTGGCCGCGCTCAAGCGGCGAATGCCCGAGGACGTCACGTGGACCGAGCCCGAGGGCGGCTTCTCGCTGCTGGTGACGCTGCCGGCCGGGCTCGACGCGGGTGCGCTGCTGCCGCGGGCGCTCGAGCGCGGCGTGGCCTACACTCCGGGCGCGGCGTTCTGGGTGGACGACAGCGGCGAGCGGACGCTGCGGCTGTCGTTCTCGTCCGTGCCGGGCGGCAAGATCGACGAGGGCGTGCGGCGGCTCGGCGAGGTGGTGCGCGCGGCACGACGGCGTCCCGCGCATCCGGTCGAGCGCGTGGCCGCGCCAACGGTGTAACGCAGAATCCAAGGGGGCTTTTCATGGCTGACGCAAACGGACTCAGAATCGCAGATCGCAAGCACATCGGACTGGCGGAGATGCTCAAGGGCGGCGTCATCATGGACGTCACCAACGCCGAGCAGGCCAAGATCGCCGAGGACGCCGGCGCCGCGTCCGTGATGGCGCTCGAGCGCGTGCCCTCGGACATCCGCAAGGACGGCGGCGTGGCGCGCATGTCGCCCGTGAAGAAGATCCAGGAGATCCAGAAGGCGGTGACCATCCCGGTCATGGCCAAGGCGCGCATCGGTCACTTCGTGGAGGCGCAGATCCTCGAGGCGCTCGGCATCGACTTCATCGATGAGTCCGAGGTGCTGACGCCGGCCGACGAACACTTCCACATCGACAAGTTCGCCTTCCGCGTGCCGTTCGTGTGCGGCTGCCGCGATCTCGGCGAGGCGCTGCGGCGCATCGGGGAGGGCGCGGCCATGATCCGCACCAAGGGCGAGGCGGGCTCCGGCAACATCGTGGAGGCCGTGCGCCACATGCGCGCGATCGTCTCCGGCATCCGGCGGCTGACGGTGCTCTCGCCCGAGGAGCTGATGACCGAAGCGAAGAACCTCGGCGCGCCCTACGACCTCGTGCGCTGGGTGGCCCAGGCCGGCAAGCTGCCGGTGCCGAACTTCTCGGCGGGCGGCATCGCCACGCCGGCCGACGCCGCGCTGATGATGCAGCTCGGCGCCGAGGCGGTGTTCGTGGGCTCCGGCATCTTCAAGTCGTCGGATCCGGCCAGGCGCGCGAAGGCCATCGTGCAGGCCACCACGCACTTCAAGGATCCCGCGGTGCTGGTGAAGGTCAGCGAGGATCTCGGCGACGCGATGGTTGGCATCGAGACCTCCAAGCTCGCCGAAAAGGACCTGATGCAGACCCGCGGATGGTAGTGCGAGCCGAGCGACGGCCGCGGGCGCGAGGCGAGCGGTGAAATGACCGAGAGAGTGCGAGCCGAGCGACGGCCGCGGGCGCGAGGCGAGCGGTGAAATGACCGAGAGAGTGCGAGCCGAGCGACGGCCGCCGGCGCGAGCCGAGCGGTGAAAATCGGCGTCCTCGCGCTGCAAGGCGACTTCGACCTCCACGCCAAGGCGCTGGGGAGGTGCGGCATCCAGGCGGGCGAAGTCCGCAAGCCCGAGCAGCTCGCGGACGTCGACGGCCTCATCATTCCCGGGGGCGAGAGCACGACGCTGCTCAAACTCATGCACGAGTGGGGGTTCGTGCCGGCGCTCGAGAAGTTCCACGCCCAGGGGCGGCCGATCTTCGGCACCTGCGCCGGGCTGATTCTCCTGGCGCGGGAGGTGGAGAGCCCCGCGCAATTCTCGCTCGGCCTCATCGACGTCGGGGTCGAGCGCAACGCGTACGGCCGGCAGCGCGAGTCCTTCGAGGCGCGCGGTAGCGCGACCCTCGAGGGCCGCGCCACGCCGATCGAGATGGTCTTCATCCGCGCCCCGCGCATCCGGCGCGTCGGCGCCGGCGTCGAGACGCTCGCCGCCTACCGCGACGAGCCGGTGATGGCGCGGCAGGGCAGCGTCCTGGTGGCCACCTTCCACCCGGAGCTCACCGACGACCCCGCCGTGCACGAGTACTTCTGCGCGATGGTCCGCAAGGCCCGGGTGGGCGTGCGAGCCGCAGCCGAAGGCGAGGCGAGCCTGCGAAAGGGCGTGCGAGCCGCCGCCGACGGCGAGGCGAGCCTGCGAAGCGGGCGGCCCGCGTGATCTTCCACGACGTCTACACGAACGTCCCGCCCGAGGAGATCGAGCGGTTCGTCCGCTCGCAGGAGCTCGGCCGCCTGGTGACGGTGGCCGCCGACGGCACGCCGCACCTCGGGCTCTACCCCTTCACGTACGACGGCGCGGCGTTCGAGATCCACCTCGTGCGCAGCGACGAGCAGATCGCCGACCTCGGCGTCCGGCCGCGCTGCATGTTCGAGGTCGACGAGGTGCTGGCGACGATCCCGTCCTATTGGGTGGACCCGGAGAACGCGATCATGGCGACGGCGTACCATCGCACGGCGATGTTCGACTGCGAGGCGACCGTCTCGGGCGACGCCGCGGAGCTGGCCGCGCAGCAGATGCGGCTGCTGGCGCGCTACCAGCCCGAGGGCGGCTTCCGGCCGGTCACGCCGGACGATCCGCTGTATCACGGGGCCATCCACCACATCACGGCCGTGCGCCTGGACGTGCGGTCGCGCCGGGCGAAGTTCAAGCTGGCGCAGAACCGACCCCTGGACGCGCGCGCGAAAATCGTAGACGAGCTGCGCAAGCGGGGCCGGCCGAACGACGAGCGCGCCGCCGCAGCACTGACGTGGACCATCGAGCAGGAGGCGAAGCGATGAAGATCAGCGCGAACGGCATCCAGGTGAACTACACGCTGGAAGGGCCGGCCGACGGCCCCGTGGTCACCATGAGTCACTCGCTCGCCACCGACCTGTCGATGTGGGATCTGCAGGCGAAGGCGCTCGCCCGGCGCTATCGCGTGCTGCGTTACGACACGCGCGGCCACGGCGGCACGGAGGCGCCGGCCGGCGCCTACACGCTGAGCCAGCTCGCGGAGGACGCGCGCGCGTTGTTGAGGGCGCTCGGGATCGCGCGCACGCACTGGATCGGGCTGTCCATGGGCGGCATGATCGGCCAGACGCTGGCGCTCTCGTCGCCCGAGCTGCTCCAGAGCCTGAGCCTGTGTGACACGTCGAGCCGGATCCCGGCCGACATGAAGCACCTCTGGGACGAACGCATCGCCACCGTCGAGGCCAAGGGCATGGAGCCCATGGTCGAGCCGACGGTCGCGCGCTGGTTCACGCCGAAGTTCATCGAGACGCGCAAGGACGTCATCGAGCCCGTCCGCGCGATGATCCGGCACACGCCGCCCAAGGGCTACGTCGGCTGCTGTCACGCCATCAAGTCGCTCGATCTGACCGACCGGCTGAAGGCGATCACGCTGCGAACGCTCATCATCGTCGGCGCCCAGGACATGGGCACGCCGCTCGCCGCCTCGCAGGCCATCAACCAGCAGATCAAGGGCTCCGAGCTGGTCGTGCTCGATCCGGCCTCCCATCTGTCGAACCTGGAGCAGCCGGAGGCGTTCACCGGTGCCCTCGAGGCGTTTCTCAAGCGCCTCGCGTAACCCACCGAGAAATAGGGCCGGGTTGACAAGCACTTGACAGCCCAGGGGACCCCAGGCGTAATGTGTGGTCGGACCAGCCGACCAGTACCTACCGCTCAGGAGGCCGTATGTCAGCGCTGATCTGCGAAGTCGTCTATCGGGGCATCTTCCAGAAGAATCTCGCGGCGCGCATCGTGCGCGGCATCGTGTTGTCGGCGCGGAAGTCGGAACGCTGGGGCATCGCCTTCGGCCGCTACGGCGACAGCCCGCAGCGCAACGGGATCCCCGCCAAGGACTTCGCGATCGTCGCCGACACCAAGGAAGAGCTCGAGCAGAACATGGCCCGCTACGAGCCCAAGCACGTGGACGTCACCATTTGCGTGGACGACACCCTGTCCAAGGGTGTGGAGTCCTGGGCGTGGTACGGGCTGCAGCCGATCAACAGGCTCACGGTGCCGAACGGCACCGTCCTGATGACGTCGCTCCAGCCGTTCGACGCGCTCCTGAAGGACATCCACAAGAAGGACGCGCCGTACAAGCTGTCGCTCATTCGCGCGAAGGCCAGCTTCTCCGGGCTCTGGGTCTATAAAGAGGACCACACGGAAGTCCGCATCCTGGGCGCCCTCGCGAAGATCGCGCCGTCCTTCCTGACGCTCGACGCCGTCGCGGAGGCGATCAAGGAGATGGAGTGGGGCTCGGAGCTCAAGGTGGCCTCCGCGCGCAAAGCGTTCGACCGCATGGAGACGCGCGAGGTGAAGATCACCGAGGGCAACCCCGAGGTCCCGTACGCGTTCCAGATGCCCAAGTGGTGGGAGATGCGCGAAGGGGTCACCATCCCGGCCATTCCCATCGGCAAGCCGAAGGAGGGCGGGCAGGGCTACGTGCCCGAGCGCAACCCGTACTTCAAGAAGTTCTCGACCCGCACGATGCGGCCGGTGATCGACTTCGACACCTGCGTCAAGTGCAACCTCTGCTGGATCGCGTGCCCCGACTCGGTCTTCGACGTGATGCCTGACGGCACCTTCGACGCCAACATGGAGGCGTGCTGCGGCTGCGGCGTGTGCGAGGCCGTCTGCCCCGTCGAGGACTGCATCACGATGGTCAACGAGTCCGCCTTCGACGACAACGCCAGCCAGTGGGAGGCGTGGCGGAAGGACAAGGCCGGCTACAAGACGTGGCTCGGCGCCAAGATCGGCGACAAGAAGACGACCGTCCGGTCGCACGGCTTCCGGTTCCGCGGCCAGTACGACGAGGAGATCAAGCACGATCTCGACAGCGGCGGCGTGGAGATCACGGCGGGGATCCCGGGCGAGAACGCCGACCGGAAGACGGTGTAGGGAGAGGATATGGCGACAGTCACGACGACGAAAGCCGCGAGCGAGGACAAGGAGCTTCTGATCTCGGGCAGCGAGGCGGTGGCCGAGTCTCTGACGCTGGCCGACATCGATGTCGTCACCGCGTATCCGATCCGGCCCTACGACACCGTCATGCAGGCCATCGCGAAGAAGATCGCCAACGGCCAGCTCGTGGCCGAGTACATCGTGGCCGAGGGCGAGCACAGCCAGTTCGAGATCGTGAAGCACGCGTCCACCGTGGGCGCGCGTGTGTTCTGCGGCTCGTCGGGTGTGGGCTGGATGTACGCGATGGAGTGCCTGGTGGTGACGCCGCCGCTGCGCGTGCCGATGGTCTGCCTCGTCGGCAACCGGGCGCTCGACGATCCCGGCGCCTTCGGCGTCGAGCACAACGACGCGCTCGTCGTGCGCGACCTCGGCTGGATGCTCTGCTGGATCGACACCTCGCAGGAGGCGCTCGACACCACGCTGATCGCGTACCGGGTGGCCGAGGACCGGCGGATCTTCCTGCCGCTGGCGATCTCCGCCGACGGCGCCTTCCTCACCCACTCCCAGGCCATCACGATGGTGCCGCCGAAGGAGAAGGTGGACCGGTTCCTGCCGCGCTACGACCGCGGCGACCTCCTGCTGCACCCCGACAACCCGATCACCGTCGCCCCGCAGGCGAACGAGGACTGGGTCATCGAGATCCGGCGCCAGAACGACGAGGCGATGAAGCGCGCGGTGGGCGTGATCGAGGAGGCCTACGCGGACTTCCGCCGCATCTTCGGGCGCGGGCCCGAGAACCCGTGGTTCGAGGAGTACATGGCGGACGACGCCGAGGTGATCCTGATCGGCATGGGCACCATCTCGCTGCCGATCAAGGTGGCCATCCGCGAGATGCGCGCGAAGGGCAAGAAGGTGGGCCTCATCCGGCTGCGCTGGTTCCGGCCGTTCCCGTTCGAGCGGCTGGTCAAGGCGCTGTCGGGGGCCAAGGCCATCGGCGTCATCGACCGCGATTACTCGTTCGGCTCGCCGTTCCACTCGGGCGTGGTGGCCAACGAGATCCGCGCCTCGCTCTACAACGCCGACAAGCGTCCGCCGCTGCTGAGCTTCATCTGCGGCCTCGGCGGTCGCGAGGTCACGCTGGAGGACGTGAACAAGGCCGTGGACATGTGCGATGCGGCCGCGAGGTCGGGCAAGTCCGACGCCAAGACGCACTGGCTCGGCGTGCGGGAATAGGAGACGACGGCCATGGCTGAGACGACGTTCGGCAACGCGACGCAGGTCCTCGAGCCGTTCCGGGGGATCAAGAAGGTCACCCTCGAGGAGTACTTCACCTCCGGGCACCGGACGTGCCAGGGCTGCGAGTCGGCCCTGGTCATGAAGCTGATGGTCAAGGCCGCCGGCCCGCGCACGATCGTGCTCGGCTCGACCGGCTGCATGTACGTGGCGAACACGACGTACTACACCACGCCCTGGGTGGTGCCGTGGATGCACACGCAGCTCGGCTCGTCCGGCTCGGCGGCGCTCGGAACCGCGGCCGGCCTGAAGGCGTTGATGCGCAAAGGCAAGATGAAGGCCGAGCCCATCAACGTCATCGCGTTCTGCGGCGACGGCGGCGGCGCCGACATGGGGCTGGGCGCCATCTCGGCGACGCTCACGCACAAGGAGTACAACTCGCTGATCCTGCTCTACGACAACGAGTCGTACGCCAACACCGACATCCAGCTTTCCGGGATGACGCCGTACGGGGCGCACACCACGTTCAGCCCGCCCGGCAAGGTGCACCGGCTGATCCACAAGCGCTGGAAGAAGAACGTCGCCGGCCTGATGGCGGCCGGCCACCCCGAGTGCCGCTACGTCGCCACCGTCTGCGCGTCGTACGCGGTGGAGATGATGAACAAGGTCCGGCGCGCGCTGACCATCGGCGGGCCGACCTTCATCCACTCGCTGGATCCGTGCCCGAAGGGCTGGGACTACGACCCGATGCTCAGCCACGAGCTGGGCGAGCTCGCCATCGAGACGGGCATCTTCCCGCTCTACGAGGTCGAGGACGGCGTCGTGAAGTACTACGGCAAGACGAAGGCCATCGTGGAGGGCCGGCCACGCAAGCCGGTTCGCGACTACCTGCTCAAGCAGGGGCGCTTCGCCCACTTCACCGAGGAAGACCTCTCCTATTTCCAGGAGAAGGTCGACCAGCAGTGGGAGCAGTGGGAGATTCCGGGCGTCGTACCGTTCCGGAAGCTCGACGCCGCGCAGGCCGCCTTGAACGTCAAATAACGACGGGAGTCGGTGACCAGCCGGTCCGTCGAGTGGTGCGGGGCCGGGCGCTCAGCGTCCGGCCCCGTCGTGTATTCGGGCTGGCGCACCGCAACCGTCGCGCCGCGCTGAACCGTCTCGGGCACCTCGAGGGAGGCAGCGATGAGACAGATCTCGACGAGCGTTTTGCTCCTGATGCTCCTGGCCGGAACGCTCCTGGCGACTCCCGCCGCCGCGTGGGAGCCCACCAAGCCTATCGAGTTCGTCGTTCCCGCCGGCACCGGCGGCGGCGCCGACCAGATGGCCCGGCTCATCCACGGCATCGCCGAGAAGCACAAGCTCTCGCCGCGGCCGATCATCGTCGTCAACAAGTCGGGCGGCGCCGGCGCCGAGGGCTTCTTGCACGTGAAGGGCAAGAAGGGTGACGCGCACACCATCATCATCACCCTCTCGAACCTGTTCACGACCCCGCTCCATACCGGCGTGCCGTTCTCCTGGAAGGACCTGACCCCCGTGACGCGCCTGGCCCTCGACCAGTTCATCCTCTGGGTCAACGCCGAGACGCCGTACAAGACCGCGAAGGAGTACATCGCGGCGGTCAAGGAGAAGAACGGCACGATGAAGATGGGCGGCACCGGCTCCGCCCAGGAAGACCAGATCCTCACGATCATGCTCGAGCAGGCGCAGGGCGTGAAGTTCATCTACGTGCCGTTCAAGGGCGGCGGCGAGGTCTGCGTGAACCTGGTCGGCAAGCACGTGGACTCCACCGTGAACAACCCCGCCGAGTGTGTGAGCCACTGGAAAGCCAACCGCGTTCGCCCGCTGGCCGTCTTCGACACCGAGCGCATCCCCGTCGGCGAGTGGAAGGGCATCCCGACCATCAAGGAGGCGCTCGGGTCGGACATCCACTACCTGATGCTGCGCGGGATCTTCGGCGCGCCGGATATGCCGAAGGAGGCCGTGGACTGGTACGTCGGCTTCCTCAAGAAGGTCACCGAGACGCCGGACTGGAAGAAGTACATGGAGGACAACGCGCTGAAGCCTGCCTTCACCAGCGGCGCCGAGTACGTGAAGTGGGTGGAGGAGAACGAGCAGCTCCACCGTGACCTGATGGCGAAGGGCGGCCTGCTCAAGCAATGACGCGGACGGCGGACCTCGCCACCGCCGCGCTGCTGCTACTCATCGGGCTGATCGCGGTCGTCGACTCGCTGCGCCTCGGCGCGGGATGGGGCAGCGACGGCCCCAAGAGCGGCTTCTTCCCGTTCTGGCTCGGCACGCTGCTGCTCGTGGTCACCGTCGTCATTGCCGTCCAGGCCTGGCGCCGCGGTCCCGGCAAGCCGTTCGTCACGCGCGAGCAGTTGCGGCCTGTCATGCAGGTGCTGTGGCCGGCGGTGGCGATGGTCGCGCTCACGGCGGTGATCGGGCTCTACGTGGCCTCCGCGCTCTATCTCGCGTTCTACATGCGCTGGGTCGGTCGCCACCGCTGGCTCACGGTGGTGCTCATCTCCATCGGCATTCCCGTCGTGACGTTTCTGGTCTTCGAGCAGTGGTTCCTGGTGCCGATGCCCAAAGGTCCGCTCGAGACCTGGCTCGGCTACTGATGGGGCTCGAAAACCTCCTCCTCGGCTTTTCGATCGCGGTCACGCCCTTCAACCTGTTCGTCGCCGTGGTCGGCATCACGCTCGGCACCATCATCGGCGTGCTGCCCGGGCTCGGGGGAGCCAACGGCGTCGCCATCCTGCTGCCGCTGACGTTCACGATGCCGCCGACCTCCGCGATCATCCTCCTGACGTCCCTGTACTGGGGCGCGCTCTTCGGGGGCGCCATCACGTCGATCCTCTTCAACATTCCCGGCGAGCCGTGGTCGGTGGCCACGACCTTCGACGGATATCCGCTGGCGCGTCAGGGGCAGGGCGGGCAGGCGCTGACGGCGGCGTTCACCTCCTCGTTCGTCGGCGCGCTTTTCTCCATCGTCCTCATCACGCTCTTCGCCCCCTTGCTGGCCGAGATCGCCCTGCGCTTCGGGCCGCCCGAGTTCTTCGCCATCCAGCTCCTGACGTTCTCGAGCTTCGTGGGGCTCGGCGGCGGCAACCCGCTCAAGTCGCTCGTGTCGATCCTGCTCGGGTTCATTCTGGCGGCCGTGGGCCTGGACATCGTCACCGGGCAGCTGCGGATGACCTTCGGGATCACGGATCTGATGAAGGGCTTCGACTTCATCATCGCGGTCATTGGCCTCTTCGGCATCGGCGAGATCCTCCTGTCGGTGGAGGAGGGGCTGACCTTTCGCGGCGCCGCCACGGGCATGAACCTCAAGGTCGTGCTCCAGACGTGGAAGATCCTGCCGCGCTATGCGCGCACGTTCGTGCGCGGCGCGTTCATCGGCTTCTGGATGGGCTTCAAGCCGGGCGGCGCCACGCCCGCATCGTTCATGTCGTACGCGTTCGCCAAGCGGTTCAGCAAGCACCCGGAGCGCTTCGGCAAGGGAGAGCTCGAAGGCGTGGTGGCGCCGGAGACGGCCGCGCACGCCGCGGGCGTCGCCGCCATCTTACCGATGATCACCCTCGGCATCCCCGGCTCGCCCACGGCGGCCGTGATGCTGGGCGGCCTGATCATCTGGGGCCTGCAGCCGGGGCCGCTGCTCTTCACGGAGAAGCCGGACTTCGTCTGGGGCCTCATCGCCAGCATGTACACGGGCAACATCATCGGCGTCCTGATGGTGCTGGCCGGCGTGCCGTTCTTCGCGGCGATCCTCCGGGTCCCGTTCGCGATCCTGACGCCGCTCATCGTCGTCGTCTGCGCGGTCGGCGCCTACGCGGTGCACTCGAGCATGATCGACGTCTGGTACATGATGATCTTCGGTGTCGTGGGCTACGTCTTCAAGAAGCTCGACTACCCGCTGGCGCCGCTCGTGCTGGCGCTGGTGCTGGGTGACCTCGCCGAGAACGCGCTGCGCCAGAGCCTCATCATGTCGCAGGGCTCGCTCACCGTGTTCTTCACCCGGCCGATCGCGTGCGTGATCACCGTCGCCGCGCTATTCTTCCTGTTCATGCCGATCCTGACGCCCTGGTGGCGTCGGCTGCGCGGCCTGCCGCCGACGCCGAGCGCGCCCGCCGAAGCCTGAGCCGGCGATGGCGCTCCTGGTCGAGCCGGAGTTCTGGGCCCGCCTCTTCGGCATCGGCGTGCTGAACCTCCTGCTCTCAGGCGACAACGCGCTCGTGATCGCGCTCGCGGTGCGGGCGCTGCCGCCGAAGCAGCGGGTGCTGGGGCAGATCTGGGGCGCGCTGGGCGCGGTCGCCCTGCGCGTGGTCTTCGTGGCGATCGTCACGCTGCTGCTGCGGGTGCCGTTGCTCCAGCTGGCCGGCGGCCTGCTCCTGCTGTGGATCGCGGTGAGGCTCGTGCGCCCGGAAGACGCGGAGGACGGCGGCGGGCGCCACGGCTCGTCGGTGTGGGAGGCGGTCTGGATCATCATCGTGGCCGACATCACGATGAGCCTCGACAACGTGCTCGCCATCGCCGCCGCCGCCAAGGGCGAGATGATCCTGGTGGTCATCGGCATCGCGCTCTCGCTGCCCATCGTCGTCTGGGGCGCGGGGTTGCTCGCGAAGCTCATGAACCGCTGGGCGTGGATCGTCTGGCTCGGCGGTGGGTTCCTCGCCTACGTCGCGGTGGAGATGGTCTTCGAGGACAAGGCGGTCCACGGCTGGCGCGGCGGCGCGGGCGAGGGGCTGAAGCTGCCGGTGGCGGTGGCGATGGGCGCGGTGGTGGCAACGCTGGGCTGGTGGCTGTCGCGGCGTCCGCACGCCGCGGTACCGGAGGACGTCTGACATGGCGGATGAGGCGCGGCGCCGGGGCCCGACCGGGGACGAGGCGATGAGCATCGCCCCCATCAAGTCCACGCGGATCTACCAGGAGATCGTTCGACAGGTCAAAGCCATGATCGCCGAGGGCCGGCTCAAGAGCGGCGACCAGCTGCCGCCGGAGCGCGACCTCGCCGAGAAATTCGTCGTCAGCCGGACGTCGGTCCGCGAGGCCCTGCGCGCGCTCGAGAGCCTCGGGCTCGTGGAGATCCGGCCGGGCGAAGGCACGTTCGTGCGCGAGGTCTCGGTGGAGTCGCTGATCGAGCCGCTCGCGCTGGTGATGGCCTCGCAGCGCGAGGCGATCGGCGAGCTGTTCGAGGCGCGGCGCATGATCGAGCCCGCGCTGGCCGCGCTGGCCGCCCGCCGGGCGACGCCCGAGGAACTGCACGAGATGGAGCGGATCCTCGAGGAGCAGGCCAAGGAGGTTGCGGCCGGCCGCACCGGGCTCGAACAGGACGCCGAGTTCCACTCCGCCATCGGCGCCGCCGCCCACAACCGCGCCATCACGCGCATCGCGCACGCCGTCATGGACCTGCTGCGGCAGAGCCGGGAGGAGTCGCTCAATACTCCCGGGCGCCCCACGCGCTCCCACGAAGACCATCGGCGTCTGCTCGCGGCCATCCGCGCGCGCAACGAGGCGGCGGCGCGGCAGGCGATGGTCGACCACCTCCAGGCCGTCGAGGGGCTCGTGCTGGGCGACGACGAGACGCCCCGTTCGACGTCCGCGCCAGGGCGAGGAAAGACGCCTTGACGCGGTCGGAGCGCGCTGGCTATACTGCGCGCGCTATGACGCTGACGCCGCGGATGCTGTCGCTGGGACTGATTCTGGTCCTGCCGGGCCTGCCCGGAGCGTCCGCGACCTGATAGAGCGCGGGACGCCACGGGCAGGAGCAAGCCCGTGGCTGAAAGAACATCAGGGGCCACGGGTTGCCGACCCGTGGCCCTTTTTCTTTGTCGTCGCGAGGGTGGGACCGAGGAGGGTGTGAAACGTTGACTTCGGTGTCCGGTATCCAATAGAATTGAAAGACTTTTTCCCTCGTCGATCGACGGAGACAGGCCGCCCTATGGCGACGATCACATACGTCTACTCGTTTGGCTCAGGCAAGGCGGAAGGCTCGTCCGTCATGCGCAACCTTCTCGGCGGCAAGGGCTGCGAGCTCGCCGAGATGACCAACCTCGGCATTCCCGTGCCGCCGGGCTTCACGATCACCACCCAGGCGTGGGCGGCGTACAACCGGACGGGGCGCACGTTCCCCGACGGCATGTGGACGCAGGTGAGCGACGCGCTCGAGAAGCTCGAGCACGACGCAGGGCTGGGGTTCGGCGATCCCAAGCGTCCGCTCCTCGTCTCCGTCCGCTCCGGCGCGCGCGTCTCCATGCCGGGGATGATGGAGACCGTTCTCAACCTCGGCCTCAACGACGAGACGGTCGAGGGCCTGGCGGCGTGGACGCGCAACGAGCGCTTCGCGTGGGACTGCTACCGCCGGTTCGTCACGATGTTCGGCGACGTGGTGCTCGGCATCCGCCGCGACGTGTTCGACGAGCACTTGGTCGCGACCAAGGCGCGGCTCGGCGTGAAGACCGATCCTGAGGTGCCGGCGGGCGAGCTGCGCAAGCTCGTGCAGACGTTCAAGGACGTCGTCGTCTCGCGGACCAACGCGCCGTTCCCCCAGGATCCGCGCGAGCAGCTAGAGCTCGCGGTGCGCGCGGTGTTCGACTCCTGGTACGGCAAGAAGGCCGTCGAGTACCGGCGGATCAACAACATCCCAGCCGACTGGGGTACCGCCGTGACCGTGATGTCGATGGTGTTCGGCAACCTCGGCGACACCTCGGGCACCGGCGTCGGCTTCACACGCGACCCGCGCACGGGCGAGCGGCGCTTCTACGCCGAGTTCCTCGCCAACGCCCAGGGCGAGGACGTGGTGGCCGGCATCCGCACGCCCGAGCACATCGACGACCTCAAGCGCCGGATGCCGGAGATCTACGACGAGCTGCTCGCCATCGCGGGCCGCCTGGAGCGCCACTACAAGGACATGCAGGACATCGAGTTCACCATTCAGGAGGGCAAGCTCTACCTCCTGCAGACGCGCGCCGGCAAGCGGTCGGCGGCGGCGGCGGTGAAGGTGGCGGTGGACCTCGTGCACGAGGCCGTCATCGACCAGCACACCGCGCTCCTGCGCGTGAACCCGCGCGACCTCGCCAAGCTCTTCGTGCCCCTGCTCGACCCGCGCGACAGGCAGCGCGCGCTCGACGGGGGCCGGCTTCTCGCGCGCGGCCTGCCCGCGGCGCCGGGCGGCGCCGTCGGCCAGGTGGTGTTCGACGCCGATCGCGCCGTGGAGCTGGCGAAGAACGGCCAGCAGGTGATCCTGGTGCGGCCCGAGACCTCACCGGAGGACGTGGCCGGCATGTACGCGGCTGAGGGCATCGTGACCGCGCGGGGCGGGCGGACCTCGCACGCGGCGGTGGTCGCCGTCGGCATGGGCAAGCCGTGCATCGTGGGCGCGAGCGACATCGTCGTCCACGAGGAGCGGCGCGTGTTCGAGGCGGGCGGGCGCATGGTGCGCGAGGGCGACGTGATCGCCATCGACGGTGAGACCGGCGAGGTGATCCTCGACGCGATCGAGCGCACCACGCCCGAGGTCAGCGGGTTCGCCCAGGAGTTCCTCGGCTGGGCCGATCGGTACCGCAAGCTCGGCGTGCGCGCCAATGCCGACACGCCGGAGGACGCGGCGCGCGCCCGCTCGTTCGGCGCCGAGGGCATCGGGCTCGTGCGCACGGAGCACATGTTCTTCGCGACCGATCGCATCCCGATCGTGCGCGACATGATCATGGCCGCGGACGACCCCGATCGCCGCGCCGAGCTCCGGGCGGCGCTCGACAAGCTGAAGCCCATGCAGCGCGACGACTTCAGCGGAATCTTCCGCGCCATGGACGGCCTGCCCGTCACCATCCGGCTCCTCGATCCGCCGCTCCACGAGTTCCTCGCGAACCCGAAGGAGTACCGTGAGATGCTCGAGGAGAGCGCGCGGCTGGACGCGCTTGCGATCAATCCGGCCCGCAAGGCGGCCCTCGACGAGAAGCTGGCCAAGATCGACTCGCTGCGTGAGGCGAATCCCATGCTCGGCCACCGTGGCTGCCGGCTCGGGATCACGAACCCGGAAATCTACGGCATGCAGGTCGAGGCGATCATGGAGGCGGCCTGCATCGCCGCGGAGCAGGGCGTGAAGGTCGAGCCCGAGATCATGATTCCGCTGACGGGTACCGTCGGCGAGATGCACGTGACGCACGACCAGACGAAGAAGGTCGCCGACGGCGTCGTCGCGCGGATGGGCGTCCCCGTCAAGTACACGATCGGCACGATGATCGAGGTGCCGCGCGCCGCGCTCATCGCCGACAAGATCGCCCACGACGCCGAGTTCTTCTCGTTCGGCACCAACGACCTCACGCAGCTGACCTTCGGCTACAGCCGGGACGACGTCGCCAAGTTTCTGCCCGCCTATCTCCAGAAGGGGATCGTTCAACACGACCCGTTCTCGGTCCTCGACCAGGAGGGCGTGGGCGAGCTGATCCGAATCGGCATCGAACGCGGGCGGCGCACGCGCCCGGATCTCAAGATCGGTATCTGCGGCGAGCACGGCGGAGAGCCGTCGTCGGTGGAGTTCTGTCACAAGGTAGGGATGACGTACGTGTCCTGTTCGCCGTTCATGATTCCGATCGCGCGGCTGAGCGCGGCGCAGGCGCGTCTCCGGGCGCGCGAGGCCTCCGCCGAGGGCGCGCCGAATGCGTAAGGACGGGTGCCGTGATCGCGGGGCGCCCCGGCTCCGCCGGGGCGCCCCGAGCGTGGCCGGGGGAGTCCGAGGGGGGCGTAGCCTCCTTCGCTTGAAGAATGTGGGGGCCATGTCGGGGCCCCCATGGAGGAGAAGGTGAAACTGCCAGGGGCGAAGATCGTGCTGGAGTGCATCAAGCGGGAGGGCGTGGACATCATCTTCGGCCTCCCCGGCGGCGCCGTGCTGCCGATTTACGACGCGCTGTACGACTTCGAAGGCCTGCGTCACATCCTGGTCCGCCAGGAAGCGGCGGCCGGGCACGCCGCCGAGGGGTACGCGCGTGCGACGGGGAAGGTCGGCGTCTGTCTGGTGACCTCCGGACCCGCGTGCACCAACCTCGTCACCGCACTTCAAGACGCGATGATGGATTCGATTCCGATTGTGGCATTCACTGGTCAAGTGCCCACGCATCTGATTGGAAACGACGCGTTCCAGGAGGCCGATAACGTCGGCATCACGCGCTCGGCCACCAAGCACAACTTCCTCGTGAAGGACGGCAAGGATCTCGGCCCCATCATCCGCGAGGCGTTCCACATCGCGGCCACGGGCCGGCCGGGTCCCGTGCACGTGGACCTGCCCAAGGACATCCTCGTGAAGGAGGCGGAGCTCATCTGGCCGGAGAAGGTCACCATGCGCTCCTACAATCCGAACTACGAGGGCCACGCCGGCCAGATCAAGCGCGCCGCGAAAGCCATGCTGCGCGCGAAGAAGCCGGTCCTCTACGTCGGCGGCGGCGTCATCTCGTCGAACGCGCACGCGGAGCTGCGCGAGCTGGCCGAGCTGACCCAGATCCCGGTGACCACGACCCTCATGGGGCTGGGCGCGTTTCCGTCGGAGCATCCGCTGTCCATCGAGATGCTCGGCATGCACGGGACCTACTACGCGAACATGGCCGTCCACCATTCCGACGTGCTCGTCGCGGTGGGCGCCCGCTTCGACGATCGGGTGACCGGGCGGGTGGACGCCTTCGCGCCGCACGCGGAGATCATCCACATCGACATCGATCCGTCGTCGATCTCCAAGAACATCAAGGTCGACGTGCCGATCGTCGGCGACTGCCGCCGCGTGCTACGGGCGCTCGTCGAGGCGGTCCGCGAGGAGGCGAAGGCCGGCGGCGACGGCCAGGAGGGCCAGAAGCCCTGGCACGCGCAGATCGCCGAGTGGAAGGTGAAGGAGCCGCTCCGCTACGAGTGGAGCGACGACGTCATCAAGCCGCAATACGTGATCCAGGAGATCTCCAACGCCACGCGCGGGGAGGCGATGATCGTCACCGGCGTCGGCCAGCACCAGATGTGGGCGGCCCAGTACTACAAGTTCACGCACCCGCGCGCGTGGTTCACCTCGGGCGGGCTCGGCACCATGGGCTACGGCCTGCCCACGGCCATGGGCGTGCAGGCCGCGCACCCCGGCCGGCACGTGGTCAACATCGACGGCGACGGCTCCTTCGCGATGAACAGCCAGGAGCTGGCCACGTGCTTCGTCGAGAAGCTCCCGGTGAAGACGGTCATCATCAACAACAGCGGCCACGGCATGGTCCGGCAGTGGCAGCGCATCATCTACAAGGAGCGTTACTGCGCGATCGACCTGCCCGGCATCCCCGACTGGGTGAAGCTGGCCGAGGCCTACGGTTGCGTCGGGCTGCGGGTGACGAAGCCGAGCGAGGTGGTGCCGGCCATCGAGAAGATGCTGAGCACGCCGGCGCCGGTCGTCCTGGACGTGTGCGTGGACAAGGACGAGTGCGTCTTCCCGATGGTCCCGGCGGGGGGCGCCAACACGGACATGATCCTGGCCCCCCCGACCCGCGAGGTTCGCGACCGGGCCGAGAAGTCGCAGACGGGGTTCTGACATGAGACATGGTGTGGCGATACCGAGGCGCGCCACGGCTACGCCGGGGCGCGTCCGAGCGATGGGGGTCTGGGGGCCATGTCGGGGCCCCCAGGAAGAAAGATGAGCATGAACGGCACCGAGCCCCGCAAGCACACGATCTCCGTGCTCGTCGAGAACAAGTTCGGCGTGCTCTCGCGCGTGGCCGGGCTGTTCTCGGCGCGCGGCTACAACATCGAGAGCCTGTCGGTGGGCGAGACGCTCGACCCGACGGTGTCGCGGATGACCCTCGTGGTCGGCGGCGACGAGTTCGTCATCGAGCAAGTGATGAAGCAGCTCCACAAGCTCATCGACGTGATCAAGGTCAACGACCTCACCGACGAGAGCCACGTCGAGCGCGAGCTGATGCTGATCCGCGTGAACGCCGAGCCCCAGCATCGCGAGGAGATCCTGCGCACCGCGGACATCTTCCGCGCCAAGGTGGTGGACGTCACCCAGGTGTCGTTCGTGCTCGAGGCGACCGGCGACGAGGGCAAGCTGGAGGCACTCATCGAGCTGCTGCGGCCGATGGGCATCCAGGAGATCGTGCGCACGGGCAAGGTGGCGATCTCGCGCGGGCCCAAGACGCGCGTTCGAAAGGCCGAGCCGGCGAAGCGCCCGCGCGTGTCCGACGACCCGCGCGTGGTGGGCTTCGCGGACTAACCCACGACAGAGGGAAAGGACCACGTATGCCGGCGAAGATCTATTACGACCAGGACGCCGACCTCGGCCTCCTCAAGGGCAAGAAGATCGCGATCATCGGATATGGCAGCCAGGGCCACGCTCACGCGCTCAACCTCAAGGACTCGGGCCAGGACGTGATCGTCGGCCTGTACCAGGGCAGCAAGTCCTGGGCGAAGGCGGAGAAGGACGGGCTGAAGGTCGCGCCCGTCGCCGACGCCGCCAAAGCCGGCGACGTCGTGATGATCCTGCTGCCGGACCAGACGCAGCGCTCGGTCTTCGAGGAGTCGATCCGCAAGGGACTCGGCAAGGGCAAGATGCTGATGTTCGCCCACGGCTTCAACATCCACTTCAACCAGGTGGTGCCGCCGCCCGACGTCGACGTCACGATGATCGCGCCCAAGGCGCCCGGGCACGTCATGCGCGACCTCTTCACACAGGGTCCTGGCGTGCCCGCGCTCGTGGCTGTCCAGCAGGACGTGACGGGCAAGGCGCGCGACCTCGCGCTGGCGTACGGCCGCGGCGTCGGCTGCACGCGCGCCGGCGTCATCGAGACGACCTTCAAGGAAGAGACGGAGACGGACCTCTTCGGCGAGCAGACGACGCTCTGCGGCGGCGTCTCGCACCTGATCAAGGCCGCCTTCGAGACGCTGGTCGAGGCGGGCTATCAGCCGGAGGTCGCCTACTTCGAGTGCATGCACGAGATGAAGCTGATCGTCGACCTGTTCTACCAGGGCGGTCTCGCGTACATGCGCTATTCGGTCTCGGACACCGCGGAGTACGGCGACTACACGCGGGGCCCGCGCGTCGTCAGCGACGAGACGAAGCGGGAGATGAAGAAGATCCTGGGTGAGATCCAGTCCGGGCAGTTCGCGCGCGAGTGGGTGCTGGAGAACCAGGCCAACCGCGCGGGCTTCCTGGCCATGCGGCGGCGCGACGCCGACCACCAGATCGAGGAAGTGGGCAAGCGGCTGCGCTCGATGATGTCCTGGATCAAGCCGCCGAGGATGTAGCGATGGAGAGAAAGACGCTGCCCATCGCCAGTGAGGGCTGGCCCTTCATCGTGGGGCCGGCGGTGATCGCGCTCGGCCTCCGCCTGCTCGGCCACCGCCGGCTGGCCCTGCCGTTCTGGGCAGCGTCGGTGGCGTCGCTCGGCTTCTTTCGTGACCCCGTGCGCGAGATTCCCGCCGTCTCCAACGGCGTGCTCTCGCCGGCCGACGGCCGCGTGCTCGGGGTCGAGGACGCGGTGGATCCGTTCGTGGGGCCGTCGACGCGCGTGTCGATCTTCCTGTCGCCCCTCGACGTCCACGTCAACCGCGCGCCGATCGGCGGGCTCGTGGTCGACGTCGTCTATACGCCGGGCCGGTTCGTCGCCGCCTACGATCCCGACGCCGGCGACAACGAGCGCTGCGCGGTCCGCCTGCAGGGCGACGCCGCGCGCGTCACCGTGGTGCAGATCGCGGGCGTGGTGGCGCGGCGGATCGTGTGCCGCGTCGGTCCCGGGGACAAGCTGGCCGCGGGCGAGCGCTTCGGCATGATCCGGTTCGGCTCGCGCACCGACTGCTACGTGCCGCGCGGCAGCGACGTCCGCGTGCGGCCGGGCGACCGGGTCATCGGGGGCGTCACCGTGATCGGACTCCTGCCATGATTCCCCGGCGTCACGGGGGCAAGCGACCGCGGCGGCGCCCGTGGCAGGAGCTGCGCGAGCGGCGGCGGAAGAGCGTCTTCCTGCTGCCGAGCCTGCTCACCACCGGCAACCTCTTCTGCGGCTTCTTCGCGATGCTGCTGACGGTGGAGGCGCGCTACACGGAGGCGACGCTCGCGATCTTCGTCGCCATGATCATGGACATGCTGGACGGCCGCGTGGCGCGGCTCATGAAGGCCACGAGCCAGTTCGGCGTCGAGTACGACTCGCTGGCGGACGTCGTCTCGTTCGGGGTGGCCCCGGCGTTCCTGCTCTACTCGTTCGCGCTGCGCGACCTGGGCCGTCCGGCCTGGTTCGCCGCGTTTCTCTTCGTGATCTGCGGGGCGCTCCGGCTGGCGCGCTTCAACGTCATCACCGGCAGCACCGACAAGCGGTACTTCATCGGGCTGCCGATCCCGGCCGGCGCCGCGGTGGCGTGCTCGGTGGTCATCCTGCTCCAGGGCGAGGAGCTCACCCGCTGGATGCGGTTGAGCGTGGCCATCGTCACGTATCTGGTGGCGCTGCTCATGGTCTCGACGTTCCGGTACTGGAGCTTCAAGGAGTTCGACTGGGCGAAGCGCCCGCCCCTTCACACGCTGCTGATCGTCGTCCTGGCCGGGATGATCGTGGCCACGAAGCACGAGGTGTTCCTCTTCCTCGTGTTCGGCGGCTACGCGGTCTCCGGGCCGGTGCGGCGGCTGGTCGCGGGGCAGACGCCGGCGCCGGCGCCGAGCGATGTGCCCGGCAAGGAATATTCGTGAGGGAGAAGGAAGGACAGGGGGAGAAGGCCATGGACCGAGTCATCATCTTCGACACCACGCTCCGCGACGGCGAGCAGTCACCCGGGTTCTCGATGAATGCGATGGAGAAGCTGGAGATGGCCCGGCAGCTGGCGCGTCTGAACGTGGACGTCATCGAGGCGGGCTTCCCGATCTCCTCGGAGGAGGATTTCGAGGCGACACGCGAGGTGGCCAAGCAGGTCGGCACCCTCGCGGGCGCGCCGGCGATCTGCGGGCTCTCCCGCGTGGGCCTCGGCGACATCGACCGGTGCTGGGAGGCGGTGAAGTACGCGACGAAGCCGCGGATCCACACCTTCGTGGCCACCTCAGACATCCACCTCAAGTACAAGCTGCGGAAGTCGCGCGCCGAGGTGCTGAAGGCGTCCGTGGAGGCGGTGCGGCACGCGCGCGGCTACTGCCAGGACGTCGAGTTCTCGCCGGAGGACGCCTCGCGCTCCGACTTCGACTACATGTGCGACGTCCTCGAGGCCTGCGTCGATGCCGGCGCGCGCACGATCAACATTCCCGACACGGTCGGCTACGCCATCCCGCGCGAGTGGGGCGAGCGGATCGCGCGCATCCAGGAGCGGCTCAAGCGCCACGCGGGCGCGTACGTGCTCTCGGTCCACTGCCACAACGACCTCGGCCAGGCGGTGGCCAACTCGCTCACGGGCGTGATGAACGGCGCGCGGCAGGTGGAGTGCACCATCAACGGGATCGGCGAGCGAGCCGGCAACGCCTCGCTCGAGGAGCTCGTGATGGCGCTCCACACGCGCAAGGACTACTTCGGCGCCGACACGCGCGTGAAGACGGAGGAGATCTTCCGGACCTCGCGGCTGCTCTCCCACATCACCGGCGTCCACGTCCAGCCGAACAAGGCCATCGTGGGGGAGAACGCGTTCGCCCACGAGGCGGGCATCCACCAGGACGGCGTGCTCAAGGAGAAGCTGACCTACGAGATCATGAAGCCCGAGGACATCGGGCGGCCGTCCAACAAGCTCGTCCTCGGCAAGCACTCCGGGCGCCACGCGCTGGCCGCGCGGCTCAAGGACCTCGGCCTCGACCTCGCGGGCGGCGACCTGGACCGCGCGTTCAAGGCCTTCAAGGACCTCGCCGACAGGAAGAAGGAGGTCTACGACGAGGATCTCATCGCCATCGTCACCGACGAGGCGACCCAGACGGACGCCGTGTACCAGCTCGAGTACCTGCACGTCATCAGCGGCACCGGCGTGATCCCGTCGGCCACGGTGAAGCTCAAGAAGGACGGCGAGTCGTACCAGGACTCGGGCGTCGGCGACGGGCCGGTCGACGCCGCGCTGGCGGCCATCGACGCGATCACGGGCCTGAAGGGCCGTCTTCAAGATTACGCGATCCGCGCGGCGACCTCGGGCAAGGACGCGCTGGGCGAGGTGGCGGTGAAGGTGGACTTCGACGGCACGCTGGTCTCCGGGAAGGGCTCCTCGACCGACGTCATCGAGGCGAGCGCGCGCGCCTACCTGAGCGCGCTCAACCGCATGTTACGGAGCGGACAACGCACCAAGGACGCCGGGGGCGTGTGACGGGCCGTATGGCCACCCACACGATCGCGGTGCTGCCCGGCGACGGGATCGGGCAGGAGGTGACGCCGGAGGCGGTGCGCGTGCTGCGCGCCGTCGGCAAGCGCGCCGGCGTCACGTTCGAGTTCGAGGAGGCGCTGATCGGCGGCGCCGCGATCGACGCCACCGGCACGCCGCTGCCCCCGGAGACGCTCGCGCTCTGCCGAAAGGCCGACGCCATCCTCTTCGGCGCCGTGGGCGGGCCCAAGTGGGACCACCTGCCTCAAGAATCGCGCGCGGAGCGCGGGCTGCTCGCCCTGCGCAAGGAGCTCGACCTCTACGCCAACCTGCGACCCGCGATCTGCTTCCCGATGCTGATCGACGCCTCGCCGCTCAAGCGCTCGGTGGTCGAGGGCACCGATCTGATGGTGATCCGGGAGCTGACCGGCGGGCTCTACTTCGGCGAGCCGCGCGGCCGCGAGTCGTTCGCCGACGGCGGCGAGCGCGCCATCAACACCATGGCGTACACGACGCGCGAGATCGAGCGGGTGGCCCGCGTGGCCTTCGACGTCGCGCGCAAACGGCGCAAGCGCCTCGCCTCCGTCGACAAGGCCAACGTCCTCGTCGTCTCCCAGCTCTGGCGCGAGGTGGTCACGCGCCTCGCCAGGGACTACCCGGACGTCGCGCTGGAGCACGTCCTCGTCGACAACTGCGCGATGGCCCTGGTCCACAAGCCGACACACTTCGACACCATCGTCACCGAGAACACGTTCGGCGACATCCTGTCGGACGAGGCGGCCATCCTGGCGGGATCGATGGGCATGCTGCCGTCGGCGTCGCTGGGCCCCGCGGCCGCGGGCGGTCGCAACGTCGGGCTCTACGAGCCGGTCCACGGCACGGCGCCGGACATCGCCGGCAAGGGCGTCGCCAACCCGCTCGCCGCCATTTTGTCGGCCGGCCTGCTGCTGCGGTACTCTCTGAACATGACGGCCGCGGCGGCCTGGGTCGAGGCCGCGGTCCAGCGCGTGCTCGAGCAGGGCCGGCGGACGGGCGACATCGCCAAGCCGGGCGAGAAGGTGCTCGGGACACGCGAGATGAGCGATCACGTCGTGCACGAGCTGGAGGGCTGATGGCTTCGGGAGTCACCATCGCGGTGGTCGGCGCCACGGGCGCGGCCGGACAGACGACGCTCAAGATCCTCGAGGAGCGCAAGTTCCCGGTGCGGGAGCTGCGCGCCTTCGCCTCCGAGCGCTCCGTCGGCAAGACGGTCAGCTTCCGCGGCGAGGACATCCGGGTCGCGCGCGTCGAGCCGGCGGCCTTCAAGGGCGTCGAGATCGCCATCTGCTCGGCGGGCACCGCGCAGGCGAAGGAATACGCGCCGATGATCGCGAGGGCCGGCGCTGTCGTCGTGGACAAGTCCAACGCCTGGCGCATGGACCCGAAGGTCCCGCTCGTGGTGCCGGAGATCAATCCGCACGCGGTGAGGACTCACCGGGGGATCGTGGCCTCGCCCAACTGCACGACGATCGTGGCCGTCATGCCGCTCAAGCCCCTGCACGACGCCGCGCGGATCCGTCGCGTGGTCGCGACCTCGTACCAGTCCGTCTCGGGCGCCGGCGTCAATGGGATCGACGACCTGCGGCAACAGGCGCTGGCCTGGGCGCGCGGCGAGGCGATGGTGCCGCGGCACTTCGCGCATCGCATCGCGTTCAACCTGATTCCCGCCATCGACGCGTTCGCGCCGGACGGTTACACGGGCGAGGAGTGGAAGCTGATCAACGAGACGCGCAAGATCCTCGAGGCGCCGGATCTCATGATCTCGCCCACGACCGTTCGCGTCCCGGTCTTCACATGCCACTCCGTAGCCGTGAACGTCGAGACGGAAGAGAAGATCACCGCCGCGCGCGCGCGCGAGCTCCTCGGCCGCTTCCCGGGGCTCAAGGTATGGGACGAGCCCGCGGAGGGGCGCTATCCGATGCCGGTGGACGTGGAGGGACAGGACGACTGTTGGGTGGGGCGCGTGCGGGAGGACCTCTCGCATCCGCGCGCGCTGAACTTCTGGGTGGTCGGTGACCAGTTACGGAAGGGGGCGGCGACCAACGCCGTGCAGATCGCCGAGCTGCTGCTCGCCACCTAGGGCGCCGAGCCCCAGGGAGGTCGCGGGATGAGGACTCTTCGCCGCGCCTACCGCCGCCGGTTCGGTCGCCACGGCCGGTTCAACTTCGCCGTCGTGCTCACCATCCTCGTCGTCGCCTGGGTCGCCGTCCCGAGCGTCGCGCGCTTCGTCAACGCGTGGGCCGGCTATGCGCCGCTGCATTACGAGCCCAAGGACCTCGAGCGGCAGACCTGGCTCGAGCGCCACGACCCGGACTCGCTGCTGGGACGCCTGGAGTGGAACGACGTGATCGGCATCGGACTCTTTCTCCTCGTCGCGGTGGTCTGGCTGACGCTGGTGCCGGACCGCGCGTCGCGGCGGCGTCCGCCGCAATAGGGACGCGTACCGTCCGTCTCGTCCTCGCCTACGACGGCACCGACTTCCACGGCTGGCAGGTCCAGCCCGACGCGCCGACGGTGCAGGGCGCGATTCTGGAGGCGGCGCGCCGCTTCCTCGGTCCCGACGCGCGCGTGACCGGCGCCAGCCGCACCGACGCCGGCGTCCACGCGCTCCGCCAAACGGCCTCGCTCAGCACGGAGGCGACGCTGGCGCCCGCGGCCGTGCAGGCGGCGCTCAACGCGGCGTTGCCGCCGAGCGTGCGCGTGCTGGACGCTCGCGAGGCGCCGGCGGACTTCGATGCCCGCCGCTCGGCCGCCGGCAAGCGCTATCTCTATCTGCTCGACAACGGATCGATCGCCGCGCCCCTGTTGCGGCGCTTCGCCTGGCACGTGCCCGGCGCGCTGGATCTCGGCGCCATGCGCGCCGCGCTGGCGGCGGTGCGCGGCCCGCACGACTTCAGCGCGTTCTGCGCCGCCCCCGGCCGCGACACGGATCCCGTCTGCCGCGTGCGGGCCGCCCACGTCCTCCGCCGCCGCGCCCTGGTCGCGGTGTTGATCTCCGCCGACCGCTTCCTCCACCACATGGTGCGAAACCTCGTCGGCAGCGCCGTCGAGGTCGGCCGGGGCGCCCGCCCCGCGAAGTGGCTTGGCGAGGTGCTCGCCGGCCGCGATCGCACTCGTGCCGGACCGACGGCCCCCGCGCACGGTCTCGTCCTCGTCCGCGTGCGCTATCCCGACTAGGGGGTCCCACTTCGCCCACCGCCGGGCGGCCGCACCCGCGCCACCCCGCCAGCTCGCCCGCGCCGACGGTCCCCGCGGCCGATCCGCGCTAGAATAGCGACGCGATGCGCACGTACGTCACCGTCCGGGGCGGTCGCGTGAGCGAAGTGGCGGCCGACGTCGTCCGGGAGCAGCCGCTCACCATCCACGTCAACGGCGAGAAGTTCCTCACGCTGCTCTGCTCCCCGATGATGCTCGAAGCGCTCGTCGTCGGCTATCTCTGGATGGAGAAGGTGATCGGCGACGTCGAGGAGATCGCCCGCGTGGAGGTCTCGCCCGTCGACGGCCGCGCCGACGTCACGTTGACCCATCCGGTGACCCTGCCCACCGAGCGCATCCTCACCTCTGGCTGCGGCGGCGGCATCACATTCCGTATCGACCACCGGCTCTTCCCGCGGCTGCACTCGTCGCTGCGCGTGCGGCCGGCCGATCTGGCGAACGGCATGAAGCAGCTCTTCCAGGCGGCCACCCAGTACCAGCGCTCGCGGGGCATCCACGGCGCCGCGCTCTCGGACGGCACGCGGCTGCTCGTCGTCGCCGAGGACGTCGGCCGTCACAACGCCGTCGACAAGGTGAAGGGGCAGGCGCTGCTGGAGGGGATCCCCACCGCCGATCGCATCTTGTTGTCCACCGGCCGCGTCTCGTCCGAGATGCTGCTCAAGGCCGCGCGCATGGGCGTGCCCGTGGTCGCCTCGCGGACGTCGCCGACCGAGATGGCCGTGGCGCTGGCGGAGCAATTGAACGTGACCGTCTGCGGCTACGTGCGGCCCGACGGCCTCAACCTCTACGCCGGCGAGGCGCTCGTGCTGGACGCTGAGCCTGCGTCGCATGGCTGAGCAGCCCGGCGACCGGATCGAGTCGGCCGCCGAGAAGGCCTTCAAGCGGCGGTTCGGCGGCAAGGACAAGGGGCGGGACAAGCGGGAGGACTACGCCCTCGACCTGTTCCGCGAGGCTGCGGCCTACCTGGACGACCACGAGCGGGTGAACCGTGTCCTTCGCGAGCTCGGCAAGCTCTACAACCCGGTCAAAAATGCCCCAATCGTCGACCTGGAAACCCGGCAGCGGATCATGACGCTGCTCGGGGCAGGGGCCCGGGAGGAGGCTGCCAGGGTCCTTGACGAGCGGCGACGCTTGTATGCCCCGCTCGATCAGGCGGACGATTCGCGCTTACGTTCACAAGAACAGTGGGATACGCAGTAGTGCAATCTTGACATTCTGGTCGGACCGGCCTAGCATGCGATCAGCCCTATGCCGGCCACAGTGCCGGACTCACCGGGGAGGAGGCGCGCCATGAGCCTCACCGACTCGATCCAGCAGGATCGCCACATCATCGTCGCCGTGGACACCGCCAGGAACACCGTCCGGATCAAGGGTGTCGCCGACGCCTGCACCGACCTCTCGTGCTCCGCGCAGACCCTCGTCGTCAGTGACGAGGGGAGTCGCGCGGACCTCACGGCGCTGAACGCGGGCGACATCGTCAGGCTCGAGGGGCCGGTCGGCCGTCCCGAGCGCATCGTCGTCGTCCGACGGGTCTGGGACGAGCTCTCGAGTCCAGAGTGGTGATAAGGAGGCTTCGATGAGCCTTTCACGTCGTGACTTCCTGAAGTACGGGGGAGCGACCGCCACGGCAGGCGCGCTCGGCGCGGGCGTCGACATGCTGCCCGTCGAAGCCGCGGCGGTCTCGCTCAAGATCAAGGAAGCGAAGGCGTTCGCCGGCGTCTGCCCGTATTGCGCGGTGGGCTGCGGGCAGCTCATCTACGCCAGGGACAACAAGATCATCGACATCGAAGGGAACCCGGACACCCCGCACACGCTGGGCCGGCTCTGCCCTAAAGGTGCTGCCACCATCCAGCTGTCGAACAACCCGCTGCGGCCGACCAAGGCGCTCTACCGCGCGCCCGGCTCCGACAAGTGGGAAGAGAAGCCGATCGCCTGGATGTACGACCAGATCGCCAAGCGCTACTACGACGCCCGCGAGAAGTACTTCATCACGAAGGAAAAGGACAAGGACGGCCACGACGTCACGGTGAACCGGCTCGAGGCGATCGCCTCGCTCGGGTCGGCGTGCATCGACAACGAGGAATGCTACCTCCTGTCGAAGCTGAACCGGACCTTCGGCATCGTCTACCACGAGCACCAGGCCAGGGTCTGACACAGCGCCACGGTCCCAGCTTTGGGGACCACGTTCGGTCGCGGGGCGATGACGACCAACCTGATCGACCTCCAGCACTCGGATGTGATCATGGCGACGTCGAACATGGCCGAGAACCACCCCGTCGGCTTCCAGTGGGTGATGAAGGCCAAGGAGCGCGGGGCCAAGCTCATCCACGTGGACCCGCGCTACACGCGCACCAGCGCGGCGGCGGACATCCACGTGCCGCTGCGGTCGGGGACGAACATCGCGTTCTTCGGCGGCCTGATGAGCTACGCGATCCAGAAGAACCTCTACTTCAAGGACTACGTCGTTCACTACACGAACGCCTCGTTCCTGCTCGATCCGGCGTTCAAGACGCCCACCGATCTCAACGGCCTGTTCACGGGCTTCGACGGAACCAAGAAGTCGTACGATCGGGCGTCCTGGAAGTATCAGCTCGACGGCGAGGGCAACCCCAAGCGTGACCTCTCGCTGAAGGACCCGCAGACCGTCTTCCAGCACCTCAAGCGGCACTACAGCCGCTACACGCCGGAGATGGTCGAGAAAGTCTGCGGCATCCCGAAGGCGAAATTCGAGGAGGTCGCCAAGCTCTACTGCGGCACGTCGGGGCCCGACAAGACGGGCACCATCACGTACGCCCTGAACCTCACGCAGCACACCAACGGCGTGGAGAACATCCGCTCGCTGTGCATGCTCCAGCTCCTGCTCGGCAACATCGGGCGGCCGGGCGGCGGCGTCACCGCGCTGCGCGGCCACGCCAACGTGCAGGGGGCGACGGACCTCGAGCTGCTCTACCACGAGCTGCCCGGGTACCTCGCCATGCCGTTGCGTGACGCGCATCCCGACCTCAAGACGTATCTCGAGAAGGAGACGCCCAAGGGCGGGTTCTGGACGAACAAGCCGAAGTTCATGGTCAGCCTGCTCAAGGCGTTCTACGACGACGCTGCGACGAAGGACAACGAGTTCGGCTACCAGTGGATCCCGAAGCGCGCGTCCGCCGACGCCTATAGCCACCAGCACATGTTCGTGGACATGTACAACGGCATCATCAAGGGCTTCCTCGCCGACGGCCAGAACCCGGCGGTGGGCGGCCCCAACGCCAAGCTCGCGCGGGCGGCCATGCAGCGGCTCGACTGGCTGGTGGTCGTCGACATCTTCCTGACGGAGACCGCGGAGGTCTGGAAGGAGCCCGGCAAGGATCCGAAGGAGGTCAAGACCGAGGTGTTCTTCATTCCCGCGGCGCCGGCCGCGGAGAAGGACGGCAGCCTCACCAACACCATGCGGCTGATCCAGTGGCACGAGAAGGCGGTGGATCCGCCGGGCGACGTGCAGACCGACGCGCAGTTCATCTGCACGCTGGCCCACCGACTCCAGAAGATGTACGCGAGCAGCAAGAAGGAGCGGGACAAGGGATTTCGGGCCGCGAACTTCACCTACGGCGCGAAGCCCGACCATCCCGAGATGGTCGAGGTCCTGAAGGAGGTCAACGGCGTCGCGACCGAGGACATCACCGACAAGGAAGGCAAGGTCCTCTACAAGAAGGGCCAGCCGATCGCCTCATTCGCGCAGCTCACGGACGACGGCAAGACGACGTCCGGTTGCTGGATCTATACGGGCGTCACCGTGGAGAGCCCGGACGGCAAGCTCATCAACAAGGCGGCCTCGCGCAAGCCGGCCGACGGCACCGACTACCTGGCACACGGCTGGGGTTTCTCGTGGCCGGCGAACCGCCGCATCCTCTACAACCGCGCCTCCGCCGATCTCCACGGCAAGCCGTGGAGCGAGAAGAAGAAGCTGATCTGGTGGGATCCGGCCGCCCCGGGGGCGAAGCCGGAGGACAAGCCGGGCAAATGGGTCGGGCTCGACGTTCCCGATTTCAACGCCTTCCTGGCGCCCGACGCGAAGAACGGCGACAAGCCGTTCATCATGCGCGCCGACCTCGTGGGTGGGTTCTTCGGGCCGCTCAACGACGGGCCGTTCCCCGAGCACTACGAGCCGATCGAGTCACCGACGAAGAATCTGTTGTCGAGGCAGCAGAACAACCCGGTCGCGAAGATCTGGAAGGTGCCTGACCAGAAGAACGAGCTGGCACCGGTCGGCTCGAAGGACTACCCGTACGTCATCACGACGTATCGCCTGACGGAGCACCATCTGTCCGGCGTCATGTCCCGCTACCTGCCGATGCTGGCCGAGCTGCACCACTCGCACTTCGCCGAGATCAGCCACGAGCTCGCCAAGGAGCTCCGGATCGAGAACGGCGAGAAAATCACGGTGCTGAGCCCGCGCGGCAAGGTCCACGTGACCGCGATGGTCACGAACCGCATCAAGCCGTTCATCATCGACGGCAAGACCGTGCACCAGATCGGCGTCCCCTGGCACTGGGGCTGGAAGGGCGTCGATCAGCTGCCGGGCAGCAAGGGCGACATCACCAATGACCTGTCGGCCACCGTCGGCGACCCCAACGTCTACATCCAGGAGACGAAAGCCTTTCTCTGCAATGTGAAGAAGGGGGTGGTGTAGCCATGGCGCGCACGCTGGCGATGTTCACGGACACGTCCCTGTGCATCGGCTGTCGGGCCTGCCAGGTGGCGTGCAAGCAGTGGAACGAGCTCGGGCTCGAGGTGCCCGAGTGGACCGGCGGCTACCAGAACCACGCCCACTTCACCGACAAGACGTACCGGCTCGTGCGGTTCGTCGAGGCACCAGGCGCCAAGCCGAACGGTGATCTCGCCTGGCTGCTCATGTCGGACGTCTGCAAGCACTGCGCTCAGGCGGGCTGCCTGGACGCCTGCCCGACGGGCGCCATCTACCGGACCGAGTTCGGCACGGTCAACATCAACCAGGACGTCTGCAATGGCTGCCGTTACTGCGTGGCCTCGTGCCCGTTCGGCGTCGTGTCGTTCAACGAGCAGACGGGCACCGCGAAGAAGTGCACCTTCTGCAACGACCGCATCCACAACGGCCTCGGGCCCGCCTGCGCCAAGGCGTGCCCCACCGACTCCATCCAGTTCGGCTTCCGCGACGAGCTGGTTGCCAAGGCGAACAAGCGCGTCGAGACGCTGAAGGGGATGGGCTTCAAGGACGCCCAGCTCTACGGCGCCGACAGCGGCGGCTTCCTGGGAGGCCTCAACGCGTTTTTCCTGCTGCTCGCCAAGCCGGCCACGTACAACCTGCCGGACGATCCCAAGCTCCCGCAGCGCAACGTCGTGGTGGATTCGCTCCTCTCCATCGGCTCGGCGGTCCTGGTCGGCCTCGGCGCGATGCTTGCCTTCCGCGAGCGCGGGAAGGGGGGCAGGTGATGCTCAAGGCGCCCGGCTGGGAGATGTCGATCGTCTGGTACTTCTTTCTCGGCGGCATCGCCGGCGGTGCGTACTTCACGGCGGCCATCGCCGACAACTTCGGCTCGCTCCGCGACCGGTCGGTGGCGCGCGTCGGCTATCTCCTCTCGCTTCCGCTCGTCGCCATCTGCGGCGTGCTGCTGATCGCCGACCTCGGCGTGCCGGCGCGGTTCATGAACATGATCCTGCACTTCAAGTTCTGGGACCCGATGTCCATCGGCGCGTGGGCGGTGGGCGTCTTCGGCGGATTCACGTTCGTGTCGTCGGTGCTGTCGTTCACGTCGTCGGACTCGCTGGCATCGCTGCGGCGCAAGATCTCGCTGGTGGGGATGCTGTTCGGGTTCTTCCTCGCGGGCTACACCGGCGTCCTGCTGAGCAACTCGGCGATGCCCTTCTGGGGCGACTCGCGGCTCATGGGCGCGCTCTTCCTCGCCTCGGGCGCCTCCACCGGCATGGCCGCGGTGGCGCTGATCATGTTCCTCAGCGGGGGCTCGGCGGGCGAGGGCTGGCACAAGATCGAGGTGGCGGACCGCTTCTCGATGATCGTCGAGGTCATCGTGCTCGGGGTCTTCCTGGCACTCCTCGGCTCCGCCGCGCGTCCGATCACCAGCGGCCACTTCGGGCCGCTGTTCTGGGGCGGTCTCGTCGGGGCCGGGCTGATTCTCCCGCTGGTCTTGAACTTCTTCGGCGGTCGAGTGCGCGCGCTCGGCGCGGTGTCGGCCGCGCTCGTGCTGATGGGCGGCTTCATCCTGCGGTACGTCGTCGTCATGTCGATCCAGGGCTGACGCGGACGACGCTCACGACGGCCGCATCGTTGCGGCCGGGAGGTCTGGGGGGCCGGCTCGGGGCCCCCCGGATTGTTTCTGGAAGCTGTGAGGGCTCCTGATGACTGAGCTGCGCCAGGCCTGGACCGAGCTGCTCGCGCGGCGCCGGAGTCTGGCCGCGAGTCTGGCGCCCTACGGCGAGATGCTCGAGCGCTGGGCCGCATGGACGCCGCCGCGCCGCTCGCTGAGCTGGTCGGCGCAGCGTTGCCGCGAATCCTGGGCGCGCGCCGTCCCGCTCGCGGCGGAGGCGCCGCCGCCGCTCGACGCCGGCGACGTCGAAGATCTGCTCGGCGGCGCCATGGAGGAGGTCGCGGCCGTGGACCCCGCGCGCGCCCCGGCGCTCCAGCGGCTGGCGGGTGCGTGGGACGCGGGCGCGATCGGCCCCGACGCGCTGCTGCCACGACGCGACGGGCTCGGCGACGGCAGCGTGGAAGCCGCGAGCGGTCTCGACGCCCGGGCGGTGGCCTTCCTCTCGTATGCGACGCTGCGCCCCGTGCTGGAGGCTTGGCTCGAGCCGGCGCGTCCGCACTTCACGGAGGTCGACTGGGGCCGTGGCGTGTGTCCGTTCTGCGGCGCGCCGCCGGGCTTCGCCGACGTCGTCGAAGGCGGCCACCGCCGTCTCGCGTGTCACTTCTGCGGCGGCGCCTGGGGCTTCGCGAAGCTGCGCTGCCCGCTGTGCGGCGTGGAAGGTTCCAAGGACCTCCAGCGCCTTCAGGCCGAGGGCGAGGACGCCGGCTACGTGATCTCCGGCTGTCGCGCCTGCCGCGGCTACCTCAAGGAGCTGGATCGGCGCGAGCGCTGGAACGGCGGCCCGCCGTTGCTGGAAGACTGGGCGTCGCCCCACCTCGACGTCGTTGCCCGCCGTGAGGGGCTTCGCAAGCCGCTGCCGGCGCTGCTCGACCTCGCCCGGACACCCTGATCCCGCTCCGCGCATCGGGAATGTGGTAAACTCCCGGTGCGATTGATGTTTTAGCGGTCATGCATCCGCACTTACAGAACATCGCGATCATCGCCTACGTCTGCGCCATGGGACTGGCGCTGGCGCACCTCGTCCAGCGCCAGACGCTCGTTCATCGTCTGGCTGTGCTCGCCACGCTGGTCGGCTGGATCGCCCACACCCTGGCGCTGGTGGTCCACGCCATCGAGGTCGGCGGCCCGCCGCTCGGCACGCTGCCGAACGCGGTGTCCGTGGTCGTCTGGGTCGTCGTGCTGCTCGAGATGCTGGTCGAGCGGCAATCGGGCGTCACGGTGCTCGGCGCGTTCGTGATGCCCGTGGTCGTCGTGCTGAGCCTCAAGTCCTCGGTGGCGCGCCCGGTCACGCTGGCCCCGGCGCTGGGCAACGCGTGGATCTGGATCCACATCGCGCTCGCGCTGGTGGGCATCGCGGCCTTCGTCCTCAATTTCGCGGGCGCCATCATGTACCTGCTGCAGGAGCGCCAGATCCGCCACAAGCGGCCGGGCCGCTTCTATCATCGCCTGCCGCCGCTCCAGACGCTCGATCGCTGGACGTACCGCACGCTTGCGCTGGGCTTTCCGTTCCTCACCACGGGGCTCATTCTCGGCGCCGTGTGGGCGCGCACGGCGTGGGGCAGCGTCTTCGCCTTCGACCCGCTCGCGTTCTTCTCGCTGGTGGCCTGGGTGATCTACGCCGGCACGCTCGCCGGCCGCGCCGCCGGCGGCTGGCACGGGCGGCGCGCGGCGTACTTCGCGATCGTCGGCTTCGCGGCGCTCGTGCTCACCCTCGGCGCCGGGCTCTTCCTGCCCGGGCGACACGGCGCCTGATGCCGCTGTTCGCCGCCGGCGTCAGCCACAAGAACGCGCCGCTGGCGCTGCGCGAGCAGCTCGCCGCCGACGAGGACAAGGTCCGCGAGATCCTGCGCGACCTCGTGGGCGGCGGCACGCTGCGCGAGGCCGTGATCCTGTCGACGTGCAACCGCGTCGAGGTCTACGGCGTCGCCGACGTGCCGGGCGAGGCGCGCGCGGCGGCGTTCCGCCACCTGTGCCGGCAGCGGGGCGTGGCAAGCGCCGCCGTCGAGGGACTCCTCTACACGTACGCCGAGGAGGACGCGATCCGGCACGCCTTCCGCGTCGCGGCGAGCCTCGACTCGATGATGATCGGCGAGCCGCAGATCCTCGGCCAGGTGAAGGACGCCTTCGCGCTCGCGCAGGGCTGCGAGGCGGTGGGCCCCGCGCTGCACACGCTCTTCACGCAGGCCTTTGCCGTGGCCAAGCGCGTGCGCACCGAGACGGAGATCGCGCGGCACGCCGTGTCGGTCTCGTTCGCGGCCGTCGAGCTGGCCAAGACGATCTTCGCGAAGCTGGCTGGGCGCGCCGTGCTGCTGCTGGGCGCCGGCAAGATGAGCGAGCTGGCGGCCAAGCACCTCGTGGAGCAGGGCGCCTTCCCGATCTACGTCGTGAACCGCACGTGGGCGCGCGCCCAGGAGCTGGCGCGCGCGCTGTCGGGCACGGCGGTGCCGTTCGAGGAGCTGGGGACGGCGCTGGCCGCGGTCGACATCGTGATCACGTCCACGGGAGCGGCGGCGCCGATCGTCACGCGCGACATGGTCGCCCCCGTCGTGCGGGGCCGCGGCACCCGGCCGCTCTTCTTCATCGACATCGCGGTGCCGCGCGACGTCGAGCCGGGCGTCGACGCGCTGCCGGGCGTCTATCGCTACGACATCGACGATCTCCAGCAGGTGGTCGACGCGAACATTCGTGAGCGGCTGCGCGAGGCGCAGCGTGGAGAGGCGCTCGTCGAGCGTGAGGTGGCGAAGTTCCGCGCGCGGCTGGGCGACGTGGAGGTCATCCCGACCATCGTGTCGCTGCGCGAGCGCCTGGAGGAGATCCGCGCCGGCGAGGTGCGGAGGACCCTGGCGCGACTGCCCGACGCCTCGCCCGAGACGCGCGCCGCCCTCGAGGCGCTGTCGGCGGGGATCGTGAACAAGATCCTGCACGCGCCGATCACCAAGCTGCGCGAGTCGTCGCGCGCCGGCGCGCACCGCTCGTGGCTCGCGCTCGTGCACGAGCTGTTCGGCCTGGGGCGGCGCTCGTGATCCGCCTGGCGACGCGCGGCAGCGTGCTGGCGCTGGCCCAGGCGCGGGTCGTCGCCTCCGGGCTCGAGGCGGCCGGCCTGCGCGTGGAGATCGTGCCGATGCGCACGGAGGGCGACCGCCGGGCCGAGGCGCGGCTGGCCGCCATCGGCGGCAAGGGCCTGTTCGTGCGTGAGATCGAGGACGCGCTGCTGCGCGGTGACGCCGACGTCGCCGTGCACAGCCTCAAGGACCTGCCGGCCGATCTGCCGCGCGGTCTGACCCTCGCGGTCTTTCCCGAGCGCGAGGACCCGCGTGATGTGCTCGTCGCGCGCGAAGCGGGCGGCCTCGAGACGCTGCCGCGCGGCGCGATGGTCGGCACCTCGAGCCCGCGCCGTCGGGCGATCGCGCTGTCGCTGCGTCCCGATCTCCGTGTGGCGCCGATCCGCGGCAACGTCGACACGCGGCTGGTCAAGCTCCAGACCGGCGAGTGGGGCGCCGTCCTGCTCGCGGCGGCGGGGCTGCGGCGCCTCGGCCTCGAGCCGCGCCACGCGACGCCCCTGGCGCCCGAGGTGTTCGTGCCCGCGGTGGGGCAGGGGGTGCTCGGCGTGCAGGCGCGCGCGGACGACGCGGCGACGCTGGCCGCACTGCGCCCGCTCGATCACGCGGCCACGCGCGCCTGCGCGCTGGCCGAGCGCGCGTTCCTGGCGCGGCTCGGGGCCTCGTGCGTGACGCCGATGGCCGCGCACGCGCGGCTCACCGACGGGCGACTGGTCGTGCATGGTCTCGTCGCGAGCGAGGACGGGCGGGAGGTCCTGCGCGAGCGCGGCGAGGGCGCCGCCGCCGAGGCGGAGACCCTCGGTCGTGCCGTGGCCGACGCGCTGCTCGCACGCGGCGCCGCCGGCGTGACCGCGCTGCGGCCGGCGGAGGTGAGCGGTGGACGCTGATCGCGGCGCGCCGCCCCGCTCGTCCTCCCGCGCCGCGTCGCGAGCGCAGGCGCGTCCGCTGGAAGGCCGGACCATCGTGGTGACGCGGGCGGCCGCCCAGGCGCAGCGTTTCACGCAGCTCCTCGAGGCCGCCGGCGCGCGCGTGATCGAGGCGCCGGCGATCGTCATCGGGCCGCCCGCCTCGTGGGAGCACCTCGACGCCGCGCTCGGCGCGCTGTCGACGTTCAGCTGGCTCGTCTTCACGAGCGTCAACGGCGTCACCATGGTGGACCGCCGGCTGTCGGCGCTCGGGCTCGCGTGGTCAGGCCTGACGGGCCGGCGGGTGGCGGCGATCGGGCCGGCGACCGCCGACGCGCTGCGCGAGCACGGCGTGCGCGTCGACGTGGTGCCCGCGGAGTACCGCGCGGAGGGCCTCGTGGAGCGCCTGCGCGGCCTGCTGGGCCGCGGCGATCGCGTGCTCCTGCCGCGCGCGGCCCAGACCCGCGACGTGCTGGTGACCTCACTGCGCGCCCTCGGCGTGGAGGTCGTCGAGGTGCCGGCGTACGCCACCCGCCGCGCCGAGGGCAACAGCGCGCGGCTGGGCGAGGCGCTGAGCGCCGGCGCCGTGGACGCGGTGACCTTCACCTCGTCGTCCACCGCGCGAAACTTCGCCGAGATGTTCAGCGAGGCGGAGCGGCGGGCGTGGCGCGGCCGCGTTGCGGTCGCCTCGATCGGGCCCATCACGGCGGCCACCGCCGCCGAGTACGGCCTGGCCACCGACATCATGCCCGCGGAGTACACGATCCCCGCCCTCGCGCGGGCGATCGTCGAGTGGTTCGCGCGGATCCCGAAGCGCCCCGGCCCGCGGGGCAGGAGGAGCGACTGATGGCCCACGGCATGTTCCGCCCGCGTCGGCTGCGCGAGAAGCCGCTGTTCCGCAAGCTCGTGCGCGAGACGGCGCTGTCGGTCGACGACTTCGTCTACCCGCTGTTCGTCGTGCACGGACGCGGCGTGCGCGAGCCGATCGCGCCGATGCCGGGTCAGCACCGCTTCTCGGTGGACGAGCTGGTCAAGGAGTGCAAGGACGCCGCCGGCATGGGCATCCCCGGCGTGCTTCTGTTCGGCATCCCGTCGGACAAGGACCCGCGCGGCTCGGAGGCGTACGCCGACGACGGCATCGTCCAGCAGGCGGTGCGCGCCGTGAAGGACACGGTGCCCGACCTCCTCGTCATCACCGACGTGTGCCTGTGCGAGTACACGAGCCACGGCCACTGCGGCGTGGTCGAGGACGGCGCCGTGCGCAACGACCCGACGCTGGAGTTGCTCGCGCGCACCGCGGTCTCGCACGCGGAGGCCGGCGCCGACATGGTCGCGCCCTCGGACATGATGGACGGGCGCGTGGGCGCGATTCGCGAGGCGCTCGACGAGTCCTCGTTCGCCGAGACGCCGATCATGGCCTACTCGGCGAAGTACGCGTCCTGCTTCTTCGAGCCGTTCCGGGCCGCCGCGGAATCGACGCCGCAGTTCGGGGACCGGCGCTCGTACCAGATGGATCCCGCCAACGCGCAGGAGGCGATGCGCGAGATCGCCCTGGATCTGGACGAGGGCGCGGACATCGTCATGGTCAAGCCCGCGCTGCCCTACCTCGACGTGATCTCGCGCGCGAAGCTCGAGTTCGGAGTGCCGCTGGCCGCCTACTCGGTGTCCGGCGAGTACGCGATGATCCGCGCCGCCGGCCAGCTCGGCTGGCTCGACGAGGAGCGCGCGATGCTCGAGGCCCTGACCGGGATCCGCCGCGCCGGCGCCGACATCGTCATCACCTACTTCGCCCGGCAGGCGGCGCGGCTGCTCGAGCGCGGCCTGGGCGCGCGGTGAGGCCGCGCGGATGAGGATCTCGGCCAAGGGCGAGTATGCGATCAAGGCCATGCTCGACCTGGCGCTGCAGCGCGAGCGCGGGCTGATCCCCATCCAGGAGATCGCCGAGCGGCAGTCGATCCCGCAGCGCTACCTCGAACAGGTGCTCCTGTCGCTCAAACGCGCCGGGCTCCTGACCTCCAAGCGCGGCTCGACGGGCGGCTATCATCTCACTCGCGATCCCGAGGACATCACGGTCGGCGCCGTGCTGCGCGCCGTCGAGGGCACGCGCGCCGCCTTCCAGGCGGGCGCCTCCGTCGACCTCGCGGACCTCTGGCTGGAGATCTCGGAGGCGGTGTCGAAGGTGGTGGATCGCGTCACCTTCGGTGAACTGGTCGCGCGGGCGCGGGAGCGTCGCAGCCGCGCGCGGCCGATGTACCACATCTAATGGAAAGACCCATGACGATCCACGATTCCGTGCTGGAGCTGATCGGTGGCACCCCGCTCGTGCGCCTGCGGCGGCTGCCCAGGCCCGGGGGCGCGGTGGTGGTGGCCAAGGTGGAGTCGCGCAATCCCGGCGGCAGCGTGAAGGACCGGATCGCGCTCGCGATGATCGAGGACGCCGAGCGGACGGGCGCGCTGAAGCCCGGCGGCACCATCGTGGAGCCGACGAGCGGCAACACGGGCATCGGGCTGGCGATGGTGGCCGCCGTGAAGGGCTACCGCCTGATCCTCACGATGCCGGAGGACATGAGCGTCGAGCGCCAGCGATTGCTCGCGCGCTTCGGCGCCGAGATCCACCTCACGCCGGCCATCGAGGGCATGTCGGGCGCCGTGTTCGCGGCCGAGGAGCTGATGCGCGAGCACCCGGCCTACTTCATGCCGCAGCAGTTCCTGAACCCCGCCAATCCGGCCGTGCACCGCCGCACGACGGCGCTGGAGATCCTGGGCTCGGTCGGCGGCCGCCTCGACGCCTTCGTCGCCGGCGTCGGCACCGGCGGCACGCTCACCGGGGTGGGGGAGGTGCTCAAGGAGAAGATGCCCGGAGTCCTCGTGGTGGCCGTCGAGCCGGCGAAGTCGCCGGTGCTCGCGGGCGGCAAGCCGCGGCCCCACGGGATCCAGGGCATCGGCGCCTCCTTCGTGCCCGGCGTGTTGAACCGCGCGATCATCGATCGCATCGTGGCGGTGAAGGACGAGGACGCGACGGCGTGGGCGCGCCGGCTGACGCGCGAGGAGGGCCTGCTGGCCGGGATCTCCGCCGGCGCGGCGGTCTGGGCGGCCTGCGAGGTCGCGGCCGCCATGCGACCCGAGCAGCTCGTCCTCACCGTGCTGCCCGACACCGGCGAGCGCTACCTGAGTCTCGGCTAGGAGGTCCGCGCCGATCATGGCCGTCACCGTGTACATCCCCACGCCGTTCCGCCGCGCCACCGGGAATCGCGACCGCGTCGAGGTGCGCGCGAAGGACGTCCGCGCGATGCTCGACGAGCTGGAGACAGCCCACGCCGGGCTCAAGGGGCTCGTGCGCGCCGACACCGGCGCGCTGCACCGCCACGTCACGATCTACGTGAACAGCGAGCCGATCGAGGGGCTCGCCACGCCGCTCAAGGACGGCGACGAGGTCGCGATCATTCCGGCGCTGGCGGGCGGCGCATGCTGATCACGCGGGAGGAGCTCGCCGCCATCAAGGAGCAGGCGGCGGCCGAGTACCCGAACGAGTGCTGCGGCGTGATCCTCGCGCGCGGCGCCGAGCGCCGGCACGTGCCGTGCCGCAACGTCCAGGACCAGATGCACGCGCGCGACCCGATCACGTTTCCGCGCACCGCGCGCAACGCGTATTACATGGATCCCATCGACGCGCTCCGGCTCAACCGGCTCGCGGACGAAGGCTTCGCGTTCGCGGTGATCTACCACTCGCACCCGAACGCCGGCGCCTACTTCTCGGAGACCGATCGGGGCCAGGCGCTGATCAAGGGCGAGCCCGCGTACCCGGGCGCGGTGTACGTCGTCGTCTCCGTCGTGGGCCGCGAGGTGAAGGCGCTCGCCGCCTACCGGTGGAACGCCGAGCGCCGCGTGTTCGACCGCGCCGACACGGGCGACCTCGACCCGGCGGAGCCCGCGGTCTCCCGGCGCCTGCTGGCCGCCGCCGAGCGCCGCATCCCCGGCGGCGTCAACAGTCCGGTGCGCGCGTTCCGCTCCGTGGGCGGCGAGCCGCGCTTCGTCGCGCGCGCCGAGGGCGCGCGGCTCTGGGACGCCGACGGACGCGCGTACCTCGACTTCGTCGGCTCGTGGGGGCCGCTCGTGCTCGGCCACGCGCCGCGCGCGGTGGTGGAGGCGGTGACGGCGGCGGCGGCGGGCGGGACGAGCTACGGCGCGCCCACGCGACAGGAGGTCGAGCTCGCCGAGGCGATCGCGACCGCGTATCCGTCGATGGAGCTGGTGCGGCTCGTCTCCTCGGGGACGGAGGCGGCCATGAGCGCCATTCGCGTCGCGCGGGGCGCCACCGGCCGCGACCTCCTCGTCAAGTTCGACGGCTGCTACCACGGCCACGCCGACAGCCTGCTCGTGAAGGCGGGCTCGGGCGGCGCGACCTTCGGCATTCCCGACAGCCGCGGGGTGCCGTCGGCGCTCGCCGCGCTGACGCTGACGCTGCCCTTCAACGACCTCGAGGCGGTGCGGGCGCTGTTCGGCGCGCGCGGCTCCGAGATCGCCGCGCTCATCGTGGAGCCCGTGGCCGGCAACATGGGCGTGGTGGCGCCGGCCCCGGGCTTCCTCGCCGGGCTGCGCGAGGTCACCGCGCAGCACGGGGCGCTCCTGATCTTCGACGAGGTGATCACGGGCTTCCGCGTCGCCTACGGCGGCGCCCAGGAGCTCTACGGCGTGCGCCCCGACCTCACGTGCCTGGGCAAGATCATCGGCGGCGGACTGCCCGTGGGCGCCTACGGCGGGCGGCGCGACGTGATGGACCACGTGGCGCCGCTCGGCGGCGTGTACCAGGCGGGCACGCTGTCGGGTAACCCGCTCGCGGTGGCGGCCGGGCTCGCCACCCTGCGCGCGCTCGAGGACCGCAAGGCCTACGCGCGGCTCGAGGCGCTCGGCGCCCGCCTGGAGCGCGGGCTGCGCGACGCCGCCGACAAGGCGGGCATCCCGTTCGCGCTCAACCGCGTCGGCTCCATGCTCACGGGCTTCTTCTGCGCGGGCCCCGTGCGCGACTACGCGGACGCGAAGACCGCCGACACCGCCCGCTACGCGCGCTTCTATCACGGGATGCTCGATCGCGGCGTCTATCTGGCGCCTTCCCAGTTCGAGGCGGCGTTCGTCTCGCTCGCCCACGGCGAGGACGATCTCGATCACGCCGCGCGCGCCGCCGCCGACGCGATGGCCGCCGCCGTCTAACGGCAAATTCCCTAGACGAACGCCGACGCCTCGTGTATATATTCACGAGCAATCCAGGCCGCTTCCCGGGAGGTCGTGCGACTGTCGATGACGAAGGCGGGCGTGGGCGCGCTGGGCGTCGTACTCCTGGCCGTCCTGATCTTCCTCGTCGTGTCGTCCTGGAGCCGCCAGCCGGCGGCCGCGAAGCCGTCGGTCCAGCCGATCAACTTCCCGCACAACACCCACGTGCAAACGTACAAGATCGACTGCCAGTACTGCCACGCCGACGCCCGCCGCTCCGAGTACGCGGGGCTGCCGTCGGTGCAGCGGTGCCTCGGCTGCCACAAGATCACCGCCGCCGACCGCCCCGAGATCAAGAAGCTGGCCGAGTACGGGGCCAAGGGCGAGCCAATCCCGTGGACGCGCGTCTACAAGCTGCCCGAGTTCACATACTTCCCGCACAAGGCCCACGTGCGCTTCGGGGTGGCCTGCCAGACGTGTCACGGCGCCGTGGAGACGATGACCACGGTGTCGGCGCGCACGGGGCCGACGCTCACCAACGACCTCCTCAACGTGGCCGGATTCCGCGCGGCGCCGCCGCCGCTGACGATGGGCTGGTGCATCGACTGCCATCGCGAGCAGAACGCGACGCGCCAGGCCCGCGCGCCGCTGGACTGCATCGCGTGCCACCACTGATGCTCGGAGAACAATCCATGACGTGCCGACGGTTCGCCGTTGGGGGTGTGGGCCGGGGGTACGAGGGGGGCGTCAGCCCCTCTCGCACAATCAAGGCCGGCGCCGCTCCCTCCCCACGTTGAAATGAAGCGACGCGACTTCTTCAAGATCGTGGCCACGACCGGGGCGGCGGCCGCCGCCGGCGGCTGCCAGCAGGCGACGGAGACGATCCTCCCGCTCGTCGTGCCCAACGAGCACCTCGTGCCCGGCGTCGCCGCGTGGTTCGCCACCGTGTGCCGCGAGTGTCCCGCCGGCTGCGGCGTCCTCGCGCGCAACCGCGACGGCCGCGTCGTGAAGCTCGAGGGCAATCCCGACCACCCGGTGAATCGCGGCGGCCTCTGCATCCGGGGCCAGGCCGCGCTCCAGGGGCTGTACCATCCGGACCGCTTCGCGGGACCGCAGCGCCGCGAGGGCGCCATCTTCAAGGCGCTCGGCTGGGACGACGCGCTCAAGGCGCTCGCCGAGCGGCTGGCCGCGGCGCGCGGCGCCGGCAAGGGGCGCGGCGTGGCCCTCGTCACGCAGCTCGAGACGGGCAGCCTGGGCGCTCTGATGGACCGTTGGACGCAGGCGCTGGGCGCGCGGCCGCGCGTCGCCTTCGAGCCGTTCGGCCACGAGGCCATCCGCGCGGCCAACCGCTCGGCGTTCGGCCGCGACGCCGTGCCGTACTACGCCTTCGAGGACGCGCAGGTCATCCTGAACTTCGGCGCCGACTGGGTGGAGACGTGGATCAACAACGTCGCCTTGCCGTCGAGCTTCGCGCGGATGCACGCGTTCCGCGAGGGCCGAAGCGGCACCTACATCCACGTCGAGCCGCGGCAGTCGCTGACGGCGGCGAACGCCGACCAGTGGGTGCGCAACGCGCCGGGCACCGAGCTGATGATCGTGGCGGCCATCCTGAAGCTGATCGTCGAGGAGGGGAGAGGCGCCGACCGCGCGGTCGCGGCCGCCGTCGCGCAGGTGGACCCGAAGAAGGTCGCCGCCGAGAGCGGGCTGTCCTACGAAACCCTCGTCGGGCTGGCGAGCGCGCTCGCCCACGGCAGGCCGAGCCTCGTCATCGCGGGCGGCGCCGCGGCGAGCGGGCCCGACGCGACCCTGGTGCAGTATGCCGTCTCGCTCCTCAACGCGGCACTCGGCAACGTGGGCAAGACCGTACGCTTCGGCTCGGACTGGGCATACGGCAAGGCCACGCCGTACGCCGAGGTCGCGAAGCTGGTGCAGGCCATGGCGGCGGGCGAGATCGAGGTGCTGCTGCTCGGACCCGGCGTCAACCCGGCGTTCACGCTCCCGGGGGGCCTCAAGGCCGCGGATGCCATCAAGAACGTTCCGTTCGTCGTCTCGTTCGCCAACCAGCCCGACGAGACGACGGCGCTCGCCCACCTGATCCTGCCCGACACGCACTGGCTGGAGTCGTGGGGGGATTACGCGCCGCGCGAGGGCGTGACCGGCCTCATGCAGCCGACGATGAAGCCGATCCGCGACGCGCGTCCCCTGGGTGACGTGCTGCTGAGCGTCGGCCGCGCCGTGCTCGGCACCGAGGAAGGCAAGGGCCCCCTGCCGTGGCCGGGCTTCGAGCCCTATCTGAGACAGGCGTGGGAGCCGCTGGTGAAGGGGGATCTCGCCGCCGCCCAGCGCCAGGGCGGGGTGTGGCGCGACGTGCCCGCCGCGGCCGTCGTCGGCGCCCGGGCCACGGCCGTGGAGGCCGTGCCCGCGAAGCTCGAGGGCGACGCCGGCGGCTACGCGCTGCTCGCCTACCCGTCGCTGCGGATGTACGACGGCCGCGGCGCCTCGCGCGCCTGGCTGCAGGAGGCGCCCGATCCGATCACCTCGGTGGCGTGGGACGCGTGGGTGGAGATCGCGAGCGAGACCGCGAAGTCGCTCGGTATCGCGCGCGGCGACGTCGTGCGCGTGACATCGCCCCACGGCGCGATCGAGCTGCCCGCGTATCCGACGCCGACCCTTCACCCCAAGGCGGTGGCGATCCCCATCGGCCATCGCTACGCGCGCTACCACGTGCCGCGCTACGTCGGCATGCCGCCGACGTCGCAGAATCCGGTGGCGCTGCTCTCCGGCGCGCCGGAGGCCCTCGGCGGCGGCGTGCAGTACCTCGGCGTGCGCGTGACCCTGGCGAAGACCGGCGCGCGCCGGCCGCTGGCCGTGCTGCAGGCGACGTTCGACCAGGACCATCGCGAGCTGGCGCGCCACGTCGAGCTCGGCGCGGCGCGGGAGCAGGCGCTGCGCGGCCGAACCGAGGCGCACGAGGTCGTCACCATGTACACGGGCCAGCGCTATCCCGGCTATCGCTGGGGCATGGCGGTGGACGTCGACGCGTGTGTCGGCTGCGGCGCGTGCGTGGTGGCGTGCATCGCGGAGAACAACGTGCCCGTGGTCGGCAAGGCGGAGGCGGCGTACGGGCGCCAGGTCCACTGGCTGCGCGTCGAGCGCTGGCTCGAGGACGGCAAGGGGCCGGAGGCGCCGAACTTCTTCATGCCGATGTTCTGCCAGCACTGTGAAGTCGCGCCGTGCGAGCCGGTGTGTCCTGTTTTTGCGGCCTATCGAACCGACGAAGGCCTCAATGGCCAGGTCTATAACCGTTGTGTCGGGACTCGATATTGCGGCAACAACTGCCCGTACCACGTGCGCCGGTTCAACTGGTACAACTACGACTTTCCCGAGCCGCTCGAGGTGCAGCTGAATCCGGACGTCACCGTGCGCCAGCTCGGCGTCATGGAAAAGTGCACGATGTGCATCCAGCGCATCATGGCGGGCAAGGACCACGCCCACCGCGACGAGAAGCGCGTCGTGCGTGACGGCGACATCGTCACCGCGTGCCAGCAGACCTGCCCGACGCGCGCGATCACATTCGGGAACCTCAAGGACGACAGCAGCACGGTGTCGAAGCTCACACACTCGCCGCGCGCGTACCAGGTGCTCGACGAACTGGGGACCCGCCCCGGCGTGAGCTATCTGCGCAAAGTCGTCCGGGCGGCGGGCCACGCGTGAGCGTCGCCGGAGAGCGCCACATACCCCCAGGGGGGGCACAAGCCGCGACGCCGAGCTACGGCGACGTCAACCGCGACGTCCTGGCCACGCTGCGGCCGCCCGGCAATCTCTATTTCGCCTGGATGTGCATCGTCGGCCTGCTGCTGACCTGCTTCTTCCTCGCCTGGGGCTACCAGATCTTCGCGGGCATGGGCACCGCCGGCAAGCGGACGCCGCAGATGTGGGCGATGTACATCACGAGCTTCGTGTTCTGGATCGGCATTGGCCACGCCGGCACGCTGATCTCGGCCGTCCTCTACCTGTTCCGCGCGCGCTGGCGCACCTCGATCTACCGCGCGGCGGAGGCCATGACCATCTTCGCGGTGATGACGGCCGGCCTGTTCCCCCTCATCCATGCCGGCCGGATGTGGTTCGCCTACTTCCTGCTGCCGTACCCGAACCAGCGCTACCTCTGGCCGAACTTCAAGTCGCCGCTCGTGTGGGACGTGTTCGCGATCTCCACGTACCTGTCGATCAGCGCCGTGTTCTTCATCGTCGGCCTCGTCCCCGACATCGCGGCGGTGCGCGACGGCTCCGTGGGCTGGCGGCGGCGCATCTATGCGATGCTGGCGCTCGGCTGGGAGGGATCCGACAGCCAGTGGCGGCACTACCGCCGGGCCTACGGCCTGCTCGCCGCGCTCGCGACGCCCCTCGTGCTCTCGGTGCACAGCGTGGTGTCGTGGGACTTCGCGATGGCGCTCGTTCCCGGCTGGCACTCGACGCTGTTCGCGCCGTTCTTCGTCGACGGCGCCATCTTCTCGGGCTTCGCCATGGTGCTCGTGCTGGTGCTGCCCATGCGCTACTTCTTCAACCTGAACGCCTACATCACCGCGCGGCATCTCGACATGATGGCCAAGCTCATCCTCGTGACCGGCCTCGTGCTGACGTACTTCTACGTGTGCGAGCTGTTCACGTCGTGGTACAGCGGCGAGCACATCGAAAAAGCCTCGCTGTTCTGGCGGCTGACGAGCTCGTACGCGTGGGCGCTCTTCACGATGTACTTCTGCAACTGCGTGTCGCCGCTGATCCTCTTCTGGAAGAAGGCGCGCACGAGCCCGGTGATCCTCTACGTCGTGTCGATCCTCGTGCTCATCGGGATGTGGTTCGAGCGCTTCAACATCATCGTGCCGTCGCTGGGCCACGACTTCTACCCGTACACGTGGGGCATCTACGTGCCGACGGTGACGGACTCCACGATCGTCATCGGCAGCTTCGCGTGGTTCTTCCTCCTGTTCCTCGGGTTCATCAAGGTGATGCCCTCGCTCTCGGTGGTCGAGGTGAAGGAGACCCTGCCACCCCCGATGAAGGACGCGGCGCATGGCGGCCATCACTGAGACCGTGCTCGGCGTCTTCGCCCACGTGGACACGACCGTCCGCGCCCTGGAGGAGCTGCGCGCGAAGGGCTACCACGATCTCACCGTGTACACGCCGATCCCGGTGCACGAGATCGAGGACGTGCTGGAGCGGGACCGGCCGGTGAGCCGCGTGCGGATCTTCACGCTGCTGGGCGGCCTGCTGGGGCTCGCGTCGGCGTGGATCCTCACCGCGTGGACGTCGCTCCAGTGGGGCCTCTTCCTGGGCGGCAAGCCGCCGATCGGCTTGCCCGTGAGCCCACCGTACGTCGTCATCATGTTCGAGATGATGGTGCTGTTCGGCGGCGTCGCGACGGTGATCGGCATGGTCGTGCTGGGGCGGCTGCCGCGCCTGTGGCCCTCGCCGAGCTTCGACCGGCGCTTCACCAACGACCGCTTCGGCGTGGCCGTGCACTGCACGCCCGCGCGGAGCGCGTCGGTGCGCGAGATCCTCCGCGCCGCCGGCGCCGACGAGGTGCGCGCGTGAAGTACGTCTTCCTCCTCGTGCTCCTGTGCATCGGCGGCGCCGCCGGCCTCATGGGCGCGATCATCGCGTACCGCTGGGTCCACGACATGACGCAGACGCCGCGTATCGTGCCGGGCGAGCGCGTGTTCTCCATGCCCGCCGGCGTGGTGCCGCGGGGCGCGGCGGCCGTGATCCCGAGGGAGCAGCGCGACGTGGCGGCGAAGGTCCCGAATCCCGTGAAGGCGTCGCCGGAGTCGATCGCCCTCGGCCGCGCCCGCTTCGGGACGTTTTGCGTGCCGTGCCATGGTCCCGAGGCCAAGGGCGGGGTGACGGGGCCGGTGGCGACGAAGTTCATCCCGCCGCCGGACCTCACGAACGGTGATCTCCAGCGCCAGCGCACCGATGGCTACTGGCACAGCTACATCGTCGTCGGCGGCGCCGTCATGCCGGCCTACGGCGAAGCGCTCTCCTCGCAGGAGGCGTGGCACGTCGTCAACTACCTGCGCTCGCTCGGACCGGGCGGCGCCGCCGCCCGAACGGCGACCAGGGCGGCCAAGCCGTGACGCCGGTCTGGGGCGTGCTGGCAGCGGTGGGCGCCGTGGCGTTCCTCGTCGGCGCGCGCTCCGCCGAAGCGCCCGCCACATGGTCGATCTACCTCGTCAACCTGGTCTTCTGGTCGGCGCTGGCCGTCACGGGGCCGGCCATCGCGGCCATGATGCAGCTGACCGAAGCGCGCTGGTCGCCGAGCGTGCGGCGCCTCGCCGTCACCACCGTCGGCTTCCTGCCCGTCTCCTTCGTGCTGCTGGTCGTGCTGTTCGCCGGCCGCGACGTCCTCTACTCGTGGGTCTCCCACCCGATCGCGGTGAAGGCCGCCTGGCTCAACACGAAGTTCTTCTTCGGGCGCACGCTCGTGCTGGCGGCCATCCTCTTCGGCGTGTGCTTCGCGTTCGCGGCGGCGATCCTGCGCGACACCGTCCCGCCCGGCGACGAGCGCGTGCGCGTGCACCGTAACCGGCTGGCGACCGTGCTCCTGTTCGCCTGGATCATCACCGTGTCGCTCTGGGGCTTCGACCTCGTGATGTCGTTGGACCCGCACTGGTACAGCGGGCTCTTCGGCGGCTACTTCGCGGTGAGCTCGCTCTACACCGCGTTCTGCCTGCTCGCCATCCTCACCGTGCGCGCGAACTCCCGCGGGCTGGCGGCCATCCCGCCCGCGGCCGTGCAGGACGTGGCGAAGCTGCAGTTCACGATGTCGATCATGTGGATGTACTTCTTCTGGTCGCAGTATCTCGTGATCTGGTACGGCAACGTGCCGGTGGAGACGCGCTTCTTCGTCCATCGCTTCTTCCTGCAGCCCTGGCAGACGCTGGCCTGGGTGATCTTCGCGATGGGCTGGCTCATCCCGTTCGCCTACCTCGTCAAGCGTCTGACCGGCCGGCCGCCGCAGCGCCACGCGCCGCTCGTCGTCGTCGCGCTGATGGGCCTCGTGGCCATCTTCCTCGAGCGCGTGTTCGTCGTCTTCCCGTCGGTCTCGGCGCAGAGCCGCCTGCCGTTCGGAGTGCGTGACCTCCTCGTCACGCTCGGCTTCCTCTCGCTGTTCATGCTCAGCCGGCGCCTGTACATGCAGCGCGTCCGGCCGGTCTTCAACCTGCCACACCCGACACATTAGCAGGCGTGCAGGGGGGCGCCGCATTTGTTGAACATGGGGGACTCGAAGTCCCCCATACCCCCTGAGGCAGGCCACTCGAAGTCCTCGACGTCCCCCATACCCCCTGAGGCAGGGAAAGCCGGATCGCTCCTCGGGATCACCGCCCTCGTCATCGCGGACGCATTGAGCAAGATCACGGCCGTCCTGCTCTTGCCGGCGGGGGAGCCCGTGCGTCGCGAGGCGGCCCTTCAGCTCGTCCTCAGCCTCAACGACCTCGGCCTCGGGAGCTGGGCGCGCACGCTCGCCGACCGCAACGACGAGTTCGAGTGGGATCTCCCGAAGGCCGTCGCCCTCTTCGCGCTGGCGGGCGCCGTGCTGTTCGTCCGGCGCTTCCCGCACCGACGCTCGACGCGCTTCTGGTTTCTCGTGGCCGTCGCGATCTTCGCCCTCACGTCCGCGGTCTCCGTGGTGCTGGCCGAGATCACGCCGTCGGTCAGCCACCGAACCGCGGTGCTGCTGACGCGCGCCGGGCAGTCGGCGCTCTGGCTCACGCTGTGGAGCATCGGCGCGGCGGGAGTGTGGCGGCACGCCTGCGCGCTGATGGCCGCGAGCGCGCTCGGAAACTTTCTCTCCCTCTGCTACCCTCCGTACGCCATCGTCGACTTCGTCTACTCGGCGATCACGCGCCGGGTCTTCGGGCTCGGCGTGTTCAACCTGGCCGACGTCTTCCACCTGATCGGACTGGCGTTGCTCGGCGTGGCGGTCGTTCGGTGGGCCGCGCGCCGCCTGCTCGTGGCCACCGGCCGCCGCGTCGCGACGTAGTACACTCCGCCCATGCTGTCCGTCGAGCAGGCGCAGGCCGAGATCCTGGGACGCGTGCGGGCGCTGCCGACCGAGCGCGTCGACGTCCTCGCGTCGCTCGGCCGCGTGCTCGCCGAGCCGATCCGCTCCACGCGGCGCATTCCGCCGTGGCCGAACTCCTCGATGGACGGCTACGCCGTGCGCGCCGCGGACGCGCGCCCGTCGGCGACGCTGCGCGTGGTCGATCGCGTCATCGCGGGCAGCCTGCCCACGCGCGCCGTCGGCGCCGGGGAAGCCGTGCGCATCTTCACGGGCGCGCCGCTGCCCGACGGCGCCGACGCCGTGGTGCCGCAGGAGGACGTCGACGCGCGCGACGGCGTGATCGCGCTGCGCGGCACGGTGGCGCCGGGCGCCTTCGTGCGGCCGGCGGGGGAGGACGTGCGCGAGGGCGACCTCGTGCTCGAGCCCGGCCGGCCGATCGGCGCCGCGGAGATCGGGATCCTGGCCACGCTCGGCCGCACGCAGGTGACGGTGGGGCGGCGGCCGCGCGTCGCGGTGCTCTCGACGGGCAACGAGCTGGCCGACCTCGGCACGGAGCCGACGGCCGCACAGATCCCGAACGCCAACACGTACTCGCTGATGGCGCAGATCGTGGAGGCCGGCGGCCTGCCGCTCAACCTCGGCGTCGCTCCCGACCGGCTCGACGCGATCGCCGAGCGCATCGCCCGGGGCACGGAGGCCGACATGCTCGTGTCGTCCGCCGGCGTCTCCGTCGGCGAGCTCGACCTGGTGCGCGAGGCGCTCGTCAACGCCGGCGCCGACCTGCACCTGTGGAAGGTCGACATGCGGCCCGGCAAGCCGATCACGTTCGGCTCGCTCGCCGGCAAGCCCGTCTTCGGTCTGCCGGGTAACCCGGTCTCCGCGATGGTGACCTTCGAGCTGTTCGTGCGTCCGATGCTGCTGGCCATGCAGGGTCGGCGCGGCGCCGCCCGCCCGATCGTGAGGGCGACGGCGCTTACGCCCATCGTCAACCGGGGTTCGCGACGGGGCTACCTCCGGGTCGTCCTCGAAGCCCGGAACGGGCGGTGGAGCGCCCGGCTCACCGGCGACCAGGGGTCGGGAATCCTCCGGTCGATGGTGGAGGCCGATGGGCTGGCCGTTTTGCAGGGCGATACGAGCGTGGCCACAGGGGGAGAGGTGGAAGTGATGGTTCTGAGAGAGGTTAGGACCTGATCCCTCTGAGAGTTCTCGAAGCGTACCCTCGACTTTTGACATCCTTTTATAGTGCGTGCTACGGTCGCGCCGCGATGCATCGGGCTCTCCCGGCGCTCGCCGCCGTCGCGCTGCTCGCGACCGGCTGCGCCTCGCGCGGCTCGGCTCGTCAGGTGCAGGACGATCTGGCCGGCCTGCACGCGGACGTGAGCGAGCTTCGCCACTCCTACGAGGTGTCCGCGCGGGAGCTGGCGCGCATGATGGAGGAGTTGCGCGCGCTGGACGCCCGCAACGCGGAGCTCCAGGCGGCCATCCGCGAGCAGGGTGCCGAGGCGGCGCGCCTGCGCGCGCGCCTCGACGCCGCCGAGGAGGAGTTGCGCGAGACCAGGACGCTGATCGCGTCGCCGCCGCCGGTCGGGGCGCCGGCGCCGCCAGCCGCCGCGCCCGCGCCGGCCCCGCGGCCCGACACGCTCCACCCCGACGGCGCCGAGCCGGCGTACAACGCCGCGCTGGTGCTCTTCCGCGCACGCGAGCACGGGCAGGCGGTGCTCGACCTGCTCGACTTCATCGCGAAGTATCCCGAGCATCTGCTGGCGCCCAACGCGCAGTACTGGATCGGCGAGGCGTACTATCTGCAGCGCGACTACCGGCAGGCGCTCGTCGAGTTCGAGCGCGTGGTCGACATGGCGCCGGTCTCGCCCAAGGCCGCCGACGCGCTGCTGAAAATGGGTCTCTCGTACACCAACCTTCGTGAGAACTCGCGCGCCCAGCAGGCGTGGCAGCGCGTGGTGCGCGACTACCCGGCCACCGAGTCGGCCGGCAAGGCGCGCGCGCTCTTGCGCGCGCACGCGGCGCGCCGACCGTAGGCGTATCCGCCGCGAGGCGTTGACCCTCCGGGGGCGGAGAGGCACACTCTCCGCCGCCATCACGACGACCATCCGTCATCTGCGCTCCGACGATCCCGGCTACCCGGCGCGCCTGGGCGAGCTCGCGCCCGCACCCGCGTTGTGGCTGCGCGGTACGCTGGACGACGACGACGCGCTCGCGATCGCGATCGTCGGCTCGCGCCGCGCGACGCCGTACGGGCTCGAGGTCGCGGCACGACTGGCCGGCGATCTCGCCGCGCGCGGTGTGACCATCGTGAGCGGCTTCGCGCGCGGCATCGACTCCGCCGCGCAGCGCGCGGCACTGGACGCGGGCGGGCGCACGATCGCCGTGCTCGGCTGCGGCATCGACGTCGTGTACCCGCCGGAGAACACGCGGCTCGCCGACGCGGTGGCCGCGCGCGGCGCGCTCGTCACGCAGTTCCCACCCGGCACCCCGCCGCTGCCGCATCACTTCCCGACGCGCAATCGCACGCTGGCCGCGCTGGCGCTGGGGGTCGTGGTGGTGGAAGCGGCGGAGCGCAGCGGGAGCCTGTCGACGGCTGGTTTTGCCGCCGACCTCGGGCGCGAAGTGTTCGCCGTGCCTGGCAAAATCACGTCGCCGACCAGCGCGGGCGTCCATAAGCTCCTGAGAGACGGTGCTAGACTTGTAGAGAGCTGGACAGATGTCGTGCAAGAATTACCGGATGCGTGGCGTCGTCGCGTGCGTGACACGGGCGTCGCAACGATCGAGGCGGCGCAGCCGTCGAAAGGGAGTGACGAGGAGCGGATGCTGCGACTGTTGATGCGTGACGAGGCGCAACACATCGAGCGACTGATCGCTCGGGCGGGGTTGGACGCCGCGCGTGCAAGCGCGATCCTGACCGGTCTCGAGCTCGGCGGGTGGGCCCGCCAGCTCGGCGGCCAACGGTGGATCGCGGCCGGCGCGCGGTCGGAGGGAGCCTAGCCGTGACGAAGTCGCTCGTGGTGGTGGAATCGCCGACGAAGGTGAAGACGATCCAGAAGTATCTGGACTCGAAGTTCATCGTCAAGGCTTCGATGGGACACGTGCGCGATCTGCCGAAGTCGCAGCTCGGCGTCGATCCCAAGAAGAATTTCAAGCCGAAGTACGTCATCTCTCCGACGAAGAAGAAGATCCTCGACGAGCTCAAGAAGGCCGCGGAGAAGGCCGACTCGCTCTACGTCGCGACCGACCCTGATCGCGAGGGCGAGGCCATCGGCTGGCATCTCGCCCAGGAGCTGCCCTTCGACAAGAAGCACATCTTCCGCATCACCTTCAACGAGATCACCGAGCGCGCCGTGAAGGCGGCCTTCACCAAGCCGGGCAAGATCGACATGCACAAGGTCGATGCCCAGCAGGCGCGCCGCGTGCTCGACCGGCTCGTCGGCTACAGTCTGTCGCCGCTCCTCTGGGACAAGGTGCGCCGCGGGTTGTCCGCCGGCCGCGTGCAGTCGGTGGCCGTGCGGCTGATCGTCGACCGCGAGCGCGAGATCGAGGCCTTCGTGCCCGTCGAATACTGGTCGCTGCACGCCATGCTGGCCGGCAAACGGCCGCCGGAGTTCGAGGCGACCCTGCGCGAGGTGCGTGGCGAGAAGGCGTCGCTGGCCACCGAGGTCGACACGCGCGCGCTCATGGGCGGCCTCGAGGGCCGTCCGTTCGTCGTCCGCTCCGTCACGCGCGGCGAGCGCCGCCGCAACCCGGCGCCGCCCTTCATCACCTCCAGCCTCCAGCAGGACGCGGGGCGCAAGCTCGGCTTCTCGGCGAAGAAGACGATGACGGTGGCCCAGCAGCTCTACGAGGGCGTCGAGCTGGGCGAGGAGGGCGCCGTCGGCCTCATCACCTACATGCGAACCGACTCCGTGCGGGTCGCGCAGGAGGCCCAGGAAGAGGCGCGACGCTGGGCGACCGAGCGTCTGGGCGCGGAGTACCTGCCGGAGGCGCCGCCCGTCTACAAGTCGCGCGGCAGCGCCCAGGAGGCGCACGAGGCCATCCGCCCCTCGGAGGTCACGCGCGATCCGAAGTCGATGGCGCGCTTCCTCACGAAGGATCAGCTCGCGCTCTACCGCCTGATCTGGGAGCGCTTCCTGGCCAGCCAGCTCATGCCGGCCGTCTACGACACCGTGACCGCGGACATCGACGCGGGCGAGTGCCTGTTCCGCGCCCAGGGCCAGACGATGAAATTCAAGGGCTTCACCGCCATCTACGTCGAGAGCCGCGAGGACCACGAGGCGGTCGAGGACGAGACCGAGCGCCCGATGCCGCAGCTCGAGGAGGGCGAGACGCTCCGGCTCATCGCGCTCGATCCGCGCCAGCACTTCACCCAGCCGCCGGCGCGCTTCACGGAGGCCTCGCTCATCAAGGTCCTGGAGGAGCTGGGGATCGGCCGGCCGTCGACGTACGCGTCGATCCTCGGCACCATCATCAACGATCGCGGCTACGTGCACCGCGAGCGGCGCACGCTGTTCCCCACCGAGCTCGGCAAAGAAGTCACCGATCTCCTGCTGCCGTTCTTCCGCGACATCATGGACGTGGAGTTCACCGCCCAGATGGAGGAGCACCTCGACAAGGTCGCGGAGGGCGAGCGCAAGTGGGCGGACACCGTGCAGGAGTTCTACGAGCCCTTCAAGCGCGACCTCGCCGCGGCCAAGAAGAAGATGCGCAACGTGAAGAAGGGCGAGGAGACCGGCGAGCCCTGCCCCGAGTGCGGGGAGCCGCTGCTCGAACGCTGGGGCCGCCTGGGCAAGTTCCTCGGCTGCTCGGGCTATCCGGAGTGCCGCTACACGCGCAACCTCAACGGCGTGGAGCGGGCGGAGGACCAGCCGACGGACGAGACGTGCCCGACCTGCGGCAAGCCGATGGTGATCAAGCACGGCCGCTTCGGCAAGTTCATCGCGTGCTCGGGCTATCCCGAGTGCAAGACGACGAAGCCCGTCACGCTCGGGATCAAGTGCCCGGAGCCCGGCTGCGTCGGCGAGCTGGTGGAGCGCCGCTCCAAGAAGGGCCGCACGTTCTTCGGCTGCTCCGCGTACCCCAACTGCAAGTTCGTCGTGTGGCAGCGGCCGATCAACGAGCCGTGCCCGCAGTGCGGCGCGCAGTTCCTCACCGAGCGCGTGGCCAAGGGCCGCCAGGTCCGGACGTGCGCGCGGGAGAGCTGCGACTTCAAGCAGGAGGCCGAGATCACCGTCGCATGAAGGAGCCGGTCACAGCCTTCCTGCGTCACCTCGAGGTGGAGAAGCACGCTTCACCCCATACCATTCGGGCGTATCGCGGCGACCTGCAGCACTTCGCGCGCAGTGTCGGCGTCGTTGGTACGGCGACCGGGCGCGACGTGCGCGCCTGGCTCGCCTCGCTCCACGCGCGCGGCCTCGACGCGGTCTCCGTCGGACGCAAGCTGGCGGCCGTGCGCAGCCTCTACCGCTTCCTCGCACGGCGCGGGGTGGTGCGGCGCAACCCGGCGCGCGAGGTGCGGGCGCCGCGTCCGGCGCGAAAGCTCGTGACGTTTCTCCCGGCCGACGAGGCGGCGGCGGTGGTCGACGCGCGCGGCCTCGCCGGCGCCGCACGCGACCGCGACGTGGCGGTGCTCGAGATGCTCTACGCGACGGGGCTGCGAGTCTCCGAGCTGGCGGGCCTCGACCTCGACGCGCTCGACCGCGATGCGCGCACCGTCCGCGTGCTCGGCAAGGGAAGCAAGGAGCGCATGGTGCCCTACGGCGCGCCGGCCGCGCGCGCGCTGGACGCCTATCTCGGGCGGCGCGCCGCCCGCAGCGGGCCGGTCTTCGTCAACCATCGGGGCGGGCGGCTCGGCGTGCGCTCGATCCATACGATCGTCCGGCGCGCGGTCCGCGCCGCCGGCGTCACGCGCCGCGTGAGCCCGCACACGCTGCGCCACACGTTCGCCACGCACCTGCTCGACCACGGCGCCGACCTCCGGATGATCCAGGAGCTGCTCGGCCACAGCCGGCTCTCGACCACGCAGCGCTACACCCATGTCAGCACCGCCCGGCTCTTGCAGACGTACGAAGCCGCGCATCCCCGGGCTCGCGCGGCGTCGTCGTGACCACGGTCCACGCCACCACGGTGCTGGCGGTCCGGCACCGGGGGCAGGTGGCGATGGCGGGCGACGGGCAGGTGAGCATCGGCCAGACCATCGTCAAGGCCGGCGCGCGCAAGGTCCGCAAGGTCCACGGCGACCGCATCCTCGCGGGCTTCGCGGGCACCGCCGCCGACGCCTTCACCCTCTTCGCGCGCTTCGAGGCCAAGCTGGAGGAGCACCGCGGCAACCTGCCGCGCGCCGCCGTCGAGCTGGCCAAGGACTGGCGCACCGACCGCGTGCTGCGCCGGCTCGAGGCGCTCCTCGCCGTGGCCGACCGCGACCATTCGCTGATCGTGTCGGGCACGGGCGACGTCATCGAACCCGACGACGGCCTGATCGGGATCGGCTCGGGCGGGCCGTACGCGCTCGCCGCCGCGCGCGCGCTCGTCGCGCATTCGGAGCTCGACGCCAAGGCGATCGTCACCGAGGCGATGCGCGTGGCCGCGTCGATCTGCGTCTACACGAACGACCAGATCACGGTAGAGACGCTGTGAGCAGCGGGCTGACCCCCGCGCAAATCGTCCTGGAGCTCGATCGCTACATCGTCGGCCAGGGCAAGGCCAAGCGCGCGGTGGCCATCGCGCTGCGCAACCGGTGGCGGCGCCAGAGCCTGCCGCCCGAGCTGCGCGACGAGGTGGCGCCGAAGAACATCATCATGATCGGCCCCACCGGCGTTGGTAAAACCGAGATCGCGAGGCGGCTCGCCAAGCTTGCTCAAGCGCCGTTCATCAAGGTCGAAGCCTCCAAGTACACCGAAGTCGGTTATGTGGGTCGCGATGTCGAATCGATGATCCGCGACCTGACCGAGCTCGGCGTCAACATGGTGAAGGCCGAGCTGATGGTGCAGGTGCAGGAGAAGGCGGAGCGGCTCGCCGAGGACCGGCTGCTCGACCTGCTGCTGCCGCGCACGGGCGCCGAGCCGTTCGGGAGCGCCTCGCTCGAGCAGGTCAGCGCGGGCGCCTCGCGCGACGCCACCCTGGAGAAGCTGCGCGCGCAGCTGCGCGCCGGGCGTCTCGACGAGCGCATGGTCGAGCTGGAGACCCAGCAGCAGGCCATGCCGATGCTCGAGATCTTCTCGGGCCAGGGCATGGAGGAGATGGGCATCCACCTCAAGGACATGCTCTCGAACATGATGCCCTCGCGGACGAAGCGCCGGCGCGTCCGCGTCGCCGAGGCGCGCCGGATCCTCGCCCAGGAGGAGGCCGCCAAGCTCGTCGACATGGAGGAGGTCGTCGCCCAGGCCATCCGCCGCGTCGAGAACTCGGGCATCGTGTTCCTGGACGAGCTCGACAAGGTGGCCGGACGCCAGAGCGCCGGCCACGGCCCGGACGTCTCGCGCGAAGGGGTGCAGCGCGACCTGCTGCCGATCGTCGAGGGCTCGGCGGTCACGACCAAGTACGGGGTGGTCCGCACCGACCACGTGCTGTTCATCGCCGCCGGCGCCTTCCACGTCGCCAAGCCGTCGGACCTGATCCCCGAGCTGCAGGGCCGGTTTCCGATCCGCGTGGAGCTCGAGCCCTTGACGCGGGAGGATTTCGTCCGCATCCTGACCGAGCCCCGGAACGCGCTGGTACGGCAATACGTGGAGCTGCTGAAGACGGAAAGCGTCACGCTCCACGTCCTGCCGGAGGCGGTGGAGGCCATCGCCGAGATCGCCATGCGCGTGAACGAGAGCACGGAGAACATCGGCGCGCGGCGCCTGTACACGGTGATGGAGAAGCTCTTGGAGGACATCTCGTTCGACGCCCCGGACTTGCCGGGCAAGGAGCTGACGATCGACGCGGAGCACGTCCGGCAGCGGCTCGCCGACATCTGGCGGGACCAGGACCTCTCCCGGTACATCCTCTAGTCATGGGAGTGAGAGCCGCAGCCGTAGGCGAGGCGAGCCTGTGATGGAAAATCAGGTCAAGCGCGTCGAGATCCTCATGGAGGCGCTCCCGTACATCCGGGAGTTCCGGGGGAAATCCGTCGTCATCAAGTACGGCGGCGCCGCCATGGACCAGGCCGATCTCAAGGAGACGTTCGCGCTGGACGTCATCCTCCTGCACCTCGTCGGCATCAACCCCGTCATCGTCCACGGCGGCGGGCCGCAGATCGGCGCCCTCATGAAGCGGCTCGGCAAGGAGCCGACGTTCGTGGGCGGCATGCGCGTCACCGACGAGGAGACGGTCGAGATCGTCGAGATGGTGCTGGTCGGCAAGATCAACAAGGAGATCGTCGGCCTCATCAACCACCACGGCGGCAAGGCGGTGGGGCTGTCGGGCAAAGACGGCACGCTGCTGCTCGCGCGTCGCCGGCTGCACCGGCTGGAGAACGGCACGGCGGTCGACATCGGGCTCGTCGGCGAGGTGGAGCGGGTCAACGCCGATCCGATCCGCCTGCTGGAGGAGCGCGGCTACATCCCGGTGATCGCGCCCGTCGGCGTGGGTGGCGGCGGCGAGACCTACAACATCAACGCGGATCTCGTGGCCGGCGAGATCGCGGCCGCGCTCGGCGCCGAGAAGCTGATCCACCTCACGGACGTGCAGGGCATCCAAGGCAAGGACGGAAAGCTCGTGAGCACGCTCGCGCGCAAGGACGCCGAGCGGCTCGTGAAGGCGGGCGTGATCGACGGCGGGATGCTGCCGAAGGTCGAGTCGTCGCTGCGCGCGCTGGAGGGCGGCACCGCCAAGGCGCACATCATCGACGGCCGGCTGCCCCATGCGATCCTCCTCGAGCTGTTCACACGCGAAGGCATCGGCACGGAGATCGTACTGTGAAGGACGACAAGGTCGACACCAGGACGCTGCTCGAGTGGTCCGCCAAGTACCACACGCCCAACTACGGCCGGACGCCGATCCTCCTCGTCCGCGGCGAGGGCACGCGCGTGTGGGACTCCGACGGGCGCGAGTACCTCGACTTCACCACGGGCATCTCGGTGACCTCGCTCGGCCACTGCCATCCCGTCGTGACCGGCGCCATCCGCGAGGCGGCGGCGACGCTGCTGCACGTCTCCAACATCTTCCACGCGGCGCCGCAGATCCACCTCGCGAAGCTGCTGGTCGAGAACTCGTTCGCCGATCGCGTGTTCTTCTGCAACTCGGGGGCGGAGGCCAACGAGGCGGCGCTGAAGCTGGCGCGCAAGTACGGCAAGGAGAAGCTGGCCGACGACCGCTACGAGGTCATCGCCACCAACAATTCCTTCCACGGGCGCACGCTGGCGACGGTGACCGCCACCGGCCAGCCGAAGTACCAGCACGGCTTCGAGCCGCTCATGCCGGGGTTCAAGCACGTGCCGTACAACGACCTGCGCGCCATGGAGCGCGCGATGGACAGCCACACGGCGGCCATCCTCGTCGAGCCGATCCAGGGCGAGGGCGGCGTGAACGTCCCCGACGACGACTACCTGCCGGGGCTGCGAAAGCTGTGCGACGAGTCGGGAGCGCTGCTGATCTTCGACGAGATCCAGACGGGCGTCGGCCGCACCGGCAGGCTGTGGGCCTACGAGCACGCCGGCGTCGAGCCCGACGTGATGACGCTCGCGAAGGCGCTCGCCAACGGCGTGCCCATCGGCGCCATGCTCTGCCGGGACGAGGCCGCGTCCGTGCTGACGGCGGGCTCGCACGGCTCGACCTTCGGCGGCACGCCGTTCGTCACGCAGGTCGCCCTCGCCACGCTGACGACCGTGATCGGCGACAAGCTGCCCGAGCGCGCCGCGCGGATGGGCCGCGAGCTGATGGACGGCCTGCGCGCGCTGCAGCCCGCGTGCCCGGTCGTCAAGCAGGTCCGCGGCCGCGGCCTCCTCATCGGCGTCGAGCTCTCGACGCCGGCGGCGCCGATCGTCGACGCCTGTCGCGAGGCGGGGCTCCTCGTCCTCAGCGCCGGCGAGAAGGTCGTGAGGCTGGTGCCGCCGCTCATCGTCGAGTCCGCGGACGTCCGCCGGGCCCTCGGCATCTTGAACACCGTGCTCGCCAAGGCCAAGGCGTGAGGCACTTCGTCTCCGCGGGCGACCTCACGCGCGAGCAGGTCCTGGCCCTCTTCGCGCTCGCCGCGGAGCTCAAGCAGCGCTGGAAGTCGGGCCGCCGCGGGGCGCCGCTGGCCAGCCGCTCGCTGGCGCTCATCTTCGAGAAGCCGTCGCTGCGCACGCGGGTGACGTTCGAGGTCGGCGTCGTCCAGCTGGGGGGGAGGGCCGTCTACCTCTCCGGCCAGGAGATCGGCCTCGGCACCCGCGAGTCGGTGCCGGACGTCGCGCGCAACCTCTCGCGCTGGGTCGACGGGATCGCCGCGCGCGTCTTTGCCCACGCCACCGTCGACACGCTCGCGCGCCACGCGAGCATCCCGGTGATCAACGCGCTCTCCGACTTCGAGCACCCCTGCCAGGCGATCGCCGACTGGTTCACGCTGTGGGAGCGCGGGCTCGATCCGGCCAGGACGCGGTTGGCCTGGATCGGCGACGGCAACAACGTCTGCCACTCGGTGGTGCTCGTCGGCGCGCTCCTCGGCGCCTCGATGATCGTCGCGTGCCCGCCGGGGTACGAGCCCGACAGGCGCGTGCTGGAGCAGGCGCGCCGGCTCGGTGGCCGGCTCGAGGTCACCGAGGACGCCAGGCGGGCCGCCACCGGCGCCGACGTGCTCTACACCGACGTGTGGATCTCGATGGGGCAGGAGGCGGAGAAGGTGAAGCGGCAGGAGGCCTTCAGCCGCTACCAGCTCAACGACACGCTGGTCGGCTTCGCCAAGCCGAGCGCGCTCGTCATGCACTGCCTGCCCGCGCACCGCGGCGAGGAGATCACCGACGCGGTCCTCGACAGCCCGCGCTCGATCGTGCTGGACCAGTCGGAGAACCGCCTGCACGCGCAGAAAGCCATGATCCTCGACCTCCTCGGAGGCTCGGCCGACGATGCCTGACGTGAAGCGGGTGGTGCTCGCCTATTCCGGCGGGCTCGACACCTCGGTCATCCTCCGCTGGCTCATCGAGACCTACAAGTGCGAGGTCGTCGCGTACTGCGCCGACCTCGGCCAGGGCGAGGAGCTGATCCCCATCCGCGACAAGGCGCTCAAGACGGGCGCCGTGGGCGTGCACGTGGTGGACCTGCGCGAGACCTTCGTGCGCGACTTCATCTTCCCGATGCTGCGCGCCAACGCCGTGTACGAGGGCGCCTACCTCCTTGGCACCTCGATCGCGCGGCCGCTCATCGCCCAGGCGCAGGTCGAGATCGCGCTCAAGGAGCGCGCGGACGCCGTGGCGCATGGGGCGACCGGGAAGGGGAACGACCAGGTGCGCTTCGAGCTGACGTACGCCGCGCTCGCGCCACAGCTCACGGTCATCGCGCCCTGGCGCGAGTGGGACCTGAACTCGCGCAGCGCGCTGATGGACTTCGCGCGGCGCCACGACATCGCGGTGCCGGTGACGGCCGAGCGTCCGTACTCCACCGACCGCAACCTGTTCCACATCTCGTACGAGGGCGGGATCCTCGAGGATCCGTGGGCGGAGCCGCCGGACAAGATGTTCCAGCTCACGCAGTCCCCGGAATCGGCGCCCGACATTCCCGTCGAGGTGCGGCTGGAGTTCGAGCACGGCGACCCCGTCGCCGTCGACGGCCGCCGGCTCGGCCCGGTCGAGCTCCTCACCGCGCTGAACCGCCTGGGCGGCGAGCACGGGATCGGCCGCGTGGATCTCGTGGAGAACCGCTACGTCGGCATGAAGTCGCGCGGCGTGTACGAGACGCCGGGCGGGACGATCCTCCACGTGGCGCGGCGGGCCCTCGAGTCGCTCACGCTCGACCGCGAGGTGCTGCACCTGCGCGACGGGCTCGTGCCGCGCTACGCCGAGATGATCTACTACGGCTTCTGGTTCGCGCCCGAGCGCCGCGCCCTGCAGACGCTGATGGACGAGTGCGCGCAGGATGTGACGGGCACGGTGCGGCTCAAGCTCTACAAGGGCAACGTGACCGTGGCCGGCCGCCGCTCCCCGCGCTCGCTCTACCGCACGGACTTCGCGACGTTCGAGGCGGACACCGTCTACCGGCAGCGCGACGCCGAGGGCTTCATCAACCTCAACGCGCTCCGTCTCAGGATCCGCTCGCTGCGCGACCGCCGGGGCTGAGCGTGCGCGTCGACGTCGCCGTCACCCCTGACGGCCTCGACCGGGCGGCCGTCCCGACCTCCACCGTTCTCGTCGTCGACGTCCTGCGCGCCTCCACCTGCATCGTCACCGCGCTCGCCAACGGCTGCGCGGCCATCGTGCCGGTGGCCACGCCCGAGGAGGCCCGCGCGCGGCTGGCCGGACTGCCCGAGGCGCTGGTGGCCGGCGAGCGGCGCGGCGAGCCGCTCCAGGGCTTCGACCTCGGCAACTCGCCGCTCGAGTTCACGCGCGCGCGCATCGGCGGCCGCGCCGTGATCATGACGACCAGCAACGGCACGCGTGCCCTGCTGGCCGCGCGGGGCGCCGCCGCCATCGGGGTGGCCGCCTTCGTGAACCTCGGCGCCGCCGCGGCGTGGGCGCTCGCCGGGCGACGCGACGTGCTCCTGCTCTGCTCGGGGGAGCGGGGGGCCCGCTCGCTGGAGGACCACGTGTGCGCCGGGCTGCTGGCCGAGCGGCTGCTGGCCGCCGAGCCCGGGGCGGACGCGACGTCGGCCGCCAGGGAAGCGGCGGAGCTGGCGCGGCCGTACGGCAAGGACGTGGGACGGCTGGCCCGGGACTCGTCGTGGGCCCGGCACCTGGCCTCGCGCGGACGCGCGGCCGACGTCGCCGCCTGCCTGACCCTGGACACGGCCAGCGTGGTGCCCGTCTACCGTGCCGACGTTGACAAGGTCGTCGCGGGGCGCGGATAATGGCGCAGCCCAGCGGTCGGGCGAGCGGGAGCGAAGCGTGAACTTACCGATCGGGCTCACCCTCACGCGGATCGTCGCGGTTCCACTGCTGATCCTTTTCCTGATCTCCAGCTCCCGCGTGCACGCGCTCATCGCGGCGGCCATCTTCACGGCGGCGGCGCTGACGGACTGGCTCGACGGCGTGCTGGCGCGACGCCGCAACCAGGTGACCACGCTCGGCACGCTGCTCGACCCGATCGCCGACAAGCTGCTTGTCGCCGCCGCCCTCGTGTCGCTGCTCACCATCGACAAGATCGCCGCCTGGGCGGTGGTGGTGATCATCGGGCGCGAGCTGGCCGTGACCGGGCTGCGCGCGGTGTCGGCCGGCCACGGCGTCATCGTGCCCGCCTCGCGGCTGGCGAAATGGAAGACGGCGAGCCAGTACGTCGCGATCACGATGCTCATCCTCGAGAAGGGAATCGTCTCGCCCACGTTCCACGGCGCGGCCGTCGGCGTGCTCTGGGTCGCCGTTGCGCTCACCCTTGTCTCGGCCGTCGACTACTTCTACCGGTTCTTCCGCAAGGCGGACTACCGCGCGATCGTGCCGGACGAAGAACGCTGGTCGTGATCGTCCTCGCGGCCGTCGCCGCGTACCTCGTCGGAGCCGTCCCGGTCGGATACCTCGTCGCGCGGCTGTTCGGCGTGGCCGACATCCGCCGCCACGGCAGCGGCAGCATCGGGGCGACCAACGTCCTGCGCACGGCCGGCCGGCTCCCCGGGATCGTCACGCTGCTCGGTGACATCGTGAAGGGCTATCTCGCCGTCGCGCTCGCGGGCTGGATCGATGGCGGCGCTCCCCGCGCGCTGGCCGTGGGGGCGGTGGCGGCCGTGGTCGGCAACTGCTGGTCGCTCTTTCTCGGCTTCCGCGGGGGCAAGGGCGTGGCCACCGGCCTGGGCGCGCTGCTCAGGCTGATCCCGCTGGCAACCCTCGCCGCGCTCCCCGTGTTTCTGGTGGTGGTGATCACGACGCGCTTCGTCTCTCTCGGCTCGCTCCTCGGCGCCGCGTGCGTTCCGTTCGGCGCGCTGGCGCTCGGCGCCCCGCGCCCGGCGGTGGCCGGCGCCGTCGCGGTGGCCGCGATCGTCGTGCTGCGCCACCACGAGAACATCGCGCGCCTGCGTGCGGGCACCGAGCGTCGCCTCGGCGAGCGCCGCGCCTCCGGCGCCCAGGACCCCGCGCCATGATCGCCGTCGTCGGAGCCGGCTCCTGGGGCACCGCCCTCACCATCCACCTGGCGCGCACCGGCGCGCCGGTCCGGCTGTGGGCGCGCGAGACCGAGATCGTCGACGGGATCCGCGCGCGCCGCCGGAATCCGATCTACATGCCCGACTTCGACCTGCCGGCCGGCGTCGAAGCGACCGGCGACGTCGCGGCCGCGGTGGACGGTGCCGAGGTCATCGTGATGGTCGTGCCCTCGGAGTTCTTCGCCGCCACGCTGGCGAGCGTGCCGGCCCGTCGCGAGACGATCATCGTCTCGGCGACCAAGGGCTTCGATCCCGTGCGCCACGTCCGGATGAGCGAGCTGGTGCGGGAGCGCTTTCCCCAGGCGCGCGTGGCCGCGCTCTCGGGGCCCACGTTCGCGCGCGAGGTGGCCCAGGGCAGCCCGACGGCCGCCGTCATCGCCGCCGCCGACGACGCGCTCACGTCGATGCTGCAGGGCAAGCTCGGCGCCCGCGCCTTCCGACTCTACGCCAACCGCGACATCGTCGGCGTCGAGGCGGGCGGCGCGCTGAAGAACGTCGTCGCGCTGGCCACGGGGCTGTCCGACGGCCTCGGCCTCGGCGAGAACGCCCGCGCCGCGCTGGTCACGCGCGGGCTCGCGGAGATGACGCGGCTGGCGGTGGCGCTCGGCGGCGAGCCGACCACGCTCGCCGGCCTCGCGGGGATGGGCGACCTCGTGCTCACCGCGACGGGAACCCTGTCGCGCAACCGCTCGCTGGGCATGGCGCTGGCGCGCGGCGACAGTCTCACCGCGGCGTCGGCGAAGACGCCCATGGTCGCGGAGGGCGTGCCGACGGTCCGCTCGGCGCTGGCGCTGGCGACCCGCCACGGCGTCTCGCTGCCGATCTGCGCCGAGGTCGCCGCCGTGCTCTTCGACGGCAAGCCCGCCGCCGACGCGCTGGCGTCGCTGCTCGGCCGCGCGCCCACGCGCGAAGACGCGCCGCTCGAGGGCCGCCGTGCCTGAGCTGCGCAAGGATCCGGTCGTCGGCCGCTGGGTGATCATCTCGACCGAGCGGGCGCGCCGACCGAATGACTTCAACACCGAGCCGGTGCGGCCGCGCGGCGGGCCGTGCGTGTTCTGCACGGGCAACGAGGACAAGACGCCGCCCGAGATCGTGGCCGTGCGCCCGCCCGACACCACGCGCGACGGGCCCGGCTGGTCGCTGCGCGTCGTCCCCAACAAGTTCCCGGCGCTGCGCATCGAGGGTGACCTCGAGCCGTCCGGCGAGGGCCTCTACGACCGGATGAACGGCGTCGGCGCCCACGAGGTCGTGATCGAGACGCCCGACCACTACGCGTCGCTGGCCACGATGTCGATCGACGCGGTGGCCGACGTGTTCCTCACGTTCCGCGACCGCATCCTCGACCTCAAGAAGGACCCGCGCTTCGAGTACGTGCTCGTGTTCAAGAACCACGGCGAGGCCGCCGGCGCCTCGCTCGAGCACCCGCACAGCCAGCTCATCGCGACGCCGATCATCCCGATCATGGTGACCGAGGAGCTGGCGGGCTCGCAGCAGTACTGGCAGCGCAAGGAGCGCTGCGTGTGGTGCGACGTCATCCGCCAGGAGCGGCGCGACCGGCGGCGGGTCGTCGCCGAGAGCGCCGGGTTCATCGTGCTCGAGCCGTTCGCGCCGCGCTTTCCGTTCGAGACGTGGATCCTGCCCGTGCGCCACCGCTCGGCCTTCGAGGAGTCGGGCGTCGAGGAGCTGCGCGGGCTGGCCGAGATGGTCGGCACCTTCCTGCGTCTGATGAACCGCACGCTCGGCTCGCCACCGTTCAACTTCATGCTCCACACGGCGCCGTTGCGCGAAGGGGCGGTGGAGTACTTCCACTGGCACCTGGAGATCATCCCGAAGCTCACGCGCGTGGCCGGCTACGAGTGGGGGAGCGGCTTCTTCATCAATCCCGCCCCGCCGGAGGACGCCGCGGAGGCCCTGCGGGCCGCCGCCCCCTGAGGGGCGTGGTACAATTCGACTCCGCTGGAACGCGGGAATAGCTCAGTGGTAGAGCACGACCTTGCCAAGGTCGGGGTCGCGGGTTCGAATCCCGTTTCCCGCTCCAGCGTTTCACTTCTTCCTCGCGCACGGCGGCGTACCCAAGTGGTTAAGGGAGCGGACTGCAAATCCGCGATGCGCCGGTTCGAATCCGGCCGCCGCCTCCATTTCTTTCGCTCCGGGACAGGTCGCCGTGTACGCTGAATCACTGGAAGCGGGGGCGTTGCTGAACTGGTATAAGCGGAGGGCTTAAAACCCTTTGTCCCGACAGGGAATTGCAGGTTCGAATCCTGCCGCCCCCACCAATCCCAGCCGGTTCCTCGAACGCGGCTTCGATCTGCTTGCCGAGCATCAACACTCGGCCTACGCTTATCTTCTCGGTTTGTATCTCGGCGACGGCTACATCGAGCGACACCCTCGAACGTCGCGTCTGACGATCTATCTCAATCGCAACCGGCCCGACATCATCCGAAGCTGCGCTGCCGCCATGTTCGTCGTGCTTCCCGAGAGACGCGTCGGGCTCGTGAAGCATGGAGAAAACTGCATCTACGTCAGCTCATACTCTCGCGCGTGGTTGAGACTATTCCCGCAGCATGGGCCCGGCCCGAAGCACACGCGGGCCATCGTTCTGGAGCCGTGGCAAGGGGCGCTCGTTCGGTTGCATCCGATGAACTTCGTCCGTGGCTGCATCGAGTCCGATGGGTGTCGCCACCGTCGCATCGTCAACGGGAAAGACTATCCGGCCTGCTCGTTCGACAACCGTTCCGAAGACATCCTGACGCTGTTCACGTGGGCGTGCGGGCTGATCGGCATTCCGGCCCTGGGGCTCCCTCGCCGAAGCCGTCGCGTTTCTTGGACTAACCGCCTCCCACGGTTTATCGTAGTCCGTCATGTTCGCGTCACCCGGCGCCATCGCGTTCCAGATTCCTGCGATCTTTGGGTTCGGGCCGTTCCCCGTGCGCTGGTACGGGATCCTCATGGCGACCTCGATCGTGGTCGGGCTCTGGGTCGCCCATCGCCAGGCCAAGCGCGAGGGCCTGCCGGCCGACGACATCATCAGCGTGGCGCAGTGGTCCATCCTCGCCGGGATCATCGGCGCTCGGTTCTACGAGGTGATCTTCAACTGGGACTACTACGGCCAGCAGCCGTGGAAGATCCCCGCGGTGTGGGAGGGCGGCCTCGCGATGCACGGCGGGCTGATCGTCGGCCCCCTGGTCGGCGTGCTGCTCGCGTGGAAGTGGCACGTGCCGATCCTGAAAGGGCTCGACGTCATCGCGCCGGCCATGGTCCTCGGCCAGGCCATTGGACGCTGGGGGAACTTCTTCAACGAGGAGGCGTTCGGCCGGCCGACCGACGTGGCGTGGAAGCTCTACATCTCGCCCGCGCATCGGCCGCCGGGCTTCGGGCAGTTCGAGTACTTCCACCCGACGTTCTTGTACGAGTCGATCTGGGACTTCGCCGTCTTCGTCGCGCTGGTCAGCTGGCTGCGCCCGTCGCTGCGCCAGTACCCGGGCGCGCTCTTCTTCTGCTACATCGGCCTCTACTCGATCGGGCGCTTCGCCATCGAGGCGCTGCGGCTCGACAGCTTCTGGCTCGGCAACTTTCGCGTGCCGCAGCTCGCGAGCGTGCTCGGCGTGCTCGTGGCCGTGATCGGCCTCGCGTGGACGCGGCATCGCTCCTCGCCGGTGCCGGCGAGCTGAGCCCCGCGGTGGGCGATGCGCGTCGAGCAGGTCGGTCCGTACCTCTGGCGCATCCCGCCTGACGCGGCGCCCGGCATGCGCGTGCCGGGGCTCGTCGTCGCCGACGAGCCGCTGATGCGCCAGATCCGCACCGACGCCGCGCTCGCGCAGCTCGCCAACGGCGCCACGCTGCCGGGCATCGTGCGCGCCGCGCTCGCCATGCCGGACATCCATCAGGGCTACGGGCTGCCCGTCGGGGGCGTGGTGGCCACCGACGTGCGCAGCGGCGTGGTGAGCCCCGGCGCGATCGGCTTCGACATCAACTGCGGCGTGCGGCTCCTGCGCACGGGCCTGGAGGCGTCCGCGGTGGCGCCGCGGGTGAGCGCGCTCGTCGAGGCGCTCTACGCGACGGTGCCCACCGGCGTCGGCGGGCGCGGCTCGGTCAGCCTCGACGCGCGCGAGCTCGGCCGCGTGATGGCGGACGGCGCGGGGTGGGCGGTCGGGCGCGGCCACGGCACGCGCGAGGATCTCGAGGCCATCGAGTCCGCCGGCGCCATTCCCGGCGCCGACCCCGAGGCCGTCTCGCGCCAGGCCATCGAGCGCGGCGTGCGCCAGCTCGGCTCGCTCGGCTCCGGCAACCACTTCATGGAGGTGCAGGTCGTCGACGAGGTGTACGACGAGGCCGTCGCGGCGCGGCTCGGCTTGCACGCGGGCGGGGTCACGCTGATGATCCACACCGGCTCGCGCGGCCTCGGGCACCAGGTGTGCACCGACTTCTTGAAGACAACGGGCGCCGCGCTCGCGCGCTACGGCATCAGCGTCCCCGACCGCCAGCTGGCGTGCGCGCCCATCGACTCGCCGGAAGCGCGCGCGTATCTCGGCGCGATGCGGGCGGCCGCCAACTTCGCCTTCGCCAACCGCCAGGTGCTGGCCGAGGCGGCGCGGCACGTCTTCGAGCGCGTTCTCGGCGTCACGCCGGCCGGGCTGGCCATGCGCGTGGTCTACGACGTCGCCCACAACATCGCCAAGGAAGAGGAGCACGACGTCGACGGTACGCGCCGCCGGCTCCTGGTCCACCGCAAGGGCGCGACGCGCTCGTTCCCCGGGCAGCCCGTGATCGTGCCGGGCGACATGGGACGCTACTCGTTCGTGCTGGTGGGCACGGAGGCGGCCATGCGCGAGACGTTCGGCTCAACCTGCCACGGCGCCGGCCGCGTGATGAGCCGCACGGCCGCGGTGAAGGCCGCCAGGGGCCGGCGGATCGTGGACGAGCTGGCGCAGCGCGGGGTCGTCGCCCGGGCCGCGGGCTTCCAGTCGCTCGCCGAGGAGATGCCCGAGGCCTACAAGGACGTGCGAGAGGTCGTCGACGTCGTCCATCGCTTCGGCATCTCGACGCGCGTGGCGCGCCTGAAGCCGATCGGCGTGATCAAGGGCTGAGCCGGACGACGTGGTAGACTGATCCGGATGTCATGGAAACTTAAGCAAAAAGCGCAGGCACTGCTGGCCGCCGAGCAGGGGACGGTGTACCGGGACTGGGGCGGCCGCGTCTCGATCGCGCTCGTCTACCCCAACACCTACGCCGTCGGGATGTCGAACCTCGGCTTTCAGACGATCTATCGCCACCTCAACGCGCTGCCCGCGGTCGTGTGCGAGCGCGTGTTCCTGCCCGAGCCGGCCGATCTCGACGAGATGCGGCGGACGTCGACGCCGCCGCTGTCGCTCGAATCGCAGCGCCCGCTCACCGACTTCCAGCTCATCGGGTTTTCGGTGACCTACGAGGGCGATTACATCAACGTCCTGCGCCTGCTCGAGCTCGCGAAGATCCCGCTGCGCGCCGCCGAGCGGCGGTACCACGATCCGCTGATCCTGATGGGTGGCGTCTGCGCCTTCTCCAACCCGGAGCCGATCGCGCCCTTCATGGACTTCATCGTGGTCGGCGAGGGTGAGGAGCTGGTCGGCGAGCTGATGCAGGCGTATCGCGAGGGCTACCGCGAGCGTGAGACGTTCCTCGACGGCCTCGTGCGGCTCGAGGGCGTCTACGTGCCCGAGCGCCACGACGTCACCTACGCGCCGGACGGGACGGTGGCCGACGTGCGGCCCCAGCGCGGCGCGCCGCCGATCGTGGTGAAGCGACGGCTCAAGCAGGTCGACGAGTTCCGCACGATCGCGGCCGTCAAGACGCCGAACGCCGAGTACGGCCACATGGCCCTCCTGGAGGTCGGCAAGGGGTGCGGCCGTGGTTGCCGCTTCTGCCTCGAGGGCCAGGTCTATCGGCCGGTCAGGCACCGGAGCGTGGCCGCGCTGAGCGCCACCATCGCCGACCTCGCCGCTCAGGGCGAGAAGCGGATCGGCCTCGTCGGGGCCTGCGTGTCGGACTATCCGTGGATCGGCGAGCTGCTGAAGATCGTCGAGGACAATGGCATGGAGCTGTCGATCTCCTCGCTGCGCGCCGACAGCCTCACCGACGACCTCGTCGCCTCGCTCGCGCGCGGCGGCCACCGCACGCTCACGATGGCGCCGGAGGCGGGGACCGAGCGGCTGCGGCGCGCCATCCGCAAGGCGATCACCGACGCGCAGCTCATGGCCGCCTGCGACCTCGTGCGCGCCCGGGGCATCCCGAATCTCAAGTGCTACTTCATGATCGGCCAGCCCACGGAGACGTCCGAGGACGTGGCGGCGATTCCCGACCTCGCGGGCCGGATGCTCGAGCGGCTGCGCGTGCTCGATCCCACCGGCAAGCCGTTCGGCAAGCTCACGCTGTCGATCTCGTCGTTCGTGCCCAAGCCATGGACGCCGTTCCAGTGGGCGCCCTTCGACGGCGCCGAGTCGCTCAGCGCCAAGCTCGAGACGATCAAGCGCGGTGTGCGTACCTTCTCGAACGTCCGGGTGCTGCACGAGAATCCGCGCGAGGCGGCGCTGCAGGCGTTGCTCGCGCGCGGCGACCGGCGCGTGGGCGACTTCCTCGAGCTGGCGGCCCGCCTGGAGGGCGACTGGCGGCGCGCGCTGCGCGAGTGGGACGGCGACGCCGGCTTCTACACGACGCGCGAGCGGCCGGTCGGCGAGCGGATGCCCTGGGATCACTTCGAGGTCGGCGTGAAGAAGGCGGGTCTCGTGCGCGAGTGGGAGCGCGCGCTGGCCGCCGAGCCGGCGCTGGCGGGGACCGCCTGACCGACATGGCCACCGCGCTCGTCGACACGCGCAACCGTCCGCTCCGAAACCTCCGGGTCTCGGTCACCGATCGGTGCAACCTGCGCTGCGGCTACTGCATGCCCGAAGAGGAGTACGTCTGGCTGCCGCGAGAGGAGATCCTCCACTTCGAGGAGGTCAGCCGCCTCGTCGACGTCTTCATCGAGCTCGGCGTGGACAAGGTCCGCCTCACGGGTGGTGAGCCGCTGCTGCGGCGCGGCCTGCCGGCGCTCATCCGGCTGCTCGCGGCCCGGCCCGCGCTCCGCGACCTCGCGATCACGACGAACGGCGTGCTCCTCGCCGAGCATGCCCCCGCGCTGCGCGCCGCCGGTCTGCACCGCGTGACCGTCAGCCTCGACACGCTGCGGCCCGAGCGGTTTGCGGCGCTCACCCGGCGGAACCACCACGCGCAGGTGCTCGAGGGCATCGCGGCCGTGCCGCGCGCCGGCTTCAGCGGCACCAAGCTCGACACGGTGGTGATCCGCGGCGTCAACGACGACGAGCTGGCCGACCTCATCGAGTTCGGCCGGCGCGTGCCCGCCGAGGTGCGGTTCATCGAGTACATGGACGTCGGCGGCGCCACGCGCTGGTCGGCCGAGCAGGTCGTGAGCCGCACGGAGATGCTGGACGTGCTGGCGCGGCGCTACGGTGGGATCGTGCCCGTGGTCGAGACGTCGTCGGCGCCGGCCGATCGGTTCCGGCTGCCGGACGGCACCGTCTTCGGCATCATCGCCTCCACGACGGCGCCGTTCTGCGCGGAGTGCGACCGCAGCCGGCTCACCGCCGACGGCCTCTGGTATCTCTGCCTCTACGCGATGCGCGGCATCGACCTGCGCGGCCCGCTGCGGGGCGGCGCGTCGAGCGCCCAGCTCAAGGCGCTGATCACCGGCGGCTGGACGGCGCGGACGGACCGCGGCGCCGAGGACCGCCTGGCGCTGGGCGAGCGGACGCCGCTCGTGCAGATCAGCGGCCTCAAGCGCGACCCGCACCTCGAGATGCACACGCGGGGAGGCTGAGGGTGAGCGCGGGCGTCGGGCAACCGGGCGGAGAGCAGGTCAAGGCCGACGTCCGCGAGCGCGGCGCCGGCGGCCAGCACGCCGACCGCCGCCTCTTCATGCAGCTCCAGGTGCTCGGAGGCTGCGCCGATCCCAAGCCGCTCGTCACCGCGCTGGAGACGAGCCGCCTCGAGGCGGTGCTATACCAGGACGTCAACGACCCACGCGGCGTCGGCGTGCTCGCCATGAGCGAGGACCCGACCGCCCTCGTCGGCGCGTATCGCGACCTGCTCAACACCGAGCCGTTCGCCGGCCTGTCGCTGCGTCGCGAGCTCACCATGCTCGGACGCACGTACGCCGCGGGCTTCGAGCAGGACCTCGAGGAGTGGTTGTTCCTCCGGCCGCGGCGGACCGTGCTCAACTCGGCGTGGCCGTGGGCGATCTGGTACCCGCTGCGCCGCACGGGGGCGTTCGGGCGCCTCTCGCCGAAGGAGCAGGGGGAGATCATCCGCGAGCACTCGATCCTCGGCCGCGCGTACGGCGACGCCGACCTCGCCCACGATGTCCGGCTGGCTTGCCACGGCCTCGACGTCCACGACAACGACTTCGTGATCGGCCTCATCGGCCGCGAGCTCCACCCGCTGTCGCACCTGGTGCAGACGATGCGCAAGACCGCCCAGACCTCGCAGTATCTCCAGACGCTCGGTCCCTTCTTCGTCGGGCACGTGCGCTGGCAGAGCGCCGCGCCGCGCTGAGCGCCGGCCTGGAGGCATGACGATGACGACGCGCGCGATCGCGTGGCTGGCCCTGGCGCTGCTGCTCGCGCCGCTCCTGTCGGCCGGCGCCGCCGAGCCGGTGAAGGTCGTCTATCACCTCAACGAGGGCGTCGAGCAGGCCGCGCGCACGATGACCAACATCCGCAATCACCTGTCGGCGGACCCGACGGCGAAGATCGTGGTGGTCGCCCACGGCCGCGGCATCGACTTCCTGCTCAAGGAGGCGAAGACGCCGGGCGGGACCGCGTTCGTCACCGACGTCGACGAGCTGGCCTTGCGCGGCGTCGAGTTCCGCGTGTGCCGCTTCACGCTGGAGCGCCGGAACATCGAGCCCTCGCGGGTGGTGCCGGACGCCAAGCTCGTCCCCTCCGGCGTCGCGGAGGTGGCCCGCCTGCAGTCGCGCGAGCACTATTCGTACCTGAAGCCCTGAAGCGCCGCGCCGTCGTCCCCGCGCTGGCGGTCCTCGGCCTCGCGCTGTGGCTGCCGCCGTGGCTCGCCGACCTGCCGCTCGCCGGCCAGCGCGCGCTGCTCGTGATGCTGATCGCGATCGTGCTGTGGACGAGCGAGACGCTGGAGCCCGGCGTCACCGCGCTGCTCGCCGTCACCCTGCTGCCGCTCAGCGGCGCCACGCCGACGATGCGCGCGGCGCTGCAGGGGTTCGCGAGCCCCGTGCCGTACTTCCTGGTCGGCGTGCTCACGATGGGCGCCGCCGTCGTGAAGAGCGGGCTCGCGGAGCGGCTGGCGCGCACGATCCTCGAGCGCGCGCGCGGCCGCAGCCTCGCCGTCTACGTGCAGCTGGTGCTGGCGTTCCCCGTGCTGACCTTCGTGCTGCCGTCGGCGACGACGCGCTCGGGCATCCTCATCCATATCTACGACGAAGTGTTCGCGCTGGGCCGCGTGCCCCGCGGCGCCGACATCGCGAAGGCCGTGATGCTGGCGCTGTCCTCGATCAACCGCCTCGCCTCCACGGCGCTGCTCACCGGGGGCATCACGCCGGTGATGAGCGCGGCGATCATCGGCGGGCTCTCGTGGACGGGCTGGTTCGCGCTCATGGCGGTGCCGTACTGGGCGATCCTGGTGCTGGGCGGCCTCCTGACGTACGCGCTCTACCGGCGCGGCTTCGCCCACGGCCTGCCGGTGCCCGAGCGCGAGCGTCGCCGGCCGATCTCGGGCACCGAGTGGCGGACGCTGGCGATCATCCTGGGCGCCTCGGCGCTGTGGCTCACCGACCCGCTGCACCACCTCGATCCCGCGATCCCGGCGCTGCTGGCCTTCGCGGCGCTGCTCACGCCGGGCCTCGGTCCGCTCGGCTGGTCCGATCTCGAGCGCGGCGTGGGGTGGGCGAACTTCTTCGTCATCGCGGCCTCGATCTCGCTCGCCCACGCCCTCGACGCGAGCGGCGCGGCGCCGTGGCTCGGACGCCTGCTCGTCGGCGGCCTGCCCGGGCTGAGCCGGAGCGCCGTCGGTACGATCGTGTTCCTCGTGCTGGGGGCCACGCTGCTCCGGGCGCTGGTGCCGAACATCTCGGCGTTCCTGGCCCTGGCGCTGCCGATCGCGATGTCCGTCGGCCGCGAGGCGGGGCTGAATCCGGTCGTCTGTGCGCTGGCGGTGATGATGACGGGCGACGCCGTCGTCTACTACCCCGCGCAGAGCTCCTCCGCGCTCGTCATCTACGAGCGCGGCCACGTCTCGGCCGGCGAGATCTTCCGCTTCGGGCTCTGGATGACGCTGCTGGGCTGGGTGACCGTGCTCGTCGTCGCGCTGCCGTGGTGGTCGCTGGTGGGCGAGCCGCTGACCGGTCCTTAGTGTCTCGCCACCCATGCGAGCACCGCCGGGACGAGCTCGCGCAGGCAGCGACGGCTCAGGACGAGGCCCCAGTGTGACGCGTCCGCCTCGAGCCAGTCCGACGTCAGCGGCAGATCCGCGTAGCGGCTGCGTGGCCACTGCCTGTCTTGCGTGCCCACGACGATCAGCAGCGGACACGGCAGCCGAGCGAGCACGATGCCGGCCTGCCGGTCGTCCCGCGCGAGCAACGACTCCGGGCCCAGCGAGGCGAGGGCGATGAGCCGCTCGTCACGATCGAGATCGGGCATCATCGCGTCCTGCCGGTCCGGATCGCGATCGACGATGCCGTACGCCTCGGGCCCGAAGACCCCGGGGCGCAGCGGCACGCGAGGATCCCGTTTCGTCGCCGGCGTGCTCGGGGCGAGCCCCACGCACGCGTGCGCGCCGCCGCGCGCGGCCGCCATGAGTGCGGCCAGCCCGCCCATGCTCCAGCCGACGAGCACGGGTGGGGTGCCGAGCCGATCGATCGCACGCCGGACGTCGTCGGCGTAGTCCGCCATCGCCGTGTGGGCGAGGTCCGCCGGCGGGCCGTCGCCGTGTCCGCGCAAATCGAGCGCGTCGGCGGTCACGCCGTGCGCGGCCAGCGCGGCGCGCCAGTACGTCCAGACGCGCGCCGAGTTGGCGGCGCCGTGGACGAGGAGGAACGGGGGCGAGGCGCTCAGTTCAGGGCAGCGGCGCCGGGAGCTCGGTGCCGCCCATCAGCCAGCGGTCGACGCCGGCCGCGCACGAGCGCCCCTCGGCGATCGCCCACACGATCAGCGACTGGCCGCGCTGCATGTCGCCGCACGTGAAGACGCCCGGCACGCTCGTCATCCAGTTGGCGTCGCGCCCGACGTTGCCGCGCTCGGTGAGCGTGACGCCGAGGTCCGCGAGCATGCCCGGCCTCTCGGGGCCGACGAAGCCCATGGCGAGCAGCACGAGGTCGACGTCCAGCGTGAACTCGCTGCCGCCCACCGGCTTGAAGTCGAGCCGGCCGCCCGCGCGCACCATCTCGACCGTCTGCGCCTCGAGCTTCTTCACGCGGCCGCCCTCGCCGAGGAAGCGCTGGGTCGAGACCGAGTAGACGCGCTCGCCGCCCTCCTCGTGCGCCGAGGACACGCGGAAGATGTTGGGCCACTGCGGCCACGGATTGTCGGCCGCGCGGGCGTCGGGCGGGCGCGGCAGCAGCTCGAACTGATGGACGGAGAGCGCGCCCTGGCGGTGCACCGTGCCGAGGCAGTCGGCGCCCGTGTCGCCGCCGCCGATGATGACCACGCGCTTGCCCTTGGCGGTGATGAACGCCTCGTCGGGAACGGGGTCGCCCTCGCAGCGCTTGTTCGAGAGGGTCAGGTACTCCATCGCGAAGTGGATCCCGCCCAGCTCGCGGCCGGGGATCGGCAGATCGCGCGGCGCGCAGGCGCCGCCCGCGAGCACGATCGCGTCGAAGTCTTTCTTGAGATCCGCCACCGGCACGTTGACGCCGACGTGGGCGTTGGTCTGGAAGACCACGCCTTCCTTCTCCATCAGCCCCAGCCGCCGATCGAGGTGCCGCTTTTCCATCTTGAACTCGGGGATGCCGTAGCGGAGCAGGCCGCCGATGCGATCGGCGCGTTCGAACACCATCACCGAGTGCCCCGCGCGGTTGAGCTGCTGGGCGACGGCGAGCCCGGCGGGACCGGAGCCGACCACGGCGACCTTCTTGCCCGTGCGCACGGCCGGCATGTCCGGATGCACCCAGCCGTGCTCGAACGCGTGGTCGATGATCGAGACCTCGATGGCCTTGATGGTGACCGCGTCATCGTTGATGCCGAGCACGCACGAGCCCTCGCACGGCGCCGGGCAGAGCCGCCCCGTGAACTCCGGGAAGTTGTTGGTCGCGTGCAGCCGCTCGATGGCGTCCCGCCAGCGGTCCTTGTAGACGAGGTCGTTCCAGTCCGGGATCAGGTTGCCGAGCGGGCAGCCCTGGTGGCAGAAGGGGACGCCGCAGTCCATGCAGCGCGCGCCCTGCTTGCGGAGGTCCTCGACCGGAAACGGAAGGTAGACCTCTTTCCAGTCGCGCAGCCGCTCGGCGATCGGCCGCGTCGGAAACTTCTTGCGCTGGATCTCCAGGAAGCCGGTGGCCTTACCCACTCGTGGCCCCGACCAGCTCGGCGAACGTCGGCTCGCGCCCCTCGGCGCGCGCCTTGTTCTCCGCCGCCAGCACGCGCTTGAAGTCCTTCGGCGTCACCTTCACGAAGCGCGGCCGCATCGCCCGCCACTCGGCGAGGATCTTCGCGGCGTGCGCGGAGTGGGTGTAGGTCACGTGGCGGTCGATCAGCTCGCCCACCAGCGACACGTCGGCCGGCTGGTCGAGCGGCTCGAGGTCCACCATCTCGCGGTTGCAGAGGCGGTGGAAGTCGCCGTCGAGATCGAGCACGAAGGCGAGGCCGCCCGACATCCCCGCCGCGAAGTTGCGTCCCGTCCGGCCGATGACGACCACGCGGCCGCCCGTCATGTACTCGCAGCCGTGGTCGCCGAGGCCCTCGACGACCGCGTGGGCGCCGCTGTTGCGCACGGCGAAGCGCTCGCCGGCCACGCCCCGCACGTAGGCCTCACCGCTCGTGGCGCCGTAGAGGGCGACGTTGCCGATGACGATGTTGTCCTCGGGCACGAAAGTCGCGCGACGGGGCGGGTGGACGATGAGACGTCCGCCCGACAGGCCCTTGCCCCAGTAGTCGTTGGCGTCGCCCTCGAGCGTGAACGAGATGCCGCGGGGGAGGAACGCGCCGAAGGACTGGCCGGCGGAGCCCGTGAAATGAACCTTGATCGTGTCGTCGGGCAGGCCGGCGGCGCCACGCTTCAGCGTCACCTCGTAGCCCAGGGTGGTGCCGACGGTGCGGTTGACGTTGCGGATCGGCAGCGAGAGCTCCACGCGGGTGCCGTGATCGATCGCGTCGCGGCAGGCCGGGATCAGCGTCGTGTGGTCGAGCGACTTCTCGAGGGCGTGGTCTTGCGCCACCACGCAGCGCCGCGCCACCTCCGGCGGCATCGCCGGCGAATACAGGATCGACGACAGGTCGAGCCCGCGAGCCTTCCAGTGGTCCACGGCAGCCGAGACGTCGAGACAGTCCGCGCGGCCGATCATCTCGCTCATCGACCGGAAGCCGAGCGAGGCCATCAGCTCGCGGACCTCCTGGGCGACGAAGCGGAAGAAGTTGACGACGTGCTCGGGCCGGCCCGCGAACCGCTTGCGCAGCTCGGGGTCCTGCGTGGCCACGCCGACAGGACACGTGTTCAGGTGGCAGACGCGCATCATGATGCAGCCGAGCACGACCAGCGGCGCCGTCGAGAAGCCGTATTCCTCGGCGCCGAGCAGGGCGGCGATCACGACGTCGCGGCCGCTCTTCATCTGGCCATCGGTCTGCACGACGATCCGGTCGCGCAGCTTGTTGAGCACCAGCACCTGCTGCGTCTCGGCGAGACCGAGCTCCCACGGCACGCCGCCGTGCTTGATCGACGTCAGGGGCGAGGCGCCGGTGCCGCCGTCGTGGCCCGAGATCAGCACCACGTCGGCGTGGGCCTTGGCCACGCCGGCGGCGACAGTCCCCACACCCACTTCGGCGACGAGCTTGACGTGGATGCGGGCGCTGGGATTCGCGCTCTTCAGATCGTGGATCAGCTGCGCCAGGTCTTCGATCGAGTAGATGTCGTGGTGCGGGGGCGGGGAGATCAGCCCCACGCCCGGCATCGCGTAGCGCACCTTGGCGATCCACGGATAAACCTTGTGGCCGGGCAGCTGGCCGCCCTCGCCGGGCTTGGCGCCCTGGGCCATCTTGATCTGCAGATCCGTGGCGTTGACGAGGTACTCGCTGGTCACGCCGAAGCGGCCCGACGCCACCTGCTTGACCGCGCTGCGCCGCCAGTCGCCGTTGGGATCGCGCACGTAGCGCGCGGGATCCTCGCCGCCCTCGCCGGTGTTCGAGCGCCCGCCGATGCGGTTCATGGCGATGGCGAGCGTCTCGTGCGCCTCCTGGCTGATCGAGCCGTACGACATGGCGCCGGTGGCGAAGCGCTTCAGGATCGACTCCACCGACTCGACCTCGTCGAGCGGCACCGACGGGCCGGCCGGCTTGAGCGTGAAGAGCCCGCGCAGCGTCGCGCGGTGGCGGCTCTGGTCGTCGACGATCTTCGAGTATTCCTTGAAGGCGGCGTAGCTGCCCGCCCGCGTGGAGGCCTGCAGCTTCGCGATCATGTCGGGGTTCACCTGGTGATGCTCGCCGTCACGCCGCCACTGGTACTCCCCGCCCCAGTCCAGCTCGGGCTTCTCGACGGGCCGCTCCGGGTAGGCCGCGGCGTGACGTTGCCGCACTTCCTCGGCGATGACGTCGATGCCGATGCCGCCCACGCGCGACGCGGTGCCGGTGAAGTAGCGGTCGACCACGGCACGGTTCAGGCCGATGGCCTCGAAGATCTGGGCGCCGCAGTAGGACTGCAGCGTCGAGATCCCCATCTTGGCCATGACCTTGAGGATTCCTTTGTTCAGCGCCTTGATGTAGTTCTTCACGGCCTTGGCGCGGTCGAGGCCGGCCAGCACGCCCTCCTGGATGAGGTCGTCGAGCGTCTCGAAGGCCACCCACGGGTTCACGGCGCCGGCGCCGTAGCCGATCAGCAGGCACATGTGGTGGACTTCGCGCGCGTCGCCCGTCTCGACGACGAGGCCGCAGCGCGTGCGCTCGCCGTGGCGCACGAGGTGGTGATGCACGGCGGCGGTGGCCAGCAGGCTCGGGATCGGCGCGAGCTCGCGCGTGACGCCGCGATCGGAGAGCACGAGGACGTTGTGGCCGTCGGCGATCGCGCGGCTCGCGCGCTGCTGCAGCGCCTCGATGGCGCGCTCGAGCCCGGGCGCGCCCTCGGTCACCGGGTAGAGCATCGGCAGCGTCACCGCCTTGAAGCCCAGCGCGGAGACGTGCGCGAGCTTCGCCAGATCCTCGTTGGACAGCACCGGGTCCTTCAGCACGATCTGGCGGCACGACCCGGGCTCGGCGGCCAAGAGGTTCCCCTCGGGCCCGATCGTGGACTCCATCGCCGTCACCAGCTCCTCGCGGATCTGGTCCAGCGGCGGGTTGGTCACCTGCGCGAAGAGCTGCTTGAAATAATCGTAGAGCGGCCGCGGCCGGTCGGACAGCACGGCCAGCGCGGTGTCGGTGCCCATCGAGCCGATCGGCTCCTCGCCGTTCTTGGCCATGGGCGCCAGCAGCAGTCTCAAATCTTCGTGCGTGTAACCGAACGCCATCTGCCGCGTCAGCACGGTGGCGTGGTCGGACTCCGTGACCGGCGCCGCCGCCACGTCCTCCAGCCGCACCTGGTTCTGGCGGAGCCAGTCGCCGTACGGGTGCTCGGCGGCGAGCTGCGCCTTGATCTCGTCGTCGTCGATGATGCGGCCCTGCGCGGTGTCGACGAGGAAGATCTTGCCCGGGTGCAGCCGCTCCTTAACCAGCACCTTTTCGGGCGGGATGTCGAGCACACCGACCTCGGAGGCCATGACCACGAGATCGTCCCGCGTGACGTAGTAGCGCGACGGCCGCAGCCCGTTGCGGTCGAGCACGGCGCCGATGACGGTGCCGTCCGTGAACGCGATGGAGGCGGGGCCGTCCCACGGCTCCATCAGCGAGGAGTGGTAGTCGTAGAACGCGCGCCGCTCGGGGCTCATCGACTCGTGGTGCTGCCACGGCTCCGGGATCATCATGAGAATCGCGTGGGGCAGCGAGCGGCCGTTCATGACGAGGAACTCGAGGACGTTGTCGAAGGTCGCGGAGTCCGACAGCCCCTCGCGGGTCACGGGCAGCACCTTGGCGAGGTCGTCGCCGAGCACGTCGGAGCGGCACAGCGCCTCGCGCGCGCGCATCCAGTTGATGTTGCCGCGCAGCGTGTTGATCTCGCCGTTGTGTGCGACGTAGCGGTACGGGTGCGCGAGCGGCCAGGACGGGAAGGTGTTGGTGCTGAACCGCTGGTGGACCAGCGCCAGCGCCGACTCCATGTCGGGGTCGAGCAGGTCGGGGTACATCGACTCGATCTGGTCGGCCGACAGCATCCCCTTGTAGATGAGCGTGTTGCTGCTGAGGCTCGGGAGGTACGTCAGCCGCTTCTCGGAGAAGTCCATCGCCTCCACGGCGTGCTCGATGCGCTTGCGGACGACGTAGAGCTTGCGCTCGAAATGGGCGGCGTCGCGCGCCGCGCCGCGGCCGATGAACACCTGCTTGATGGTCGGCTCGACGTTGAGGGCGCTGGCGCCCAGCAGGCGGTCGTCGGTGGGGACGTCACGCCAGCCCAGAAGACGCTGGCCTTCCTCGGCGACGATCGTCGCGATGAGCGCCTGGACCTTCTCGCGCTGCATGGCGTCGCGCGGCAGGAACACGCAGCCCACGCCGTAGTCCTTCGGCCCGGGCAGGGGAATGCCGAGCCGACCACACTGCTTGCGGAGGAACTTGTCGGGGACCTGCAGCAGGATGCCCGCGCCGTCGCCGGTGTTCGGCTCGCAGCCGCACGCGCCGCGGTGCAGGAGGTTGATCAGCACCAGCAGGCCCTGGCGGACGATCGCGTGGGACTTGCGGCCCTTGATGTCGACCACGAAGCCGACGCCGCACGCGTCGTGCTCGTGGGCGGGGTCGTACAGACCCTGCGGGGGAACTTCGCCGATGGTCGCGACCGGCGTCTGCTCCTTCATCGTCCTACCCCTATGTGAACAGTTGCACGATACTACCGGAGGAACCAGTATTAGTCAGCAGCGAAAACACGGATGGTAGGTATCAGCCTGGCTAATGGTGTAGAGTGGGCCCGTGCACCTGGAGACGCTGCGCCTCTACTGCGACGTGGTCCGGCTCCGCTCCTTCTCCAAGGGCGCCGAGCAGAACTTCGTCTCCCAGTCCGCCGCCAGTCAGGCCGTCCAGCAGCTCGAGGCGCAGGTGGGGGCGCCTCTCATCGACCGGACCAAGCGGCCGTTCGCGGTGAGCCCACAAGGGAAGGCCCTCTACGAGGCTTGCCGGTCGATGCTGGCGGCGTGGGAACAGGCCAAAGCGGAGGTGGCGGCGGTGAAGGCGCGGCTGGACGGCACGGTGCGCGTCGCCGCCATCTATTCGGTGGGCTTGCACGACGTCAGCCGGCCGATGCAGCAGTTCGCCTCGCTCTATCCCGCGGCGCGCGTCCAGCTCGAGTGCCTGCACCCTCACAAGGTGGTCGAGGCGGTGATCAATGGCGACGCCGATCTCGGGATCATGTCGTACCCACCCTCCGACCGCTCGCTCACCGTGGTGCCGTTGCGGGTGGAGCCGATGGCGGTCGTCTGCCATCCCAACCACCGGTTCGCGCGCCGACGGCTCGTCATGCCCGCCGACCTGAACGGCGAGCGCTTCATCGCCTTCGACCGGGCGCTACCGATCCGCAAGGCCATCGACCGGGCGTTGCGGCAGCACGGCGCGAAGGCCAATATCGTGATGGAATTCGACAACATCGAGACGATCAAGCAGGCCATCATCATCGCGGCCGGCGTCAGCGTCCTGCCGCGTCACACGGTGGAAAAGGAAGCGGGGATCCGCACGCTGGCCACGGTGCCCCTCGGCGTGCCGGACCTCGCACGGCCGGTCGGGATCATCTATCGTCGTCAGAAGCCGCTCACCCCGACCGCCAGCCGCTTCGTCGAGATGCTGAAGGAGGCGAGCGCCGTGCCCGCCCAGGTCGCGGCCGGCGACCGCTGAGTGGCAGTGCGAGCCGCAGGCCGTTCGACGGCCGAGGCGAGCGGTGAAATGACCGTCAGCGTGCGAGCCGCAGGCCGTTCGACGGCCGAGGCGAGCCTATGAAGCGCGGAGGAGCCGTCATGACGGAGTTCGACGATCGCGCCCAGGACATCGAGGACGAGTTGCAGGAAGTACGCGGCGCCCTGCTGGACGACACCATCGCTACGCTCGGCCCCGCCGAGCCGATCTGCATGGCGCCGACGGCGACGGTCGAGGAGGCCATCGCGCGGATGCTCGAGCGCCGGCAGGCCTGCGTGCTCGTCGTCGACGGCGACGGCCGGCTGACGGGGATCCTGACCGAGCGCGACGTGCTCATGCGCGTTGCGGGCGCGGGACGCGAGCCGCGCCGTACCGTGCTGCGCGACGTCATGACGCCGAACCCCGAGGCGCTGACGGCGGGTCACCGGGTGGCGTATGCCGTGCACTGCATGAGCGTGGCGGGCTTCCGCACGGTGCCGCTCGTCGACGCCGAGCGCCGCCCGATCGGCGTGGTGACGGTCAGCGACGTGATCCGCTGGCTGGCGCAGCTGTTCCCGGAGGCGGTCCTGAACCTGCCGCCCGGCGATACGCTCAAGCACCCGCACGAAATGGACGCGGGATAGGGCGGTCGGTGGTCTAACCACCGAATTAACCTTGCCGAATGAGCACACGTCCATTAAAATGAAGCACGCCCTGTCGACACCGTTGACCGACGGGCGGCCTCAGCGCAAATCCCGCGCGACCCGAACGACGCACGGGCGGTGTGCGCGCGAGGCCCGGACGATGACGACCAGGCTCAGGAGAGGGAATCGATGAGCGAGACGGCGGCGCCCGTGAAGGGGGCCAAAGCGCGGCGCGAGCTTCAACGCGCCGTGATCCGGTTCGCCGGAGACTCCGGCGATGGCATGCAGCTGACGGGCGAGCAGTTCACCACCGAGTCGGCGTGGGCGGGCAATGACATCGCCACGCTGCCGAACTTCCCCGCCGAGATCCGCGCCCCGGCCGGCACGCTGTTCGGCGTCTCCAGCTTCCAGCTGCAGTTCGGCAGCCAGCGCGTGTACACGCCGGGCGACCGTCTCGACTGCCTGGTGGCGATGAATCCGGCTGCGCTCAAGGTGCATCTTCGCGACCTCAAGGGCGGCGGCCTGCTGATCGTCAACACCGCGGCCTTCGAAAAGCGCAACCTCGACAAGGCCGGCTACGCGCAGAACCCGCTGGACGATCCCGCGCTGGCCGAGCGCTACCGCCTGCACAAGGTCGACATGACCGGCCTCACGCACAAGGCCATCGCCGACCTCAAGCTCGACACGAAAGAGAAGGACCGCACGAAGAATTTCTTCGCGCTGGGCCTCGTCTCCTGGATCTACACGCGGCCGCTGGAGCCGACGCTCGAGTGGATCGGCAAGAAGTTCACGAAGAGCGCCGATATCGCGGAGGCCAACACGCGCGTGCTCAAGGCGGGCCACGCCTTCGGCGAGACGGCGGAGTTCTTCGAGGAGGCCTACACCGTCGAGCCGGCGGAGATGGCACCCGGGCTCTACCGCGCCATGACGGGCAACCGCGCGCTCGCCTGGGGCCTGCTGGCCGCGGCCGAGCGCTCGAAAGTGCAGATCGTGTACGGCGCCTATCCGATCACGCCCGCCTCCGGCGTGCTCGAAGAGCTGGCGATGCACAAGCGCTTCCGCATCCGAACCATCCAGGCCGAGGACGAGATCGCGGCGGTGACGGCGGCCATCGGCGCGGCCTTCGGTGGCGCCATCGGCGTCACGTGCTCGAGCGGGCCCGGCATCGCCCTCAAGGGCGAAGGGATCGGCCTCGCGGTGACGGCGGAGCTGCCGCTGGTGATCCTCAACATCCAGCGTGCCGGCCCGTCGACGGGCATGCCGACCAAGACCGAGCAGGCGGACCTGATGCAGGCGCTCTACGGCCGCAACAGCGAGTCGCCGGTGGTGGTGCTGGCGCCCGCGACGCCGGGCGACTGCTTCTACATCGCCTACGAGGCGGTGCGCATCGCCGCCAAGTACATGGTGCCGGTCATCGTGCTCTCCGACGGCTTCCTCGCCAACGGCTCCGAGCCGTGGCTCATCCCCGATCCGACGACGCTGCCGACGATCGACGTCCAGTTCCGCACGGAGAAGGAGGGCTTCTTCCCGTACCTGCGCGATGCCGCCACGCTGTCGCGGCCGTGGGTCCGGCCCGGCACGCCGGGGCTCGAGCACCGTATCGGCGGCATCGAGAAGCAGGACGTCACCGGCAACATCTCCTACGATCCGGACAACCACGACCACATGGTCCGGACGCGCGCCGAGAAGGTGCGGCGCGTGGCGCAGGAGATTCCGCCGACCACGATCAACGGCCCGGCCACCGGCGACCTGCTCGTGGTCGGCTGGGGCGGGACGTACGGCTCGATCACGGCGGCGGTGGAGCGCGCGCAGGCGGCCGGACATTCGGTCGCGTCGATCCATCTGCGGCACCTGAACCCGCTGCCGCCGGACCTCGGCCACATCCTGCGCGAGTATCGCAAGGTGCTGGTGCCCGAGATCAACAGCGGCCAGCTCGTTCGCGTGCTGCGCGCGGAATATCTCGTCGACGCCGTCGGCTTCAATCGCGTGCGCGGGTTGCCGCTGGCGAGCGAGGAACTCCTTGAAGCGATCCATCAACTCATCGGGAGCACACCATGAGCGCCCAGGAGGCAGGGGCGGCGGCCGCGCCGACGCCCAAGTACACGAAGAAGGATTTCGAGTCGGACCAGGACGTTCGCTGGTGCCCGGGGTGCGGCGACTACGCCATCCTCAGCGCCGTGCAGAAGTCCATGCCGGACCTCGGCATCCCGCGCGAGAACATCGTGTTCATCTCGGGCATCGGCTGCTCGAGCCGGTTCCCGTACTACATGAACACGTACGGCTTCCACACGATCCACGGCCGCGCGCCGGCGATCGCCACCGGGCTGCGCGTGGCGCGCCCCGACCTCAAGGTGTTCGTGGTCACGGGCGACGGCGACGGGCTGTCGATCGGCGGCAACCACATGCTGCACGTGCTGCGCCGCAACGTGAACCTCACCATCTTGCTGTTCAACAACCGGATCTACGGGCTCACGAAGGGCCAGTACTCACCGACGAGCGAGCTCGGCAAGGTGACGAAGTCGACGCCGATGGGCTCGGCGGACCGGCCCGTGAATCCGCTCGCGTTCGCGCTCGGCTGTGGGGCGACATTCGTCGCCCGGACCGTGGACCGCAACATCCAGCACATGGAGGAGACGCTCAAGCGCGCGGCCGCCCACAAGGGCGCCGGGTTCATCGAGATCCTCCAGAACTGCAACGTGTACAACGATCTCGCCTGGAACGTCATCTACGACAAGACCTCGAAACTCGCCTACGAGCTCCGGCTCGAGCACGGCAAGCCGCTGCTCTACGGGCCTCCCGACGCCAGGAAGGCCGTGATCATGGACGGCGTGATGCCGAAGGTCGTCGACGCCAAGGACGTCCAGGAGAGCGCGCTCTGGATCCACGACGAGAAGAACGTCAACGCAGCCAAGATCCTCGCCGATCTCTTCGCGCCGGACTTCCCGGTGCCCATCGGCGTGCTGGAGGCGATCGAGGCTCCGATCTACGAGGAGGTCATACTCGAGCAGGAGCAGCGGGCGATCTCCGACCGCGGGCCGGGGAACATCGCCAAGCTCTTGACGTCGGGCGACACCTGGAAGATCGGCTGATCCGCGTCACGCCGTGGCGCTTTCCGCCAGCGTAGTCGCCGGGCTCCAGCACCTGCTCGGACCGGCGGGCGTCGTGCTCACCCGCGAGGGCCGCCTCACCTACGAGAGCGACATGCTCACGCTCTACAAGGGCATGCCCGACGCCGTCGTCCTGCCCACGAGCACCGAGGAGGTCCAGGCCGTCGTCCGGATCTGCCGCGAGGCCAGGGTGCCCGTGGTGCCGCGCGGCTCGGGCACGGGGCTCATCGGCGGCGCCACCGCCCCGCAGGGCGGCGTGATGGTCTCGATGACGCGCATGACCCGGATCCTCGAGCTGGACCTCGCGAACCGCTGCGCCACCGTCCAGCCCGGCCTCATCAACCTCTGGCTCACCAACGCCGTGCGCGACCGCGGCTGGTTCTTCGCGCCCGATCCGTCCAGCCAGATGGTCTCCTCGATCGGCGGTAACGTCGCCACCAACGCCGGCGGCCCGCACTGCCTCAAGTACGGCATCACCACCAACCACGTGCTCGGCCTCGAGATGGTCATCGGCACCGGAGAAGTCGTAAGCGTCGGCGGCAAGGCCGCCGACCGGCCGGGCTACGACCTCACCGGCACGATGGTCGGCAACGAGGGCACCTTCGGGCTCGTGACGGCGATCACCGTGCGGCTCCTGCACCTGCCGGAGGCGGTGAAGACAGCCCTCGCGTCGTTCGCCAGCCTCGTCGAGGCCTCCGAGGCGGTGTCGGCGATCATCGCCGCGGGGATCATCCCGGCCGCGCTGGAGATGCTCGACGACGCGATGATCGGCGCCGTCAACGCCGCGGTGGGCAAGGTGTATCCCGACGGCGCCGGCGCCGTGCTCCTCATCGAGCTCGACGGCCCCCGCGCCGAGGTGGAGGCTCAGGCCGAGCGCGTCGCGGCGATCTGCCGCGAGCGGCAGGCGCTCATGGTGACCGTCGCGCGCGACGAGACCGAGCGCGCGCTGCTGTGGAAGGGGCGCAAGGAGGCCGCGGGCGCCGTCGGCCGGATCACCGCCGCCTACCTGCTCCAGGACGCCGTGGTGCCGCGCAGCAAGCTGCCGCAGATCATGCGCGAGATGGTCGCGATCAGCAAGCGTCACCGTCTCCTCTTCGCGAACGTCTTCCACGCCGGCGACGGGAACCTGCACCCGCTGATCTGCTACGACGACCGCAAGCCGGGTGAGCTGGAGCGCGCGCAGCAGGCCAACGAGGAGCTGCTCCACGCGTGCATCGCGCTCGGCGGCAGCGTGAGCGGCGAGCACGGCATCGGCATGGACAAGGCCAAGAACCTGCCGCTGCAGTACGCCGAGGCCGACCTGAACTTCATGTTCCGCCTGCGCCGCGTCTTCGACCCCGACGGCCTCATGAACCCGGCGAAGCTGCTGCCCTCGCACCCCGCGTGCGGCGAGGGCTTTCGGCCGGCGCGCCCGACGCTGCCCGCGGGCACGTGGGTCTAGCGTGGTGGTGGTGACGACGCCCGCGCTTGGCGGCGCGCTCCGCGCGATCGTCGGCGCCGAGCACCTGCACGAGGGCGGCGCGCCGGTGGACGGCGCCGCGCCACGCTGGACGGCGGCGCCGGCCACGATCGAGCAGGCGGCGGCGCTGGTGGCGCTCGCCCACGACGAGCGCCTGGCGGTCGTCCCGCGCGGCAGCGGCGCCGCCCTCGAGCTGGGGCACCCGCCCACGCGCGTCGATCTCGTGCTCGACACCCGGCGGCTCGACGCCGTGCTCGAGTACAACCCCGACGACCTGACCGTCAGCGTGCAGGCCGGGTGCACCGCCGGCGCGCTGGCCGCGCGCCTGGCCGGCCGGCGGCAGATCCTGCCGCTCGACCCGCCGGGCTGGGCCGCGCGCTCGCTCGGCGGGATCGCGGCGACCCAGGCGAGCGGCCCGCTGCGCCAGCGCTACGGGACGATGCGCGATCTCCTGCTCGGCGTGCGCTTCGCGCAGGCGGACGGCGTCCTGACATGGGGCGGCGCGAAGGTCGTGAAGTCGGTGAGCGGCTACGACGTCCCGAAGCTCATGGTCGGCGCCCTCGGCACGCTCGGCGTGCTGCTCGAGCTGACGCTGCGCCTGCATCCCGCGCCGGACCACGAGGCGACGTGGCTCGCGAGCTTCCGGACGCCGGCCCACGCCCAGGACTGCGTCGCCGCGCTGCTCGACTCGACGGTGCAGACGAACCGCCTCGAGGTCCTCGACGGCCGCGTGCTCGCCGCGTGCAGCCTGCCGGTCAGCGCGGCGGCCCTGGCGATCTCGATCGCCACGGTGGAGCCCGCGGTCCGCGCGCAGGAGGGGCTCGTGAAGGCGATCGTCCAGCGCGCGCCCGGCGCGGTGCAGACGATGGGCGCCTCCTTCTGGAAGACCTACGACCGCGCGCTGGCCGGCTTCGACGGCGTCACGCTCCGGATCGGCACCGTCCCGGCGCGCCTGGTGGAAACGCTCGGCGCCGTGCAGGCGGTGCTGCCCGGCGCCGCGGTGGCCGGCGCCGCCGGGCTCGGCGCGCTCCGCGCGCTCGTCACGCACGCCGACGTGTCCGTGCTGCTCCCGCCGCTCGAGCGGCTGCGCGCGACGGTGGGCGAGGTCGGCGGCGGCGTGACCGTCGAGCGCGCGCCGCGCGCCCTGCGCGAGCGCCTCGATCCCTGGGGTCCGGTGCCGGCGCCGGCCCTGGCCGTCATGCGCGCGATCAAGACCGAGTTCGATCCGCGCGGCGTGCTCAACCCCGGTCGCTTCGTCGGACGGCTGTGATGGCGACGGGGACCGACCGGTTGGCCGCGCCGGCCACCCTCGACGACATTCGCTCGTGCGTGCACTGCGGCATCTGCCTGCCGGCGTGTCCGACCTACCGCGCGCTCGGCGAGGAGATGGACTCGCCGCGCGGTCGCGTCTATCTGATGCGCGCCGTCGCGGAGGGCCGGCTCGACGTCACCGAGACTTACACGCACCACCTCGACCTCTGTCTCGGCTGTCGCGCGTGCGAGACCGCGTGCCCGGCGGGCGTGCCGTTCGGCTCGTTGCTCGAGACGGCGCGCGCGGAGATCGAGCGCGGCGGCCGGCGCCCCCTGCGGCGGCGGCTGCTCGAGGCCTTCATCTTCGGCGTCTTCCCGCATCCCCGCCGGCTCGCCCTCGTGCTCGGCCTGCTGCGGCGGTATCGGCGCTGGGGCCTGCAGGCGCTCGTGCGGCGCTCGGGTCTGCTGCGGCGCATCCCGCCGCTGGCCGCGATGGACGCGCTGCTGCACGACATTCCGAGGACCGACGGCGCGCTGCCCGAGTTCCTGGCCGCGCGCGGCCGCGCGCTCGGGCGCGTCGCGCTGCTGACCGGCTGCGTGCAGCGTCACCTCTTCGCGGACGTCAACCACGACACGATGCGACTGCTCGCCCTGGCGGGCTGGGACGTCGTCGCGCCGCGCGAGCAGGGCTGCTGCGGCGCGCTCGAGCTGCACGGCGGGCGGCTCGACGCCTTCCGGGCCCGGGCGCGGGCGCTGGCCGCGACGCTGCCGTCCGACGTCGACTGGATCGTCACCAACGCCGCGGGCTGCGGCTCGGCGCTGCGCGACTACGGCCACTGGGTGGACGAGGATGCCACCCGGCGCGTCGCCGCCCGCTCCCGCGACGTCACCGAGCTGCTCGTGGAGGCCGACCTGCCGCTCGGCTCGCTGCCGCTGACGGTGACGTACCACGATCCCTGCCACCTCGCCCACGGCCAGCGCGTGCGCACGGCGCCGCGGGCGCTGCTGGGCCGCATCCCGGACCTCGCCGTGGTCCCGCTCGCCGACAGCGACCTGTGCTGCGGCAGCGCCGGGGTCTACAACGTGCTCGAGCCCGAGATGGCCGACCGGCTGCTCGCGCTGAAGATCGCGCGGATCGTCGAGACCGGCGCGCGCACCGTCGTCACCGGCAACCCGGGCTGCCTCATGCAGATCGCGCGCGGCGCCCGGGCGCGCGGGCTCGACCTCGAGCTCGTGCATCCGGTGACGCTGCTCGCCCGCGCGATGCGATGGGAGGACCGATGAAGATCCGGCTCGCCGACCGCGCGAAGTACCAGCCCGACAAGATGGCGAAGATCGCCCTCGCGTCCACGCCGCGTGCCCAGGTCGATCTCTACTGCCTCGAGCCGGGCCAGAGCCAGAAGGTGCACGCCCACGACGGTCAGGACAAGGTCTACGTCGTGCTCGAGGGGCGGGGCCGCTTCACGCTCGACGGCGGCGAGCACGCGTTGCAGGCGGGGGAGGCGCTGGTGGCCGCGGCCGGCAGCCAGCATGGCGTCGCCAACGACTCGCGCGAGCGCCTGCTGCTCCTCGTCTTCGTGGCGCCGCCGCCGCCCCACGCATGACCGCGAGCCCGACCCCGCCCGCAGCGCCCCGGCGCGTCGCGCTGATGATCACGTGCCTCGCGGACATGTTCTATCCCGAGGTCGGCGAGCGAATCGTCGGGCTCCTGCGCCGGCTCGGCGTCGAGGTGACGCTGCCGGCGGGCCAGACGTGCTGTGGCCTGCCGCTCTTCAATTCGGGCTATCACGCCGAGGCAGCGGCCGTCGCGCGGCGGACGGTCGCGGTGTTCCGCGACGCCGACGCCGTGGTCGTGCCGTCGGGATCCTGCGCCTGGATGGTCAAGCACGAGTACCCGGGCCTGCTACGCGGCACCCCGGAGGCGCCAGCCGAGGCGCATGACGCCGAGCGGCTGGCCGAGCGCACCTGGGAGTTCTCCCAGTTCCTCGTCCGCGCACTGGAGCGCACCGAGTTCGAGAGCGCGGTCGAGGGCCCCCTCGCGTACCACGACTCGTGTCATCTTCTGCGCGGGCTGCACGAGGGCGAATCGCCGCGCGTGCTGCTGCGCCATCTCAAGGGCGCGGCGGCGGTGCCCCTGCCGGGCAGCGACGAGTGCTGCGGCTTCGGCGGCTCGTTCTCGGTGCGGCTGCCGGAGGTCTCGACCGCGATCCTCGACAAGAAGCTCGCCAACCTCGAGGCCTCCGGGGCGCGCTGCCTGGTGGCGTGCGACGCGGGCTGCCTCATGCAGATCCGCGGTGGCCTCCTGCGCCGCAATTCACCGCTGCGCGCGCTGCACCTGGCCGAGGTTCTCGAGTACCCCCAGGAGGGGCATCGATGAGACATCCTGTGTCAAGCCCGAGGCGCGCCACGGCTGCGCCGGGGTGCGTCCGCGCGATGGCCGGGGGAGTCCGAGGGGGGCGTAGCCCCTTTCGCTTGAAGGATCTGGGGGGCCATATCGGGGCCCCCCACGACGATCGATGAGCGAGCCGATCGTCACCACGCCCCTCCGCGAGCGCGCCTCCAACGCCCTGCGGGACCGCTTCCTGCACGAGGCGCTCGACATCGCGACGACGAAGTTCATCGCGCTGCGCCGCGAGGCCTTCGGGGACTTTCCCCAGGGCGAGGCGCTGCGCGACCGCGCCCGCGCCATCAAGGAGGCGACGCTCCAGCGGCTGGACGCGCACCTCGAGACGCTCGTCGCCAACATCGAGCGGGTCGGCGGCCACGTGCACTTCGCGACGACGGCCGAGGAGGCGCGTCGGATCATCCTCGACATCGCCAGGCGCACCGGCGCGCGCATGGCCGTGAAGTCCAAGTCGATGGCCACGGAAGAGATCCACCTCAACGACGCGCTGGAGGCGATCGGCGTGACGCCGGTGGAGACCGACCTCGGCGAGTACATCATCCAGCTCGCCCACGAGCGCCCCTCGCATATCATCGCGCCGGCCATCCACAAGACGAAGGGGCAGGTGGCCGAGCTGTTCTCGCGTGAGCTGCACCGGCCCGGCCTGGCCGCCGACCCGGAGGTCCTCACGAAGATCGCGCGCGAGGAATTGCGCGAGAAGTTCCTCCAGGCCGATCTCGGGATCACCGGCGCCAACTTTGCGGTGGCCGAGACGGGCACGGTGGTCCTCGTCACCAACGAGGGCAACGGCCGCATGACGACGTCGCTGCCGCGCGTGCACGTGGCCGTGATGGGCGTGGAGAAGGTCATCCCGTCGATGACCGACCTCGCCGTGTTCCTCGCCATCCTCGCCAAGAGCGCGACCGGCCAGAAGCTCTCCGTCTACACGACGCTGGTGCAGGGGCCCCGGCGGCCGGGCGAGCTCGAGGGGCCCGACGAGTTCCATCTGGTCCTGCTCGACAACGGCCGCATCGCGCAGATCGCCGGCCCGCTGCGCGAGTCGCTCTACTGCCTGCGCTGCGGCGCGTGCCTCAACGTCTGTCCCGTCTATCGCCAGATCGGCGGCCACGCGTACGGCTACACGTACCCGGGCCCGATCGGCATCCTCCTCACCGCGATGCTCAACGGCCCCGCGTCGGTGAAGGATCTGGCGCACGCCTCGTCGCTCTGCGGCGCCTGCGCGGATGCCTGCCCGGTGCGCATCGACATTCCGAAGATGCTGATCGAGCTGCGGCGCCAGGTCGACGAGGAGCGCATCGCGCCCTGGCCCGAGCGCGTCGTCTTCAAGGCCTTCGCGCACATTCTGGCTCATCCCGTGCTCTATCGCCTCGGGGCCCGGATCGGCCGCACGCTCCAGCGCCCGTTCGTGCGTGACGGCCGCATCCGGGCCCTGCCGTCCTTCTTCGGGCAGTGGACGCGGACGCGCGACCTGCCGCCCGTGGCCGCGCGCACCTTCCAGGAGCGCTGGCGTGACCGTTCATAGGCTCGCCTCGGACGGCGGGGCCCCAGCCCCACGACGTCCTGCGGCTCGCACGACCAAGGCAGAATTCCTGGCGCGGATCCGCGGGGAGATGGCGAAGACGCGTGGGCTCTTCCCCGCCTCGCCCGCCGAGCGGCCCACGCAGCCCCGGCAGCGGCTGGATCTGCTGCGCCGCGAGCTGAGCGAGCGGTGCCCGCAGACCCTGGCCCGCTTCCGCTCGGAGTTCGAGCGCGTCGCCGGCGTCTTCCACCGCGTGGCGAGCGCCTCCGACGTGCCCGCGGAGCTCGAGCGGATCTGCCACGAGCGCGCGGCGCGGCGGCTGATCGCGTGGCCAGCCGAGGAGCTCGGCGTGGCCATCGCTCCCGCGCTCTCCGCGGCCGGCATCGCCGTGGAGAGCATGCCGCACGATCGGCCCCCCGACGCCGAGCGGCGCCGCCTGCGCGCGCTGATCGCCGAGGCCGACCTCGGCGTCACCGGCGCCGACCTCGCCGTCGCCGAAACCGGCACGCTGGTCCTCGTCTCGGCAGCCGGACGGCCACGCACCACGTCGCTGCTGCCGCCGTGCCACGTGGCCGTCTTCGATCGCACCGCGCTCGTGGAGTCGCTGGAGCAGGTCGGCCTGGTCCTCGAGGCCTGGCACGACGGCCCGGCGCCGCCGGAGCGCGGCGCGGCGATCAACTTCATCACCGGGCCCAGCCGCACCGCCGACATCGAGCTGACGCTCACGCGGGGCGTGCATGGGCCGAAGGAGATCCACGCGATCTTCGTGGACGGCGGCCTGGGCCTTCATGGCTGAGCGCTACTTCGAGCCGGCCGAGGTGGAGCGGCTGATCCCGACGCTCACGCGGCTGATGGCCGGCGTGATGCGCGCGAACGAGGAGGCCACGACGATCGCGGGACGGCTCGAGGCCGAGCGCGAGCGGATCGGCCTGGCGGGCGGAGGCGTCATCGACCGGGCGGCGTGGAAGGCCGACACGGACCGCGTGGTCCGGCTCATCGAGACCGTGAAGGCGGGTCTCGGCGAGATCGCCGTGATGGGCGGCACCATCAAGGACCTGGCGCTCGGGCTCGTCGACTTCCCGCACCTGCGCGGCGGGCGCGTCGTGAACCTGTGCTGGAAGTACGGCGAGACGGTGGTCAGTCACTGGCACGGCCTCGACGAGGGCTTCGCCAGCCGGAAGCCGCTGTGAGCCTTGCCTTCGGGAGGCCGCGCCGCTACGACGCGATCTTCTTCGACCTCTTCGACACCCTCGTGCACTTCGACCGAGAGCGGCTGCCGCAGATCGACGTGGACGGGCGCAGCATCCGCTCGACCGCGGGCTGCCTGCACGCGCTGCTCCAGCCCCACGCGCCGTCGGTCAGCCTCGCCCAGTGCTACGAGGCGCTCGTCGCGTCGTGGAAGGAGGCCGAGCGGCTGCGTGCGATCGACCACCGCGAGGTGTCCGCGCCCGAGCGCTTCCGCGACTTCTTCGACCGGCTGGCCCTCGAGCACGCCACGCTCGCGCCGGACCTCGCGGCCGTCCTGATCGAGGCGCACAGAGCCGAGCTGTCCAAGGCCGCGTCGTTCCCGCCGCACTACGGCCCGTTGCTCCGGCGGCTGGCGAAGGACTACCGGCTCGCCGTCGTCTCCAACTTCGACTACACGCCGACCGCGATCGGCATCCTCGAGGCGGCCGGCGTGCTGGACCTCTTCGCCGCGGTGATCGTGTCCGACGCGGTCGGCTGGCGCAAGCCGCGCCCGGACATCTTCCGCCGCGCGCTGGACGCGACGGGCGCGGACCCCGCGCACACCCTCTTCGTGGGCGACCGCGCCGACATCGACGTCGAGGGAGCGCACCGCGTCGGCATGGACGCCGCGTGGATCAATCCGGACCGTGAGCCGCTGCCCGAAGGCGTCACCCCGCCGGAGTACGAGATCCGCGACCTCGCCGACCTCGCGCCGATCCTCGGCCTGACGTGAGGCCCGGCGGATCTCCCGGCATGGTGCCTGCATCTCAAGGGCGGGGAGAGAATCGACACACGATGGCCACGCCACGCAAGGTGATTATCATCGGCTCCGGCCCGGCCGGTTACACGGCCGCGATCTACGCGGCGCGCGCGAACCTGGCGCCGCTCATGATCAACGGTGTCCAGGCCGGCGGCCAGCTGATGCTCACGACGCACGTCGAGAACTACCCGGGCTTCGTCGACCCCGTGCTGGGCCCCGAGCTGATGGAGACGATGCGCAAGCAGGCCGAACGGTTCGGCACCGACATGCTCGGCGAGGACGTCATCGAGGTGGATTTCACCCGCCGGCCGTTCGTCGTGCGCACCGCCGACGCCGCGTTCGAGGGCCAGACGATCGTCATCGCGACCGGCGCCACCGCCAGGATGCTCGGGCTGCCGTCGGAGACCCTCCTCATCGGCCACGGCGTTTCCACGTGCGCGACCTGCGACGGGTTCTTCTTCAAGGACCAGGACGTCGTGGTCGTCGGCGGCGGTGACTCCGCGCTCGAGGAGGCGCTCTATCTCGCGCGGCTCGTGCGGAGCGTCGCGGTCGTCCACCGGCGCGACACGCTGCGCGCCTCGAAGATCATGCAGGACCGCGCCTTCGCGAATCCCAAGATCTCGTTCGTCTGGAAGAGCGAGGTGGTGGACATCCTCGATCCCGCCGGCGGCAAGGTCACCGGCGTCGTGTTGCGCGACGTCGTGACGGGCGCCCGCTCCGAGCGGCGCGCGGACGGCGTCTTCGTCGCGATCGGTCACCTGCCCAACACCGCCATCTTCAGGGGCCAGGTGGATCTCCTGCCGAGCGGGTACGTGCGCGTGGAGCCGGGAACGACGCGCACCTCGGTGCCCGGCGTGTTCGCCGCAGGCGACGCGCAGGACTCCGTGTTCCGTCAGGCGGTGACCGCGGCGGGGACGGGCTGCATGGCCGCGCTCGAGGCCGAGCGCTGGCTCGAGGCTCAGCACCTGGGCTGACGGGAAACGAGGAGCGTCACGAGACCGCCCGCGCCGCGACGTACAGACGCTCGGTGGCGTGCTCGAACGCGTAGGGTGGCCGCACCTCGACGGACTCGACGGCGAATCCCGCGCGCCGCACCTGTGCGGCGAACGCCGCCGGGGGCCGATGGTGCAGCTCGACGGCGATGGCCACGCCCTTGTAGTCGGTGAAGCGCTGGGCGCCCGTGCCGCCGTGGACAGCCACGAGGAGCCGGCCGCCGTCACGCAGGACGCGCCGCAGCTCGGCCAGCATCACCGCCGTGGCCTCGTCCCCGCCGTAGATCAGCGAATAAAACGCGACGATGCCCGCGCAGACGCCGTCGGCGACGGGCAGCGCGCTGACGTCGGCCGCGACGAAGCTCAGCGTCGGATTCAGACGGCTCGCGAGGATCACGGACCGCTCCGAGAAGTCGACGCCGATCACCGCCCGGTCGGGGCGCGTGCCGAGGTCCGCCACGAAGCGTCCGACGTGGCCGGCGGCGCCGCAGCCGACGTCGAGCACCGGCCCCGGCGGGCAGGCGGCCCCGAAGCGGCGCAGCCGCTCGACGTCCCACGGCTTGCGCGTCAGCTCGTCGGCGAAGTCGGCGGCGTACTGCTCGGCGATGCGATCGAACGCGGCGCGAACGGGATCGGTCACGAGCCGCGGGCGAGCTGCCGGTCCTGGACGCGTGCGAGCAGGAGCTGGGCGATGAGGGCGCCGCAGAGGGCCATGAACATGTCCCACTGCGTGTCCCATGGGTCGCCCTGCGTCCCCAGGAACGCCTCGGCGCGGGCGCCCGTGAGGAGCGCCGTCCACCACTCGATGAGCTCGTAGAGCGCGCTGATCGCCAGCGCCACCGCCGTCACCAGCGTGAAGAGCCAGCCGCCCGCCCGCAGCGGCGTCTTGCGTAGCAGGATCTCGCGCGCGAGCAGCGCAGGCACGAAGCCCTGCAGGAAGTGTCCCAGCCGGTCGTAGTGGTTGCGCGCGAGGCCGAGCGCGTCCCGCAGCCAGAAGCCCACCGGCACCTCGGCGTAGGTGTAGTGGCCGCCGACCATCAACACGCACGCGTGGACGAAGAGCAGGCGATAGAGCAGCGGCGAGAGCCGAAAACGCCGCCGGGTGGCCACCAGGATCGGCGCGCCGATCAGGATGGGCGCGACTTCCAGGACCCACGTGAAGCGGTCGCGAGGCGCGATGCCCGAGAGGACGAGGAGGACCACGCCGGCGACGAGCAGCGCGAGAGGCTCGCGCTGGGCGGTCGGCACTATGTGCTTTCGGAGATGCGGCACTACGTGCCGATGCGCTGGGTGGCCCCGAGGTCGCGCAGCAGCGCGATCGTCGAGAGGTAGGAGAGCCGGCCGGTGCGCGGGTTCTCGGACGGCACGTTCTCGACCTGGATCTGCAGCGAGCCGAACTCGCCCTCGACGCGAATCCGGTGCGTGTTGAAGGTCAGCCCGGGCACCGCGTAGATCTTCGTCCGCGTCTGCTGCGGCCCGATGCCGGCCAGCGAGAGGGCGGCCAGCACGTTCACGTTGGCGGGGAAGGCGCGGCAGGCCTCGGTGGCCGGTCCCTCGAAGATGAGCGTCTCCTCGCGCAGGGCGTCGAGATCGATCTTCCGCTCGACGACCCACGGCGCGCCGGCGAGCCCCTTCGGGGGCTTGCGCGATTCCATCGTCACCGAGGTGATGCGGCCGATCGCCGCGCCCTTCACGCCGTCGAGCCCGGCGATGGCGCCAGACGGCACGAGGATTCGCGCGCCCTTCGCCTCCGCGAGAGCGATCCAATCCTCGCGGCCGAGCAGCGCGCCGCAGGAGAGCACGACGAGGTCGCGGCCGGCGCCGAGCGCCTTCGGGGCGATCTCGTGCAAGTGCGCCTGCGTGGACGCCTCGACCACCAGATCCGAGGCGGCCACGAGGGCGTCGAGGTCGAGGAAGGGCGGCCGCGACTTGAGGCTCGCGAGGAACGACTCGGCGCGCTCGCGCGTCCGGGCGGTGGCGCCGGCGAGCACGAGGCCCGGCAGCCCCGCGTCGATGGCCCGGCAGACCTGGCGGCCGATCGCGCCGAGGCCGACGATGCCGACTTTGATCGGACCGCGCGCGGCACGCATCGCGGCGCATGGTATCATGCGGCAAGTTGACGTCACCCGCCGCGCTGCGACAACCCCTCGAGCGGCTCTATCGCGATTTCGACTACGAGGCGCGTCTCGGCCGCGACGCCATCCAGTATCCCCTGCGCTACGCCGACGCCGCCGACCGCGAGATCGTCGCCCTCCTCACCGCGTGCCTGGCCTACGGCCGCGTGGATCTCTTCGGCCGCGCTCTCGAGCGGGCGCTGTCGGTGATGGGCCCGTCGCCCGCGGCCTTCGTCCGCGAGTTCGATGCCGCGCGGGACGCCGCCGTCTTCGCCGGCTTCATCTATCGCTTCAACCGGCCGCGCGACCTCGTGGCCTTCTGCGTGGCGGCGCGCGATCTGCTCGCGCGCCACGGCACGCTCGAAAAATGCTTCCTCGCCGGGGATGCCGACCCGCGCGGCCCGATCGGTCCGCCCCTGGAGCGCTTCGCGCGCGCGTTTCTCGAGGCGGACCTGCACGAGGTGTTTTCGCGGGGCCGTCGCTCGCGCGGCTATCGCCACCTGTTCCCGCTGCCCTCGATCGGCGGGCCCTGCAAGCGCCTGCTCCTGTTTCTGCGCTGGATGGTGCGGCGTGAGGCGCCGGACTTCGGCCTCTGGGCCGGCGTGTCGCCCGCGCGCCTGCTGATCCCCGTGGACACCCACGTCGAGAACATGAGCCGGGCCATCGGCCTCACGCGCCGGCGCTCGCGGAACTGGAGGATGGCCGAGGAGATCACCGGGCGGCTGGCCGTGCTCGATCCCGCCGATCCCGTCAAGTACGACTTCGCGCTCTGTAACACGCGCATGGCCGGCGACTGTCTGGACCGCCGGGACGCCGTCGTCTGCCCGCCGTGCGGCCTGCGCGGCGTCTGCCGTCACTGGAAGCGGGGCGAAGCCCGTCGGAGGCGTCGATGACCGAGGTCACGGGAGTCCTGCTCGGCGCGTTGCTCGTCGTCCTCGCCGTGCTGGCGTGGACGCTCTTCGGCACGCG